>Ga0080013_1002314_pt1 | contig 22629 bp, 25 predicted proteins | sample ETNvirenome_6_85_FD_69236 | JGI IMG/M metagenome (GOLD analysis project Ga0080013, IMG submission 69236) | Marine viral communities from the Pacific Ocean - ETNP_6_85 (SPADES assembly) (version 2) | ecosystem: Environmental > Aquatic > Marine > Oceanic | place: Pacific Ocean | collected 2013-06-19 | reverse complement strand
CCCATTCCGATGGTATGAATCTCTGTTTCTTCACGAACCTGTCTCATTACATCGTACAAAGCAAACATGTCATCGGCATTTCCACCATAAGTTGAGATATAAAATTCAACGGGCCTCTTCTTATCATCCGGTAATACACGGTTTGTCTCATTTAAATACAATATTGCATGCACTATCTCGGCCACCTTCTCATCAACCACCTCGCAAAAAAGGCCGACAAGGCTCATTTCTGGCTCGGGTGGTGCCTGAGACTCACGCAAAGCCTCCGGGTCAATAAAAACAATTTTGTCTTTGCTGGTGTTCTTTTGCTCTTCCTCTAAGATTGATTTTATGATTTCTTTAATCTTACCGATCATCGTCTACCTCCCAAAATTTTAGTGCGGCGTCTCTGTTGGCCAGCAAGTGGCGCATTGCACTGGGCCAATCCTCAAACTCTACCATTGAACGAAAAAATGGTGGATGGTACTCCAAAAGAACCGCAATGGAGCGAGCCTTAAACAATGCAATATCTTCGTCGTGTCGATATTCAAACTTTCGAATCTGCTCTCTTGACTTATCAGTCTCTTTCATTTGTTGCGTGGTCAGTGCCTTGGTGTAGGCGAAATTCTCTATCGCTTTAATAAGAAGAGACAAGTAAATAATGTGAGATGCTTTAATAAGCGAAAGCGATAGGCGCGCTGACCTCAAAAAATAAAATGTTTTATGTGTTACGTATCCAAACAGAAACGTTAGTAAATAAACCCACCAGTATTCCATATAACCTCAAGAAAAAAGCCGCCAGCATCAGCAGCGGCTTTTATATATTATAACTTCTCGTAAAACAAATGTCAAGTTATTTTGCTGATGTTAGTCTCTTCAAAATTCTTTCAGCTAACTGGTTTGCCAGATCGTCATTCTTCTTCTGCTTAGTTAGGCGCGCAACCACGCGGCTAGCAACTTCCTGAACTATTTGATCTTGGCTCTCATACATGTCGCGGGCGCCAGGAACTTCTTCTTCCTCTTCTGCGCCCATTCCCATGTCTAATCCGCCAAGCTCCTCTTCGCCGCCAAGCTCCTCTTCGCCGCCGAGATCTTCCTCGCCGCCGAGATCTTCCTCGCCGTCTACTTCAGTACTGACGGGCTCGCCAGTCACCTCTTCAAGAGCGCTTTCAAGGGCTGTCATGAAATCTTCGATGGAAACCATGCCGGCTTCGCCGCCGCCAAGTTCCTCTTCGCCGCCGAGATCTTCCTCACCGCCAAGCTCCATCTCTTCCTCGCCGCCTCCGACTCCAAGATCATCCATGGGTGCTTCCTCGCCGCCCAGTTCCATCTCTTCGTCTTCTTGCTCTTTAAGCCAGCGACCGGTGGGATGGCCATTACCGTCCTTGACTTCCTTACCTGGGCCATGGCCCTTGTTGGCAGTCTTGTCTTCTTCCAAGCCGCCCATCTCTTGAAGACGGCCAGCGCCTAGTGGAGTGAGCTTAGCCAGCTTCATAAATTGGCGAATTTCGCCTTCCGTTAAAAGTGTTTTACGAGCCATGAATATTCTCCTCAATTTGAACTCATCTATAAATAGTGCTATGATTCCTTATACTCCAAAAAAAACTAATCATTCAACAGAGGGGACTTTCTTATCTTCCGGAGAGTCTCGGTTTCTATTTGCTTTACTCTTGCAAATGATATTCCTAAGCGGTCCCCAATTTGTCTCAACGTCATGTTTCCATTTTCATATATAGACACTAAACAGCAGTTGAAATCTTCTTCATAGTCAACCCACAAACGACAACTTGCTTGTTCGCAAATACTATTTTTTTTCATGCACAGGCTAGCGCATGTACGTAAACCGTTTCCCCTCATAAGTCTGGGTGTTCCTCTGCTATTATATCGAAAATGTCGTCAATCAGTTTCTCGTCACCGAGGCCCAAGGCGCGGACATTATCTTTACCTTTAGTTCTTAACTTTTTAGATTTTGTTTTTCTTTTTTCCGATTGTTGTTTTATATCATCGATAAACTCAACAATTCTTTCATCCCCTTGAATATATCCTGTGACCATACACCTAAAAAAATCTGACTGAGTTAGGCCATCATAACGCAGCCTGTTAACAAGCTGTGCATGGCGATGGTCATTCTCTTTAAAGACAATTCGTTTATTTAAATTACCGTATTCTATTTCATCGGACATTACCAGCTTCTCCCAACAATATGGGTATTGCTTTCAGATATGCCAGATGTGGTTTGTCTAACAAATGTGGCTTTCGCATGTAAGTCCGAAAGAGTCCGCGCTCCAGAATATGAGAAGCCTGAGCGAATTCCTCTCTCCAACTCTTCTAAAATATTAGAGGCAGGCCCTCGATAAGGCACCCGTGAAGAGATACCTTCAAAAGAAGAATATTTTCCACGCCATTTAATTTGAGCTTCTTTGCTGGCCATTCCGCGATATATCTTCCATCGGGAACCATCCTTTTCTTCGAAAATCTTTCCCGGGCACTCGTTGGTGCCAGCCAACAAAGACCCCACCATGACTGCATCTGCGCCGGCCGCTAAAGCCTTCACCATGTCACCAGATGTTTTGATACCACCATCAGCGATAATTTTTACATCGCGATCTGTTTTTGCACAATCTATAATAGTTTGAAGACCTGGCAGGCCATGGCCCGTTTGAATACGTGTCGAACAAATTGAGCCGCCCCCTATATTGCAGCGAACGGAATCAACCCCCCAATCTGCTAGATCATTTATACCTTCCAGGGTGGCCACATTGCCAGCCATAATATGGATAGAGTCGCCAAATGCGTTTCTAAGGGTTTCTATGGCTTCTTTCATTAAGATGTGGTGCCCGTGAGCAACATCCACACAGAAAAAGTCTACCCCCACAGCCTGTAATACTGCTGCTCTATTTAAAAAATTTCCAGAAACCCCAATGGCGGCGCCCACTATTGGGTCTTCCCCCTGTAGTTCTTCTTTGGCCTCTATAACATGTCGGACCTGTTCCTCAGCTGTATTATATCGGTGTATGACCCCTGCGCCACCGGCAGCAGACATGGCTACTGCCATGGGTCCTTCCGATATCGTATCCATTGGAGATGATATTATTGGGAGGCTTAAGCTTAGGCCACTACCTAATTCTGTTGATATATCTATCTCGGACCTAGAACGAATATCTGAGTATCGCGGAACCAGCAACACATCATCATAGGATACGCATGTCTGTACATCGCGATTCATATCTTATTTCTCTCTCTTAATAAAGTCTTTGATATCTTTTACATAATACCACGTATGTTCGTTGGGGGAGTCAGGGTCAGGCATTGTTCTAATTTTCGCATCCCCCTTATCGATTTTTGTCTGAATAAGTGAAATCGTAGGTACCCCATTGAATTTAAGTCTTTTTTCAATTGCTGGATTGTCATGAATATTGAATGCAAAAAAATGTATATCCGAAAGGTCTTCATCCTCTGCTATTTCTTTGTAATATTCTGCGAGTTTGTGACAGTAATGACAATCGTTTGAATAAAACTTTACCACGCATGTCGCCTCCTCCTTTACTTTTCCGCTTAGTATCTTATCTAATGCGAATGGCGATAACCTATCTACGCTCATCTAATATCTCCTGTGTTTTTCTTATACATTCTGGACAAAACAATCTAACAACGTCTTGTTTTGCCACGACACTCCATGACTGCGCCATGTCCTTGTCTTTTTTGTCAAATGGTTCTTGACATGCACTACATGATTCTGGAAGCTTCTTAAACTGGGAAATTTTCTCGGTAATATTTTCTGTGTTTTCTTCTCCCATCTTCTTCTTCATTGTTCTGCGAGTCGCTCGATTCATCCGGTACTCCCTAGGGCGTCCTCCCCTCTTTCACTAATAGTAATCGGGTATGAATAAAGTGTGGACTCTGATATCTCTACCGGTCTGAAATGAACGACTGGTACCATCACAAGCTGTGCGATCTTATCGCCTGGAGCAAGCACCTGGCTCTCTACGCCCACATTGTGAAGGTTTACAAAAACCTCCCCTTCATAGCCGGAATCAATAACGCAGGCACCCACAAGTAACTGTCGTTTAGAAGCTATGCTTGAACGATTCTTTACTTCCAGCATATAGCCATGTGGGATCGCAAATTTTAAGCCTGTCGGAATTATGCGACTGGTATTAGGCGCCATGTAGATCTTTGCGTGTGGCTTCTCCGGGGAGTAGTGCACGTCTAATCCTGCGTCTGATGGGTTGGCGCGGGAGGGCGTAAAAGCCGTCTCCCGCACCTTTGCGTACTCAACTATCATCCGAGTCCTCGCCGGAAATTAGCGTGAAGTTTTCAACAACCTCATCAATATTGTATTTTTGCTTAAAAAGACGATATGCCTTTACAGCTGCTCGAATCTCGTCCGTGTTGAGCCATCCGTTCTCGCGGAACTCTGAGCGTAGTTCACGCTTTTGCTCCTGATAAGGTTCGATGCACTCTTCAATAGCGGATAGGGAGCGAATATACTCCTTAACGTATTGCTTTTTCTCTTCGTATGTTGTGGCCATTAAGCCCTCCTTTGTTTACATATAAAATATAACATCCAGACTCATTAAAGTCAAGCACTTTGTCACTTAAACTTGAAATTAACTTTAGTCTCTATTTTCATTTCCGGTACGTGTAGATGGTTGGCGAGGTTGTGCTTCTTTGCTTCGTCGGCACCCAAATACCAGTCAGCGTGGCCCTTCTCGTGAATCATGTCAAGAAAATAATCTTTATTGTGGCCGCAATTCTCTGCCATCATTTGATATACTTTTTGATTTAGCCTTTCGGTTTCCTCTGCTCCCGCCTTTACCTCTTCTATCTTGCCCCAGTTCATCGAACTAACGTCATGAATCATAACCGTGGCGTCTGGATCCATATAGCGACTACCATCGGCGCCGAAACTAAACAAGATCGCGCCGCAAGACATGGCTTTTCCCTGTACGATGGTGGCCACAGGAACCTTTGAGTGTCTAATGTCTGATATCATTGACATTAAACTATACACCTGACCGCCGTAACTATCAATGATTACAGGCACCACTGGTTGTCCTGTGTTTTGTGCCTTCATCATTGAGTTAGTAAATTCTTTTGCTGCCGGTTCATCAAATTTGCGCACCCGGATAATCGTTGGAAGACCATCTTGTAAAGTCGGCTCTTTTAGAAGCGGGCTAAAGTATTTTATAACATTCATTTTTTATCCTAGTAGTCTAAAGTTATACTTGATAGATCTTGTTGAGAAACCCCATTGTTCATTGTAGTCTAGCCGGCTCATATATGGACGGTTGACGTGGATGCGATCTTTTTCGGGCTTTACTCCCCAGCATCTAATCTTAGTTAATTCATTGTTTGAATCAATGACGTCAATGATCCAGTATGTCTTTCCGTTCTTTGTCTTTCTTGAAGTAACTTTGCGTGGAATAAACCAGCAAATTTGTAATTCTGGATCGAACTCAGAAATCGGTGGTATATACTTGTCTTTTAGTTTCTCAATGGTTTCTGCGCTGATGACTAAGTTCATTGGGAATACACCAGTGAGATCGGTTTTAAACTGTATGATCTCTTCTTCGGTAAAGTCTCCCTCTGGCTTATAAAGCTCAAGGTTTTCCAAAAACTTCTTGACGTTCTTTGGGCGCTCTACTACGCACGCACTCCAAAAATGCTTTCGGCCCGTAAACCTATCATCCACAAGCTTATCTAAGGCGCCCCCACGACATAGCGCATCAAGCGCTTTTTTGTTAAACTTGCTATAGGATACTTCCTCTCGAAATAGTAGATCTTCTGCATTTATAAACGGGCGGTTATTTAACACTTGCTCAATCGCAGCCATCCCAAGCCCCTTGATAGAAGTAAGCGGCTGAATGAGAGTCTTGCCATCGGCGCTGATCTCCCATACGACACCTGACTTATTAACGTCAAGAGGTTCGATATTAAACCCATGGCTCTTAACAATATTAATCGCCTTTTCTTTTCTTGTCTCGGGTTCTTTATCAAGATATGCTGCTGCCCACTCACAAGGATAGTGTGTCCATAACCACGCGCACTGATAGGAGATAATACTATATGCTGTCGCGTGGTTCTTAGAGAAACCATACTTAGCAAACCCGTCCATCAGTTCCCAGATCTCTTCTGCGGTGCGGATAGACATTCCCTTTTCATTTGCTCCCTGGATGAACCGCTCGCGCAACTCTACAAGCAGGTACTCCTTGCCGGTGCCGCGCTTCGTGAGGAGTTTGCGAATGGTATTACCATCGTCACGTGAGATATTCTTGCCTATTCTGTGGGTGATCTCGGAAATCTGCTCCTGAAAGATAACGTGTCCGTAGCTCTCTTCGGTGATCTCCTTAAAGATGGGGTGATACCACTCGATAGCTGTGTGACCTTCCTTGGCGGCGATGTATTGATCGTGAACCTTTGCCGACAGAGGGCCAGGACGGAAGATAGATGTAACTGCTGAAATCTCTGCGATGTTCGTCGGCTTCACATTCTTACAAAAGTCCTGTGCTCCATCGTTTGTAAACTGAAATGTTCCTGCAAACTTACCTTTGTGAAATACGTTCTTATATACCTTTTGATCGTCTAGGTCAAGGGTATCCGGGTGGATGTTTTTGTTATAATATTCTTTGACCTCTGCGAACGTCGGGCTTTCGATACCGTGGTGGCGCCTCAGAACATGTTCAATACACCCTTCAATCATCTTTAGTGTCGAGAGCCCCAGCAGATCGAACTTAATGAAACCAAGCGGTTCAAGGTGTCGAACGTTCTGGCCCTCAGCCCATGGGGCCTGCCTCACACCACCAGAATTAATAAGCGGCATGTTCTCGTTTAGGTTCTCCGATACAAGCAGCCCACCAGCATGTCGAGAGCAGGAGCGAACTTGTCCCACAAGGCCCTGTACACGCGCCTGTACCTCTGGGTACTTGGTAAGGTATACCTGAAGCGATGGTGAGAACTCCAACACCTCTTCCCATGTTGGCACATAGACACCAGCAGTAATACCGTGTCGCTGCTTAGCGGGGCCCACGGCCTCGCGCATCATAACACTGGTGACTGTGTTGGCCTCTGTGAATGGAATATCATATAGTTTTGAAATGTCCTTGATAAGCGAGCGAAGTTGCAGTGTGTTCCAGTTTGAAATCGGAGCCACGCGATCTTCGCCCCACTTTTCAATGAGGCGCTCCTTGAGAGCCATACTATCTGATACATCTGTATCAATATCAGGATAGTCGGTAGCATCCGTGCGCAGGAAACGCTCGAAAGGAAGTCGATACTTGATGGGATCGATCTGTGTGATGTTAAGCACGTATGCAACGAGTGAACCACAGGCGCTGCCGCGGCCAGGACCGACAAGCATAATGTCTGCAGCCTCATCAATGATGGCCTTCATGGTAAGGAAGTACTTACTGAAACCTCTGTTGTCAATAACATCTAGTTCATACTTCAGTCGCTCAACATATTCATCATCGGTGTGCAGCTTCATTGTGCGCAGACCATCGATAGCATATCTAACGAGTGCTTGTGTCGCTGTCGCGCCTTCGGGCACAACGAAGTCGGGAAGCCGCACAGTTGTGTCGGGCATAAAACTTTCGATGCGTTCGTGTGCGATCTTGTGTGTTTCTTCTATACTTTGACGAACAAGGTCATCATTATATTCAACCTCACATTCTTCTGAGTACTTCTTGTAGCTCTCCCACATTTGATCGCCATTCTTTGGGTAAAGTTCATATCCAATAACATCGACTGACACCGGCAATACGGATTGACCCCCTTCTTCATCCGCCCACTTTGGCTTTCCTTTCCCGAGCCACCCAAGGCGCTTATACATTTCGCGATCACGCCATGCATCCGGGTTGGGATAGTGGCTGTCCGCAGTAGAGATTAGTTTGACGTCAAACTCTTTTGCAATCTGAATGATATACTGGTTTAGCTCATGCTGTTCTGGTATACTATTCCACTGAAGCTCGCCGTACCAGCGGTCACCGAAGATCGACTGCATTTCTCTTGTAGTCTCTCGCATTGCGTCTAGGATGGCTTCAGGGCCCTCGTCTCGGTTTTCCCAGTAGTTACCCGCGTATACGCCTCCGAGGCAAGCAGAGGCCGCTACAACGCCCTCTGAGTACTTTCTAAGGAGATCATAGTCCATCCGGGGGTACCGGTAGAAGTTGTCAGCGTTATAGCTTTCTGAGACGAGCTTAAACAAATTATTGAGCCCTGTTTGGCTCTGTGCTAGCAAGATAAGATGCCGCCGGCGGCGAAGGATGTTTTGTGCATTCTTGGTGTCCCCTTCATCTTCGACTGTGGCGCCAGACTGTGTGTCTCTTTTGGCTCCTCGTGCCTTCTTCTTGTCGGCCATGGCTTCTTCGTATGCTTCTCGCCAGTCCTTGATGGAGGTGGTAAAATAGGCCTCGACACCAAAGATTGGCTTAAACTCTTTGCCCTCGGCATGCATCTTCTTTGCATGAAGCACCTGCCAGGACAAACCATTCATGTTGCCATGGTCAGTAAGGGCTAGCGCATCGCTTCCGTTTGAATACGCAAAGTCCATATGTTCTTGTGGGTAACCCACAGCATCAAAGATCGATCCTGCCACACTGTGTGCATGCAAGCCGACAAACTTAATCTTGGACTGATTCCTCATCGTCCCTCCTTGAAATTTTAATCCACAGTGCCCACAAAACGGGAACAGCAATTGGGTGAAGGCATAATAACCAACTAATAGGTGCGCCAGTTAAGAACCACGGATTTACATTCTTTCCCAACCAAATAAATAGGACCGGAAGAAGAATGTCTTCGATGATTTCCCAGGCCACAATAATCACAACTAGGGCAATCCCATGCTCCATTATTGTGTCCATAAGGCGTGAAGGTCTAACGTGTTCAAGCTTGTGCCCGATACGATGCCTGAGCCATCGCAACAATTTCATTCTTTTTCGCCTTCTCTATATGGTATCTTAACGTGTTTGTGAGGCTTTGTCAAGTGTTCAGGGGGAGTTTCTATAGAAAAGTCTGATGCAAGAAAATTCCGGTATCCATTCCAATTGGAAATATCGTAATACCAATTAAGATTGACTGTTGTCGCGCTCTTCTCGCTCACTTTCTCGAATATCGTTTGGAAGTTGAAATGGCGAGCACTCCATCTCTCGCTCAATGGTCTCTTCTGGGTGGGGTATTGCTGGCCTTGTAAAGGGGGTAAATACTCCCGGGTTGTTTGTTTGTTTACCGAACGTCTGCATTGTTTAAAATCTTCTCCTGTAAATGTGAATGCTATTGGTTTATTGTTTTTGACGGTATCGCCGTCATAGCTTAAAAAAAAGTTGTTGGTTTTGTGGTTAATTAGCTGCCTGTGTTGGCGTATGTCGTACACGTCATATGCTGACATTGGGAAAGACACGTAATATTTATCAGGAGTTATCCATTTAGATATTTTAAAAGCCACCTTCCAAGCAGAATATGCACCATATAATACCGACCATCCATAAGAATCGCGTCGGTCGCGATCCTTGGGGTGGATGGGCACATAATAAATAGGTACTTCTTTTCTTCCTTCCGAACTAAAACCAACAGGAGACGAATAATATACAGGATCATATGTCCATTCACCAACAACCCTGCGTACAACAGGTGCCAGGTCATCATTAGCAACGATCCAAATGGTATTACAGCCTGCCATGGCGCACTCAAATACAGACTTTTGAATGGCTGTGAAACCAGCGTTTATGGGTACTAACACATCAGGTGTCTGCAGTTCAAAATCTGTTTTAAGATTTGCGACGGGTATGATACCAGCTAAATGTAATTTTGGACGACTCACCAATGCCTCAAAAATCTATCGTAGGCCATACAAGCCGATGATAAATCTTTGAGCAAACTCTGTTCGCCAACCTTTGGAATTTTAATATTTTCGGCTTGTGGTTCATATTCATTTGTTTGCTTATTTGTTTCGCGGTTGATGCTAGTTGTTCTAAATTTGTAATGTTTGGGGTTTCCTGCTGTTGTGTATCCACCGGCAAATAGTCCTTTCATGCCTCGCTGTTCCATTTCGTGAACGACCTTGAAACGAGCCATGGTTTCTGAAAAGTCAAAGTCTCTTAATTGTTCTCTTGTTAACTCTGATACCGCACAAGCATCTCTAACAGGAGTATTTCCATCAATACGGTCGGAAGAATAAAACCATATCTCGCGCACAAAATCATCATCCGTGCGAATGTAGTCGACTTCATGCTTGCCTCCTTTATTGAACGCAACATAATCATAACATATATACTTATCTTCGTCAAGTCCTTTTTGTATAGTAAAGCCGGTGCTTTTAGCATCTCCGAAATATATGCATTCATTAAACTTAAACTCCATTATCTTCGAATACTCGTTAGAGCACACAATTCTATCGCCATCGTGCCTTATGTTGTGACACAAGTTAGAGAGCGGAGCATTGCCATCAAGAGACAACAAGAAAAGCAGCCTTTCCCAGAGAAGTTCTTTGGTAACGCCGATGTTCTTTTCGCCCCCAAACGTCGTTAAACTTTTTGCAGCTCCAGGAATTTTAAGACAAGACAAGTTCAGCGCTGGTTCTAAATAATCGAACCGAAAGGGCCTTCGTTCTTCGGCAAAAAAAATGGGGTATTTGTTACTGAATGCATACAAAACCGCCGATAATGAACTACCAATTACTATTTTGTCGTACTCAGTCAACCGACTTCCTTAGTCCCGATGAACTAAAACCGCCTAGGTGCCATATGGGATGCATTATATGATATTTCTGACTGTAGTGCATCCACCCCAGGGCATGCCCCAACTCGTGTTCTATAACTCGTTGCTTCCGCACTTCTTTGGGGTACATAAAAATTTTCGCCTTTGCAATATTTAAAGTCCCTTTCATTGTATAAATTCTTGTCGCGGCGATGTGGTCCGGATCAATGTTGCCTTCTGGTAATGTTATTATAATTTCGCCGTGTTTAGGCTCCATGCAGTTTATACTATAATCCATACTGACTCCATCAAATTCATATCCTAACATCTCCCAATATTTAACCGCCCTCTGTACTCTAAGAATCGAAATATTTGTGCTACTGCAAGCTCTTATTGTGGGCTCCATTTTCCACGCGGCTTTCTGCACCGGAGGGCCCACTACGAATGTTTCAACAACAGATATTTTTTTAACGGTGTATGGTGACTGTTGCTGAGGAACAAAACAACTTAACAATATGACCAAGAACAAGCCCATGCAATAATTAGGGAAAGTCTAAAATTAGCCGTTTTTTATCTTATCCAGAATATCTATGTCATATTTTACTTCGTCTAAAAGGGTTTTAATATCTAAGCCAGCGCAATCGATCTTACCCTTGCTTATGTGATAATGACTAACGAAGCCTGAAAAACTACCATAAGCCACATCTTGCTCATATTTTGTTGAGGTCTTATCGAACTGATTAACGGGGGCCTCATACGGAATTCCGGTGGCCTTGTGAATTGCTTTCCACAAAGCTTTGACCGCTTCTATCTGAGCCGGATAGAACCCTAGAAATGGGTCCAACTTTTTGCCATGGACCCAAGCATCTTCCACAATAGGTCTTTCTCCGAATCCATTTTTTACATATCGATCCTGATATTTTGTGTAGTATGCGTCTGAGATCTCTACTCCGATAGAAGGCCTGTTGGTGCGTGAAGAACCTGCGTGCCACGCTGCATGCTGTATATCTAGAGTTTGATAAATGGTGCCGTCATTGTCGATAAGAAAGTGAACTGATGCTCCTCGCTTGTTAAGTACGCTCTGACAAGAGGTGGCACTCAGGCACACATCCCAGTGATTAACAAAATAGCGAATCTTGCGCTTTGGCCGGCCAGCATAATCATAATAGTGACCAGGCTTTGTCTTTAAGCCCCCTTGCTCGGACCACAAGACAAACTTGTCCCATTCAATAGGATGAAGCTCACCATTGAACACGATGTAATTTGAATAATGAGGGTCAGTTGGCTTATACTCATCGATTTCCGCTTGTCGCTCAGTCCATAAGCGCCGGAAGGTCATTGGACCACACAACCCGTCACCTGTTAAGCCGCGAGCTTTCTGCCATTTTTTAATTGCCCTTACAAGTTTGTCGTCAAAATATTTTTCACCAAACCACCCAGGCTCCCATCCAAGCTTTTTAGATGAAGCTTCGTTATAAAAATGCTTGTCCATGCATTTTGTGCCTCCATTTACTCAATCATTCCAACGACGTAATTGTCCAAAATAACATTATAAATAGTTCCGCCAATACTTATTTCCTCAATCATGGACCGGTCAACTACCAGACTGGCAAGATGTGGAACTGAAAACCTGACGTCTGCCGCAGATGCCACTGCTGACACTTCAATAAACCTTTCTTCCTCTGGTTTGTAGTCTTCTGGTAACACAATTAATGACTCTATGTCGCTGTCAACCCTTGTCGGTATGTCAATCAAAATATAACGATTTACTGGATTAAACATTGCTTATTTCCTTTTGTAGTATTTTTTGATGAGTGTGATATTGGCGTTCGGATAAGAAAATATCCTCGCGGCGCTCACAATTCCGACACCTCATTTGAACATGCACGTTGCCGCCGCTGGTGGCGCGCCCTTCGCCTACAGGCTGATAATAACACTCGCGGTAGCCGAGCGCATGACATTTGCGCTTCAAGATTCTTTTTTCCATTAAATGATTAAAGTTCACAGTTTTCTCCATCACAAAATCGCGTACCCACACCAGCAACGTTTGTTTTAATTCGTTGAATGGGTGTGATATTCTTAGTTCTCTTTTCGTATTCTTTCTTTGTAATTGGCTCGTAGGGGGCCTGTTTGTATCCAGTCTTTTGATATTTCAAAAATGAAACCGCCTTTAGCCGTGTTTCATACATTTCTAAGGCACTCTTTAGCTGGTCGGCTTCTTCTTCTTTAAAGGTCACAGTGACCGATACCGCATTATCTGCCCAATAATATTGGTACTGCGCGGCTATTTCCAATTGTTCCCACATTGATACATCCCGCTTTCCTTTCTGAAAGTAGGGCTCGTGCACAGGGAACTCGACGCACACTGTATTGGGAGAATATTCATCTTTCTCAATGACATACCCTGCTTTTCGGATGCCATCAAGCAACTTGGAATCATTCGAAAAACGAATCCGACGAATGTAGTACTCGTCTTCTGGGAAATGAATACCAGGGGTTGAACCATTGAGAAGCGATACGGTGCCGCTTGGCTTGATAGAGGTTGTTCGGATTGACTTTGGGACGCACAACCAATCAGAATATTCTTTATCCAATTGCTGAATATGATCATATGCTTTATCACACCAATCTAACATGGTGCGGCGGCCATGCTTGTTAAATGCCTGCACAATGCCCGACTGTGAGAGTCCAATGCGCCGATTCTTGAGCATCATGGCGTTAGTTTCAGGCCAGTGTGTATTAACTAAGGTGACCGTCTTTCCATAAAGATATGCACACTTTAGCGTTTTCAAATAGTCTTCATAACTCTCGTGCTTTGCAGGAAATGTTTCAACCAGGCAACAACATTCCCCGTCGTGCAGCTGTTGTTCTACACATGGATTAAAACCGGCAACATTAATGTCATCAAATCTTTCTTTATCTTTAAATCTTCCACGCGTTTTAGCATTGTTGAGCCAGATGTACCCAGGCTCACCATTGTTTTTGCTTTGTTCGGCATGCCATGCATAATCCATGCCAACTTCTGCATTGAATGAGTTGTTCGAACCCCACCGGTGATGATACAGTTTCTCTTGATCATTCTTCATTTCCAAATAGTGTTTGTCATCATAGTTGCCCATTGCAAGGGCAGCAGATCGGCGAACGTTACCTGCCACGACGCAGCGACCAATGAGGTTTTCGGTATCCACGATGTCAACAGATGTGATCGGTTCTCCAATTTTTGAGGAAAACAATTCAGTCAGATCCTTGTGAAGCTCCTTGAGCGGGGCGGCGCCGCTAGATGTGCCTCCAAAACCGTGGATCTTAGCGCCGGCGGGACGAATCGCGGAATAATCAAATTTAGGTACCTTGTACCCCAAAAAAAATCCGTCCAAGAGACTGTGAACCGAATTCACCCATCCCTCACGCGAATCATCAATAATGAGAGTGTCGCCTGTGTATTCGGGCTCTTTAAGAGTGAGCGTTCCAGCACCTAGGGTATCAAACCCAACGCCGACACCCAGCATTAACGCATCCATCATCCATGCAAACAAGTAGCCCCCCTTTGTCGAAAGTTCTTTGGTGCTCCGAAACGCGCAGTTAAAGAGGGCGGCGCCTGTTTTTTCCTCTACAAACTTGGTTCCCATCATCCACAGGCCGCGGCCAGGAGGAGTCCATTTAAGATTAAAGAGCCGATCATAGGCGTCTTTGGCGGTCTGCTGTGCTTTACCGTCATTCCACTCAAGGCCTAGGCGAACCACGTGTTCCTTTTGAACATTAAACATCCCCTCCACAACGCGGCGGCATGTTTGCCACCATTCTTCAGTGCCAGGCATCTCGGGATCCACCTCTGCAAGACGTCGGGCATATGTGCGCTTAAAGGTAATATACCCTATAGGGCCCCATGGCACTTCGGCATCTTTATAAGGCTCAATAAAAGTATCGGATAATCTAAATCTGCGTATATTCTCAATTGTTCTCATTGTAATTTATTTCCTTTTTCTAAATTTTTCATACTTGTTCTGCAGTAGACCTTTTTGCATGCTAGCGGTAAGCGCTACCGGATTCATAGGAATGGCGGCGTTGCTTTGGGTTATTGGAGGCATAACTTTAATTTTCGCATTCGAACAGTCCATGAATATATTATAAATCATACCATCAGGGCCATTTCTATTTTTTGCAATAAACATTTTCCCTTGATTGTTTTGCTTGTCTTCAACAGTACGCGAAACCGAAAAAATAAAATCGGCTACAAAACACTTATTGAATGCTTCTGAAATCTGCTCCATAGTAATCACTTCTGCGTTTAATCCTGATCGGTTCGTCTGTGATGCGGTCCACACAGGGCAACCAAACTCTGTGGATATTGCGCGAAGGTCTTCATAGATAGATTCTAGCTCGTTTCTCTTTTCTTTTCTTACAACAACTGGCCTTAAAAGATCGGCGTAATCAACGATAATCATCCCTGGCTTGAGGCCTCTCTTCAACAACTTTGTAAGGTGGGATTTAATGGTATTTGTTGTCGCAGATTTGGTGGGATATTCTTTGATAATAAGCCTTCCTTCGATATCTTTAATCTCTTCATATACTTCTTCTTTGAAGTTAATAATATCAGAAAGTGGATATCCTGTTAAGCAGCTATCATATCTATTTGCAATAATCGTGTCCTGTAGCTCTAAAGTATAGTGCACGACTACTTTTCCTTCTTTGAGTCCTTGAGAACCCAGATGCACTAAGCAGAAAGTCTTGCCGGCACCAGTGGGAGCGATAACGACCCCAAGCTCGCTCTTGCCCAAGCCTCCACCACAAATATTATCAATCTCCTTCCAACCCGTGGTGATCGGAAGACGGTGCTTAGGAACAAACCGCTGTTCAAAATCAGCCAGATAATCATATCCAAAGTTGTTGTCCGAACCCAGCTTTAGGGAGTCGTTGATGGTTTTTGAAATCTCATCAAAGGAACATGACTGCAATAAATCAACAGACTTAAGCATCGCCTCTTTGAGATTCTGTTTGCGACAGAAATCTAAGGACTGTTCTTTGATATATTCAATGTCGGTAAGCTCTTTGGCTGTGATGCGGCCAAAATATTCTCGTACCTGTTGCCGCACAACATTATCTTCACTGTCGAGATCGGTACGAAGAATGGTGATAATTGCTTCAGCAGATGGGTGCTTGTTATACCGCTCTCGATAGTTCGTTATTTTGCTTACAAACACACGAAGATACTCCAACTCTATAAAGTTGATATCTAATACTTCCGTTATTTGGTCAGCAAAAGGGCGGTCCTCATAAATGAGTTGAATGAGGCCTTCTTGAAATGCTTTCCCGTACCGACTGAAGCTAGCTTGTTCTGCCAATTAACATTCCTCTGGTGTAGTAGTAAATATAACAGATATGCGCCGAAAGTCAAGCATTTCAACGTCCCGAATTAATTTTATTTAGGTGCAGTTCAAGGTCTTTCCAATTTAATTCTCCAAACCCATCATCGCGCATTTTCTTCATAATCTCTATCTTATTGAAATTGCACTCGAAGTTCTCTACGGCATTGCGCACGAAGTCTTTTGACTGCGGCGAAAGCATGGGAGAATATAGCTGCATCATTCTATAATTGTGCTCAATTATTTTTTGCCCTTCAATAATATTTGTATGAAACTTTAACTTTTTGTCGACTTTCTCACAATATGTCACCACATCATCAATGGTGTAATCCTTGTCGGCGCCCAAAAATCCTAGGCGTCTCTGGATGCTTTTAAATCCTACTGATTTAATCCCTGGCAAATTATCAGAGGCATCCCCCACAAGAGAGCGCGCTAAAGCCATGTTTCGTGGATGTACTCCTAGCTCCTCTACAATACGCTTTTTATTATAGATGATATCGCTCGTCGGTCGATATACCACAGTCTCATCATTGCATAGTTGGTAAAAATCCTTATCATTAGATACAATTACCTTCTGCCAACCATCATAATAGGGCACCTGCGAGAGATAAGAAATAACATCGTCTGCTTCCACTTCTGCTATCATTACTTGAATGATCGGCATCTCGTTGAAATACTCGATGGCACGAGTTTGTTGCCAAATCCTGTTCTGCATTTCCTCGTTTTCGGTGAGGGCTTTTACGTTCCTATTCAGGCGAATGGGCTTTCGGCCAGCTTTATAATTCTTGTCTATCGTGCGGCGCTTGCGAGAGCCGTTGGGGCCATCCCACACGATTACCACGGCGTTGGGCTTTGTCATCCGGACAAGCTTTTGAAGAATTTTAAGAGAGCCCTTGAAACCTCCAATGGGTTCACCATTCGTGGACAAGCTGGGATCTACAATGTATGCTCTCAAAAACATATTGAGGGCATCAATAATCAATACTCTTTTCATAGTTTATAACTTCCTGCTATTTTATTATTAATCGTGTACACAACGCGCTTGACGCCCACATGCTTGAGGGCCTTGTGACACATGGAACATGGCTTAGAAAGCTTGTAATTGCCTTCTCTTCCCACTCTGGCGACATAGATGGTAGAGCCTTCAGTAATGCTCCGATCAAGCCCCAGAACGGCTCCTAGCTCGGCGTGGAGGGTGGTGCGTCCTTGGTGTTCCTTTTGGAATCTCGACCCAAATGAACAGTAGTTATCCTTATTAAAGGATGCATTTCGAATTGAGCCTTTGACAAGCACAGCGCCATGGCGATAATCAGGAAACTCCGATTGATGCGCCATGCGGCGTGCTAGCTCCATATAGCGTCGAGTCTTCCCCGAATACTGATGGAACCTTTCAGCCCCATAATCCGAATCATACTCCTGTGCTGTCGTAGACACAAGCCCTCCCACAAGCTTATACTTAAGTATAACGCATTACGGAAAGCCTGTCAAGCATTTTTATTCAGGATCAGAATAGAACTGATCGGCCGAGCCCTCTCTCTTATCGAACTTCTGAACCACCTCATCATCCATTAGTTGCATGACGTGGGCCCGAAACTCTTCGTCGGTCTGCACAAGTTCAGCCCACTTGGATGGTTGAAACTTCTTCTCATATCCGTCGGCCATGGCCAAGGTATACCATGCTCCAGCACTCTTCATGCATTCGGATCCCTTGACGGCATCAAACCACGACTCCTCGTCGCGAATTCCGATATTGTCTGTCCCCCATAAGATGCGGAAGGCGCAGGTTCTACCTTGCGTCCCGAAGCGAGATTTCTCTAGCTTTACCTTAACCTCTGAGCCAATGCGGAAGCCCTTTTCATCCTCGATAAAGGCCGCTTTGGCCTTGCGTCCTGTCAGCCAGATTCGCAGAGAATAAGAATAGTGCATCGCCTTTCCCCCTGGTGTCATGTAGGGGGTGGTCATAGCAATGATTCGTGCGTTGGGTCCACTGGGGATATTCGTCTTAAGCTGGTTCAATACCAAAAAAGTTGCCTGCTTGTCAGCAATGGGAATAATCAGCTTTGACATTCCCTTGGCGAGAATGCGGGCCTTTACTGCCATTGAAGACTGAGGATTAAAGTCGCCCTCCACGTCCGATACTGATGGCGTTAGCGCCAGAGAGTCCCAGATAAACAATAACTGTTCATCTGTTGCTCCCAACAGTTCTTCCACGGTTTCTAACACAAACTCGACAGAAGATGCCTGAACGTACATTAAACGCTCTAGGTCACACCCTGCGCGCTCCAAGAAGCCCGGGTCGATGGCAGACTCAGAATCGAAGTAGACGACCATCTTGCCCGTTTTCTGGGCGTTTGCGGCTACTTGCGCAGCCATGTAGGATTTACCAGTACTCTCTAACCCCGCTAATTCCGAGACTTTCCCGACAGGGATGCCGGCCACTTTCCCCTTGCAGACAATAGAATCCAACCAGCGAGAGCCGGTGGGGATCCATTCCTTTACTGCGGTGGGGTTGTCGCCAGTTAAATCATGTGCGACATTTCTGCCGGCTTTCTTATTGACAAGATTCATTAAATCTTGCATCGATACTCTGCCGGCCTTTGCTTCTTTGGTTTTTCTTGCCATTCTTTCTCCTTGTTTATGCCGGGGGGTACAGCGATTCATCACGAGCAAACTGCATGAGATTGGTCTTCGTAATATCAATCTCGTGAAGCTCCCACTTCACATACTTGTAGGACGTGGTGCGGCCGCGATTCTTGTGTTTAAAGACCTCGTTCCACTTGGCCATGAGGGCTGCGGCGCCGTATGTGGCATAGTTGTTGGACGAATCAAAATGAAGGGCCGGCGACCAATTAGTGATCTCTTTAAGTTCCGGAGAACTCTGACAAACCAGTTTCATAAATTCACCAAGACGCTTAGCACCTTCTTGTCCGTTGGGGATACGATTTTTGCTCACATAAATAAAAGCAGTAATTGCCTCCAATACCGAGACTGGGATTTCATCGATTCCTACAAAAGTTGCCTTGATAAGATCAACCGCCGCAGAGACATTGGGGGCAGATTTCTCTCCCCACTGTACTCCCTTGTGATCTCCCCCAGCAACACGAATTACGCGCTGCAGGGTGGGGATCCCCTCGATAAGGGGCGTTGCCGCGCTCTTGTTAAGGTAATCTAAGCTAAAGCCGCTCGAATTTGCGATACTCCATGTATCACAGGCTACCTTGTGGCGCGAGTGCTTCTTGTCCAATAACTGCTGCAAGAACTTATCGTATGAAGAAATTGCCGCATTATACTTATCTTGTGCGTTGAATAAGCGGCGGCTGTCTTCAACACTTTTAACTGCGCGCACCGAGGCGGGTACCATAAAAATATCGTTAAGGTATGCTGCGGTACCGCGACCACCGCCATCGCGGATGATATATACACTTTCATCAATGATATAATCTACATCCACGGGCTGAAATTGCATGGGATCGAACTTCTTTGCGATTCCCAAAATCTTGCTCCGACGTGCTCGCTCAGTGAGGGCATTCCGTTGTCCCCAATCCTCGCGAATCTCCGCTTTACGAATATCAAACAACACAGGCTTATAGTCATCGTGATAAATACCATCAAACGATGGCACTTCCATGGGGCCCTTTTTTGCTCTCCACTCGTTAAATTCTTCCAAAATGGATGAGTTGTCTTTAATATTTTGTTCGATAGTATATCGAATTCTCTTCTTGGAGGTTGCCTGTCGATATTGTGACGTCACCGGGGACGTATATTGAGGTGTAAGTTTGGCCATTTTTTCTCCTTTTAAATTATATAAAGTGGCTTGGTGTGAAGCAATATCACACCTATATTAAGATAACAGATCTATATCTGTTTGTCAATAAACTGTTTAAAAATGCGGCACCCTATTTTCCCGACCGGGGTGCCAGCGGTCTCGCACAAGCCTACTTCGTGGCCATCAACTCATCAAACGCTCGGTCCACATCGTTTTTGTTGTTATTATATTTAGTGGTTTCCTTCGAACGCGATTCTGCACTTCCATCGCCAGCAAGCTGTTCATCAAGAATAGCATCGATCTGCTGTGGCGTATGATGCTCAAAAAGAGAATCAAAGTCAGGGATGCCATCAAGGAGGGCGGGGATGGCTTCCTTGTCTTCCAAAAGCGGGGAAGTGTTACGACGCATCTTTAGGCTTGTCTGGGGATAGGCCCCTGGAGTAGTAGGCTTCGTGTATGTCAGGGCGATATCTGTTCCCTCTAGAGAGTCAGTGATATCACCGTAATCTGGGTCTAGAATATAGCCCAGAAGATTTTCGTATGCACGCTTACCATATCCGTAAATCTTTACGCCTTCATCTTCTCGGCCACGAATAACGACCGGAGAGAAATAGCGCGCACGAACGAATAGAGACTTAGCAAGCTTCTTGCTCTCTTCATCGTTGGTGCTTGTACCTTCCTTCCATAAGGCAGAAGCAAACTCGCAAATCGAACAGTTTTCGCCAAAGTTGCGCTTTGGGCAAACGATTCCTCCGCGATGTTCCCCTACATTGTAGTGGAAATACATCTCCTTAAGCGGATCGCCATCGGACGACGGGACAATTCGAATGTCCTGATCTCCTTCATCGGGCCTGAACCAGGGCGATTGCTCCTTATCATACTCACCCCGTAATTGGGAGAGCTTCTTTCTCATTAGTTCCATATTGATTGACATTAGTCTTTTCTCCTTGTGTTGTTATTAAAGTATATCAAGCTTTCCTTGATATCTAATGTATCACTCTTGCCCTATCTTGTCAAGAGTTTTTTGTTGTTGTATCGCGTTTGTATGGGCCACGACAAACCCAAAGTCTTTTCCGTGATCGGTCTGATATATTGCATATGATACCTTGCGGAAGGCATTCCTGGGTTTTGACTTCAGAATGTCCACAAGGCGCTTGTGCAACGCGCCGTCGTTCTCTAGTTTTTCCTTATTTATACAGAAATAATAACACACTTGGCGCTTCATGTCAAGGTCAAAAAACCATTTTTCTGCAACTTTTTGTGGTTCGATCAGTCCCACCGTGCGGATGCGAAAGGTTTCCTCGGGCTTTGCCATTACTCCAATTTCGGGTTCGTTGTGAGCAAAATAATTTAAATAATGACAGGTCGAAACGATGGAGGAATTGAGGTGATCATAATATTTTTTGACGGGGACGTTCCCGACGGCCAATTCTAACTGAGGATTAGAAATCAATGTAATAGAATTAAACATCCCCGAACGCGCATATTCCTGTAGAACCCCAAAGGTTGTATTTTCCAACAGTGCTGGGATGCCCGTAAGAAGTGTTATGTCGGGCTTAATATAGAAGAGATCGATTTTTTTAGTGTTGATTTGCTGGATGACCCCCAGCGCGTAGTTCGAACTAAAGGAGGAGCCTATCACAAACACTTGTACGTGCTCATCAATTTTAGAAAAGTACTTGGTAAGATCGGGGATGTTTTTCTCATATTCTTCAGGCGTTTCGAACCGCTTCAGTTTGCGTTTGCGGCCTGCACTTCTCTTGACTTTGTCATTAAGCACATATACGTTATATTGCGGAAAATCATTGAATTTCTGCGCAATGGCCGAGGCGCCATTTCCAATACCCACAATCGAGATCATAGCGTTAAATTTTCCAATTCGTAGTAATTGGCGCCAGCCTTCAGATTAACCATAAACGTATCGAGCCTGTTGGTTGCAAACGTGTTTTTGATTTCTTTGAGCAAATCTCTATCCTCCAGCGCAAAGTCGATCACCACTTCATCATGAACAATGTGGGATATACATGATTTTCTACCCTCCAACATCTTTTCAATGGCAATCGCCCTGTCGATTACCAGATCCGCTGCTGTGCTTTGAATCAGATAATTGAAGGCCTTCCAATTGCTCACTTGAATATGGCGCCCGAAGATAGTATTAATATAATCACCATCGTAGTACTTGGCAAGCACTTTTTCACGATCATAGTAATTTGTTTGGAGGTAGGTTGACTCAGGATTATAGAACCACGCAAAGAACATGGTTTTGGCTTCTTCGCGCGACATGTGGCGATCTTCAAAAATATTTTTAATGTTCCACTCATGGACATCTTCTTGCGGTTGAGGCTCCCCGTTGAGAGCCAGAAGGGTGCGTAGTTCTGCGCCATTATAATCCAACGATATAAACCAATCATTGTGAGGCTTAATAAGTTGGCGAAGTTCTTTGCGCATTGTCAAAATAGGAAAAGACTGAGGATGAGTAGAAAGACGACCAGTTACAGTTCCAAAGAGATTATAGTGGATGCGAGCAGGGCCCTTAAGAATCTTTTGCGAAGCTGACCGCATAAAGCTATTTAAAAATAACTTGTGCGCACCGACATTATTTAAATTTAACTCTCTATATTTAAGTTTGAACAAGAGCTTTTGCGCGTGGTTCATATAATCATAATGCTCGGGCTTTGGATAGGTATCAAAGACATGCGCTGTAATTTGATTTTTAATCTCGCAAAATTTAACCAAAAAGTCATGGGGCACCAAATCAAAAAAACAATGATCATCAAAATTAATCTTTGCAATATTAAAAGATTTCATAAAGGCACGCATTTTACGCTGGGC
>Ga0080013_1002310_pt1 | contig 22642 bp, 36 predicted proteins | sample ETNvirenome_6_85_FD_69236 | JGI IMG/M metagenome (GOLD analysis project Ga0080013, IMG submission 69236) | Marine viral communities from the Pacific Ocean - ETNP_6_85 (SPADES assembly) (version 2) | ecosystem: Environmental > Aquatic > Marine > Oceanic | place: Pacific Ocean | collected 2013-06-19 | reverse complement strand
TAATTATTTATCGGAAAATGACCCCTCGGGTAACAATAAATATTTAAATTGGATGTCTAAAATAGGTGTAGATGGTGATGGTATTCGCACAGCTTTTGCTGGTATGCCCTTGGTAACAATTGTAACTAATTTTCATAAGAACCTTCCACTAATAAAAAATAAGGATATTAATTCTTATAAAAAATTAGAGAATCTATATGATGTGGTAAAGGAAGCTTTAAAAAAGTCTGAAGAAAGAAAAATTGAAAAAGAAGAGGTAGATAAAATATATAATGATGAAAATGTTCTTATTATAGTACCTTTAACTGTACGAGCTTCTTGTAAATATGGTTCAGGTTCTCAATGGTGTATTGCAGCTACTAGAGGTGAAAATGGTGAGGGGTATAATGACCATTTTGATGATTATAGTAAAAGTTCTACTTTTTATTTTTTCATTAAAAAGAATGAAACAATGGATAGTGACTCAAGAGGATATAAATGGGCTTTACAAGTTGGTGATAAAGATGGAAGAAAAACTTGGTGGGATGCTAATGATGACTCCCATAGTGATACACCTAATTTTGTGACAGAAGAAATGATTGATGCTGTTGATGCTTATAATGAAACAGCTGTAAAGAAAAAATTAGAAAGACAAATAATTTCTTTTATGGCACAGCCCACAATAAATAGATATAATGATTTTAAACGACATTTAACTACTGAACAAAAAAGAAAAGCAATTAATGATTTAATTAATGATGTTGATAATATATCATCTAATTATTTTACGATATTGATTGATGATTTAAATTCAGATGAAAAAAATATTTTAATAGAAAATACTAAAAATAAAATAAATCAAACTGATTATAAAAATATTGAAAAAAAATTAACCACAGAAGAAAAATATAGAATACTAATACATAATTCACAAATTTTAAATAACTACAATATAATACAGGATGTAGATGAAGAATTTTCACAAGAGGATAAATATAATATCTCTAAAGCGATTGACCATAAATCAATTAACAATACTGATAGTAAAGTTTTAATAAAGAAATGGAGTATGACTAAAGAAGAAAGAGAGAAACATGGTGAATCATCTTTTTATGTATTTTTAGTTACAAAGGTTGGTGAGGGATTTAAGCCACAAGATGTGGGATTAACAGCCGATTTAATTACCCACATAGAGAGTTTAACAAAAGTAGACCCATTAGACCCCGAAGCATACAGAACCATCAATATGATGAAATTAAGAAAAAGTGTACAACCAGATACACTAATGTATGGTATAAAAACAAAGACAGACTTATTGGATAAGTATACTGGTAATGAAGTATCAACCGCCCCTAAAGAAATATTAGATTTAATTGTAAAAAAATCTTGGTGGTTAAAAAAATAATTAAACTAAAAAACATATTAAAATAAAATAATAATCATGGCAGAAGATAAAACAGAATCAAAAAAAGAAATTGTACCAGGACTTGATGTAGATGCATCAGGACAAGTCAAGGGAGAAGCCAATAAAAATGAGGTTGGCCAAAGTGCATCTGCTAATGTAGGTGCTACGGAAGATGGCAAGGCTGATGGGATGTATGATAGTGCACACGAACAGGCTGGTGTGTATGAAGAAACTAAAGTAGGTGGTAAGGTGTCTACTAAAGATGGCCTTTCAGCTAGCGGTGGTGCAATTGCAGGAGATGGAGTAAAGCTTGGTGCTGGTGCTGGTGTTGGGTCTGGTAGAACAAAGGTAGATGTATCAACAGATGTAAGTATAGGAGACCAAATAGGTGCAACAGGTGGTTGTCATGCTACAATGAAAGATGGAGTTATTAGTGTAGGAGTTAAAGGAGGAATAGCTGCAGGGTTAGGTTTGAAAGGAGATGTAAATTTAAACATAGATACTAATGCAGTACAGAAAGATGGTAAATCCTTTGTGCATTCTTGTAATGATGTCTGGGATAGTACATTTGGAAAACTATATTAATGATTAAACTAAAAAACATATTAGCAGAAGCATTGCCGGATGTACCTATGACAGTTGGATTTAATCCATCAGAAGATTATCAGAAACAAATTCCTGCGGAGTTTCGTCGATTTTATAATAATGAGGGTGGAAACAAAACAGGTCGATTTATAGAAATGGCTGAACAATTAGTTAAAGTTTACGGGCCAGAAGTCATACAACAAGATTTAGAAGCAATAGATGATACATCAAACGAAATACAATCATATTTAGATAATCAAAATTCACCATATAGCACCAAATCACCAAGAAATCCAGGAGCAAATGAAGCTATATGGGAAAACCTGGACGACATACACGAAAAAGTTAATGAGATTATAAATAATGCTACTTTTGATAAGTGGCCACCTGAGACTGTTAAAGCTGAGCTTAATAAGTTATATAATATCATACAACAAACATTAGATATATTTACAGGAAATTATGGGGCAGCCCCAATAAGAAAACAGGCAGGAATGAAGTTATATCAATAAAGATATAAACATTATGCCCCACTACAAACTTCTTAAAAATTCATTTACGATCATTTGTGGAAAATGCGACCATAAATGGAATAGGAAACGAATGCCTGTTACGGCTACATGTCCAAAATGTAAACATAAAGCAAAAATAGAATCTAAGTTATAGTTAGTTATATTTATATTAAATGATCAAACTTAAAGACATATTATTAGAAAAAGAACAAGTTGTTCAAACAGATGATCCTAAAAAAATTAAAAAACTTAGAATTATATTTGCCGATAATACTAAAATTCAACAAGTATTAGCTGGATTATTTGAAAAAATAGGTCTTGTAACAAAAACATTTAATTCGGTAGAAGACGCAGTTGAATATGTAATAGAGTTAAAACAACAAGGAGTTTCAGATCTAGAAGAATTAGTTATCGGATCTCATGGAACAAAAAATGGTCTTAAATTAGTAAAATCAGCAGCAGGAGATCAAAGATCAGGTGAAGAATTTGAATTTCAAGATGGATCAAGAGAATTTTTATTTTATGATGACGCTTTATTAATAGCAAGTAGAGATTTAATTAATAGTTCTACTAATATATTTTTTACAGCTTGTTATGGAGCTGATCAACTTTCAGTGTTAGTTCATGCAGCTAATATATTAGGAACTGCAGTATATGGGGTAGCTGGAGTAAGCGTGCCTGGATTAAATAGAATATTACAAAAATTTTCAAAAAAAATATTTAAATGCAAACCCGAAGATTGGGAAAATGGTACTAGCGAAGATTATTTAAAAGATAAAGTATGTGTTAATACAGAGTCTCCTATCAAGTGGTTACGAGTTAAAGCATGATCAAACTAGAAAACATATTAAAGAGTATTCCAAATCAAGAGATAGTTGAATGTGAACGAGGACAATGGGAATATCCGGGTAGAATAACACGAATACCTAACAATCATATAACAATGCAACCTGATCCGAAAACAGGTAATCCTATAGAACATATATTATTAATAATAGGAGATCAAAGCGGAAAAAAGAAAATCGGAATTCCAGGAGGACCTAATTTATTCTTCCCGGCAGATACAAGTGTTACAGAATATCCTATTAAAAGATATAAGTAACATATTTATATAAAAAAGGAATATCATGAGCAAGAAAAACTTAAATGAATGGAATGATAAATCATTTAAAAAATTACCTAAACGATGGACTAAAAATTATAATAAGCCTGACGGCACTGGTTTAACAGAATTTGAAAAACTGGGTGGCAAGGATATTAAAAAATCAAAAGATCCGAACAACCCAAAAAACATGAAATGGAGTTAAAAATGTCTATCTTAAAATTGAAATCATTATTATATGAAGGAAATGTAGCGAAAACATTTGTAAGTACACCAAAAGAAGCAGAAGATATAAAAGCTGTTTGGGGTGATGATGCTTATTATATTGAAGGGGTTTATGAAGATATATATGGCACCCGGGGGCAGAAAGGGGAGAAGTATAAAGGTTATTGGGTGTTTCAAAAAGGAGCATCAAAAAATACAGATGTGGACGCTGACGACCCTGAAGGCGTTGGAATAGTTGATCCTGGATTAGCAGCTCCTGATGAGGAAGAGTCTAATGAGCCTGTCGGATTTAAGTGTCGACGAAATTTAGATAATAATTGGCTCCTGACAATTCTAGCCAAAGGAAAAAGTTATTTACGTCCTGGCGATTGTGGCGACGCAGTTGTAACTGCTCAAAACCAAGTAAATATGTTATTTACAGGAAAAAATGATTTTGAAGATATGCCAAATCCGCCTTTAAAGGAAGATGGTAAATATGGACCAAATACAAAAAAATGGGTCAGAAAAGCACAATCAAAATTAGGGGGGATATCAGTCGATGGATATTATGGACAAGAAACTGATCTTGCTATCATGAAAGCTACAAAGACCGGATTAAGCCCGGGACCTGAAGATGTAGCCGATCCTGAAGATCTTACAAGTGTAGGGGATACTGGAACTGATTTGGCTACAAAATTTGCTGATCGAGACTTTCTTCTAAAGAATTTAATGAAAAAAGGCAAAGGTGTCACGGGATGATTTTAAATTTTAAAAATACTCGACATATTGAAATTATAAAAGAAGAATTACGTAGATCTAAGCGAATACTTAATGAAGAAGTACATATATGGACATTAGTTGGAGATACACAAGATCAAGCTGCATTAAAATCGAGTGTAGACAGATTGAAACGACACTATGAACATTATAAATTAGATAGAATTGACACATCTAGATATCTAGACGATTTACATGATTTATTAGAAGTATGGATAAAAGATGATGCAGATCCAAAGGATAATGCAGAATATATTACAAATTTTTTAGGACAATATCCAATTGGCAAAACAAATTCTAGTTGGAGAGCTGCAACAACTCATTATGTTAATTATTTAATGTCTGTTTATAAATTAACTAAAGCTGCCAAGGAAGAATCTACTGACAGTTATGGATATAAAGTTGATGCAAGAAATAAAGAAAAAGAACATCCATATAATCTGCCAGGACAACAATCTTCTGAAGAAATGGAATTATCACGAATTGGTAAGCTCGGCCGAGAGATATGAACCAAAATAAATTTTCATTAATTAAATTATATACTACAGAAAATGATCCAGTTTATATAAATAAAAAATATATTACCCGAATTCATCAAAATACTGTAGGTATAATAGTAATACAATTATTAAATGAAACATCAATATACACAAATGAACAAAATATAGATGCATTGGCTGAAAAAATATCCATGTAAAGTTTTTCAACAAATATTTATAATAAAGAAAAAAGGTTAATATATGACATCACATGAAATTTATGAAGAAATGGAACAATATTGGGGAGCATTTCAAGAAAATCATGAAAGATTTACCAACAAAAGAGTTAAAGCAGCTGGAGTTAGAGCTAGGAAATCTATAAATGCATTAAAAAAATTGGCTTCTAAATACAGAAGTGCTTGTTTGGCAGAATCAAAGGAGATATGAATACTAGGATTCAAAATATTATTCTAGAAGAATTGGTTCGATCACTGAAAACTGAACAAAAATTGAACTTTTCGTTATTTACACCGGAGGATGAAAAATTTTTAGGTTCATTTGCTAAATTTGGAAGCAAAAACTTAGGGATAATATACTCTCCTACCGTTGCTGGGATACATGAATTTATAGGACGAAGTGGAGTAGACTTTAATTTAACCCCAAATGTCCTACTTAATTGTCTAAAAAATAAATATGTTAGCATAGTTCCATATGGTGGGATTGGTAGAAATGAAGATTATACATTACAATTAAATTTAGATATAGAAGATGTTAAAAATTTCGTATCTGCAGACGAAGAATCACCAGAAGCAGGCGGAGAATTTCCTGCAGAACCACCTCCGGGAGAAGTACCGGCCGGTCCTCCGGAAGAAACAGTAATAAAATATGGTGATTTATTAAATGAATCAGCTGAAATTTCGAAAATTATTGTAGAAGCAAAAAAAAAGTCTAAAAGTAAGGTACATTCTAACAAATCTAGAGTATTAAAGCGGTTGCCAACCGGGTATTTAATATACTTGGAGAAAATATTTACAATATTGAGCGGAAAATTGCATAATGCACTCGAAAAGGAGCATTTAGTTGCAGATATACTTGATAATCTAGCTTACAATTTTGGCTTAACACCAAATCAAATATTAAAATCGTATATTTATTATAAATCACAGAATAAATTGCAAAATATCGTTAAGGATAAGTAATGATTAGATTAAAAAAATTATTAAAAGAGACAAACCGTGTAAAAAGGTTATTTGAACAGGTAAAATCATTAGCTACAGTGACATTTACTAAAACGTTTGCAAATAACTATATAACACCGAATGAAAATTGGAAAAAGCAAGCAGATCTAATAGTAGCTGAAATTAAAAAAGCACAAAAACAAGGATATAAATTAGTTGATATTGAAATTGCAATAAATGGAGGAGCATCTCCGCTAGCGGCAACTAATATATATTCTGGACCAGCCCCCCCTAATCATACGTTTGGAGGTCTTTTAAAGAAATACAATCTAAAATGGGAAAAAAAGGCTGATATAGATAATCGAAAACCTGGTGCTAGAGGATCAAATATCGAACCAACTGTTGGAAATAAAAAAGGTGGTACTGAAGGTAATAAATGGTTGGCATTAAATAGAGCATTAAAATTAAAAGACTTATTAATACCTTATCTGCAGAAATATTTCGGAGAAGTACCGATCGACCTAATAAAAGCAACTGGACAAGACGGTACGACAAAATTTGTACATGCTACAATAACACCAAAAGTAAAAAAGAAAGAAGAAGATCCTTTTAATATTAAATTAATGGAAAGGGGCGCTGGATATTCAAGACCTTTTTATTTTCTAGAAGCCCCAAAAGGACATAATAGATGGAAAAATGGCGATACTTTATTTTTTAACTGGAGACTTCTAGCAAAAGCATCGAAAATAAAACAACGAATAAGTACAAATCCAAATCAAACATTTAATGCTATAGATTATGGTGCAGGACCTGGCGTATCAATATATATTTCAAAAGACAGAATGGAAAAAGCAAGAGCAGCTCGTTTAGTTGATGCTTTAACTGCAGATATGTATGGAGGAGATCCTGCAGATTATCAACAATCTATTTGGAAAATGATTCAATATGGTAATAGTCCCGAAGGTAAAAAGTCTGATCAACTGGCGTCCATATATAAAAAACCATTAAATTTAGATAAAATGCCAGGTAGGGATGGCGGACCTTGGCAGTATATTAATCCTAGTAACGGACAAATTATTGTTAAACGACCAATGAAAGCATAATTTGCTTGGATAATTAACTTTTTTTTCTTATATTAATAGTATAAATTAAAGAGTATGAAAAAGTTATTAATCATATTATTATTACCATTATCGTTATATTCTCAAACTCGAGTACAAATTGATTCTTTAAGATATTACATACATCATGATTTAAATGAGTATAGATTGAAGTATAATTTAGACACATTAGAATTATTAGAAGACATAAATCAAAAAGCGCAAGAACACGCAGAGTGGATGTATAATACCGAAAGATTTGAGCATTCTAAAAAATATATAGAAAATATTCAATATGGTAGTGATAAAATATTCACTTTAAAATTATTTTCGTATTGGACTTTACAAGGATGGAAAGAATCTCCTGGGCATAATAGACAAATGTTATGGGAAGATTATAAAAAAGTAGGATATGGTTTTTACAAAGGTTATGCAGTAATGATGTTTGAATACGGTATTTATACAGGTATTTAGTCAAATAATCTTGGAAATTAAACAAAAATTCTATATAATATAAATAAAAATACAATGTATAAACTAGGAGAAACGGTTATTGTTACCGAAAAAAACAAAAAAGAAAAAACATCTGTAAATAGAGTTGGTGTTATAATGAGCTTTAAAACCCTTAAAAAAGTAATATTTTACGATGTTTTAATGGAAACAAGAAGTGTAAATACATTATTAAATACATCACCAACCAATAGAATTTACATTAACAGAACCCTTACAGCAAATTTATGTGAAGAAGGCCATGTAATTGCAAATATTCCATATAAGCAATTAGTCGAAGACGAAGCACTACCAATAATTTGTGCATAATGGGTCGTCCAAAATTACCAGAAATAGTAAAATTAAAAAATCGCGTCGAGAAGAGATATCCAGGCGCATTTAGTACATTAAATTCAATAGGAGAGTACTATATTGAGTGGCACGGCGAAAATTTAAATGATACATTTCTTTTAAATGATTGTGAAAATGAAATAGATGCTTGGAGACAAGCGGCAGTAACAGCCAGACACGAACAACACATTAACAGAACACATCCTTTAAAGAAATTAATGTCAGAAGAACAGAAACAACAAAGTAAAGAACGTATAACTAATAGAATAAGGAAAATATGAATATTATAGAAAGGTTAAAATCTAAAATAATAAACATTTTAACAAATGAAGACCCAGACGTCTTAAGATATGATAAATTACAACAAGCCGATCCTGATTATCTATTAAATAGTCCATTAGTTGTAGGTTATAATACTACTCAAGAACAATATATTTGTTTTCAGCATTTATTAATAGGATTTAACCCAGTTATTAATAGTATTTTAGATATTGGATGTGGCCGGGGTGATTTATATAAATTTATATTAGATTTTTATGATATAAAATCGATTAATTATTTCGGTATAGATTTAAACCCATTAATGAAAGATATAGCACAAAATAAACATAATCTGGATATTAAAACAGGATCATATGAGAATGTAGATTTAAATCCAAAAGACTGGGTTGTTGCTAGTAGATTATTTACAGAAAAGAAATTAAAATCAGAAGGAGATGAATTAGAACGAGTATTAAATGAAATTGATATATTATACAACATATCAAGAAAAGTAGTTTCATTTAATATATTATCTCCAATCAATAATAATAAAAAACAAGATCATTGGAATTATATTTCACCAAGTATATTATTAGATATACTAATTGAAAAATATCAATATGTAACTATTAAACACAATTATTCAGATTTTGAATATACAATAATAATTAATAAATATTAAAAAATAAAGGCATATATGAACAGTATTAATCACCCATGGGGAATATCAGAAAAATTTGCAAATAGATATGGAAAAATTTGGTCTGAAATGGATTTTATAACAAATAATAAATTAACAAATTATTTATTCAAAACCGATCCAATGAATACATTAGTTGGAACATTACATATATGTGGAAAAAAAATTCCAATGAAATATAAACATTTAATTTCGTCTGCAACAATTGTTTCACAATCTGCAGATTCAGTTTATTTCGAAAAACCAGAAAAGCATCAAAAATTCGTAATAACAATCGGAAATACAGATTTATATTTAAAGAAACACGAAATAGGAAAATTAGCTCAAACTTTATCAGATGCATTGACAACAATTGTCAGAAGTTATGAGTTAGGTTTATATTTATAATAAATAAAAATGATGAAAAGATATAAATATTCATCGGTGCAAGATCCAAAAAATGAGCCTATAGGAATCATTGCTGCACATAACCATGAAAATGCAATACAGTTGGCAGCAGAAAGAAAACGATTAGATACCGAAACATTTTTAACTTTATTCAATATACAGGAAATCAAAAAAAATGAAAAATCTACTCGATACAATAGTGATTAGATATCCAGAATATAATTTTTTTAGATCCTTGCCGAATCATGAAAAAATTCAATATCTATTTGAAATATATGATATAGAACAAAAAAAGATATCTAATAATATTACTAACGGATTGAATAATTTTTTTGATGAATTAGATATTCCAATTCCCGGTGTTGAATTTGATTCTATAGATTTCGGTGATGGTAAACGTGTAGATATAATGATTGATAATGAGAATATTGTTATAGAATCAAATAGTCTTAGTGCTGTACGAGAAATAGCATATAAATTTGTAGAAACAGGATATATAGTACGACGTGATTCAGGAATAGAAAAAATGTTTCGAAAAGATAAAATAACAAGATATTTAAGAGTTTTTAAAATTATAGGACAATCACATTGTTTGTGTTATAGTTGATATATATATATTATATTGAGATACGGTAGGTCTCAAATTAAATAAAATAAAATAACGGTTAGCTAAAGCAACCACAAAACACGAAAGGTTTAAAAATGACACAATTAACAGAAACAGTACTCAAAGATTTCGATTTAGTATGGAAAAATTTCTTTGTTCCAACTTCTAAATATTTACCAATTATTTCAAATAAAATGAATTATCCCGTTGATATTTATTCAACAGCTGCAGGAATACAATTTGAAATTGCAGCTGTAGGATTAGAAAAAAGTGACATAGAAATATTAACAGAAGGAGAAACACTTCGGGTTATATACAGCAAAGAAGAAACAGAAACAAAGGCGTATATTCATAAAGGTATCGCAAAACGAGCATTCGACTTTGCCTGGAAGATATCACCAGATTTAAATATATCAAAAGCAACAGCAAATATGGAGTCAGGATTACTATGTATTTCTATCCCATATGCGAAAGAACGCACACCTAAGCGCTTAATGATCAATTAATAATAAACATGGGGCCTACCAACTCAATGTACATTACACCTAATGTCGACTACCAAGATAAGTTATATAAAATAAAAAGACTTGTAAAATTCGACCCAAATGAAAATATAGAATACTGGAAATCTATTATTCCACATGATATAGTTTTAAAAAAAGATGGAAAACTTTGGTTTTTAAATGAAATAGTCGAAGTGTTCCCTATAGATAAAAAAGATGGCGAAAAAGGAGAAATTACCTAAATATGTTATTAATAAATTCAAAAAACCGCAATTTAAACTCGGAGATACGGTAATATACACATTCCTGGGAGAAGGCGGACGTGGTAAAATTATAAAGATAAACAATGAAAAAACTGATAAATATATTAGTTATACGGTTAAAGGCAATGGTTACAAGTATCCGTGTGGCCTTCGGATATCAAAATACAAAAGTTATCAATTCGGATATATCTTATTCGAAGAAACTTCAGAGTATCAAAGATCTATTAAACAGCCCAGAAGGCCGGATCCTGAAAGCGGAAATGATATTAAACGCCGGGGAGGAATTTCTACTACCATTAGTGGATCAATATCAGAACAATCCAGATCTGGATTTAGCGAAAAAAATGTTATTGGGGATATCGATACAAAAGACATTACAACAGATGGAGTTAGCAGAAAAACAGATAAAACTACTTCAGAGCTCGAGTCGGCTATAGAAAAACAAAAGAAATTTTTAAGAGGAAAAGTTAAAAAATAGGTTGTATTTATAATAAAAAATCATTATATTATTATTAAAGAATTAACTTTCCCGGTATTTATATATAGACAAAATATAAATAAATGAAAGGAAAGTATGAAAGAAGTAATGGATAAAGTCACCACATTTTTAGGTGGGTTAACAACAATCATGTTATCATTTGTATCATTAAGCATTTTAGCCGAAGTAATTTTTGGCACAGCTGTTTTTGGTACAGAAGTAGTAGCTAACGTAATGGAGCTTATTAAAGCTTTGGGCGATGGCGGGTTTGTAGGCTTAATTGCATTAATTATTTTAATTCAAGTGTTTCAAAAAAAGTAAATTATTTATGTTAAAATTAGAAAGGTAAAAATGAAAGAAGTAATTAATTCATCTTGGTTTAGAGCAGCATTAGTCGGAGGCATTGCTGCAGCATTATTAATCAACGGCAGTGTTTTGTACGGAGGTATAGCACTAGGTGTTGGAGCCAGGGAATTGCTATTAGCATTTAAAACAAACAATTAGAAAGTTATCATTATGTCAGAATTTCGTTACAAAGAAACAATCAAGGATCAAATAATCGATGCTCGGGAAATTATACGAGCTGTTGGTAGAGGAATAGAAAAGGGTAATATTGACCCACAATCTGCCATGCATAATTTAGCAGAAGCAATGCGAAAATTAGAAGCTGCCAAAGATTATGTAGATCGTGAATGAAAAAAGTTTTTCCATATATTGTATTATTAGCGGCACTTTGTTTAGCAAGTAGTGCCGCTTATTACAGTGTATTTGGTTTAAGTAAGTTATTTTCTGCACAATCATTCGCTGTTATTGTAATGGCAGGAACATTAGAAGTATCAAAGCTGATCGCAGCAGTATATTTACATCGATATTGGAAAAAATTAAATTTTCTTATAAAAACTTATTTAACTACGGCTGTTATAACTTTAATGTTTATAACATCAATAGGTATATATGGGTTTTTAGTATCGGCATATCAAACAACTGCCGATCAGTTAACTATAATTGATAAACAAATCGAAGTTATAGATTTAAAGAAAGAAAGATTTCAAGAACAATTAACTGGATATAGCACCGAAAAAACACAATTGGCTGAATCTATAACAGAATTATCTAAGGGGTTATCAAATAATGTTGTTCAATACAAAGATAGAGAATCAGGCAAAATAATAACTACTACTTCTTCTTCTACCAGAAAAGTATTAAATAAACAATTAGATGATTTTAAAGATCAAAGAAATAATGTATCAATAAAAATAGAATCAATGGCAGATTCAATAACAAAATTAGATTTACAAGTATTAGATATAGAATCTACTAGTGAAGCAGCAGTAGAAGTAGGACCATTAAAATATGTATCAAAATTATTAGACAAACCAATGGATATAGTTGTTAATTGGTTTATATTAATTTTTATATTTGTTTTCGATCCATTTGCAATAATATTATTAATTTCAGCAAACAAAGCTTTTATGATTTCAAGAGAAGATAATAATATAAAATGTACAGCACCAGATGGGTATGAACTCAATAAAGAATATCCATTAGAAGAATGTATGACAGATGAAGAGGATGAAGAGTGGGATAATGAAGAATATGAATTCCATGATGTTGCTTTTGATGACTTGGAATATGAAGACTCCAAAAAAACAACACTTGGAGATTTAAAAGCATTAGAAGATTTAAAGAAAAAAATGGATGAAAAAAAAGAAACGAATACGAATGTGGATAATCCGTCACTTGAAAAAAAGGAAATCCAGCCAGAATATAAACCACATCGTAAAAATCCAACAAAAGTAAGATGAAGAAAACAAAATCAAAAAATAGTAATTATAAAAAATTATCTTGTAAATATTGTAACAATATCGTAGAACGGGTAGACGCCAACTCAATATCTGTTACATGTTCAAAGTGTACTTTTAAATTATGTGAAGGTGAATATTTGGAACTTTCAAAATAATTTATTATATTATAAATAAAATATGTTAGAAGCAGAAAAAATTAAATCCAATTGGGAAGAATATAGATTACGAGTAAATCAATTATTTTCAGACAGAGCGTATAATTTAAATCTTTTATATGATGAATATGAAGATAGAATGTCAATGCAACCAGCATCCTCTATTGCTCATTTTCATAACGCATTTGCAGGAGGATATATCGATCATGTACTTCGTGTAATGGATTGTGTGGAAAAATTATACGAAACTTGGCAAGATATGGGCGCAGATATGTCAGGATATACTAAAGAAGAAATGTTATTTGCTGCAATGCATCACGATTTAGGAAAATGCGGTTTTCCAGGAAAAGGAAATGAAGTATATCAAGTAGAAACATCCGATTGGCATAGAAAGAATATGGGAAGAATGTATAAGCATAATGAAAATATTCCTTTTACAATGGTTCCTGATTTATCATTATTTTTATTACAGAAATATGATGTTCCAGTTTCTTGGAATGAATATCAAGCTATTCGAATACATGATGGTATTTATGATGAAGCAAATAAACCATACTTTATTTCAAGAACAGCACAAGCAAAACTAAAAAATAATTTGCCATTATTATTACATCACGCAGATCATATGGCATCTCAAATAGAATACGAAAAATGGAGAAATTCAAAAAACAATTCTCCAAAACCAGTAGCACCCAAAGCAAAGGCTACTAAAAAAACAGCACTTAAAAATTTAGCAGAACAAAATCCAGAAATAAATAAGTCAATAGCTGACATTTTTAGCACTTTTAAAGAAGGATAATAAATGATTTGGTTAATAATAACAATAACTTTATTTGTAGGCTTATCTGGATATTTTCTTTATCGAGCATATATACTTGCCGGTACATTAGCCGATAGTGATGACTACATTCAAGAAATGGAAGAATTAACCGGATATATGTATGAACAAATCAATGCTACTTACGAAGAAATGAAACGTGTTGATCACACAGGCGCTTTTCATGAAAGCGACGAAGTGGGAACTACATTTTCTATATTAAAAGATGTTGTTAATAATTTACATAAGGAGTTTAATGGGCCGGAAGAAGAAAAAGAGCAATAAGTATTGGACAAAAATAACAGAATGCGCAGTTTCTGCATATAATCAATGTATCGATGATTCAGTATTAAAAGAACGAATTTACAGGAGATTTATTTTCCCAGCATTGATGAAATTATCTGAAAATTTAATTAACAAAATGAAACCAGATTATATTGATTCTTCATTTAAAGATTTACAAACAGATTTAGTTACTTATTTAACGGTACGATTGGATAAATTTAATCCACTAAATGGTAAAGCGTATTCATATTATACAAGAACATCATTTAATTATTTAATTGCAGAAAATTCGAAAGCATATAATAAATTAAAAAAGAAAGCAGATCCGGTTAATATCGATGAACAGCGGAATGTTATAACCGAGATGCATAATGATGAAATGCGAGAAACATTGAAATATTTTATGGATGCTTATATCGAACACTGTTATGATAATTTAACTTATATTTTTACAAATCAATCTGATATTCATGTAGCAGATTCAATATTACATATTTTTCAAAATCGTGAAAATATAGAACAATTTAATAAAAAAGCATTATATGTTTTTATTCGTGAAAGAACCGGATTACAAACAAATAACATAACACGTGTTATAAAAGTATTGAAAAGAATATACAACGAAAAATTTCTTGAGTATGAACAAAAAGAATTCGTGAATTTACCTTTCTAATATTTATATTTAAAGGAGCATTCCATGAATACAAAAGACGAAATATTTAAAGGTACGAGTTTTTCTGATCTAATGTCTGATGTATATCATAACTCAAAAAAGAAAGACAGACAAATAAATCAATTAATTGCGCAATTACAACCTCTTATTCGTAATGCATCTGATGCAACTATTATTGTCCCATTAATTAAAGAATATTTAGATGTTGCAGTAAAAAATGATGATCATCTAGTAAAATTAACTGCAATAGTTCAACGATACATTTCGACTCAACAAACTATTAGTGGTGAAAATTCTTTATTAAGTGAAGAAGAGAAAAAACAATTACTTAAAGTAGCAGAAGAAACATTCGAGGATGAACTTTCTGATGAAATCAAGAAAATAGATGAAGAAGAAAATGATTTAAAAGAAAAAATATCTAAAGTTAAAAAGACATTAGGAGGAAAATAATGCCTCGAAGGAATAACGCATCTGGCGTTGATTTTAGAATAGCGGAAGTAGTTATCGGTGAGACTTCTATTAAACCTTATGAGGATACTTATAAGTATATCCCTAATGATCCGGCTGCAGAAGATAATAATGAATCTACAATAAATAGTTTATTTACAATATGGGTACAGACATATTCTGAATATGAATCTAAACCATTTACAGCAAGACCTGCTAATAATAATATAAAACAAATACCATTAATTGGTGAGCAGGTTATAATATTTAAAGCTTTAAATCAAGAAAGTCATAGTAATATTAAAATTCCTCAATGGTATTATCTTCCAGCATATGGAATAAATTCTGAGGCAAATGACAATCGACTATTTGGAGTAGCTAAATATCAAACCGAGCCAGCTCCCGAAGAGATTAGTAAAACGTTTATAGATCGAGCAATATCTTCATTACAACCATACGAAGGAGATATATTACTCGAAGGCCGATGGGGGAATACCATTCGGCTGGGAAGTTCAATATCAAATGATGCTGATGGCAAGGGATTTTATACTTTAATGCCAACATGGAATACAACACATGAAAACCGTGGTGATCCAATCATTATACTTTCAAATAGAGATTGGGCAGACCCCCGTAATAATAAAGATAATAAAGAATTTGTAGTAGAAGACATTGAAAATGCAGGATCATCTTTATATTTAACATCTACTCAAAATTTTCCTAATTTTACATTAAGTAAAAATTTAACAATTTCCACTACACAAGATCAATATGCATTACCACAACTTATCGGTAGTGCATATAGAATAACATTACAAGCAACAGATGATATTATTGTATTAGATTCGGTAAAAAGAGTTACCATTAATACTCCAGATATTAGGATTGGAGATGAAACAGCTAGTGATCCCATGGTTCATGGCTCTGTATTAGTCAAATTATTGCAAGAACTTATTATTGCAGTGAAATGTGGAAATATTGGCGTTGCTGGACAACCTTCTTCTCCTTTAGCTAAAGCATTGTTAGAGTCAGCACAAACAAAATTAAAAACATTAAATAGTAAAAAATATTTTATAAAGAAAACATAAAGAGGAATAATAATGTCAGTATCACCACCATTTGATATGTTAACAGGACTGCCGGGCATGGGAGTAGGCAAATTAGTTGAATTGGCTAATAAATTAATATCACAACTTACAGATAAAATTGGCGAAGCTTTGGATGATGCAATAAAACTTCCCGACGATTGTTTATGTGATGATCCTCGTATCGAAGCTCTTAAGAAAAAAATACAAGATATACAAGATTTAATAGCGAAAGTACAAAAAGTAATAGAAATAATACAAAAAATCATATCTGCTCTTAAAATAGCTATGACAGTAGCTGCAGCTATTAAGAGCGCAATATTTTTTATCCCAGTTGTAGGACAAGCTGCATTACAAGCTGAATTAGTAAATGTGCAAAATATGTTAATTGCTAATACCATCCAAGCAGTCAAACAGCTTAATATAATACCAGATATAATGAATTCAGGGTTAGGATTAATTAATAGCCAATTAGCACAAATAATAGGTAAATTATCAGGTAAATGCCAAGGAGAGTCGTTTCCTGTGTCAGATGAAATTCAATCTGAATTAGAGTCTCAAGACACTGCGGATAATATCCCAGAATGGCGCGGCGATTCAGTAACAGGTGCAGGTTCAGCAACAGGTACCGATTTAGGCACTGGTTGGATATTAATATCTGGAAGTGGGGCTTGTGGTGTACCACTAGGCCAGCCTCCTGGGACACCTAGTCCACATACAGATACTTGTGGTGACATTTGGAGATGGACCGGACAATATTACAACCCAGATGGAATTAGCGTAGGAAGTAAACAAAGTAGAATCGATGATGCTACGGTAGGTACTGAGTTTTATACAGATATTAATGTTTCCATGGAAGATCTTAATCAATTTGGTAGTACCATAGAAACATTAGTTAATGAACAAAGAAATTTATTATCGTCCTTACAAGAATCACCAGCACAAGCATATGACGGAATAGCCCCGCCATCTCCTAACCTTGGTAAACCAGGCGATTATTATAAAGACAGTGCCGCAAAAAAATTATATGGGCCGAAGAAATCAACAGGTTGGCCAGCGGGCGTAAATTATTAATAGTAATATTTATATAAAAAGAAGAAATTATGGAACAAAAAAAATTTATTCAAGTTTTACGAAAAGTAGTAAGAGACGAAGTAAAAAATGTTATTAAACAGGAATTAACAGAAATACTTCAAGAAGGATTGCAATCAACTATTTCAGAACTGCGTCCTAATAAAAAACCAATTTCAAAAAAACAAAATGGTGTATTTAAAGAAACTAAATTTGCAAATATTTTAAATGAAACAACCTCATTAAGAGAACAAGATCCTATGAGTGATTATGCATCAATAATGTCAGAAGATATAACAATGACATCTAAAGATGCGCAAGGGTTTCCAATAATGAGACAATCATTTAAAGAAGCCATGGGTGTAGAAACACCTGTACAGGCTATATTAGAGGATCCAGAAACCGGAAAAAATATGAATATAGATCCGGTTATAGCAAAAGCAATGACTCGAGATTATTCTGCATTAATGAAAGCAATTGATAAAAAGAAAAATAGATAATGGGATATCAAGTAGAACATGTTAATCAAATTGATTTAAATCCAAATACAGTAGCTGGAATAAAATATCCATTTAATGCTCCTGGAGTTTTTGGGGTCGAATATAATTCATATGAACGAGCGTTATCAAATCTTAAAGTATTACTTCTTACTACAAAAGGAGAAAGATATCACCAACCAGATTTTGGAACTGATTTATTGTATATAATATTCGAACCAAATGTGTTAGAACTTATTGATGAAGTAAAAGAAATAATTACTGATCCAATTGATTATTGGTGTCCTTATATAGATATCAATAATATACAAGTTGACGGCATACAAAATGATTCATCATTAATCCACACAATAAAAGTAACGATTGATTTTAGTGTTATTGGCGTAGATGACGGGAATAGTACTATTAAGCTTTTTGCTAATGAAAGAGGAATTATAGAAATAGAAAATGGAAACTAAAAAAGAAATATCATATTTAGGAAAAGATTTTGGCCAATTTCGTAAAAATTTAATTGATTTTACAAAACAATATTTTCCAAACGATTATGCTGATTATAATGAAACATCTCCAGGAATGATATTTATGGAAATGGCTTCATATGTTGGAGATGTATTAAGTTATTATGCAGATACAAACTTAAAGGAGTCATTATTATTTCAAGCATCGGAGCGTGGTAATATATACGATTTAGCTAAATCATTAGGATATACACCAAAAAATTCAATACCAGCACTTGTTGTATTAGATGTATTTCAACTTCTTCCATCAATAGGTATTGGCGATAATGTTAGACCTGATTATAATTATGCGCTATCAATAAAATCAGGAATGCGAGTTAAACAAAATAATGGACCAGCTGAATTTAGAACATTGTCTGCAATAAATTTTGAAAGTTCATCTTCATTTGATTCAACAGATGTAACTATATATGAAAGTGACCCAATTACTAAATTGCCCACGTATTATTTACTTAAAAAACAAGTAAAGGCGGTATCTGGAAAAGTTAAAACTACTACTTTTAATTTTACTGATCCAAAACCATATGATAAAGTAGTGTTATCAGAAGATAATGTAATTGATATAATATCCGTAGAAGAAACAGATGGTGATGATTGGTATAATGTTCCATATTTAGCACAAGATACTATGTTTGAAACAGTTCCGAATCTTATCGAAAACGATCCAGATTTATATCAATATCGAGATTCTTGTCCATATTTATTAAAATTAAGAAAAACAGCTAAACGATTTATAATAAACATCCGAGCAGATAATAAAACAGAACTTCAATTTGGAGCTGGGATATCAGATAATAATGATGAAGAAATAATTCCAAATCCAGATAATGTTGGTAACGGTCTTTCTGGATTTGTTAAGAATGTAGATGTCGATATAGATCCATCGAATTTTTTATATACTCGTGCATATGGACAAGCGCCATCAAATACCACATTAACAGTAACATATACAATTGGTGGTGGAGTTGCTGATAATGTAGAGTCAAGTGTATTAAAGAATATAGAATTTGTGGAATATAATGACGACCCAAATTCTACAGCTTCACAATCGATAGTTAATTTTGTAAAAAGTTCTCTTGCGGTAACTAATGCAACTCCTGGTACTGGTGCTAAAACTTCTGATACGTTGCAAGATATAAAAAATAATGCATTAGCTAATTTTGCTACACAAAATCGATTAGTAACGCGCGAAGATTATATTATCCGTTGTTATTCAATGCCAGCGGCATTTGGTAGTGTATCAAAAGCATATATAGTACCAGATGATCAAATATCACAAAATACATTAGAAGATCAGCGAGTTCCAAACCCATTAGCGATGAATTTATATGTATTAGGTGTTAATTCTTCGAATCAATTGACAGAATTAAATGATGCAATTAAAACAAATTTAAAATCTTATTTAGGATTCTATAGAATATTAACCGATGCAATAAATATAAAAGATGCATTTATAATTAATATAGGAGTTGATTTTGAGATAACTGTGTTATCTAATTATAATAGTAACGAAATTTTATTAAAATGTATTAATGAATTAAAAACATATTTTGCTATTGATAGATGGCAAATAAATCAACCAATAGTAAAAACAGATATTGTAAATATATTAGGAAATGTAAAAGGCGTACAAACAGTAGTTGGTGTTAAAATGAAAAATTTATATGATACGAGTCAAGGATATTCTGGCAATTTATATGAATTAGACGCCGCAAGTAGAACAGGTATATTATATCCATCATTGGATCCAAGTATATTTGAAGTTAAATTTCCTAATACAGATATAAAAGGACGAGTAATATCACATTAATAAGAAGAAGTAAATCATGGCAAATAAATTATCAAAAACAGGAATAACTACTAGTGCAACCGCAGAGGCCTGGCACGTCACCCAATCGATTGATGCATTAACCGGTGTTGCTTATGATCTTACATTAGCCGGAACCTTAAATTTAACAGGTAGTGCAGTCACCGGTAGTTTTTCTGGAGACGGTTCACAATTAACAGGTATTGATTCATCAAGTTATGCATCAACTGCCTCTTATGCAGTAACAGCATCATATGCTGAAAACGGAGGCGGTGGTTCTAGTTTATGGTATGATGGTACAACTTATTTATCTTCAAGTAAAGATGTTCAAATAACAGGTTCATTAGGGATATCCGGATCAATTCATATAGTAGCTGATAACCATACTGAATTCACTATATCAGGTTCAAATGCCTCTTCAACTTTTAATCTTACTAACGAAAATTCTGCTGGTGCTATTGTAATTAATACAGCTGGTGTTGGATCAATATTCTTTGGTACTAATGGTAATACTAACGAATATAGAATGTATCCTGGAGGCCATCTTTGGCTAACTGGAGGAACAGGACCTCAAAATATATGGCTAACTGGAGATGTAAGTGCAAGTGGTGATTTATATGGTGATAACCTTATAGTAGCTACAGACATAACAGCCTCCGGAGATATTAGCGCTAGTGCAGGTATAGTATTAGGAGGAGTAAGAAAAACCTCTTGGCCTGCGGGGGGGACTGGTTTGTGGTATGATGGGGGGACTTATTTATCTTCTTCATTACCCATAAAAGTAGATTCTGATATAACAGCATCAGGTAATATAAGCTCAAGTGGAAAATTTATTGGAAAAATAGATGCTACGGATACTAATTATAATAATTCTCATTACCCAATATTTGTTATTGATGACCAAGCAGATCCTAGTTATCTTTTACCATTTACTTCATATGGATTTAATTTTAATCCAGGTACTGATACATTAACAGTTGGTGCTGGTGGTATTAATACAAGTGGTAATATTTCAGCATCTGGAGATCTTAAAGGTTATAATATTTCATCAAGCAATGCATTCCATGCTGAGGCTCATGCTGGTTATGAATTTCTTGTTTCAGGCAATCATTTTAATATGAGGAATCAAACTGCTGATAAAAGTCTATGGTTTATGACTTCAGTTGGAACCGGAGTGATTGGTTTTGGAACAGACGGTAATAATGGTGAATTTATAATTGGAACCGGAGGACATATCACAGCATCAGGTAATATAAGTTCAAGTGGCGACGTTTATGGTGTTACAGGTTCATTTAGTCACATTGTAGGCGCTAGTCCATTAATAATCAAATCGGATAATTTCAATGTTGATTCGTCGGGTAATATAAGCGGAAGTGGGACTTTAGACTTGCGTAAGAATTTAGAAACAATAAGTAATGCTGCCGGTGAAAGAACTATTACTATGACAGAAGCTAATTATCCTCCTAATACACTGATAACGCTAGATATAGAAAATGGGGATACTGCAAATGTTGATATGACATTACCAGCGCTGACAGAAGGATTAGAATATACTTTTGTAGTTAAGGTAGGCAACATCGAGGGATCTCAGTTTCTAATAACATCTCCTGAAGAAAATTCCTTGCAAGGGATGGCTTATTGCTCTAACGACCCCGTGATATTAAATGGTGGCGATACATTTACAGTTGAAGCGGGCGAAACTAACAGTGGTGATCGATTTAATGTAATTTCAGATGGAGTAAATTGGTACTTAACCGCATATACTAAATGTGAAGATGGCTCAGTAAGTATAAGTTAATTAAAATAATATCGAAGAAGAAAAAAAATGTTTAAAATAATATATCCAGAAAAAGATGCAACGTTATATGAATCAGCTCCAACCTATAATACAGGATTAGATGAAATTCTAGAAGTAGGAAAACGACTAGGTGCTTCTGGTAGTAATTATTATAAATCCAGATCTGTTATCAAATTTGATATGGCAGATGTAAATTCAGCATTAACAAAATATAGTGTAGATCTGGATGATTGCAAATTTATGTTACAATTATATACATCTCATGCAAAAAATTTACCAGCAGCTTATACAATAAATGCTAATTTAGTTGGCGATGCGTGGACT
>Ga0080013_1002308_pt1 | contig 22675 bp, 36 predicted proteins | sample ETNvirenome_6_85_FD_69236 | JGI IMG/M metagenome (GOLD analysis project Ga0080013, IMG submission 69236) | Marine viral communities from the Pacific Ocean - ETNP_6_85 (SPADES assembly) (version 2) | ecosystem: Environmental > Aquatic > Marine > Oceanic | place: Pacific Ocean | collected 2013-06-19 | reverse complement strand
ACCAATGGTTAATATGGGTTCTCACGAAGTATATGTAGAAGATGATGGGTGGACGGTATGTACTAAAGATAATAAACCATCGGCTCATTTTGAACATACAGTAGTTATACGAGAAGGAAAGGCAGAGATATTATCGGGAGAAAGTATTGATACAAAAAAAGTGTGTATGACATCTTAACATAAATGGTATATAATGGGTTAAAATGGTGAATAATGGTGAAATGATTGAATATAAAGGTATAAATGATGTAAATTATTGTGTGGGGAATCGGGGAATGGGCACTGTGTATACATATTGTAAAATACAAGTTTTTCCTAAGAAAAAACACCATAAGCCCCACATATTTGTATCATACAACCTATCAAACATTAAAATAAATAAAAATAATTGAAAATAAAGCTTGACTCGTATTGCTTTTCCTTCGTATATTATAATATAAAGAAAAGGGGTTTTAAATGAGTTTAAATGTTGATTATAATGGTACTAATGTTAAGTTTGATAAAAGTAATGTCATTAATACTTTAGATGTCATTGATTGTTATGACAGTAATGTTGAAGTTTTAGGTTATGATACGGCTGGTAATGAATATTCCGCCGTTGGTATGATAAGTTGTGATGAATTGGTTGAGATAGATGAAGATTCAGTTTGGCCTGTTGAGGGTGAAAGTTTTGGTGTCGCATAATGACAACAACTGAAAAAAGGGATGGTGAATGAAAATATTATTAATTGGAATAGGATTTATAGTGGCTTCAGTTGTAATGGTAGCCCTAATAGGTGTTTTAATAGTATATATAATGAAATGGATGAATAAATGATTGAAATAAAAACAATGGAAGACTTAAACAAGGTAACTTGGTCAGGTAATTTCCAATGTACATATAAGTTTGAAAATCCCAGTAGAGAAGGTTGGTGGATTAAGAATTTTATGAAATATATTAGGTCTTGTAAGTCTTATGATATACCAGCAACTAAAAGAAGTTTTATGAAACTGATAGGTAAATCACATTTAGGTAGTGGTTATATGAATACCTTCTTTGCTGCTGTTAAAGATGCTGGTATAGTTGAAGCACATAAAGAATGGAATGGTTCATTTACAGAATGTGTTTATACAAAGGGTCCTAATTGGGAACATTATTTAAATGGTAATTTAAAAAGGAGTAAGTAAATATGATTGAATTAGAATGTAAAGAGTGTGGTACTATGACAGAATGTGATGAAACAACTGTTTCTGTTACTTGTGCTAGGTGTGTTCAAGTTAAATTATATAATATGGTGCAAAAGGAGATAAATGATGTGGAATATACTGATACTAACAGTTGATGCGATGCTATTTGCATTGTGGCTATTAAGTATTCCTGTAATATTATATGCATTAATGATGTGGTTTACTAAGAATGTAGACGATATAATGAATAAAAATTAAAATAAAGCTTGACTTGTATACTAAAAGTGTTGTATATTATAGAGTAATGAGAAAGGTTAAAAATAGAATGGATTAATATTCTTCCCCTATGAAGGGCACGTTGGGAGTTCTGAATTGACAGACTAGCGTAAAAAGTTCCGGAGGGTGTACGAAACTCCACGAGAAATAACAGATTTGCGGTGTAGGTATCAAGAGAGATACGGTGGATTTCCAATTCACAGAGTGTGGGGCAGTTCCATAACACCGCTCAAGAGAGAAACCGGCATACTTAGCCTTCTCCCCTTCACAGGGATGCGATAAGCTCAGTCCCTCCCGGTTCTCTCCTCACAGATTAAGTAGTTGTTGAAGCCAATAGTAATAAAACCGACTATGTGAAAAGGACCACATCCCCCTTTATAAAGCCGGATACAACTACCAACCTTATTAAAGGTTATGATCGTAGTACAGGTCTTTATTCCTTTCTACCTGTATTACATTAAGAGAGGCTTAATGATGTCGTTTAACTCCTTTCCGATATCAAGACTAGCCTCTCTTTTTTTGCCCGATACAAAGTTATCAACATAGTTATCAACACCAAAATGCCTGTATTATACAACTATTATTTAGGATTAGTTAACGAGTTTCTTATAGCCACAAAGAAAAAGCTTGACTTATATGTATAAAGTGTTGTAAATTAGAGGGGGCATATATATAAAAAAAGCTAAGCTGTAGTGTTTGAAATTAATTTAAAATAAAGCTTGACTTGTATTGCAAAAATGTTGTATATTATAGTAGATGATGAGAGGGAATAATATGAATTTAATCGATGACTTTTTAGAAGAAACACCGGGTTATGATGTAAGTGATGTTGAGTATGAACACTACATACACGCTCGTGTTCTAACGGTATCTAAGTTTGGTACTGACGCATGTGTCGGTAATTTTGATGGTTTTATTAGTAGTAATATGAATGTAACTGAATGTGATGGTAGAGGTGAATATAACATCGTTGAAAGTGGACAATTAATATAAATACAGAATTAGATTTTACACGGGATGTCAGTACGGCATTCTATGAGAGGACTTGTTATCCTCCAACTATAAGTTACAAAAGAAGGAGTTATTAACCTTAGTGACTTTATACCGAGAGATGAAGTGGCTTCATTACCCACGATGTATCTCTCAAAAAATAATTGAAAATAAAGCTTGACTCACATGCCAAAAGTGTTGTATATTATAGTAGATGATGAGAGAGAAATTAAACAATAATAAAAAGGAGTTTTAATGAGTAAAAATATGATATTACCTGATGTAGTATGTAAGGTTGAAAAGAGTGGTAATAGGTATAATGCCTGGTCTACTGATGGTGTTAAATATACATCCGAATGTACAACCGGTTGTAGGAAAAATGCTTATAATGGTGATTATTTTATAGGTAGGTTTCCGGCAAAGAATGGTGGTACTTCTTGGAGGCGTGTTACTGAAAAGGTTTTGGTTCAGATGGAGTTAAATTCACCTACAGTAACAGTTGATAATTCTAACCCAGTAGAGGTTCCTGAAGAACATGCTGAGGTTCTTAGTTTTATACATAATAGTTACAGTTTAAAACCTCGCGGTTTGATGATGAATGAACTTAAATGGAAGTACTTAATAAGGTCTGCTGTTCGAGGTAAGAATATAATGATGACTGGTCCTGCCGGATGTGGTAAAACTATGGCAGCTAAGGCCCTTGTTAATTCACTTGACAGACCTGATTACTATTTCAATTTGGGAGCTACACAAGATCCTCGGGCAACACTAATTGGTAATACACACTTTGAGAGTAATAAAGGTACTTACTTTAGTGAATCAATGTTTGTTAAGGCAATACAAACTCCAAATGCAGTTATACTATTAGATGAGTTAAGTAGGGCTCACCCAGATGCTTGGAATATATTAATGACAGTATTGGACTATGGTCAGAGATATCTTCGGTTGGATGAACAAGATGGCCAGGCAACTATAAAAGTTGCTAATAATGTTACCTTCATAGCTACGGCTAATATAGGTAATGAGTATACATCTACTCGTCAGTTGGATAAGGCTCTAATGGATAGGTTCACTATAGTAGAGATGGATATGTTAAATGAATCAGAAGAATATGAATTACTAACATATATGTTTCCTAATGTAGATAGTAAGGCATTAGGTAATGTAAGTAAAATTGCCAGTTTAACTCGTAGTGAATCAACATCAGATACAGCGAGAATACCTTCCGGTATTAGTACCAGAACAACAGTAGAACTATCAGGGTTACTATATGACGGCTTCTCATTAGAAGAAGCATCAGAGGTCAGTATCTATCCCCAGTATGATAATACAGGTGGTGTAGATAGTGAACGAACATTCGTAAAACAAATAGTTCAAAAATTCTGTGATGACGGTTCTGGTGATGAATTATTCAATGAAGATGAAGTAAAAGAAGCTACTGACTTTTAGAATGGTGGTTTAACGAAGAATTTAGTGTGTTCCTGACATTATTGTTGGGAACACCATAGTTAACTCGGAAGGGGCCATTTCAAGATTTTAACAACTTGATTCGGTTTTTCGGTTTGACAAAAAATAATTATTGAGGGCTCTGACTAGCGTATATTTCGAGGTAGCTTTTTTCGGGCCATATAAATTAACATATAGTAATTTGATACTTCGTATCAAGCTCGTTAGTATCAATCTATAGAAGAAGCGTTAAAATAAAGCTTGATAAACAAAATAGGAGAACCTAAGAACGATGGAAAATATAAACTTAGAAGATAAAAGGTTAACAGGTTGGATAGATCAGTTTAAAGGTGCGTATGATGCTTTACTGTTTATTGCAATTGTAGCCTTAATGGTAATTACAGGTGGTAATGGTCAATTAATTGAATTTAGTATTACAGTTATATTGTTATTACTATTATTCAGAAAACAGCCGGTTAAATAAAAAAGAATGTGGACAGTTAACTGGATTGGATTGATTGGTGTATATGTTTTTATGGCATATGTAATGTTAGTTGAGGTTCAGGGTATATTTGGTTATATAATGGGTGCTGTATGTATACCCATTATATTCCTCTTATTATACTGGTGGATTAATCAATCAACTGAACAATATACGCCAGTCAAACGAGAGAAGAAAAAATCTCGTGGCAAGTATTCGAAGTATTACAGATAAAAAAATATAGTGGTGGCTGAATGGTTAAAGCAGTAGACTGCAAATCTACTTTGTGTCGGTTCGATTCCGACCCACTATTCTATATTTAAACAATTTTCCCCCCCTTTCTTTTTATTTGATGTAAAGAATATTTTCTATATATTTATATAAAACAACACTTAAAAAATTTTCAATTTTAAGTTATAATGATTTTTTAAATTAAAAGATATATATTTATAGATATGGCAAAAAAAGATAAATATTTCAATGACATACCAATTCTTTGGAATGGTCACCTTATGCACCCAATGGCAGGACAAAAGAATCAAAGCATTCCTAATAATATAGCTATTATTTGGGGAAATAATTCATACTCTTGGAGTGATGTTAATTTTATCATTGAAATAGCTGATGGTATTGGAACTGGTTCAAGAAGAGCAAGAGAAGCAAGACTTAATAAACTCATTAAAGAGGATAAAGTCAAGAAGAAAAAACTTATCCATCTTATTTGTAGAGTTAAGGGTGAAAAGGTTTATGATAATATAAAAGAAATAGATTTAGATAATATTAAAATAACACTTGAAGATGTGGATTTAGTTACAAGACGCGTATTAGGACAAAAATCTGTATCCTTAGTTGTTGAAGTTGGTGATGAAATAATAGAAAATACAAAATTAGTGGAAGATTATGAATAAACAACCATATAAACTTTATACAGATAAAATTCAAGATTTTGAATGTCAATTATATTTAAAAGGAATTCCTTTAGAACAAGCTAAAGCTAGAATGATAGTTGAAAGTAAAGATACAAGTCTTACTTTTAGTGGAACTATTAATAAGAAAGGAAAATGTAGTATTCCTATTGGTAGTTTGGGAAATAAATTAGGTAATACTACTGGTGGTTTAATGAGATTAGAAATTTTAGCAGGTAATGTATTTTTTCAACCATGGAAATCTTCATTTATTATAAAAGGTCGTGAATTTAATGAACCAATAAATATCAATGAGGTAAATGAATCTATTCAAAATTCATTAAAAATAGAACTTGAACTTAATAATATGAAACAAGATATTAGAGAGATATCAAAAAAGGTAGTTAAGTATTATGATAATGAAGAAACTATAAACTCTAATGAAACTATAGAAAATAAAATACAATTATGTGAAGAAAAATTGGGAATTATTAATGATAAATTAGTTAGAGTTGATGATGAATTAAAAACTGTTCATGGTAAATCAAAGGTATATGAAACTCGTATTAAAAATATTAATAATATGAAACAAGATATTAAGAATATAATAAGTAAATTAGATACTTTAGTTTTGATGCCAGATGATGAAAGATATAATTTATCTTTAGAGAAATGGAGCATTACAAATAAAGATTCTTTAAATGAAGAAATAAAAATTGATTCTGATTTTTTAGATAAAGAAAAAGTAAATAAAAAAGATGATTATGTAGATATTGTTGATAATTGGAGTTCATCAAATATTAAAAATAAAAATAATTCTAAAACTTTAAATGAAGAAAAAGTAAATATAAAAAAAGAAAAAAATGATTATGTAGATATCGTTGATAAGTGGAGAACGATAAATGAAAAAGATTTTTAAATAAGAGGTTATATAATATATGTCATATGATTTAACAAACAAAACCATATCAAGTACATTTCAGAATCTATTACAGAAAACTGGTTCTGATAATCGTTTATACGATTTAGAAGGTAATGAAATTACTAATTTACGAATAAATGGTAATTTAATCGCTGACCAATACATCGTATCATCATCTGTAACAAATGTTCAATTTCAACAACAAAGTGGTTCAACAATATTTGGTGATTCACAAGATGATACACATCAACTTACAGGTTCAATGTATGTTTCTGGAAGTATGGAGGTAGTTGATGGAAACATAAGTGCGAGTGGAAATATATACGCTCAAACAGGTTCATTTACACAACTTACAATACCACAAGATTCAAGTGCAGCAAATCCAACTTTAAATTTTGGAGATGGAAATACTGGAATTTATGAATCAGGTGATAATACATTAAATTTTGCAATGGCCGGATCTAATAAATGGATAATGAGTGCAACTGCTTTAACAAGTGGAAATGTCAGAGGCAATAAATTAATGAGAGTTACTGGAACTGCTACAGCTCCAGTATATGCAATTAATAATGATACTAATACGGGTATTGGTTCAAGTGCAGCAGATAATTTATCATTAATAACTGGTGGTGTTGAAACTTTAAGATTGGCTTTAAATACAATATCTGGTTCATCAACTTCAACTGGTTCATTCGGATCTGGTTATATTGATAATAAGTTAGGCATCGGAACAACAAGTCCTTCTGAAATGTTAGAATTAGCAGGTTCAGATGTTGAAATAAAATTACAGCAACCTGATGGACAAGTGGCAATGAGATTGCGAGGTAATTCAAATGGTGGAATAATAAATTTAACTAATAGTGCCGGTAGTACTGCAACTTACTTACATGGTGGAGATGATAGCTATTTTACAGGTGGTAATGTCGGAATTGGAACAACAAATCCGAGTTATGATTTACAAGTAGGAACGGGTTCAACTACACCGGGTGGTTCTATTGCTATTGATAAGGGCAGTAATACATATTCATCTTTACATTTTTTAAATGGTGGTTCTGAAAAAGGAGAGTTTAGATTTAATGCTAATGAATCATTAATATGGAAAAACGCAGGTTCAGATTTATTTACAATCCTTGAAGGTGGAGATGTCGGAATCGGAACAGGTAGTCCAACAAAAGCATTAACTGTAGAAGGCGACATAAGTGCAAGTGGTGCAATTTCAACTGAATCACACATAACCGCAAGTGGAAACATAAGTGGTTCAGCAACATCAACCGGTTCGTTTGGTTCAGTTCATACAGTTGGAGTTCATACAGCTGGAAAGGTCGGAATTGGAACAACGAGTCCGAATTATCCGCTTGCTGTGGAAGATGGTGATCCCCAAATATATTTTAACGCTACAGACTATGGTCCTACTAGATATATGTTATTTAGACCTTCTACAGGAGAAATTAATACTTACAATAGTAGAATGTCACTAAATGGAAGCGCGACAACAGATATTGCTATGGTTGTTGGGGGAGGTAATGTCGGAATCGGAATAGAGAGTCCGACATCAAGAATTCATGGTTATGTTGCAGGTGGATGGAGTTCTGGAGTTCCAGCATTTACTTTTCATAATAACGATGGAGGAACTGGAGAAGGAAATGTAATGTTAGTAAGAGGAGGGGGGAATGAACCTACTAGCAATATTTTTGAAGTTCAAGATTGGAGTGGTAATACTGAATTTCAGATAGATGGGCTAGGGGATGTAACTATAGCTGGAGACATAACCGCAAGTGGAGATATAAGTGCAAGTGGTGCTGTGTATGGGTCAACTTTCTATGATCAAGGTGTGGAGTTTGGAGCTGACTATGTATTTGAACCAGAATATACATTGAGAACTTTAACTGAAGTTGAAGAACATATTGAAGAACATCAACATCTACCAGGTGTGCCATCAGTTGATGATGTAAGTGGGTGGAAACAATTATCAATTGGTGATAGAGATATGAAACTTCTTGAAAAAGTTGAGGAACTTACTTTGTATGTAATTGATTTACAAAAACAAATTGATGAGTTGAAAAAGGTTAAATCATAAATAAAAAAAAAAGCTTGTTTAATATACCTATTTTTTCGTATATTTTATTAAATAAATTAAACAATTATATTTTTTGTAAGTGGGGGAGATGTGTTATGTGTAAGAAACAAGATATAGTAGATATACTGAAATCGGAAATGGATAGAATAAAATTAAATGTTAGATATGACGGTATGTATGATAAGACAGCAGAGAAAATAATGGAGTTATTTGAAGATGACCAAGTTCAACAACAAGAAAATACATATAACAGAAACCGAAAATAAGTATAATAAGTTAGACATAGAATATACTAAAGTATTGATTGAACGGAATTCTTATTTATTAGAAAAAGAAACATTAGAACAACAAGTTAAAGAACTCGAAAAAGAATTATATTACTGCAGACGAAATAGAATGATGGAAAGTATAGTTGAAAGAAATAAATAAAAAACCATTAGAGATTAAAACACCATATCCAACAAAGAATGATGATTGGTATATAATACACAAAAGAATTTATATTGAAAAGTGGTTAGACCAATACAATCATATATTAGAGTTTATTAGAACTGTAATACAATTATTAACATTTATATTACAGATAGTAATTATATGGAAACTATTTCAATAACATCGTTTTGTGTTTTTCCTTTATACTTATAATAAAGAAACACAAATAAGTGGGATTGAGGTAAAACTATGGGAAAGAAAAAAGTGAAATACCACATTATAGAAAAAGAAGTTATTAAAAATCTAGTTGAGTTCATTGATGATATTCAATTAAGAGCAATTAACAATGGAGCTGATAAGAATTATCAAACGATAGATTTATGTAATTATTTTATATCACACTTAATTAATTCAGATTCATTCACAGATACATTCAATACAGACCTACCACGCAATGATAGAGATTTACCTCCGGAAGCATTTGAAATGAATGATAGATTTACAAGACGAGATATTATAGATTTAGATTCTAGTGATATATCAGACGAGGAATATGAAATAATGTTATCTCAACTTGATGGTTTTATTAAAGGTTGGAAAAAAACATACCACGAATCAAATAGTAAAATTGGTAAATCTAAAAAGGTTAATCTTAAAAGATATAGTAAAGAATTAAAATCAGATAAGGATTTATCACCCACAGAGCAATTTGACTTATATTACGAAGAACACAAAAAACAAGAAAAATCAAAAGATTCTAAGCCATTAAAGAGTATATTAGATAATCTTGGATTAAGATTAAACTCTGGTGGTGCTGACGAAATATAAAAAATAATACTTGATTTATATTGCCTATTATTCGTATCTTCATATAGTGATAAGATATGAAAAACATACCCAATTAAAAATAATTTAAAAAAAGTGAAAAAAAAGCTTGACTCGTATTGCTTTTTATTCGTAGCTTATAATAGTGATGAGAGAGATAAAAAAAGGAAATTTAATGAGATTTAAGATAGATAGTAAAGGTTTTGTTTTTAGGTCTGGGGCCGTTAAGAAAACAAAATCTTATTCATCATTTTGGGATAATTCATCAGATAATTATAGTGTTGATGAATTTCTTGGTAATGATGTAAATACACCAAAGGGTAAAGATTTAGTCGCTTTATCTGGTTATAAAAGAGCTATAAGTAACTTTGTTAATATTGTTACTGGTGAAAATATACCAGTTGTTTTTAATTCAAAAGAAGAAAGTTATACTGATGGGAAAAAAGTTGTTATCGGTTCTAATATCAATGATAAGAAATTTGATGTGGCTGTTGGACTTGCTCTTCACGAGGGCTCTCACATTAAACTTTCTGATTTTAATTTAATAAAGAATTTAGAAATGAACATTCCAGCTGAAACTTTTGTATTGGGTGAAGGTAAAGGTGTTGTTAAATCTGAGGTTATTAATTTAGTTAAATCACTTTTAAACTATGTTGAAGATAGACGGATTGATAATTTTATCTTTACTACCTCTCCTGGCTATAAAGGTTATTATCATTCTATGTATGATAAGTATTTCTATTCAAAATCAGTTGACAAAGGTTTATTAAGTTCTGAATTTCGTATTGAAAATATTGAAAGTTATATGTTCAGAATCATTAATCTTCATAACAAAAATCGTCAGCTAGGTTCTCTTAAAGGTTTAAAAGAAATCTATTCACTTATTGATTTAAGAAATATTTCAAGATTAACTTCTTCATCAGATGTTTTGGAAGTGGCTCTTAAAGTTGTGAATGTTATTTTTAATTCTATCGATAAAGTTGAAACTGAAAATAAGAATGAAGAAGGTGGTAGTTCTGAAAGTACTGAAGGTATGGAAAGTACTGATGAAGATTCTTTAGGTGGTGGTAACTCTATTACTGATGAAAAATTAGAAGAAGCTTTAGATAGTGGTTCTGTTGGTAATGGAACTCCAAATGATGATGGTTCGGAAACTGTTGAATTATCAGATAGACAAAAAGAATTATTGAAAAAACATTTTGAAAAACAAGAAAAGTTTTTAGATGGTGATGTTCAAAAAACTAATCTTTCTAAAAAAGATAATAACTCTGTTAAAGCGATTGAAGAATCTGGAGCGAGTTATGAAAATGTTGGTAATGGTATTTCAGATAACAGTTATATTGGTAATACTGGTAGTGGAACTAAATGTTTAGTTATTAAAAAACTTACACAGGGTTTAGTTGATTCGGATATGTTCAGATGTGCAACTACTCGGAATCAAAGAAATTACAATTCTGATTATAGATATGATAATTATAACTTTGTTGAAGAAGGTTTAAGATTAGGTTCTATTCTCGGAAAGAAATTAAAAGTTCGTGGTGAAGAAACTTCACTTAAATATTCAAGAAAAGAAACTGGTAAGATTGATAAGAGAATGTTATCTGAATTAGGTTTTGGAAATACAAATGTGTTTAGTCAAACTTTTGTTGAAAGATTTAACAAAGCTTACTTACACATTTCAGTTGATGCTTCTGGTTCAATGCACGGTTCGAAATGGAACAAGGCAATGACTTCGGCAGTTGCGATGATTAAGGCTTGTGATATGGCCGGTAACATTGATGTGGTTGTTTCAATCAGAACAACACATAATTCAAATCAATATAGTAGAGGTGCGAGTTCTGATGTTCCTATGATTATGGTTGTGTTTGATTCTCGTGTTGATAAACTTGTTAAAGTAAAAACTTTATTTTCATCACTTGATGTTAGTGGAACAACTCCTGAAGGTTTGTGTTTCGAAGCGATTATGAAAGATTTGATTCCTGGTAATTCTAATCAAGATAGTTACTTCATCAATTATTCAGATGGACAACCCTGGTATAACAATAATGAAATTAGATACGCTGGTAGTGGAGCGGCCAATCACACTCGTAAAATGATTTCTGAAATGAGAAATAAAGGTTTGAAAGTTATGAGTTATTTTATCGGTGGTTCTGATTCATATGGATATGAAGGTGATATGAATAGTTTTAAAACTATGTATGGTAATGACGCTTCTTTCATTAACGCTACTAATATGATGGAAGTTTCCAAAACTATGAATAAGAAATTTATTCAAAAATAATGAATAGAAATTGGGTAAGAGTATTAAAAAACATAAAAAAATAAAATGTAATGTATGTGGTAAAGTAGGTGGTGAAGGTGCATTAAAACGATACCATTTCGATAATTGTAAATATAAAAAATTCTCAGAGGTTTAAAATGACAAAACAAGAAATACTTAATAAGTTAGAAGAAATAGAATGTACATTAGATGACGCTTTCTATTCTTTACCAGAGTATAACGCAAATACTTCTTCAAGGAATTATATAGATAACGCGAGGAATGAGTTATATTGTTTAAGAGATGATTTAAATGAAATAGGAGAAAAATAGTTATGCGCGTGGGCATCGATTGTGATGGAGTTTTAAGAGATTTTATTCCTGACCTTATAAATAAAATAAAAGAAACTCATCCAGAACATGCTGATAAAATTGGTATTCCATATAGTTGGAATTGGGAAGATTGGCTTCCATTCTGGACTGAAGGTGAAACTGAAAAATATGTTTTCGAAACTCACTTTAAAGAACTGTTTGGTTCTGAAGCTTCTGTTATTGAAACTTCACTTGAAGATTGGACTAAACTAAAAGAGTGGGCAAAAGAGAATGGACACGAATTAGTTTTAGTTTCAGCTCAAAGAAAAAATTGTGAAGAACTTACTAAAAAATGGCTACAGAGATGGGGATTCACTTTTGATGAAATGCATTTTACTCATAAGAAATGGTCTGTTGATGTAGATGTTTTAATTGATGATTCACCAGCAAAGCTTGGTATGTTCAAAAAGAAATCTGTTGCCGGTGGAGTTCCTATCTGTTTCCGTCAAGCTTGGAATACTAAATCACAACAATCCAAAATTACAATCGATAGACTTTCTGATATTACTAATATTATCTTTGGATAATTTTATTTCTATTTTAAGAAAATATAAATTTAATGATTATATGAAATCTAAAAAAATATGACAATCTGTCAATAATACGAACATTAGTGTCATAGATTAATTTAACAATATGACATTAATTCTTAAATTATAGAGTGGTACGAAATTTGTAATATATAGGGTGTAGGGTTGAAAATAGGTTTCAACATAACAATTAAATAATAGCACAGGAGAAAACGAAATGTTTTATACAATAGATAATAATTTAGTAACTGATTTTTTTAATGATTTAGATACAATCTTTACCTCATCAAGATATCCAAAACCAAAGAATTACAAAACTTCATCAGATGAAGATGGTGTAACTTTGACAATGAATGTTCCAGGTTACAATAAGAAAACCATTGAAGTTACAATTGATAATGGTAATCTTGTAATTTCTGGAAAACCAAATACAGGTGATACAGATGGATTTGAAAAAAGATTTACACTTAACGATAACTTTGATACAGATAATATTGAAGCAACAGTCGCTGATGGTGTTCTTACAGTTTTAGTTTCATATCTTGAAGAAGTTAAACCAAAGAAGATTGAAGTCAAAGTTAAATAGTTGGAAACACTTGATTTTGATAATAAACGATGGGTGGTCGTCAATAAGGTAGAAGGTAAAACAATTGATGACCACACCACTTTGAAAAAAAGTTACGGATGTGATTTGGTATTGAAAAATGCACAAGATGTATTCTATATATTAAATGAAATTATTGATGGTGAATATGAAGAATTAAAATAGGTTATATATAAATCTCATCACAAGCAAGAAGGTTCTGGTTTTACTCATACAGAGCCTTTTTGTGTTTTTTATCACATATCAAAAATAGTTTATAACTTTCAACTATTGATAGGATATTTATAGTAAAGAGGTTGTGGGATTTATTTTAAGTAGAGATTTAAGAACTCTTGAAGTGGTTAATCTGAAGTTTTCCCGCGACTTCTACTTAACAGAAACTTTAAGAGTTCTTTTTTTAAAAGTAACAGGAGAATGTGATGAAAAATTATATACTTATATATTTATTATTGATAAGTTTTTTGACACCACAATCGGAATGTGATTGTGAAGAACCAATTAACACTTGGTTTAAAGTAGCTACAACCAAAGTTGGAGATTTGGTAGGTAATGAAATTCAAATACTTGATATGAGTTGTGGGTGGGCATTCTTTGATGAATCTTATATCTATCTTGTTGTATATGAAAAAGATACAAATAGAGAAATAACTGTTAGATTTCCAAGTGGAGTTAAGTGGGTTGCTCCAGAGTATATTAGTATAAACGAAAAGTTTGAGGATTTGGAAGATTATTTAAAATCTAATCAAGACAAATCAATTGAAATAAAAAAACAATAAAATAACGCGGAGATTAGATATGGTAAAAGCGAGTAAAGAGATAGTACAAAAGCACGAACAGATGTTTTATCCAACGGTCAGAGTACGAACAAAAAAAGCCGGTGGCAGTGGAACTGTTGTATATTCAAAAAAACATAAAGATGAAGTTTATACTTATGTAATAACTAATCACCATGTTATTTCGGATAGTGTACATATAGAAAAGAAATGGGATCCAGTTCTTAAAAGAAAAGTTGATAAAGAAATATTAGATACTGTATTTGTTGAATTTTTTAGATATAATAATTATTCTCATACAATTGGTTCATTTGCAGTTGAAGCTGACATCGTTGCTTATTCAGAAGTTAATGGAGGACAAGATTGGGCTTTACTACGAGTTAGAGATAAAGAGAATCCAGCAGATTGGATAGCTAATTTATTTCCACTTAAAGATATGGATGATATTCATATCTTTGATGATGTGTATGCTGTAGGTGCTTCATTAGGACATCCACCAGTTGCATCGGTTGGAATGATTACTTATATGGATGATGAGATAGAACACTTTAAATATTGGATGAGTTCAGCTCCTACTATATTTGGTAATTCAGGTGGAGCAGTATATCGTTGGTCTGGAATAAATAAACAATATGAGTATGTTGGTATTCCATCTCGAATATCAATTCAACCAATGGGATTTAGTGCTGACGCTATAACTCATATGGGATATTTTATTCCTATTGATAGAATTTATAATCTATTAGAAGATAATGATTATCAGTTTATTTATGATGATAATATATCAATTGAAGATTGTAAAAAGTCTCGTAAAGCAAAACAAGAACCAGAAAAAGAAAAGGATGATGATGATTAAATAAGCGGAGAGTGGAGAATGTATAATGTGGTACAAAATAATAATGGTTTTATTAATGGTTACCACAATTGGTTTTTCACAAAACTTAGGGAATTGGAGATGGAACAACGAACAGTTAGATTGGGCTCACGATAAAGAAGCTCATTTTGCTGGGAGTTTTGGATTATATTATTTATTTAAATATAAAGGTTCATCTGATTTCGACGCTGCTAAATATTCATTTTATTTGGGTTTAGTAAAAGAAACAATTGACGCTTTAGTTCCATATGAAAGTTATGGTGCTTGGGGTGGAGATGGTTGGTCAAATGCTGATATCCAAGCCAATCTACTTGGTATAGGTACAGCATATGTAATAGATAGGTTGTGGGAGAGTAAAAGTTATGAGAATAAGTCAGCGAGTATTAAGATTCATTCTGGACACATTTGGGTTAATATATATTTTAATTGAGAAGTATGTAGAATATCCAGACGATAGTAATATTCTTGGTGTAGATATTGATGATGATTTACATAATATGAGTCGTCAACAGTTATGTAGATATATGGATGCCGTTTTACCAGACAAAGGTTTCTTTGATTTACAATCAACAACAAAGATAAGATTAGGATGTCAGTTATTAAGAAACTTTCATCTTATGAAAAAAGAACTTCAGGAGAAGGAAAATGAAAATAAATAAATCACCAGCATTTTATAATGTTGTATTATTAAATTTGATAATAGGACTTTATAATTTATACTTGTATGTGCAAGGTGATTTATTATTTAATTTAATTGTCGGTTCTTTGAATATTGGTGTGTGGGTATTTTTTAGAAAAAAATAAAATAAAAAAAAAAAGCTTGTTTTATATATCTATTAAGTAGTATATTATAAAGTAAGACAATTATGAAGAATGAAAAAATAGAATATATTAGTTTTATAGAAGATGGTAAAAGGTATATGGCCTGTAAACATTGTTCAACTTATATTGAAGTTGGTGATGATGTTGTATCTACAACTTGTAGTAGATGTACTCAAGTTAAATGTTTAAATAAATTACCAATTGAAGAAATGATGCCATCACTAAAAAAGAAATCAACAGGACGACCACCCGGTTGGCATTTTATGAATGAGTTTGTTGATAAGGATGGTAATGTATTTCACAAAGGTAAAGAACAACCTAAATTAAAAGGTACTCTTAAACCTACTAAAGTAAAACCTCGTAAGAAGAAAAAGAAACTTACAGCAGATGAAAAGTTACAACAAGATATTAATAAATGGAAAAAACGAAAACGAGTAAAGAGGAAACAGAATAATAAATGATAGTTACAGAAGTATCAAAGTTACAAACAATATGTGAAGAAGTATCTTCAGTAGAAGAAGGTGAAGAAGTTGGAGTACAACTACTTAAAGAACTAACCGAATCTCAAAATGGAATTGGATTAGCAGCTAATCAAATTGGTATCAACAAACGAGTTTGTGTTGTTAATGTTAAAGAACCAATCGTTCTAATCAATCCAAAGATTGTAGAAACATCAGAAGAAACATTTGTGTTTCCGGAAGGTTGTTTATCATTCCCAAACAAACACATTAGAACAACACGATTTGTTGAAGTTACAGTTGAAGCTGATAATCACGAAGGACAATTATCTTTCTCTGCTGATAGTGAAGATGTGAATGATGCGTTTGAATGTGCTTGTGTTCAACACGAGATAGACCATTTGAATGGTTTTACAATGTTTGATAGAGAATGGAAACAACAACCTATCAGAGTTGAAAAGAAGATTGGTAGAAATGAAAAAGTTACAATCACAGATGGAACTGAAACTAAAATATTAAAATATAAGAAAGCTCAACCACTATTAGAATCTGACTGGTCTTTAGTAGAAGCTTAAAGAGGTTATATGAAAGAATATTTAACCTACGATGATTGTCAGATTGTACCGAGAATATCGGATATACAACATCGTAAAGAATGCAACACAATCACAAGAGTTACAAAGAATGTTTATTTAGATATACCAATTGTTTCATCACCAATGGATACCGTTACAGATTACGAAATGTGTTTGGAAATGGATAGACTTGGTGGAATGGGTTTCTTACACAGATTCAAACCATCTTATGAAATTGCAAATACAATACAATGGTTTAGAAAAGAAAAACCTGATGGAACTATCGGAGCATCAATCGGTGTAACTGGTGATTATCTAAAAGAAACACAGATGTATGTTGATAATGGTGCACAAATCATTTTAATAGATGTAGCACACGGACATCATAAATTAGTTAAAGAAGCTATGGAGAAAATAAAGAATGAAGTTAAAGGACAATTTGATTTATTGGTGGGAAACATTGCAACGGAAGAATCCGCAAGAGATTTGTGTGAATGGGGTGCTGACGGTCTTCGCATTGGTATCGGTGGTGGTTCACTTTGTTCGACTCGTATTCAAACAGGTGTGGGAGTACCTATGGTTAGTTCCATTCGTGATTGCATTTCTGTTGCAGATGATTATAATGTTCCTTGTATGGCTGATGGTGGTATTAGGAACAGCGGTGATGTATGTAAAGGACTTGGTGCCGGTGCGGACACGGTAATGTTGGGTTCACTATTGAGTGGAACAAAAGAAAGTCCAGGTGAAATAACTAAAACAGGACAATGGCCGAATGAAACTTTACAAAAGAAATATCGTGGTAGTGCTTCACTCGAATCAAAACAAGATAGAGGTGAAGATAAAAATATAGAAGGAGTTAGTAAGGTTGTTCCATACAAAGGAAAGACAAAAAGAATAATCAATGATATAATGGATGGTATTAAATCATCAATGAGTTATGTAGGTGCTGGTAATATAGATGAATATCAATCTAAATGTGAATTTGTTAAAGTAACGAGTGCTGGAGTGGTTGAAGCAAAACCACATCTTTTATAAAAAAATTTATATTTATTATATATGGAGAACAATATGCCAGAAAATAAAGAACAAAAAGAAGCTAGATTACTTGTAGATATTTTACTTGATATTGGAGATAGAATACTTTCAATTGAAAATGCTATGCATAAACAAAAAGAAGTAATGATTAAACTTGTTAAACAAGGTAATACAATAGTTAGGTTTCTTAATGACTTAAATATAGAAGATGTTACAACTGAATATAGTGATATTTCATTTGAACCTGATAATATGGATGAAACTACTTTCCATAGTATAAAAGAATTACTTGATGATTATATGGAAAAAACAAAAGGATTAAAAGAATTAGAAAAAGAATTGGAAAAGAATAAAGATAAAATTACTGTAGGACAACATGGTGAAAGTTAAACGGGGATGTAGTTCAGTACCACTCTGATAATAGACCAGAGAATTTAGTTCCATTGTGTCCTAACCATCACGAGATGTTACACTCAAATAAATATGGTGCGGAAATGGAAACAAGTTTAACAAGATTGCTCGAGGGCCGGGGCGATAGTTAAACGGGATAACACTGGCCTTGCACGCCGGAATTCGGAGTTCGATTCTCCGTCGCTCCACAATATTGCGGGGCTTTAAGTAAAGACCAGAGTTTCATAAGCTCAGGTAAGTTGGGGCAGTACCAATCTCCCGCTACAAAAACTAAATCGGAGAAATACTATGGAAATTCTAGCAATTGGAATTTTAATAGTTATAGCAATTTGGTTTTACAGAGTAACATAATTTATTACTTTAAGTGATAAATTATTGTTCATTGTGTATATAGAGTTATGATATATATAACAAAAAAAGTGTGTGTTTTTGTGATATATATCATATTTATATCCAACAATAGGTTATTTATGAGTTATTATATGCAACATATCAAACGCAAACACAGAAAGTATCATTCTCTGATACTTTAAATTTCCACAGGTTAATATAACTATGTTATAAAAACAGAGGCAATTTGTCTTTGCGTAGAATGATTGTGTATAATAAGATTAAGTAGATAGTAAATCGTAACAACGGAGGAGAAAACCGTATGAAGAATAATATGAGAAACCTTATTATAACCATATCACTTGTAGCTGGTATCTTTGGTATCACACAAGCACAAGTATCAGGTGAATTTTCAACAGATGTCACATTTGGTGAAAATACATCATTTAATAGTCCATATACTGGATTGATACTTGATGGTGAAGATTGGGAATTGAGTATGAATCTATCAGATGATAATGTGGTTGTTGAAGAAGCCAAATATAATTGGGCTGTAACTGATGCAATTACTTTAACATTTGGTAGTCAGGCAGAACCATATGGATTGGCATGGGGCTCACATAGACCATCAGCTAATGCATGGGCATCTGCTCCACGAGAACATTCTATAAGTGATGGTGTTGGATTTTCAACATCTGCTTTTGGTGTTGGAGTAAATGCCTTTTATGGTAATGATGCTTATTGGGCAGCTCGACTGTCTTATAATGTATCTCTGTTTGGGATAGATTCTGAAGTAGGATTATCTGTAAATAGTAACGATGCTCAACTTATTGATATTTCAGAAAGTGGTGCCTTATTGGGTATTCCTTATGAAGCGTCAATAGAATACGACTTGGCAAATGATGGAGCTTATTGGCTTAGAAGTTCAATGACACCAGAGTTTGCAAAAGGTGCTTCAATATTAGTTGGATACAATTCCGATGATGAAGTGTCTTATGGGGTTGGGTATAGATGTTCTGATAATGTAAAATTATCAACTGAGCTTTCAGGTGATGGTGATACAGCAGTCAGAATAAGTTATTCATTCTAATAAACACTTAAATCATAGGAGATAAAAAGATGAATGTAAAAAGTGTATTTTCAACAATAGGTGATGTAGTCAGCGGATTCGCTGGTGTACTCGGTGGATTAGTAACTGTGGGTGTTATGGCACAAATAATATTTGGTGCAGGCACTCTTGGTATGGACATCGTGGGTAACATCGCAGCTCTTGTTTCAACTTTCCTTACAGGTGGGTTGACAGGATTGCTGACACTTATCGTACTTCTTGCGATGTGGGATAAGTAAGTGATATAAATCACAAATGATAACATTGGGTCTGGTATTTCATATCAGACCCAAAGTTTTTTGATATAATTATAATTATTCCTCAATATATATGATATTTATTAGTAAGAATATCATACATAATTGGAGGATATTAATCTATGTCAAAAACTAAAAATGTTAACAACTCTACAAAAAAGGTTACGACTAAACAATTAAACAACCATACAATAACAAATAAAAGACAAGTGCTGAAAGACTTAAAGAATATGGAATGGAATATAGAATTTAGAAATGTAGCTCAAAAGCGTTTCTATAAAACTATATCCAAAAAAGATATTACTTTCTGTATTGGTCCAGCTGGTTGTGGTAAAACTTATCTTTCTGTATATCACGCATTAGAAATGTTAGGTTCAAAAGATAATTCAATCAACGGTATTGTTATTGTGAAACCTTTAGTAGAAGCTGATGGTGAAAAAATCGGTTTCTTACCAGGTGATGTTGATGAAAAGACAGCACCCTTTATGATGTCGTTCTATTATAATATGGAACAAATCATTGGTAAGAATCGTTTAGAAATACTGAAGAACGATGGTGTTATTCAAGTTATCCCATTAGCATTTATGAGAGGCTTAACATTATCTGATAAAATCGTTATTCTTGATGAAGCACAAAATGCTACACCAGAACAAATCAAAATGTTCGTTACTCGTATCGGTGATAGAAGTAAATATATTGTCACAGGTGATTTAGAACAATCTGATTTGAAGAAAAGAACAAGTGGATTAGAAGATGCAATTAAAAGATTCGCTGGTGTTCGAGGTGTTGGATTAGCTTCATTTAAAGAAAAAGATATTGTCAGACATTCACTTGTAAAACGATTATTGAAAAGGTATCACGATACTTTCACAATCATTGATGAAGTATCGGCTGAGAAAACAATATCAATGTGGATAAGTGATGAAGAAATATTACCAACAGATGGTTCATTAGAAACATCAAATGGAATTGATTATAAATTAAAATAAAGCTTGACTTATATATCAAAGAAGTTGTATATTAATATACAATAAACAATGGAGATATTTTATGATTAAAATCACACATGCATTATTCGGAGTTATTCTTTGTGCAATAACAATAACTCTTTATGCAAATCATATCATAGATGAATTACATGTAGAAAATAAACAACTGAGAGAACAATTAGATAAAGCATCAAAGAAAATTTCTCATTGGAAATGGTCTGCTGAAACACAAACATACACACTTAGGGAGTTTTAAAATATGAAAACAATGAGAACACCGAAAGGTAAGATAGTTAGGGTAGATGATGATAAAGCATCTTTGTTGTACGAGGAAGGTTTTAGATATGCATCAAAGGAAATGTGGAAATCAGAAGTTAGGGATGTAGATATTATCCCAAAAGAAGATGATGAGAAAGTTAAATCAAATAAACCATCAAAGGCACAGAAGAGGCATTATAGGAAAACATTATAGGTGTTAAATAAATATATAGTTATAACAACGATATTATTTTTCGTGAATAATATCATCATATGGTATCAATTAAATAGTCAATTAGTATGGGAATGGGCGAAAACTTCTAAAGCGATGTGGTTTTCAGCTTTATTAGGAATACCGATTGGTTTATTATTTTGGTATGGAACAAAATTAGGTTATCAAGGATTTAATTCTTTGTGGTCAGTTAGATTTATGGGATTTGCTACAAGTATGATGACATTTCCAATTATGACTTATTTTTATTTGGGGGAAGCTATAACTTTGAAAACTTTAATTACAATATTATTATGTATAGTTATAATGATATTACAATTGATCTAATGATCTATATTGCTTTAATTGATCAAATGATCTATATTGCTTTAATTGATCAATTGATCACTGATCTTATGATCAATAAGTAGTATATATAATGCTCAAACACAGAAAAAAAATTGTAACAAAAAAAAAGCTTGTTTTGTATATAAAAAGTATTGTATATTATAAACAATGAATGGGAAATATTTTTGAATTTAATAAATAATTTTTTTGAAGTAACAGATGATTTTAATTTCGATAAAGAAAAAGAAAACTTTATTGATAATTTGGATATGCTTAAAGTAATGTCTGTTCAAGAATCAACTTTATATAAGAAATGGCAAGAGTTTAATAAAGATGAATATAAGATGAGAACACGAGCTCATAAGTTTGATACTATCAGATCGAAGTTATGGAAACCAACCGACATCTATAATTATAATTTAACTGTTTCAGAAATAGAAGCTCTTAATCCAATTGTTGAATTTACAAAAGATGCTGAGACTTGGACACTTGTTAGAAAACTAATTCATACAATGGATTGGAATGCTAATCCAGGTAGAAACCAAAAGTATTATGTTAAGGATAAGAATACAGGTAAAATACTTGGATTGATTTCATTAGGTTCAGATGTTACAACTATTAAAGTTAGAGATGATTATATTAAGTGGACAAAGGATAATAAGTTTGTTGAACATAAATTAAACAATACAGCTATCGCTTCAACAATAGTTTGTGTTCAACCACTTGGATTCAATATGTTAGGTGGTAAACTAATCGCAGCTCTTACTACTTGTTCAGATGTTAGGAATCAATGGAAGAAAGATTATGATGATACATTAGTTGGTGTTACTACAACATCTCTTTATGGAGCTCATTCTCAATACAATGGTATTCCACATTGGAAAACGCTTGGTGAATCTGCTGGTAAGATTATGATTAAACCTGATGATTCAGTTTACCC
>Ga0080013_1002306_pt1 | contig 22698 bp, 42 predicted proteins | sample ETNvirenome_6_85_FD_69236 | JGI IMG/M metagenome (GOLD analysis project Ga0080013, IMG submission 69236) | Marine viral communities from the Pacific Ocean - ETNP_6_85 (SPADES assembly) (version 2) | ecosystem: Environmental > Aquatic > Marine > Oceanic | place: Pacific Ocean | collected 2013-06-19 | reverse complement strand
TTCTTGAAAATTAAATTATTTTCTTATACCTTTGACTTCTTATAGAATATGCTATTGCTCATATCGCAAATAGCACATTTAATAACCTTTTTATCATGCTTAAACTACTTAAAAAGATAAACATTATCAGAATTGGTAAAATAACTATACGCATTTTTCCTCCAAAAATATCTTATAAGTTCTAATTATGAAATTGGATTTGAAATCCTTGTGTGGGTGTATATGTGGCTAAAAGATAATAGAGTTACCTTTGACGGACTTTTTTTTAAATTCCTTCTTTTCCTTCCTGAATTAACTTTTTTTTTCTTTAATCTTCAAAATATAAACTTTAAATAGTTTTTTTTTGCTTTTGTTTAAAAGTTTATGCTAAAAAACTTGTATAAAAAAATAAAAAAAGCAACACTTAAAAAGCTATTTTTTAAAATATTTTCTAAGCGTTGCAATTAATTTAACAACCTAACAAAACACAAATAATAAATAAAAATGCTATTGTGTAATCGTTTAAAGGTATCTTATCGAATTGGTTAAAATTGTGGCTGTCTTAATCCTTTAGTTGATTGATTGTTAAATTTACGATGATAATACTCCGAGTTTTTTAATACTCTTAGTATACCATAATAGTTAAACATCTTTAATAATTTAATCATAGTTGATAATTTTTAATATTTCTCTGCTCTTGATAGGTGGCAAAGATTAACCTTTTTTTTAGTAGTCAATATCGTTACGATATAAATAAACTCCTCTGAAATTGTCATATATTGCGTTATTTTCAAAAACTGTTTCTTCTCTATCTTCCACCCAAACACCGCAATCCTCACAAATATAACAGCTTTCTGAATCTGAATAAAAGATATAATCTTCATCAAATCGTTCATCACAGCCATCACATAATTCTCCAGCATTATGTCCGTCTGTCCTGTCTAGATACTCCGTATATGTGCTTTCTCTGTCTGCTGATAATGTACCCTCTCTTTCATTGTAATATCTTAGCGTATCTAGATAAGGATAATTATTTAATGCGTTGCAATTAGAATAAGCAACAAAATTTTCTTTCGGCTCTGCTGCTGTTTTTTGTTCTATTATCTGGATATGTTGCTCATTTGCTTTTCTGTCTGTCTTTAGGTGTCTTAATATATGGGTACGGCTAAAGCAATTTAAGAACTTAACATTTAACTTTTTACAAACTTTATTATATAAATCTGTTTGAATTTTCTGTTTTGTTTCCTCGTTAAACTCGTTACATATATAAATCCTATCAAGATAAAAACTATCGTTTTGCGTATCTTCCCATAATAACGCCCTAGCAACAATGCTCTTGCCCTGATACAAGCAAATCAATTGCACATCTGCTAAGGTGTAAAGCTCAAACCAATAGGTTTCCACATCATTATAGGGCGATTGCATACAAGACCCGCAAGCCAAAACCTTGAACTTATCGTTATCGCCTGCGTAAATCTTGCCGATTTCTTGCCCCTCAAAAGTTTTTAACCTAAATTTTTGATTCCCGAAAAATTTAACCTTAAATTTATTTATTATATTATTAAATAAATTTATGCCCTCGTCTGTGTTAACATCAAAATACAAATTAAAAAACTTTTCAATGTTTGTAGCTTTAAAATGTTTATTTCTTATTTCTTCCGTTATTTTTTCGCTCTGATCTATTCCTAAGATCTGCTTCCTTTCTTCCTGATCAATATAGGTACTTTGTTTTAATGCTTCAAACTTATATTTTGTTATGTAAGAAAGTTTAAAAGGATTGCAAACCGCCCTATCAATAAAGATAGGCAAAAATTCTTTATCGTCTTTTCTTTTGAAGCCTAACATTTGTAAAGCATCTATTAAATCTTTAATCTGTTTTTTATCTTCTGTTTTCATAATTAGTAGCTTAAAAGGTTAATGATTAAGGTAAAAATTGCAGCCGTAAATACAGCACAAAAGACAAAAGAAACTGCAAAAGCTAGGCTTTTAAAAATATTTTCTTTTAGGCTTTTTTGATTGTAAAAAATTGATTTTTTCATAGTTAGTAATTTTTTGATTAATAAATTTGTTTTTTATCTGTTTAGCATATTAAATCTGTAATTTTCTTTTACTGCATCTGGATAGGTGCGTTTTAAGTGTATTTTTATAAGCCAATTTTTTAACCCTAAAAGTACTAAGATTTTTATACTTGTTCCGATAATAATTTTGCCTACACTATACGCAAAATCAAAATACTTTAAAACAAACTTGCTTTTTAAATTTGCTTTTTTTAATTCTTTTCTAAGCTGTTTTTTAATTTTTTCTTTTCTCCTTGTTTTTTCTAAATTTTTCATTTTTTTAATTGCCTTACTATTTTTATTTTATAAGGGCTTTATTGATTAATAATTTATGCAAAATCTTTTTTTGGTATGTTTCCGAAAATTCTTTCTTCTTGCAATTTTGCCAAAACATTTATAATATTTTTTTGCGTTTCACCTTTAAAATTTTCTATGTCTAAACTTAATATATAAGCTATTGTTTCCTTTTCTTTTGTTGTTGGTGTAAATTTGTAATTTTTCATGATTTTATTTTTAATTAATAAGTACAAAGATAAAATAAATTCTTAAATATTTACAAATTATTTATAATATTTTACAAATTAATGTTAGTTTATAATCATTCTAAATAACAAAAGCATAAAAATAAAACTTTTACTTATAATCATTCTAAATAAAAAAAGTGCCTTATTTATATCCATTCTAAATAATAAAAGCAGCAGTAAAATACTATGCACGCATAGGAAAAAAAATTTCACGACCCCTATATATAAGGGCCTAGCAGTTTCAGGGCCTTGGCAGTTTCACCAGCAGTTTCAGCAGTTTCAAAAATTTTCAAAAAAAAATTTTCAAAAAAAAATAAAAAAAATAAAAAAAATAAAAAAATATTTTATTATTCAGCGAAGGCAGTTTCAGGAGTTTTTTGAAACATAGCCGTAAATTTGTCGTATAAAAAAATAGCCAATAGATTTTTTACATCTACTGACTATTCTCTTACTAACTAAAACAAGCGTTATGAAGTCGCTTTCTCTTTATAGTTTTATATATGTCTTGTACCTAAGTATCTTATTTATAATAGATTGGCTCACTTTGTATTTAAGAGCCAACTGATCTTGCGTATATGATCCTGTTTCGTACTCTAAGCGAATCTTTTGAGCTTCATCAAAAGTAAATTTACGCTTTGCATAACCACCTCCACGCCTATCCTTCCTATCGTAAATATTAATACTCATATCTTTTGATTAAAATAATCATCTATTACTTGCATACTCTCATCTATTCCCTTAGTAACCCTTGCACAGTACCCTACTTCGTTTAAATACTCTATCCATTCTTTCTGTTCTTTTGTTGCATAAGATTTTTTATCCTTTTTTATTTCAAGAAACAATCCGTGATATACCCCCCCCTCTATACCCCCCCTCCCCATAGGGACGCAGATCTGTAGGTCAGGAAAGCCTTTTACATATCCTGTTGCTTTAGCTTTGACGGCTTGTTTAAAAGAGGTTCTTATTCCCCCTAGACTAGCACAGTATCGTGCTTTAGGGTAGGCAAATTTAAGATAGGTTACTACGCCTTTTTGTACTTCTTCTTCTTGATTTCTCAATTTTCTTTATTTTTTTAGTTTTATGCAGATTTTTAACCTCAGTTTCTAACCTACAAATCCTCCCTATATCGTCCTGCATATCCTCTAAAAGAATCTCTATAAGGCCTCTATACTCATCATCAATACTCTTTAGTTTAATGGTTAGATAAATGCAATAAAATAAAACGACTACAAGTAATGTTGTTGCTATCATCTCTATTTAATAATTTGTTTCTCCATATTGACCCTCAATATAGATATTTTTAAAAATAATGTCAAGTTTTTTGTGTTTCGTTTTTGTCTGCTTCATTATTTTTTCTCTTATACTTTCATCTTTTTTTATCCGATCTAAATCGTTAGTTAAAGCAAAGGTATCAATTATTTTGTATTGGTAAGCTCTTACTGCCCCTTTTTTTCTATACCCATACTCTATGATGACTCTATATATAGGGCTACCCACTTCTCTTTTTTTTATCTTCAACTAATAAAGCAATTAATTCGTCTTGCTTATATAATTTTCGTGCTTTTTTTCCATACTTTTTAGCGTTTTCTTTACTATAATCATCAGGATTGTAAACTAACTTAACCTCTCTAACTAAGTCTTTTTTATTATACTTCACTATCCACCTACAACTATCACAATGTTTATTTCTTTTTAAATGAATTAAGTAGTCCATCTTAGTCGTCTGTTTTTTTACCCTTATTAATAAAATGTTTTTGATTTAATCCTCTTTTAAACTCTCTGGTAATTGTTTGAGAAGGAAGCCCTCCATCCTCAATAGAAGAATCTAAATAGTATCTTGCAATTATAAAAAAAGTATGTACATCTGCTCTTGCGGTACTTCTTAAAACTTTTAGTTTTTCCTGGTAAGGTAATGTTAAATAATATTCCCTATTCGTCATCGTATATGTTTTTCCATTTATCAATCCATTCCTGCAACTCTTTGTTCTTAGCATCTAGTTCTTTATTGATCGCCCTATGGTCTTTTGCTGAAACATAAAGGGCTGCTAAAGAGCCAATTAGGAGGCCTAAACATATAGATAAACAAATTATTAATAACGGTTCAAAAATTGATGTGTATTCCATATTAGTATTGCTTGAATGTTTTTATTAAAAATTCTTCTCTCACAATTTTAGATATTCGGTGATATGCTTCCCCATCACATAATAACTTTTTACCCTCTCTTTTAAAGAGCATAACCTCATCTTTCCATATCCATACGCCACCCTCATTTAAGCTGTTATGTATTTGAGTTAGCCATAATTCGTTAGCTTTTAACATATATGTTTTCATTGTGTTTGTTCAATTATTTTAGTCCCATATTGTAATCGGTACTGAGCAGTTACTCTTTCTCTATTAATATACTCCCAAGACTTCTGGGCATCTTTTTTGTTTTTAAATCCTCTAATTTTCTTCCACATTTTTAATGGTGCTCCCTCTAAAATAAAGATTTTGTATTTTGAATTTCTAAAGTTTGTTCTCATAGGTTTATAGTTTAAGTTAGTAATTTTGGTTCAGGCCTGTAGTTTGCTATAACTTTAGGATCAGCCCCTTTATTTTCTACTTCATCTCTTGCTTCCCATATAATTTGTCGCCACTTTAATATCCAAATATAGTAGGTTTTAACATTTAAAGCAAACAGGTCTGTTTTCCTAACACCATTTCTAAAGGCGTTTTCAATATCATCAAAGGTTAGATTGGTAAAATCTTTTGACAAATCATCTGCTAAAGAGTTAGATAATATAACAATATCGTCCTCTCCCTTTGTTTGCCCTAACTCCACAAGAGTTTTGCTAATTAAATCAGCACACTTGAGGGTTAGTTCTTTTTTTTTCTCTCTTTTAATATACTTCATCATTTATATTTTCCACCGCTTCAATGATCTTATTTGATATCTCTCCTTGCTTTGCAATAAAATCTCTGTTAGCGTGAACCTCTTTAGCTAGTTCTCTTACTGCTTCCGCTAAGGTTTGTAATTGCTTTTGTTGTTCTTCAACTACATCTTCAAGATTCCGAATCTGATTTTTTCTTTCTAATTCTTCCATAATTTTATTTTCTTATTGTATAACTTATTGAGTCAGGATAAATAGTTATATAATCCATATCTTCTAAGTTATGTTTAATTGTAATTCGTGTTAATATATCTCCTATTTCTTCATTTTTCTCACATATTATAGTATCATTAATACAATCACCATACCAATTAATACTATCTTCTGTGATTACATGTGTACTATAGCTATATTCTTGTACTAAGTCTTGTGAATTAATATATACTATTGTAGTTAGTATAAATATTCTAATTATTTCCATAATTTTATTTATTTAGTTAGTTAGTTAATTGTTTTTGTTAATAATATCTCTGGCTTTCTGCCAAGAGTCTATTTGTTTTTTAAGTTTACTGCCTGTATTTGTTTTATTCTGAGAGTTTGATTCCCAATTCCTTACTGCGGCCTTCCAATCTTTCATAGGGTTCTTCCCTACCCTCCATCCATTACTTTCGTAGAAGTTAAAGAATTTATCTCCTTCAACTATATTTTCTCTCTCAGCACAATAACTCAAAACATCTTCAAGTGATGGTTTTGTAAACCTTTTTATAGTGGGTTTAGCAGTTTCAATAAGTTTAGTTTCTTCTAAGTCATATAAATTATATTTATCTATCTGCTTGATAACAGATTGATGTGGCCTTGAGTTTGCGTTCAATTCTCCATACTGAAACTCAACAAATTTAGGAATAAACCATTTGTCCCCATCGTCAAATATTTTAATATGCCGTGCAAAATAGTTTATTGCTTCTTCTTTATTAATTTTAATACCAATCCTTATTGAAGCAACTTCAAAATCTGTTTCCCATACTCCTGCGTTGGTACAATCATCTAAGATATAAAACCAAAATAGTTTGTATTTTGGAGGAAGGTTTCTAATGAATCCTTTTTTCCACTTATCTGAATCAGTCATTCTCTTTGCCATAATTATTTGTTTTTTAAGTATTCATTTACAATAGTTCTATGCTCTAAACTGTCATCATAGTTATCAGAAATATCCTTATAATCTACCAGTTTTCTCTCCTTATAAACCACGCTATCTTTAGTTATACCAAAAGATTTATTCCAACTTTGCTCATCATAAAAGTCCATCTCAGTTTGACTAGGGTCTTTAATTTCTTTATCATCTTCCCCTAAAGATATGTCACTACAACAATCAGGACAGAAGCGATGGTGCACAAATTGGCTTTCCATAAGATCGGCACATCCACAATAATAACAACATTCCTCTCCTGTTTTTTCATCATATACTACCTCTTTGGTTGCAGTTCCATAATCTCCATACCAATAATCTCTACTTGCCCCCTTAAAATCTCCCCATTTGCTTCCATAATTTCCCCAACTATGAACTCGTTTAGCAAAGGTAAACTCATATCTCTCACATCCTAATTCGGATACAATCATCTCTACCATATCAAGGCACTTATTTGAGTCATCAAACTCTACAATTTCCTCATCTGAATGAGGCTCATAATAACCACAACTCATATTGGCTACGCATACACCAATACCATTAGTAGCAAGTTGACCAACATCAGTTATAGCCCCACTTGTTTCTTTGTATCCGTATTCTTTTAAGATCGGCTTAATAGCTTTCTTAAACGCTTTGCTATATAATTTTCCTGATATAGAGTTTACAAAATCAGCATTACCTCTCCTGTCTGCTTGCAAGCAATATCCAACATCTTTAAACCACTTCATGTCTGCTTGGCTACTTCCAATACATCCCATTTCTTCAGAATGAAAGAAGGCGCATTTTATTTTATCAAAACTCATTAACATTTCTAATGCTATCCATATACCTACCTTATCATCTCCACCTACACCCACCTGCTTACCTGTTTCAGCGTTAAATGCAAATAGGCAGCCATCATCTTCAAAAACCTTATAGTATTTGTGTATGTCGTGTACTGTATCGGTATGTGCAACAATACAAGGATAGGCTTTAGATTTTCCTTTTGTTACATATATATTGTTGTTGTGTACCTTTATTGTAGCGTGAGGTACATTTGTTTTACAAAAGTCAGTAATATAAGCAATCATATCCTGCTCTTTCCCGCTTGATGTTTGGATAGATAATGTATCTATTAATAAATTTCTTCTTCGGTTTAACTTTTCATTCATAGTGTTTTCTGTTTTAATTAATAATTAGTTAGTTGAATGTAAGGGTAGTGTCTGCGTTAGTCCTGCAACTTGTGTTGCTTCTCTCATATTTGTTGTTGCCTAATTTTGTTTCAACGACACTATTCCCCCTTAAATTCTATACAAAGATACGACAATTATCTGAAACTACCAAATAATTTAGTAGTTTTCTTTAAATAATTGCTTATTTATAGTGATTCTAAACTAGAACGGTAAATCCTCGTCATCTTTAGCTTTTGGCTTATCTGGAGTTACTTCTTTTGGTGGCTCATAAGTATTCTCATAAGCATAGTGAGTCGCTCCTTTTTCAGAAACTTCTCTGCGTTCTGCGATAGTAATATTTGCCCATCCTTTCTTAGCAATTTTTTGCAGATCATCTACTTTAATTGATACATTAAATAGCTCTCCATATTGAGTTGTTACTTTTTTAATGCTAGTTGCCATGTAATTTTTTTCGTTACCCATTGTTTTCAGTTTTAATGTTATACATTTCTAATAATTCTTTTTTTATTTGTGAGTTGTCTTGTAATAGTTGGATTATTCTTGCTTCTCCCCCTACCTCACTTAATCTATTTTCAATACGCTTATAAGCTTTTTCATCGTCTGCATACATTTCCCTAAAAAAATCAGACATCTTAGAGTGGTGTATAGCTGAAGCGTGAGAAAGGTTAGTTAATTCCCCTATCTCTCTGTATGTTAATGTAAATAAATTTCTTAATACTGTAATATACATACGCTTGGCATACATAATCTTTCTGTTGCGACTCCCTGAAAATAAACTCTTTCTACTTACTTTAAAAATTTCTTCAATCTCTGTTAAAAGGACGCTATTGTAATAGTCGCTAAACTTCATCTTTCCTGTATTTTGAGGTTAATGCCCCTACTGAAGAATAATTTTCCTCTCCCTGTATTATAATTTCTGCGCCCTGTAAATCTACTTCTATCATATCTATGATGTCTTTTACATCTACATTTAGAAAGTGGGCTAACCTCTGCATTTGGTAGTACCTTAAATAGTATGGATTGTCTAAATATTTTTCAATGGTAGATCCTTTTATATTTAATATTCTGCCAAAGTTTTGTTTAGATATTCCTCTGATTCTTAGAATAGCCTCAAGTTCGTTTCTTGAGGTTTTAACTTTATCATAAGTATTTTTCATATTAGTAATATTTTGGTTTAGTAATCATTTTTCTTAATTTGTTTGTAGGTACAAGAAATCTTCTCTGTTTATTTCCGTAAAACAACTTTACTTCTTGAGCTGTTAAAACGCCCATGATATCATCCTCTACAAGCTCTCCTAGTAGGTTTTGCCCACCAATATTAGAAACAATGTAAGTAAAGGGTTTGCTATGGTGTTTTATTATCTCCACCATCAAACATTCCGTTCCTTCGCATTTGCTCATATTGGTCTTTTGGATCTGTTTTGATTTCATTTTCTTTTAAGTATGGTATCAATTCTTCCGCTTCAATTTCAGTTAGAGTTGATAGGTTATTAAAAATTTCTTCTTTTTCTTTTGATTCTAATGCTGTGTATGGTAAGAGATTCTCAATGTATCCAACCTGCCAAAGTTCTGCTTCGGCAGGCTCTCCATTAATAACCTCCTCAAACCACTCATCATATTTAGTCAACGATTTCATCTTGACCAAACACGCCTTGCTCATAGAAGCCTGTAATTTTAAGGACAACTCTACTCATAGCTCTTTTTTCAGCCATAGCAACAGGGAACTTTTTTCCACCCCCCATTAAGTTATCATCACTTGCCTCTCCAAAGCTCATCATATTTCTAATATCAGCTTCTCCTTTTCCTGTTTTCATGCTGGCCACAGCCTTGATAACAACCATATCTTTATCAAGCTTAATAATGTCATAAGCAACTTGTATATTTTGTTTGCTTACAATCTTATCAATTCCTGTTCTGGTTATGATTACAAATCCTCTTTTGTCTTTGTAAACATCTTCTTCAACAAGATTATTTTCTTTAAACAATCTCCTTAAAGTTTCTTTTTTTGTTTCTTTTACATCTACTACATCTTGACCATTTTCTACTTTTTTCATTTTTAAATTATTTTGATTAGTAATTAATTGTTCTTGTTCAAATCCTTCTATTATCATTTCTTGCTGATACATTTCTTCGTAATCTTGTTCTTGCATTTTCATTTGCATAAATTCTTCTTTCATTTTTCCCATAGTTAGTTGTTTTAAATGGTGTTGCTAATACCACAGTTATTGTTTTTTAGTTTATGTTTTGTTATTATTTCTTTAATTGCTTGCTCGCAATATTCTCTAATATCATAATGGTCAGTACAATGTGTTAAGATGTCAATGTACCTTAATTCTTGCAACATAATTAAATCTATTTTTCTTTCTAATAATTCAAGCTCTCCCATTGATTTTAATTGTATCATTTTGTTTATTGTTTAGTTCTACAAGTTTCTACTGCTTCATCCCAAGCGCTTACAGCGTGTTCTTTACAAGAACCGCATATATCGTTATCAGGATAGCCAGGCTCGTTAAATCTTGCCTCACAACAGTTGCTTACATTACTCCACTCATCTTCACATCCGCAATCTTCATTATCGCCACACATTATACATCTTTGATGATCTTCACAAAATTCATCAGTATGCTCTGCGTCTTTATCACAAAGATTACATTTTCTATTTTCTCCATCCCATTCTGTAGGGTCATCACAACTCTGATAAGTTGCTTTTGCCCAATCTGCATAATTAAAATCTGTCATAGTAATTTGTGTTTTCGTTAATAGTTAGTTAGTTGAAATTCTGTACAAAGATACAACAATTTTTTAAACTGCCAAACTTTTTTGTAGTTTTTTTTAAAAAAAATGTAAAAATATAATATTTAACCCTTAACTAACCCTTAGTATAGGGTATTTAATACTCTTAAAGATAAAGAACAAGATAAAGTTAAAGTTAAAGATAAAGATAAAGATAAAGAACAAGATAAAGACCTAAAAATAATGAGTTAATCTTGCTACTTGGCCACTTTCTTTGTCGTGAATAAAAGCTTCACAAGCTTTTGGCACTCCTGTAAATCCTTTTCGTGTATGCCAACTATCTGCTGATGATGGGCTTCTCATATACTCAACAGTTACTCCAATAAAATCCTTAGCATCTAACCATTTATGTTTAACCTTATGATGAATATGATGTAAATACCAATATCTGAATTTAGTTTCACTCCACATTTTAGGCTTTTCTTGAGCCATTAACAAGGGTAATTTATCCATTTTAGCTCCATCTCCATGCTCTAGTCCAATCAAATTATTACCATAGTGATAATATTTTCTGTGTGCAACACTAATATCAAAACTAATATCATCGGCCTTTCTAAACCAAGATTTTAAAGTATGTGCTAAATGAAACCCACTCTGATAGTCGTGATTACTCATAGAGTGTAATACATCTACAGGGGCTATAGTTCTAAGCATTTCTATTACCTTAACATAAAGCATTAAAGCTATCTCATAATGCTCCCACCACTTACCATCAGTATCCTGATGCGTCCCTTTAGTTGTAGTATTATATACATTATCTATATGAAGCACATCATTACCAATACAAAACAAAACCCTATCAACATCAAACCCTTCAGATTTGTCTATCAGGCCTTGCACTCCATTAACAACTCTCATTACAGCAGTTTCACAGTCGTAAGGTTCTCCTGTTTCAGTTTCATTTGCATACTTGCCTATATGTATGTCTGCAGGATTTACAACTAAAAGATGATTTCCCTTCTCTCTTTCAATCGGATCGTATTCAGGAGAGTGGCCTTCTATAAAACTATTTACACTATCAAATATTTGTTGTTCGTCTAAACCGTAATCTTCTTTTGTTACAATAGAAAATCTATAATCGCCACTAGCTGATTGCCAATGCTTTACACTTACTACATCTTTCTTATCTATACCCCTATCTAATAAATGTAAATCTAATGATGAATTATTGTTGAGGTTGTCTAGTGTTTCTGCCCTACTCTGCTTTATTAAATCTTCTTCTTCAGGAGTAAGCCTTAGCCTTTTACCGTATTCTTTTGACATACACAAATATACAAAAAAAACAACATACATATAAAAAAAAGCAGGGCGTTATTAACACCCCGCTCTTAACTACTAACTATTCCAACCCCGAAAACACTTCAAAGAAGGATTGCAAAGTTACATTATTTTTTTGATATATCAGCAATTCCCTGTCCTAAAATTAAGACAAGAATAGCGTGATAGAGATTGGTAGCAGTTTCCTCATCTACCCCTAAATAAGTTACAATAGCAGGAACTACCACAGCAGATACTGCATACCAAAACTTTTTACTTTTAATCATTGTTAAAATAAGCCAATTTTTCATTTTCTTTTATTTTTAATTATTAATATTAGAATCGGTAAGCAATACCAATCTTAAATTCTCCATCTCCTTCTTTTGACACCCCCCAAACATAATTTGGTTCAGCATAAAAGTTATTCCAAAACTTTACTGAGTATCCAACGCCAACCGATACACTATCTGTTGAAACACCTTCAGATGTTTGTGCAGACAGATATAAGTTCTCACTTATATTATACCTACCAAACAAACCCCAGTCATCACCATTTTGTTGTACCCCTAAAACAAAATCATCATTTAATTGGTATCCAACCCCTATATTATCGGTGAAATTTGAAAACCCCCAACTTTCATCATCTGCGGGTTTACTTATATCGCTTACCACCATATATTGTGCAGACGCACATAATGATGTTAAAGCAATTCCTACTATTAAAACTATTTTTTTCATTTTTTTATCTGTTTTTAATTATTAAATTAATACTCTCACTTAATTGATTTTCTAAAAGATAGTCCATCAAGTAGGTGTGTGCTATTTTGCTTGCTAAAATTTTATCAGGGGTCTGTGCTCTATGTGTCCCTGTTAAAATACACCCCCTACTATCCGAAGGGTAATTACCTCTATGGAAAAGTATATAGCTTCTGTTCGGCACATCTTCCACTAATAAGTGAACATAATCTCTAGTCGCACTTTCTCTTGCTAATCTCACTCTGCATTTATACTCTCCTTTCGGGATGCAAGATATACTTTTTTGATTGTCTTTCCAAGCTAATTCTAAAGTATGTGCAATGAACTCTCCATTACAGTATAGTTTGCCTATTACAGATTTAGAAGTAAATGTGTCCCTGATTAACAGTAAGTTAGCCTTAACTTCCCTGACCTCTGTATTGTTTCTTATAGCCATTTTGACCTTTTGAAGCATTTTTACTATGCACACCCTTTCTTTTTTTTCGTCTTTTTTCTCTAAATATAAACGCTGCTAGTTTAGCCATTACACCTATCTTATTCTCCTACGCCCCCCTTAGTAACAGCAACATATTCTATATCTATAGAGTCTGTTTCGCTTGCACTCGCCCCATTTATCTGCTGAAGATCTGCAAAAGTAACCACTCCAGAGGCTGCTAATCTATCACTCTCTGGACTCATCAACAGAAATGACTCTCCCGCTTCAACATTAAAATAGATATAATCACTACCATTATAAAGCTCTAATATTAAAGCGGTAGTATCATCTGTATTTGTAATCCTAAAATAAGTGTAGTCTGCTACAACCACCTGTCCTCTTGCATCTACCGTTGAGAGAGCAAGAATCGTTGTTACAGTCATACCCTCCTCTCCTTTAGCAGCAATAGTCATTATTCTCTGGTCAACCTTTCCGTTCCCTGTAAAGCTTTTTGATATGCTATTCCCATAACTTACGCCATTTAAAGAAACACTCTCGCTTATAGTAACTGTTAGATCTGATTGTATTATTGTCCCCGCCATTTCTTATTTATTTTTTATTTTATAATATTTGTAAATTGTAAACGCTATCGCTATTGATAGAGAAACAAAAGTTAATATTTCATTCATACTTGAAAGTGATATGCCAATTCCTGTAGAGTTAGCGGCAACCACCTGTATTGTATCCTTCATCTGTCCTTTCATCTTTTAATTTTTAATAATTTACCGTGTGACCTATTAAATACACTTTAAGTCCCTTCCCTTCATTTCCACCACCACCAATAGTTGTTATATCTATTGTTATCTCTGCATCATCTGCCAAATCAGCATCTGATATTACTGCGGGAGTGGCTGCCGTAGTTGATGTTTTTTCTCCAATATCTATAGTTAGCAAAGTAGATAAAACAGTTGAGCCTCCCTCTTGAATATCAACAGTAACAAGAGCATCTGCAACTGTAAACAAACTAGCCCTAACATCTGTTAACCTAAATCCATAAGGCAGACGCATGTAATCAGCGTCAGCAGTTACAGCACAAGTTGTGCTAATAGTTCCGTAAGACAAAACATAACATTTTTGAACCCTAGACCAAGATAAGCGTCCATCTGTACTATCTCCCCCCGATCCGTTTACCTTACCTAAAAAACTATTATTTAAAGAAGATTCAAACCCTAATGGATTATGTCTATTTCCATCTAATAAATTCTTATGTTCGTTTGCTGCCATATTTTATTTTTAACAAGTTATACATCCTTGACATTTACAATAACTATAATAACTACCACATGAAGAACAGCTATCAGTATAAATACTATCATAGAAAATCATTCCATGATTTTTATAAGTATCACTTAAACTTGCAGGTTTATTATCTTCATAAGTAGGAAACAACCCTGCTTGGTCAGTACCGTTTAAATAATCCTCTAAATCTTTTGCAAAAATCTCAGCCTTTCTGTAAGTGTCTTGCTTGAAGGCATTGTAATCATTATCATCCACCACTCTAGAAAACTCATCTAAATTATGCACTACACCACTAGATGTTATGTTACTCATAATATCGTTTATCACCTCAAACCTTACATACCAAGCCAAACAATCCTCTACATAATACACCATTAAATCGCTATTAGCCACAGTTAATGTTCCATTATTATGCTGTAACTTTAATTCCCCATAAAAGTCATCCCCCAGAATAGGACGTAAATGTGCTAATTCAGCCAATATAATGGTATTGTCAGAAACTAAGACAGGGTCAGTATTTTTGTTTGTAAAGGTTTTGTCAATCGCTTCTCCCGCAGTTATTAAAGGTATATATTGTCTATAATTCGCCATATCTTAATATTGCTCTACTGTTATTTCTTTTTTTTCAGTTCCTTCATCAGAATCGTCCCCCTCTCTTTCTGTTACTATAATCTCTCTATCAGCAACAAACATATCCCCATCTTCAAGCATTGGCAAATCTTCATCTATTAACATTCTTTGCTCATTGATAGTAAGAATCTCTCTAATATCTACATCGTTAGCATAAGAAATTGGAGGTTCATAATGAATGGTTAAATCTTTAGGGTCATAGCCCATCTCTTTATATAATACTGTTCTTATACCATTTAACAATAATTCAGAAGTATCTCTAACTACTGTTGTCATTACCAAATCATAAGCAATCCTAATCTCACTTCCTGTATTATTCATCTTGCCTGAACTTACTATACCACTTAAAGATGGCTGCCATCTATTTGCTGTGATTATGTTTTGGTCAGTTATTTTTTGTAAATCCAACCAGCTACCCTCTTGGTCGTCTTTAATTATTTGCACATTTGCAGGAGAAGTATCTCCATTTTTCACTATGAATAATATCTTTCCATTATTTCCCTCCCCAACAAATTTCTTTTGAGCCTCATGAACCATTTTTTGAGCTTCTTCTTCGCCCATATCTCCATTAATTTCCACTATTGCAGAAGGCTGAAACCCATTCATAAACTTAGTATGATTCCACTTTCCTATCTCAAAATCCACACAAATATGTTCTAGTGCTGCAACATAATCGGGCAGTCCGTAAAAACTAAATGTTGGCTCGTAATCTTTAAAGTGAATTACAAATTTGTTATGAGATACTCTAGGGTAAATAGGAAGCCTGTGTATTTTTTCTTCTGTATTCCAATATCTACACCAATCAGAATTAACATAAACCTCTTTCTTGGATTTAGACATTCTAACGGTAGTAGCGTCTAAATGATAAATATTTACCCCTCCATCATACATAACGCACTCCATATACGCATTACCAAATGTATAGTAGTCATCTGCTAATTTTTTAAACACATCTCTTAATGATTCGTGATCTGCATTTACATCTTCAATAAATTTTTCTAGATTTTCGTTAGCACATACAAATTTTGCACCACTTGTAAATACTGTTTTTTGTGCCAAAACACTTCTATGAGTAGAAGATTTACGCTTTAATTCTGCTAAGTATTGAGGAAATAAATTATCATCTCCAAATGGAATCCACTTAGTGTTAACAGTTGTTAAATTTTTAGGCTCAGAAATTGAAGGGGGAACACTTAAATTAAATACCCCAAACTCAAAAGTATTATTTTTCTTCGTTGTTTTTCTTACTTGACTTGCCTTTTTTCTTTGACTCTTTAATGGTACTTTCTTCATTATTTGATTTATTGGTTTTGTCAATTTTTTCTACATAGTGAGAGCCATTATCTACCTCCTCATACACCCAAGCAATTTGTTCCTCTGAAGCGTTATTCCAATCAATCCGAACCCCCCTAAAGAAAGTAGCCGTATCCTTGTACTGTTTTTTTACTTTGTAATTTGCCATAACTAAATATATATTTAAGTGCGTCAAATCTACAACATTTATATTATTTTGACATCCGCACATATTAAAAAGATATTAGCAAGGGGTGTTTATAGCCCCCCGCTATTATCTAAATCAATTTATGAAGTAGTTGCCGTTAAATCTCCAGCAACAATCGTAATTGCCCCTGTATATTCAAGAGGTAATTCAAATTGTCTTGCTGTTAATGTAATCGTCAATCCATTATCATCTGCATACGCAGCTCCCGTACCACCTTCTACAGTTGAAAAGTTAGCGTATGTTTGGTTTCTATCCCAAGGGGTTGAGCCCTGTGATTGATTTTGATAAACATACGACCATCCCACTATTAACATTGTACCATCGTTCATTTCAACCAGAGCGACAGGACAAGCAGAAGTTAATGCTGTGTCTGTCCATCCCGTTAAGCTCATTATCTCATTGAATCTTGCCCCAGTCATTTGAGGGAGATAGAAAGATAGAGCACACTCATAAGCCGTGCTTCCACCCTCTTTAGTTCCTGAAATTGCTATTGAAGCAGTTTCGTTCTTGAACTCAAATCTCGCCCAAGCGGCTGTTGTAACAAAACTCGTTAAAGTATGAGCTGCGTTTGATGTTGTAGGTGCAACTGTAGCAACATTATCTAAATCCGTAAGAAGGATTTGTCTAATTCCCCCAACAGCGTTAAGATTGCCACAATCTACCAGTAATCCTGTATCTATTGCCATTTTATTTTAATTTTTTAAGGTTAATTACTAAGTTATTATACTAACATTCCTCCATTCACTAATGAATCCCAACCGTATTGGAAGCCCATTGTGAAGTTAGCTCGTATATACATATTGTCAGAAACCTCATCATAGAACATTTTTAACTGATTATCAGGATCCATTACATTTGTTCCGATAATCAAGTTATCTTTAGCTGCATATATTGCTCCTTGAGTTGCTTGGATACCTGCTGCTGCTGCTGTAAATAATGGTGGTATATCTGCTCCTGTTAATGCAGTTAATGCTGTATCCCACTCATACATTGGTACAACCTCAACACCTCTAAAGTGAATCCTGCTATAATTTACACCTGATTGAGCTTCTGAGTGTCCATAATCAACTGAACCTGTTTGAGCAACTTGAGTTAACGCACCATACCAAGCATTGTAAATGTTTGGAGTAACGAAAATTCTTTTCTCACTAGCTGGAGTTTGTTGTAGTTCAGCTGGAGCAGTATCAAATACTGTTTGTAGTAATAAATCTGCATCTGATGGGTCGATTGCCGATCCAACAACAATAAGATTACCCGCAGCTGTTGCAGTCGCTGTAACTTCTCTTAATTGAGTAGCTGAGTTAATAGCTGACCCTACTGATAATTTCTCCCAAAGACCGTTCCCCATTGATTGGTAAGAACAATCAGCTACTGCTGCTCCTGAATCTCCTGCCCACATATTTCTTACCGTATCATACTGAACGGCATTTTTTATTCTATTAAGAATTACATCTGCGATTTGAGTTCCCGTTAAGTCAGGCATATTTAATCCTGCTTTGTAAGACTCAGCGATGTATAAGTTTTGAAACGCTGACCAGCATTGTTCTTGTTTTACTGATACTTGAAATACTTCTATATCTTTTTGTTCCATTGTGAACCCAGCAGGGTCACAAGCGTTGGTTGTTTCACAACCACTATTTCGTGCTGTGATACTTTTTAGACCTGGCGCCATAGTGATGAACTGCTTATACTTAACATTTGGATATATTGAGTAGTTACGCATAATTTCATCAGAATGAAACATAGGCTCTAATAAATACTTTGAAGCGTTAGTTCCCGCAAAGGTTAAAGCTCCTGGTAATGCTACATTTGGCATAATTTCTGTTTTTTAATTATTATTATTATTATTACTATTAGCTAGCAAAAGATTCTTTTAGTGCACCTGCAATACCATTTAAAAATACCGCATTACTATCTAAAACTTCCTCTTTTGTAACTACAGCAGGATCGCCATCAGTTTGCACTTCAGTTCCTACCGCTTCTGCTTTACTTAATAAAGCTGTTATTCTAGTTACTTCTTCAGTTAGAGTTTCTTTTTCTCCTTCCAATTCAGTAATAGACTCGTTTAGTTCAGTAACTTTTGCTTCAAAACCTGTTAGCTTCTTAGAAACTTCCATCTCATCTACAATAGTAACCTCTACTTTTTCAACTTTATTATCAACAGCATTATCACTTTTAACTTGAGCAATAATATCTTCAATTTTAGAGTTGAACCAATTTTTTAATTCTTCCGTCATTGTTTTACTTTTTAGGTTAACATTTAATTTGTGTCGTATTTCTTCATCTGTAATATTCTTAAATTTAGAAATATCGTATTTAGCCGCTACCTTAATAGCGTCTGAGATGGAATCAACAAAACCTAATTCAAAAGCCTCGTTAGCATTTAGCCAAGTTTCTTCATCCATCATTTCTTTAATTCTGCCAAAAGGCAAATTCGTTTTCTTTGTATAAATATCAGCAATTTCATTACTGATTTTATCTAATACTGCTGCGGTTTTTCTCATCTCGTCTGCTTCTCCCATCGCACCTCCAAAAGCATTATGTATCATAAAAAGAGAATTTTCAGCCATTATTACTTCATCGGCTGCTAAAGCAATTACACTACCCATACTTGCAGCTATTCCTTCAATATAAACAGTAGTTTTTGCTTTTCTTTTTTTTATTACATTGTAAATCGCCATCCCCTCAAACACATCTCCACCTACACAATTCAGGTGTAAATCCATCGGCTGTCCTTTATAGGATTTTATTTCCTCAATAAAAGATTGGGCATTTATTCCAAAAGTACCCACCTCGTCAAATATATAAACATCTACAACATCTGTAGATGATTCAGCTTTAATATCAAACCAATTTCTATTCATAAAGTGCAAAAGTATTTTTAACTTATGAGAAACTTGCGCAGTTTTTGGAAAAAACTTTAAAAAGTTATATTCATTGTAGTCATTTCTTTTTTTCTCTCCTTATAAACCACGCTTTGAACCTGTCTTTCAGAGATATCGTATTTAATAGATAAGTCCATAAATGTATGGGTTCTATTCCCCTCATTGAACTTTAACAAGCAGTCAAAGTCATAGATTATCATGTAGTTCCTTAATCTTTTTGGGTCAACTATACCTTTTTCTATTAAATGCCTTAACATATCCTGAATGGTAGGTTCGTGCCACCTTTTTAGGATTTCTTCTTCTGCTATTTCTAAATACTCAGCAACCACTTCTTTTTTGTTTTGTCTTGCCATTTATTTTTAATTTCTAGGGCCTGTAGGGAACAGCCCTCCTGTTAATGTTTTACTCTTTTCTTTTTCTTCTTTTTCTATTATATCCACCATTTTTTCAAAAAACCTTACCACGCTCTTTCTACAGCCACTACAGTTCATACTTTGTTTTACTTTAGGAAATAATTTTTTCCATTTAGCAAACATAAATCTTAATGCTCCCCCATCATACTTGCCGTTTTTTGACTTTATATTATTTTGCTCTACAGCATCTTTGATTTCTGACTTTTCTTCATCAGACATTCTATTTATAACATTTAATATACTCATCATTTAAGGTTTAATTATTCTTTCCATTTATCTAAAGGGCACTCTCCTAAAAACTCTTTAGTAAGTGTTGTTTTAGCGTCTAAAAAGCAACTGCACTTCCCACATCTTGCCCCTAAAGTCCATTTAGGATTTCTAAGCATTAAGAAGTTTCTGTAAAATTCGCACTTTTTACAGGTGTCTAACCTTTGTTGTTTTATTTTTTTACTAACAAACATTTGTTAATATTAAATTGTAGCGGCAGCCTCTATCACATTTACCTTTTGTTGTGCTCTCGTTATGTCTGACTCTACTACTATTACTTTTTGGGTGGATTCCCTTTGAGAGTTAAGAGAATTAAAAGAAGTAGCTGCAAAAGAAGGCATATTTAATAACCCCCCATCGGCAAACTTATTTCCTCCACCCGCCTGATTCATAGCAGATAGTTGGTCTTTATACATAGCCGTACTTCGCTTGTTTATTACTGCCTCTCCACCCTCTAACTCTACAACTCTACCACCAACCGCAAACTTCTCTCCCCCTTGTGCGTGTGATTTCCCTCTAACCATTCCACCTTTAGCAAACTTTCCTTCTGTGGGAATAAGACCTCCCTTCTCCATAAACAGACTCAGAACTCCAGTTATTAGACCTATCATCGCTATAATACGGAAGAAGGCGGAGTAAGGGTCGCCACTACCTTGATTTAAAATCGCTTTCGTGGCCATAAGAGGGATTGCAATTAAATCCTTAATAATAGCACCTGCTGTTGCTAGGGTATTTGCTATAATACCACCTGTATTTGCTGCTTTACTAGTTGTATCCGCATTGGTAACTACAATTCCCTGTGCATCCAGAGCAATTTCAGCGCCTTTTGCCATGTTCTTCCCTTGACTAGCCAATGTTTGTAGGTTGGTTGCTAATGTTAATCCTGCTTCTACTACCGTTGCTACCTTAGAAATTGCTATACCCGCTTCTTTAACTGCACTTAAATCTTCATTATCTCCCGCTAAAGTTTGCATCGCACTTCCTACACCACCCATAGCACCAATTTCTTCTCTAAACCGCTTCAACCGTTGATCGTGAATCGTCTGTTCCTTCGCATCTATCTCGGTAGCGCCATTTATTATCTGTTTCCCATACTCATTGTGTAGTTTTAATTTGGCATTTAAGTAAATCAGCTCTAAATTCAATATCATTTCTTGCCCCTCTGCCGTTACTTGCCCCTCTACACTATATTTATTTTTTATTTCCTGAATATCAGCATTAAGATTTTCTTTAAGGGTATTAAACTCTGTCGCAAAAGCACTATCGCTTTGCTGTAACTGAATATCTAACTGCTGTTTCTCTATTTCTGTTATTCTTTTTGCGTTCCTCGTCCTGAGTTGCTCCGTCTGATTTAGGGTTGCCAGTTCTGCAGCTAACTGATCTGCTTTAATTTGCAATATTTCATCTTTATATTCTCGTTCGGTTTTAATTGCAGTTCTTTTAATATCCCCAAACTTTTCAACCCATTCTTCGTCAGTTAGCAGACTATCTAATCTTGCTTGTTTAACAGCATTTATTGCTAATGTCATTTCATAAGCCCAATTAGTTACTGCATTGTCGCCACCTCCACCTCCCGGCACTCCCTCCCCTACAAGCTTTATAAGTTTATTAAATTCAGGGTTAATTTTTATGATACTTTGCATTATAGAGTCTAAAGTAGCCTCCATCGCTCTCGTTCCTGAGTCCTCTCGACCGCTAAAACTAAATTCCCCCGCAAACTTCACAAAATCTCCCAGAGAGATTCCTGCATCATCTATTGCATCTCTTACTACCTCCCAATCTCCTTTCTGTCCTGTGAAAAAGCTCACAACATTTGAGCCTGTAGATTCCAACCACTCCTCAAAAGAAGTAAAACCTTCCATAGTTTTTGCCATACTCCATATATCTATTTGACTGAGCTTGTTTTTCGTTCCCTTAAACTTCGCTATCAAGTCGTCCAGAACATTATCAGCCGTCATTTTCATTCTAACAACCTCTGAACTCATCTGTGATGCAACGGCAACTGCTGCTGTATTCCTCATTTGTACTGCTAAGTCAGAAAATTTCTGCTGAGTATCTCCTATGTCGGTTTGCAAATCAATTAATTCCTCCCCATTTTCCCTAAAAGCTGTGTTTAATGTATTGGTTTCTTGTGTTGCAATAATTAGCTGCTTACTATATTTAGCATATTCTAAAGAAGATTTATCCATGTTTTCAACTTCTTCTTTACTATATTTATCTATAGTTTCCTTAGCTTTTGCTAACCTACCTAACGATACTTCTAGCTCTTTAACAGATTTTTCTTCATCCTTTATACCACCTTCTAGCTTCTCTGTCCAATCCGTTGCTTTCTCTGCTTCTGTATTAAATGTTGATAGAGAGTAAATTAAGTCGCCCAAAGCAATAACAAGAAGTCCAACCCCTGTTCTTGCTAGTGCCTTACCAAAAGCATTTACAGCAGCAGTTGCTGTAATAGTTGTTTTTGTAAATACTTTTTTTACAACTGAAAGAGCCACCACACCAATCTTATATGCCGCAAGACCAATCACAATCTTTCTTATCCAATCTATAAGGGCAACTACCTTATCAATATTTAGGGCCAACTTGTTCATCCATTTAGCTGTTGCTTCAACAGCCTTTTGCATCCCTCCCGAATAGTTTTTCGTTAAGCTAATAGAAAGCCCTTGTATAGCAGAAGTGAATTTTAAGAACGC
>Ga0080013_1002305_pt1 | contig 22748 bp, 21 predicted proteins | sample ETNvirenome_6_85_FD_69236 | JGI IMG/M metagenome (GOLD analysis project Ga0080013, IMG submission 69236) | Marine viral communities from the Pacific Ocean - ETNP_6_85 (SPADES assembly) (version 2) | ecosystem: Environmental > Aquatic > Marine > Oceanic | place: Pacific Ocean | collected 2013-06-19 | reverse complement strand
GCCTCTGCGGGAGTCTGTCTTTCAATACCGATATCTCTACCATTAGTAGGATCTGTGATGTCACCGTAATCAGGGTCAGCAATTACACCAAGTAGTTCTTGGTAAACTGTCTTACCAAATCCCCAAAACTTAACACCTTCAGATTCTTTACCACGAACTACTACAGGTGCAAAAGTTCTCATCTTAGGTTCAAGTCTTTTACCTTGAATCCATTCGTCTTTATTACCTGTTGATTTTAGTTTGTCAGCAAATTCTGCTACTGGATCTGGCCTTCCGAAGGAAAGAGGTGATAGGTAAGTTTTGTTATTACCTAGATTATAGTGAAAAAACAATTCAATGAATGGATTGTCTTTGTTGTGTTTGTAAGGAACTACTCGAACAACCTGTGTACCCGGCTCAGGTTTCCAAAAGTTTTCTTTTGTTGAGGTTGTTGATTGTAGTTGTGTGAGTTTGGATTTTATTGCATTTATATCCATTTGTATTTCTCCTGTGTTTTATTGTTTATCGTTTATTATTTATGGTTTATATAAAACCATATAACCTATTTTTTATATCGTATATAAATATACGAATTCTTTTAAAACTATACAAGCTTTTTTTATTCTTTTGAAATTAATCCTTCAAGATAGTATTTTAATGTATCTTCTGGTAGAGAACCTAAAACTGATTCCCCCTTCCCAGATTCGGAAATCATCACCGTTGTTGGGAGACTTCTAGCATTGAATATCATTGCTAAATCTTCAGATTCTTCAACATCAACTTTATAAAAATCTATCTTACCATTATATTCTGGAGTAACTTTATCGAGCACCTGCCCGAACATTCTACAAGGACCTCACCAATCTGCTTTAAAAGTTATGAAGATTGGTTTTCCACTAACATTTTTACCATCTTTAAATAATTCTTCTATTTTAGTTTTTGTTAATTTATTCATCACAATCTCCATCGTGTTCACAATCACAATTACACCCACAATGTTTTTTCCATTTATCTATAGGACATTCAGCAACAGCATAATGTACTTTCACATTCATAAAACAACCACAATGTGTACATCTACCATCTTTTTTACCTGTGTCTGGATTAGTTTCATCGTATTTGAGGAATGGACAACCTTTACAGATTTCCCATCTTCGTTCGGCTTCTTCTTGTGTTGTGATTACTTGAGAACCTTTTAACCAAGACTTGAGAGACTTCCAATGGTCAACTGCTATATTTCGAACCATCTGAGATGCTGGTGGAAGTTTTTGTTCCGTATCCAACATCTCTTCAGTTTCTTCAATACATTCTAGTTCTTTTTCGGTAGCCTCTCTGTCTTTGGTGACTTTTGGCTTAAAGTTAAAACTCACCTATTATTTCACTCCCAAGTGTTTAATAAGTTTATCTACTTTTTGTTCAATCCTTTGGAATCTAGCTTCTAAATCTGGAGAAATTGGTGCACCACCGTTAACACCCATATTTGGTTGTTGTTTCTGTCTATCTCTTTGCTCTTTCATTCTTTGTACCAGTACGGCAGATGGCTGTAAGTTTGGAAGATGAGTATTTTCTTTTACCCATACATCGTATTCTTTTCCCCAATTTTCCAATTGTTCATCAGTTGTGTCGGGACCCATTTGTGGTCTTGGGGGATCTGATTTTGGTCTTGGTCTTTCCAATATTTCTTCTGCGGTTTGTGTTTTAGGAAGATGTTCATTATCTTTTACCCATATTTCATATTCACCTTTCCATTTATTGATATCTTCTTCAGATGCTCCATGAAATGGAATTTTTGGAATTGGCCCGTTAGGTCTTGGGGGTGCTGGGATATCTTCACCATTAACCCATTTCATAACAGTTTCTTTATCTCTAAAACCACAAAGTTGATTACCAGTAGCACCATCTATAAACCATGGTGTTCCACATTGTTTATTATATTTCTGTGATAATTCATTTTTTAAACCTTGATTATCTGGCTCAGCCATATCAAGTTTTAATATATCGTGACCTTCTGCAATTAATTCATCAACAATAGGTTCTGCTTTTTTACAAAAGCCGCATCCTACTGAATAGAAATAATATAATGTAGATTCTTTTGGTGTGTCATTTTTCTTTTTTGAAGTTATTTTTTTAGATTTAGTTTCTTCTTTAACTTCTTCTAAAACTTCTTTGTCTTTTGTTTTGGTCATAACCTTTGTCTCCTGTACCTTGTTTGAATTCATATATAAATATATATAAATTTAAAAAACGATTAAATTTTTTCTATTTTATAAATTCTTGTGTTTATTTTATTTAATCCATCTGAATTTGTTATTAATAACATATTCTTGAAATTTTCCCATGGTATCATAAACTTTGGATCTAAAATACCATTATTTAAGTTCTTTATACACTCATTTAATGCATTTATTGTATATAATGTATTTGAATGTTTCTTTCTATGTAGTGATATTGTTCCACTGACTGTATTATAATCTACCTTTTCTGTAGTATCTACATTGTATGTACATATCAATTCATTTATATTATCTTCATTTTGTAGTACATAAATTTTATTGAATGCTATTATATACGCATCACTAATATTCTTAATTATCTCATCAAGACTTTCTTTAGTTGTGAATGTACATAGTAGTTGTGTTTTCATTACATTTCTCTTCTATCACTATTGAAACTAGCTATTAATCCACCAGCTCTACTGTCATAGGCTCTCCAAGTTAATTTCCATAATTTCATATTATTAGTTCCATCTTCTGCAGTATCAGTATGTGATTTATATTTACCATCTTTTATCTCTTGATGATTGTGTTCAATTACTGGTAAACCTTTACTTGTTCTTAATGTTCCAGAAAAGGTTAAACCTGTAATCATACAAGCTGGTCTTGATAACATGACCTTCACATTATCACCCCCAACTAATTCTACCAATTTATCTTCGTCAACTGATGCTTCTATCTCCTTAGCCAATCTCTTTTCTATCTCTTCAATTCTTGCCTTGACTGTATTTAATTGTTTCCAAGCTGGTGGTTTTCCTTCTCTTCTAGCCTCAGCTGCATTTTGTATGTACCCTATCTCTTCTTTTAATTTATCTAACTCATCTAAATTTTGTCTTAATGTTGCAACTAATTTATTTTTATCTTTTATAGCTTCACCCAATCCACTTTCATTAATAATGTTATTCATTTGTTCATCACTTCGAATTAAATCATCTTTAACACCCATATTATATCCCACATCACCAGGTCTACTATTTAATCTATCTCTATACTCTGGATTTTGATGATATTTTTGGTACTGTCCTGTTTCACCAGGAAATCCAAATGAACCATATTTACCAGCTCTACCATATTTAACACTTACAGACGCCACTCTCTCCACTTTATTATCTCCACTACGAGTAACTCTCAATTTATCACCACTTGGAAAAGATCCATGAGATGGTAAATAAACTTCTTGACCTGCAGCTAATTCTGTATCATACAATGCCATTTCTGCCATATTTTTCATCATTGCTCCAGCTAATGTAGGACTTTCTACATTTATAGTTTCTGCCATTGTAGCATAAGAATCACCAATTGCCTGACTGGCTTCTTGAGATGGTATTTTATGATTATTATATATATTATTTAAATTATCTTTATGTTTAATCAAGGCTTCTCTAATTTTTGGACTAACATTTTCTGTTTTTTCTAATTCTTCCAATTTACTTATTGTTTTATCTAATGCTTTATTTTCAGTTATAGATTGTTTTAAATATTCTTTTGAATTTTTATTACTTGGTAATAAAAGATTCCCATCTTCACCAACAGGTCCGAACATTTGATGAAAATTTTCATTTAATTGATTATATGGTGATCTATTAAAAAATTCCCTAACTCCATCATCCTCTTTTGATGTTCTTTTAGTTATTAATTCAGGTTTACTTGTAGTGACTACTTCTTGTTTAACATTCACACCCTTTGTGGCACCTTTCAATGATTTCCCCAACGCACTTTCTAATGTATCTTTAATAAATTCAGTAGCTTTATTTTGTCCTAATATTTTTCTTGCCTCAAAATTAATATTTCGCATATAAACTTTAGGTTTGGCTCCTGAAGAAGCTTCCAATCCATATTTTTCTACCATTTGTTGTGCGAGTTCTCCTGATGGGTTAGATTGTAATTTTATAAAATCACTTTTGAAATCTTCAAACAATTGTTTATCTTCATCACTCATATATAATAAACCATCTCTAACTGAATTTTGTTTTCCACCAAATAATTGTGATACAGGTTTTGGAACTTCATCAGTAGATTTTTTATCACCTTCAACATCACCAACAGTAGTTTCTTTATCACCAATATTAACTTTAGTAGTTTTTCTCATTTTGTGTTTTTTATTATATGCATCAAATTCCGCTTTATCAGCAAAATCTATTTCTCTTAAATTCTGTAAAAGTTTTTCAGTCACTTTTCTTGGTAGTTTTAATTCATTAAGGGATTCTTCAAGTTTAACCATATGTAGGGGATTTTTTGGGTTAGGCATTCCATCGTGTACGCGATATGACCATTCTGTAAGTATTTTATCTATTAACTCCATATTATAACCTTTCAGTAATATCTTTCATCATACCATAATTTAATCCCATTTGAGATTTCGTATAGTGTTTATTTTCTTCTAAGATGTTTTTAATTTCTGTCAAAATTTCTACTCCGTCTTGTTGTGAGAAATCAAATAGGAAACTATCATAACCATAAAGGACTAATTTTGTCTTCTTATCTAATAAATAGTTTTGAATAGATAAAATCTTCTTAATATTAGATTCTGTTTCGTAAGCTTGAATCAAATAATTAAATAGTTTATTTCTATTCAAATCATCATAATTATTAAATAATAGTTTCCGTCTATAAATATCAGTGTAAACACAATTATGAGTATTTATTTCATTCCACTTTTTATTTATATATTTATGTGTCAAATCAAAAAATGGTACTTTTTCTCTTGTTTCTTTATCAATTCCACCATATAATAATCTAAATGATTTAGCTTTTGATTCAAGATATGTACAACCATAATACTCTGCAAGATGTTCGTGTACTGATTCTTTATCAAATTTATAATCTACTAAATCACCAATCAATCTCAAGTGGTATGCATCAAAATCAAACTCTACAAGATAGTCATTTTCAGGTATAAATACATCTCTCTTTTCTGGTGGTAATGCTGCAAAGTTAACAGTTCCGAATGCATTTGATGGTCTACCTGTGGTTGTCGTTAGATTGAAATTACCATATAATTTATCGTCTGATATGTGTTTCTTTACTCTGATATCAAATGTATCAACAAGTCTATTTGGAAATACCTTTACACCATTCTTTTCTATATTGTAAAATGCTTCTATCGTATCAAGTGCTCCATTATTCTCAAACCAACCTTCATCATCAATAAGTGGTGTTAAATCTCTTTTTACCCATTCTAATATCTTATCCGAGACCCCATCACAATACTCTTTATGTTTGATAATTGGTACTATTTCGTTAAGTTTTTTAACATTGTAGTACTTGTTACTCAGGAAATCTATTGCATTATTACGAACTTCCAAATCCATAGGTTTTCCATGTAACCACCAATGTCCTACATTTACATCTAAAATTTTTCTATATTCAGGTAGTATTGGTATCAATTTTTTAGCATCGGGTGTCATAACAATTTGGTTATCGTTCATTAAGAACGAGTAATCAACCATATATTCTTTTGAATCTGGATGTTTTTGAGGTAATATATAACTTTTTCTTTCAGTCCATTTCTCTTGTTTGTAATCACATTCACAGATATATAACAAAGATAACTTATTATTCTTATGTTGTGGATGTAAGAATGGGTCTGAATATATGGGTATCGTAATATAAAACATACTTTAATATATAACCTTTTTATGTAAAAAACAAGCTTTTTTTTAGCTTGGACCAAACTCCGGACCGGCACAACAACAATTACCCTCATCATCGTTTAGGTGACACCAATCAAGACAAGGAACATATGTACCCGCATAAAAGACAGTACAATAATTATGAGATCCGCCTATAGCAAAACTATAACCGCCTGTTGTAAATGGGTTTGATTCACTTGGCCATTCATTTATGTTAGCTAAACTACATTCACGAGTAGCATTTTCATCAAAATACGGATCACCATCATACATGCATCCATATCTTTGTTCTTCTGCTGGTGGTTCAGGAGGTGGTGGAGGTTCACATTCCTGAATCGATGAATTATAATGTTGATCATTTGTGTCACTGGGTGCACCCATATAGTTACAGCAAGGCATTTTAGTACAGAAATAAAAGGTAGGTGCGGGGGAATTACCCCTTTGTATTGCTCTATAACTACAATAGGGGTTTGATGATGAGTGGTTGCAACCAGCTTCAGTTAGGTCTGATGCACTATCGTAAGCATCGGTATAGCCATATACTGTATTACCGTCGGAATCTGGGTCACCTGGTAAATCACACTCATCACAAGCTGGATCATAATACAAACACGAACCATCATTCTCAGTCGCATTATCAACATAATTTGTAGCTGCTGAGTCCGTACAACCGGGCCAGGCCGATGCTGGTGTAGCTTCTTCCTCTTCTTCCTCTGCTGTGATTGGTGAAGATGGAACACTTTCAAATTGTATGAATGGATCCCATTCATCATACTCTATCTCCATGCTCCCTTGAGTATTACTTAAATATGTTACGTCATACATTTCACCAGAAGAAGATGCATCATCTCCAACTGTTGAAAAATCTCTATTACAATCGTAATCATAGTATTTAATGTGTTCTGGATTGTTAACTATCGCCCAATTATCACCATTAATTAATAGATAATATTTTTTCCTCTGTTCTAATATTATTGAGAAATAATTAAAGTTCATAGGTCGATTTAATATTGTATTTTTTGTATGTTCATCATCACCAAATGCATTTGTCGAGACAGTTGGAGTAAAAGCGCCAAAAGTTTTAATTTTGGTTGTACTTACTTTAGACCCATAACCAAATAAAGGACCTCGATAATTAGTTATTCGTCTCTGGTGTGCGTATCTTCCTGATGTTGTTATATATGAAATTGGTTTTGACCCCCAATTTGGAAAGATAGCCATTATCCCGTGTTCTGGTAAAGGAAGTTTTCCCCATTTGGAATCACTTAACCATGGTAAACTCATGTCTATCCCATAATCTTTAGGGCCATAAGATTCTTGACCTTTAAAATCCCATACAAATGAGTAAATTTTATTGATGTGTTTTAATCCTCCTGGAAGAGGATATTCTAATAGATCCATCATACCCGCGTATAAATGTTCGTTACATAAAAGTTGACCATTTTTTACTATTTGGGGATCATACTCTTCTGCATAATCACCAAATTTATATCTATCGGTCACACTGGTCCTATTAGTTTTAGGATTTTCTTGGGTATCTATTCGTATATCATAAAGAACATTGTTCTTTACATCCTTCAAGTTATAATTTTCAAGTGTAGAAGAGGGTTTAAGAACTACTTTCTCTGCTGATTCGACTTCATCTGATTTGAGAGGTGGAGCTGATGCTGGAGTATAAACATTAAGTGCTTTTACCGCTGGCATAATTCTAAATACTGTATCAAAAGTTGTATACCATCCAGTTGGACTTACATTATGTGTCACACCAATTATTTGAAAATAAACATTATTTCTATAACTTTCTGGTAAATAATTTACTCTAATAATATCTCCCGGTTCAATCTGTGAAGTACCATATATTGAGAGATTTAATTTCATAGGTAAAATATTTGGAATCTCATATTGTATAATACTACTTATAAATCTTTTTTTATAGTATTCTTGTGTATTTTCTACTACTATCTTACCTTTCCATTGCTCCTCTATCATGTGTTCTTCTTCTAATCGTATGAATCTCTGAGCTCTACCACCCAGTTCTTTATTTTCCGATGATTTATTGGTACTTTCCGACTCACTTTCTTGGTATTCCAAATCATCTATATTCTCAGTATCTTCAAGTAAATTCTTTCTAATCATATCATCGTTTGTTTGTTCGCCTTGAATAGGATATGTGTCATTAGATAATATAGTTTTTGCATTTTTATAACTTTGAATCAGGAAACCAGTGTTATTTGCAGTTAGTTGTGCACCTCTATAATCTGTATTATTTGGTAGATATCTAATTGATAAATTATCATCAGTTATGGCTGATAGAGCTGCAGAATCATCTAAAAAATTATCCAAGGAAACTATTTTATTACCATGACCCATTCCCTGAATAGCATACATACTCCCCAGGTTACCCTCCGGTATGTCAAATGATACGTCATAAGATTTTACAATCGAACTGGGAGATGTAACATCAAATTCAAAAATTTTGTTAAATGCATCATTTCTAGCTTTTTTCTGTTCATCTCTATTACCTTCAGTAGAACCCGCATCTTTTATTTTCTCTTCAATCCCTAGTTTGTTTGCATCTATGATAGATAACTCAGAATCTAAATTTCCAGTTTTTAATTTTAAATTAAGTGTGTTAAATGATTCTTCATTTATTTTTTCTAATAAACTATTTATCGCTTCTTTAACAGTTTTAACACCTTTAAATGATTCTATAATTTTATTAGTGCTTACGAATATTTCCCTAATTGGTATTCTACCTTTACTTTTATCCCATTCAGTTTCAGATCCTGGACCATAGCTAGATTTCGTTATATCAGCATTGGAATAATCTGGTTTTTTACCAACTTGAGCTGAGTATGAAGGATCTTCTTCATCATCTCCATATGGAGATGATTGACCCCACCATTGAGGGTATATATGTATGGGTGGTGGCATTTCACCAGTCTCTCTGGATTGTTGATAATTAATAAATTCTTGATTCCAAGATGTAAATTGATCTGAAGAATCTAATCTAACTTGAAAGTTATTTCCGGTTTGAATATTATTTGTGTTATTTTTATCAATTCCATTACCAAAACCAAATTGAGAATTTATTATTAAGTCTTCAAATAAACCCAAAGATATATAAGTTCTATCAGAATGTGTTCCATTTATAAAAACACCAGTTCTAATTGAATTATTATGAGCGTCACTTTCTACATCCTTTCCGGGAGTGAATAGCGAACCAGCAAGTAATTCATTCGCTAGATAATCCACATTAGCGTTAAAAATTGCAATTTCATCAATTGATGAATTACCATCAGGTATATCCTTTATTTGATTTATGTCAGATGCATCAGAAGAGCTATTATAACTGTTTACTAGTGGATTTATAGCTAAATATTTTATGGCATGTTCCAGAGTATTTTCTATACTCATTAGAACAGATTCATTAATATTCATATTCAACAAAGCTGAATTACCCGAAGATAAAGTAACAGAACATTGTACACTTCCATCAGGTAGTATTTTTGATTCATAATTGGTGACAATCCCCATAATCACTTCCATATGACCAATGTTTTCAGTTATCACGCCATTTCTACTAGAACCAGCTTCTGTTTCACCATATAAAAATGTTTTTATATCATCACTTTTTATTAAATCATCTGGATTATATAATGATGTTTTTAAGGTGGACCAACCAAAATCAATGAAAATTTGTGCTCCTGGTCTTAAAAAATATTTCTGATATATTTTTTCAAAGTCATTAAAATTATGAACAACAAAATTAACAGTTGTACTTTTTATCGTACCAAACATACCTTGAGTTTCAGAAGAAACTGAAGTTATACCAGCATCCGGTTTAAGGAAAGGGTTGTCATCGTTTTGATTGGGGAAAAAATTATTTAAAGTTTGTTCAGTTTTTTCTGTGTCGTCTGAATCGAAGAGATTATATAAATTATTATTTACTTGATAAATTGTGCTATCATGTATTGTTTCTTTATCTACATTTTTACCTACTTGAACATACCACGCTCCATTTTGATGTTCCTCAGTTTCAAGCCAAATTACACGAGAACCTTCGTTTTCTTCAGCAAAATTGTTAGCTTTAACCTTAGCTGACTTATTACTATTTTCTGTGTCACCGGGTTCAAATACTTGTAAATTTTCTATTGCTTGCTCCGGGGTAATTAATTCTACTGCAGTCCACATTCTTACAAATGGAGTTCGGGAAGATAAATCTGCAAGACCACCAAAATCGTTTGGTATAAGTTCATCATATGTATAATAAGACTCTCTATTATCTGGATATTTAGATGGATTTATTTCTTCGTTGGGGCCATGAGTCTGTGATGCTGCTAATTGTCTAGCTTCGAGCATTTTTTTTAGTTTTACATTTATATCAGAACCAAAAATTCTTTTATTGATCATTTTAGAAACCTTTTGCTTTTTTTGAAGATACTGGTATTCTCAAGGATGTTCCTGCTGGAATATTATTTGTTTTTAAATTATTTACTTTTGCTATAAACCACCATAATGATGGATCTCCATAAAATTGAAAGGCTAAATTATCACATCTATCGCCCTCTTGAGCTATGAAATACATATCATCATTTGTTTCTGGTACACTTTCATAAAGAGTAGTTCTATAAGAATTAACTTTATTTTTTTTACTAAATCTTGTTTGCTTATATCTACCCATTTTTATCCTTGATACATTTTATTATAGCCTGAACGATCAGTTCTATTATAGAAATCATAATCTATTGTTTTTTCTTCTTCAGTTTCTGAGGTATTTCCTTCATCATCCGTATTCTCGAATAGCTCATAAACTTGTTGTTTTAATTGTGGTACTACTCCATGTATTATTTGATATGATATTGTTACAATAAAATGCCTTGGAGCTCTTTTACCTAATTCAGTTTCCCATAACGCTTCATCAGGAACTGAATAAGAAAGAGATTTAATAAAACCTGTCATTTCATTATTACTTGATCCAAACATATCACCTATTCTAAGCTTTGTCAAAGGTGGTTTCATTCTAAGCATACTATTTTTTTCCTTATATGCGGGATAACACAATGATGTAAGTCTATTCAGTTTTTTATAAATAATTGGAAACTCATCAGGTGTATTAGCATATAATTTTAAATTAAAAGATACTTCCCGTTCGCCTCTTTCGTAAGTATAAACAGGTTCACTTCTTCCTACATAATTTGTTGAAGTCCAGTTTGGTGTTACATTTTCCGTCAATCCATCTATATAAGCTCTAAAAAATATATATGTATCATCTCTCAAATCTTTAAAATAAAAGGGCATTCCATTTTTATGTTGTTCTATCTCTACAGGAACCTCAAACTCATCACCCGCAAGTAATGTTCCGCCTTTACTCTCTACTTGTGTTCGTCCCGGAGACCCAACTAATTTATGACCATATATAAGATTAGCTAATGTCATCTTATCACCAGATTTCTCAGCTGATTCTGTATTTCTATATTTTATACCCTTCGCTGTTAACCAATACTTCGATTCATCTACCAACGGACCTTTTTTATCAGTTGACATTTGCATGTAGCCACCAAAAGTTGAATGTATACTATAACTTTTCATGGCATCCCAATAATCACCGTATTGTGGGAAATGAATTGCCCTACCTTTATCCCATTCACCATCTTTAATTGGACCAATGAATAATCCCATCTTACCAAGTAACCAATCTTTTCTAAATAATACATTTGGTACTCCACCTTGAGCACCAGATCCTAATACTCTAGCTAAAGAAGAACCTAAAGTTGAAAGTGGATTATAAAGATGACCAAATCTCGCGGGTGATACTATTGTAGATGTTGTGGCCTCACCCCGTAATGGTGGTGGTGCCCATTCTGATTGAGAACCAAAAATTCCCAACGCATTTTGTTTTACTATAAATGCTAAACCAGCTGGAGATCCTAAGAAACTTGCTAATCTAATAGTATCAGTGACAGCTCTAAATATTGGAATAGATTGACCACCTCTATTTTTAGATCTTCCACCACCGGTTGCACCATCAGAAACAGGCATACCTGAAATTATATATGGTTCATCACCTAAACCAATTAAACTTCCCCTAGATGGACTAAACATACTAGCTCTTCTTCTACCCACACCTCTAATATTAAGATTGTCTCTATCAACTTTTCCACCATAAAGATATGGTTGAATTGGATCTACTGATCTTGGACTTGGAGATTTATCCTCCAAAGGTTCATGTCCTTCCGTATATAATGATTGCCAAGATGCTTCTTTCAATGGATATTCAATATTTATCATACCAGATACTAAATTTTCAGGTGATATACGCGATAATTGTCTTTTCACATTACTCGGATCTATAATTGGAAGAGATAAAGTATTATCAAGGAAACTATTTTCATCACTACCATTATGTCTTCCACTAATATCAGGTGGATCTAATAATTCATTAAATATACTATTTAAATTTTCTAATGCCAATTTATTTCTCCATTATCCCAAATTACCTATTCTTTCACCAACCGCATTTCCAATAGACTTATTAGCTGTACCACCAAATCCAAAATACGAAGCCATATCTCTTCTAAGTTGTATCATTTCATTTTTCATTTCTTTATTTTGTCTTATTAATTCACTATTATCTACCTTAATAGGTTTATCATTATTACCAATTGGCATACTACCAGCCGGTCCACTTGCGAAATCATTAACTCTTGTAGAACCAATAATTGTATCATTTGGATTTGTTTGTATTAGGTTTCCAGTTGGTGTGGCGATTAAATGAGAGCCACCCGATGACCTAAAATCATTAGTCATAACTGGGTCAGTTAATCCACCAAAAATATCATCAGCACCACCAAATATGGTACTGAAAAATCCTTTCGTAGCAATACTATAGAAGTAACTAAAAATAGTTCCTATTCCTTTTCCAATCATTATTACTACATCTGCAATTTTCATCATAGCATTTTCAATTTTTTGCATATTCTCTTCTGTAAAAAACTTGTCTTGGATATTATCCATAAGATTAGCTAAAGGTTTTCCAAGTCTCAACATCACTTGTGCACCCAATGCTTTAACTTTATTTATGACTGAAGTTAGTGCCGACATTCCATCCTTACCCATTAAATCAACAAATGATTTTTGTTTTACCACAGACTTATCTTGTTCTCTGATAAGTTTAGTAAATTGAGTGACATTTAATCCTAACGATTTTGATAAAGCTCTTCTTTCTAATACATTAAGTTTATTGAGTTCAGCTTCACTACCCACTTGTTTCAACACTTCACCCATCATCCCACTTAAATCACCCTCTAAAGCGAGTTGTCTTGCTTTATTAAAATTTAATCGTCTACCAATCATTATTGAAGCTTCAACCTCAGCATTTAATGATGATTGAAAATCTAGTAAACTATTTGATATTGTACCAACATCATCTAAATTTAATCCTAACTTTCTAGCTTGAACCGCAGCTTTTGTAATACTATCTAAATTATTAGCTCCAAATTCAGCTATTAGTAGAGCACTACCAGCTATATCTTGCATGACAGCTGCTGGGTTCACTTTATTTTGAGCAGCTAATTGATAAGTGTTTTCTATTAATCTTTCACTTTGGTCAGCAGTTAAGTCACCTATCGACATAAATGTTCCAAATAGTTTTGCAGCTTCTCCAGTTGCCATTCCAGTAGCTACTGCGGTGTCTAAAATTTGTTCACTTATGTTAGTCGCAGCTTGTAATCCCACCCCAAATTCAGATGATAAAGTAGACACAACTGAAACCACATCGTCCGTTCCTTTTCCAAGTGCTATAACATCTACTGAAGCTTTCATCATACTATCTCTAAAATTACTAGATTGAGTACCAATTACACCAAAAGAACCACCAAGAGTATCAATCATCTCTGAAGCAAATTTAAAAGATTTAATTAATCCACCAACAATAAGTGCAACACCTCCTATAGCTGCACCCGCCATTAGGAATTTGGGTCCCATTTTTTTGGCGAATCCTAATGTTTCTTTAGTTTTTGAAGCCATACCACCAGTTAAACCATCAGCAGCACCCATCGCTTGATTTTTTAAATCCTCAACTTTTAATCTTTTTAATTCCGTCCCATAAGTTGCTACAACATCTTTTTTACCTCGAGCTCTAGCTGTAGCTTGTTTTTTTAAGAGATCGTCTATGGTTAATTGTCCTTTTGATATATCCTTTACCGCCTTTACTACATCTTGATAATCCTCACCACCTATGCCAGTTCCAGCTATTTTTCTTTTCTCCTCCAACATAGCAGCTAAGTTTGCATTTTGTTTTATTAAAGATTTATTATATTCTCCTGCACCAGATTGCATATCAAGTATTTGATTATTAATATCTTTAAATAAATCTCTTTGTTCTTGTAATTGATTTTTATTAAAAGTATATCCAGTTTTTCCTATATCATCTTTAGGCATTTACTCTCTCTTTATAAAAAATCACTTAATGTGAATTTTCTGTATGGGAATTTAAAATTTTTATTACCAGTTTCATCTTGAATCTGTTTTTCTAATGATTTCCAACCATTTTTGTAGTTTTTTAATGCAGATGTTAACTTTTTATTTTTTTTGAGTTTTTTTTCTTCTGATGGGGATAATCCTAACATATTAGCTAATTTATTAAAAAATCCCTCTGATAAAATATTTTCATTATTCATATATGATTTTTTCTTTGACACGATACTCTCCTAATCAGATGGTTGTATTCATATATAAATATCAAATATGTGAAAAATTATCTTTTAAATCTTGGATTGATTGCGGGTTTTGAAACTCTTGATTTTTGATTAGCTTTTTTTATCTCGTTATCTTCTTTTTTACGAGTATCGGATAATTGTTTGTAGTAAAAGTGTCTTAAATATGTGGGCATTGAATAAACATCAGAGTGTGTAAATCCTCTACCATAATACATTAATTGAAATATTTGTTCGTGAAGTTTGGGCTTATCACTCGGTGCTAGGCCAAAAAAAATCTACCGTCATTGGTATATCTACCGTGACGGTTTCTCCTTCTATTTCAACTTCTTGTTTTAATACAATATCCGGAGATACTTTTCTAATTTCATTTCTCAAATACATTGAATCTCTTGCAAGTAAATTTTGAACAAAATCATTTATTGTAGATTGGGATTCGTCACCATCAGCTGATGTAATGGTATACCTTAACCTTGTAGTTAACTCAGGCTTTACTCCCCCAAGTTTTGCTGAACTTTTTAATTCTTCTTCTATTAAATTTTCTTCTTTACCAGTTAATAATTTGAAAGTTATTTTTTTCTTTGATATTGGTAATTCGATTTCAAACTTATTTTCTGAAACACCTTCTGGTAATGTTTTGAATGGACAATCTGCTAAATTAAATATATGTGTGAATGCTTCACCTGACTTTGGATTTGTAATTTCACAACTATATTCAGGACCATAAGCTAATACTCTAGCTGCTACCATAACTGCATTTTTATCACCTAATATTAAATCTTCTGTTTTGACACCTTGAGTTAAAATTAATGAATCTAATAACATATCAACTACAACACCTTTTCTAATAAGATTCTGTGATGTAAGGATATCTTCTTCTCTTGCGGTCATATATTTTAATTCTATTTTTCCATCTTTTAGTGGTGAATCTTTTGGATATAACCTACCTTCACTAGGCAAATCAATTACTTCACTTGCAAACTTATTATCTGACATAACTTAAACCTCCGTTGCTCTTTTATACCAACCAAACCAAAATCTCTCTTGTTCTGGTTTCTTTATAACTAAATTAGCAAATCGTAACACACGATAAGCTCTTACTCTATCTAAACTAACATTTTGAACTGCTTTTAATGTTGCCGGTCCTATACCACCATCAACTTCTATCTTGTTTCTATGCTTAGCATTTGCAGCTCTCTGTAATACTCTTACGGCACCACCTCTACCAAAGTTGACACACATATCAAAGTAGATATGTCGTAAATGAGATGGCATTTCATCACATTTAGCAGGTCTCCAATAATCTTGATGATATATCTTTTTAGCTTGTTCTTTTGTGAGATTTTTTATATCGACATTGGGGTAGAATTTTTTAGTAATTCCATACTTAGTTTCTCCACCTCTGTCGTGTGGATCGTTTACATAACCACCTTCGTGTTTTAAAACCTCTTCTATTATCTCTTCAAATGTAGTTTTCATTATAAACTCCGTATATAAATATATATAATATAAAAAAACCCTTAAGTTTTTATTAAGGGTTTTTTAATTTATGTTTTATTGTGATTGATTAGAATTTAAGTATAGCGTAATCATACTTTAATGTAAGTGTTATTTCAACAGGATCTGAAGAATCAAAAGCCAAATCACCAAAATTAGCTGATTGAATATAAGCTCCCTTTAATTCCCATTCTTCAACAACATCACCAACAGGTCCCAATAGATTAAATGTTACATCTTTTTTATAGAAATCTGAATATCCATCTCTACCAGTAACTGATTCGTGATGTAATCTCACCCATTCAATTACTTGTTGAGCTGCTGAAGGTACAACTGGATCATATAAAGTAATATCAATAGGCTGCCATCTTGATTTCCCTTTAACATATCGGGTTACATTCATATGTTCAAGTATCACTTCATCTGATTCGAGGGATGGTCTATTTATTGACTTAATTAAATAAGCATTGATACCATCAATTTGCATTATAAATCTATTTTTGAGCTTTGGCTCAAAAGGTGTAAACATTATATCTTGAGGTTCTAATAACTCTGGCATTTCATTTCTCCCAGTTAAAGTATATTAATTCATATATAAATATTAAAAAAGACAAAAAAAAGGGATTTATATTTAACAAATCCCCTTTTAATTGATTTATATCATAAGTTTATTCAGGAAATGAAGCACCAGTCGCCATTACTGTAAAGTCTAATACGATAAACTCAGCAGTTCTTGTTGGTTGAATAAATAACTGACCTACCAATTGATTTCTATCAACAACATCAGGTGTATTATTTGAATCATCCATAACAACTCTGAAAGCATTTATTCCACTTTGTGCTTGTACTTGTTCCAGAAATGGATTAACTATTGACAAGAATTTTCTTCGTGTCGCTGCCGTATTATGTTCAAATACTAAGAATCTTGAAGAACTAGCAACAAACTTCTTAATATTAATCAATAATCGTCTTACATTTATTCTGTCAAGTGCTGATTTTTTCTTTTGTAATGTTTTTTGACCGAAAACTATCACGCCTTGTCCAGGGAATGTTGCGATTGGATTAACATTTGAGTCATATAGTGTATCTCTGTCAGCATTTGTCAACTTTCGTTCCGCATATGATGCTACATCAATAGCTCCTCTATTTAATCCGGCTGGAGCAAACCATGGATGAGCTGATTTATCATTAAATGAATATACACCAGCGACTACCACAGAAGGTGGCACCCATCTTTGGAATCCAGAAACTTGTGAATCTGGTATTTTAATCCACGGCCAGTACATAGAAGCATAACTTGAGTTACGAGCTTTTGACCTATCTGTTGCATTACTGATATTTTTATCATATTCTACAGGATCTATAACCGCAAAACAATCACCTCTATCTTCACATACATCTATGACTTTACCAGAAACTCCAGGGTGTATTGAATCAATTATACCTGGAACAAAAATCATATTAATATCATAATCATCTTGATTAGATATCAAGTCAAGAGCTTGAATATATTGATTATATCCACCAGCAGCACCATCGCTACTTGGATCTAAACCTTGTGAATTGTTCTCTGATATATTTTGATATGTAAAGTTACCTTTACCACCGGCTGCTACAGTTCCATCACTTCCACCAGAAAATGCTCCATGTAAAGAACCACTACCAGTTGTAGGTAATGAAGCAGAAGCTGCGGGAACTCTAACTTCTCCCTGTGCATCAAAGTAATCAGCTGTAGTTTCATTGACATTAACATAGACATATCTAGATTTGTTAGAATAAGAACCAGTAAGTCTTAAATATGGTTTACCATTCTCATCAGTTGCAATTGTCTGAACTTGGTCTCCAACCATTTTACCTATATAATTATTAGAATTTGGATCTAAATTAACATTATTAAAAGTTTCCAATATTTGTTTTCTTTTAATACTGTCATTACCTCTTCGTATCATTAAATTGAAAGTACCTTTATTATTAATTCGTGATGGTATTTCAAATCTTAAATTATCAGCAGAACCACTTAAAAGGATAGTATTTTCTCCAATGGGTCCTACACTATTCATTATTTCACCCTGACCAAATGTTTTTAAAGTAAATGGTATTTTTGATGATGGAGATAATCCATGTGTCTGACCAAAATCTGCTCCACCACCTGAACCAGTGGTTGTAGTTATGTCACCCGTTAAACCTTTGAGAGTAAAATGATAATCTCCTTGAGAACCGTGAGCCAGTGGAGTTAATTGAGCAGATGATGAATTAGCAACAAATGTTCCTAAATTACCATTAGTAGGTGTAATACCATCAGCACTTGCTGTCAAAACCACTACATTAGCACCATCGGTTGATGCACTAACTGGTAAACTATGAAGTGATTGACTTAAATTAATAGCATCTCTTAAATTTTCTGCATTTAGTTTTCTACTAGTTGCTACAAGCGCATGGGATGCAGAATTAACATAAATTACTGTAGATGTATCGACAGTAACTCCATCTATTGTTGTTCCTCCTGTTGTTCCTGGTTTTTGAGCAGATGCTGTAAATATAAACTTAACTTCACTTCCATTATTTGGTGTAATAGAACAAGAAGTAGCTACAAGTGTACCACCCATAGCAACTGAATCAGCTTCTACAACTGTAAAACTACCAGTATTAGGTGAACCTCCACCTACTATAGTGGGGTCAATAGATGCAGATACTGTTGCTGTTGCTCCATCATACTCACCAGCTAATATTCTGACAACTGTTAATTTGTCGCTATCTTTCAAATATTGTTCAGCTGTATGTGATGTTAAAAATTGATTTGTGCTACCAGTTGCTGGATTTATTCCCTCTAGTTTACTACCACTTTCAAATGTTGTTCCAAATATTTGTTGGTATTCTGCAAATGATGTTACCATTGTTGGTACTAATACCGGACCTTTTACAGTTGGACCTATAACACAAGCACCAATATCAGCGAGAGCTGATGGTAAAAATGTTGCGTCTACCTCTTTTGTAAATACACCCGGTGATACTATTTTTTCTGCCAATTTATTTCTCCTCTAATTATTCTGGAAATGAAGCACCAGTTGGTTGAATTGTAAAGTCTAATACGATAAACTCAGCAGTTCTTGTTGGTTGTAAGAATAATTGTCCTACCAATTGATTCCTGTCAATTGTATCGGGTGTATTATTAGTTTCATCCATAACGACTCTGAATGCATTTAATCCACTTTGTGATTGAACTTGATCTAAGAATGGATTTACAATTCCCAAGAATCTTCTTCGTGTTGCTGATGTATTTTGTTCGAAAACCAAGAACCTTGATGAAGAAGCGATAAACTTCTTAACTCTAATAAGTAATCGTCTTACATTGATTCTATCCAATGCACTTGCTTTTTTCTGTAGTGTTTTCTGTCCAAATACAGTTACACCTTGTCCAGGAAATGTTGCAATTGGATTAACATTTGAATCGTATAATGTATCTCTGTCAGCTTGAGTTAGTTTTCTTTCAGCTTGAATAGCGACATCAATACCACCACGATTTAAACCAGCAGGTGCAAACCATGGATGAGCCACTTTGTCATTGAATGCATATATTCCACCAAGTACTACTGAAGGTGGCACCCATCTTTGAGTTCCAGCTACCATTGAATCAGGTATTTTAACCCAAGGCCAATACATAGCAGCGAAGTTTGAATTTTCTTCTTCCGCCTCTTCTGTTGCAACATTAACATTTACATCATATTGAGTTGGGTCTATGATAGCAAAACAATCACCTCTTTCTTCACATACATCTATGACTTTTGATGTGATTACTGCATGTACATCATGTAATATACCAGGAACTAATATTAAATTTATATCATAATCATCTTGATTGGATAATAAATCTAAAGCTTCTCCATAAGAACTTCCACCATTCGCATCTGTGAGAGTTGTTGGAGAAAATCCTTGTGTTTGTGCAGCGATGTCTTCGTAAAAATTGTGTTCGAGTGCTGCATTAGATGGTGTTCCTAAAGCATCAAATCCACTTACACCATCAAGACCATCACCAAATGTTCCCCAGTCTGAGCCACTTCCACTTTGTGGTAATGAAGACGATATATAACCAAGTCTAACATTTCCATTTTCATCAAGATAATCCACAGTTGTTTGTATATCACTGACTCTGACATATTTTGATTTATTTGCAAAATCACCATTCGTTTTCAAGAATGGTTTACTATTTTCATCAGTTGCTATAGAAAGATATTGATCACCAACCATTTTACCTATATAGTTTGGAGTATTAGGATCTAAATTAACATTATTAAAAGTTTCCAATATTTGTTTTCTTTTTGTTGTATCGTCACCTCTACGAATTATTAAATTGAAAGTACCTTTATTATTATTTGGACTGGCTACTTCCCATCTTATATTATGAGCTGAACCACTTAATAGTAAATCATTTGTACCCACAGTATTAACTTGTGTACTTCCACTGTTATTCATTATTCTTCCATCAGCTAAAGTAGTTAATTTAAATGCAGTACCACCAACTAAACCAGGATGAGTTATTATTGCACCATCTTGACCACTTCCAGTAAAAACTGTAGCAGTAGCTGGTCCATATGTACCATCTAATATCCTAACAACCGTTAGAGTATCTGAATTTTTTAAATATTGTTCTGCTGTATGGGAAGTTAGATATTGATATGAATTAGAACCACTTTTAAACACATCTCCAAATTTTTGTTGATAATCTGAAAATGATGTTACTATAGTTGGTACTAAAGCGGGACCTTTGACTGTAGGTCCTATAAGAGCAGCTCCTATATCTGCGACTGCTGATGGTAAAAATGTTTGATCTATTTCGTTTGTAAATACGCCTGGGGAAATGATTTTTTCGGCCATTGAAGATTCTCCTGAATTTATGTTATCTTATATAAGCAAATGCATAAGTATTTGTCATATATAAATATATGAAAAAAAATGAAACGATGATATTAATTTAATATTATGATTATTTATTTGGTGTAAAAACGCCTGTTTCTGGATTTAGATTTCCTTCACCATATTTTTTGGTTGTTTCTTCTAAAAACTTTTTTTCTTTTTCTTGTAAATCAAAAAACTTTTTTCTTGTCTCTTCTTCTTTTTTCATTAAGTCATTTAATCTATCTTCAAGACTTAACCTAGCAATATTATTTTGACCAAACTCACCTTGAATACTTGAATATCCTTTTTGAAAATCTGTAATTTTATTCATCTCTTCATCAGTAAACTTTATTTCTTCTGACATTTATAACCTCCATTGTTAATGTTTCTATATATAAGTATATATAAAATTATTTTCCGACTTGTTTATTTGTCGCATCACCCTCGAAAGTAAAACTAACCCTTGATGGTGTTGACTCTTTTCTCATATTTGATATTTTGTTTGTAACTATAGAATTTAAATATTCCGGTAACAAATAAGCTTTAGTTAATACACTAAATGTTGATTTTATAAATCTTTCTCCAGCTTCAGACATTTCAGATGCATCTGATATATTATCTATAGTACATATAAATTTCATATCAGTTCTATCTCCCCAATATGTATGGGATTGATCAACAAAAGATTCAATTAATGGATTCATTTGTTCTATGAAATTTGTCCATAATACAAACTCATATGTTATATCACTATATGTTGGCATTGTTGTCACAATATTTTCATATGTTGGTTTAACACCCGTTTGAACTGAAAATCTATCATATTGATTATCCTTACTCCAACTTGATTTTCTAACTACATTTACATATTTATTCTGAACATCATGAGAATAAGATTGTCCAGATAAATCATTTCGTGATACCTCTGTTCTTTTTAAAACTATTAATGGTAAAATTAATGTACCTTTTTTATCTCTTATTACTCCTCTTTTTCTAACAGCTTTCCACCTTTCTTCATTACCATACATTACAGGAATTTTAGAAGTTTCATTAGCTTCCCTAACAGCTGGTTTCATTATATTTTTCACATGATTCATTACAGTAGTGTCAACATCTTTTAATGTGATTGAGTAATTATCCGAAAGATTGTTTCCTGGTATAATAGTAGTTTCTCGATTACCCCTATCAGTTGTATTTTTTGTAGATACCTGATTAGCTCTATTAATAGTTTCTTTATTGACTACTTGTTTATTTGTAATCTTATTAACAGCCATTATTTATTTCCCATTTGTTTCTGATATAGCTTTTTATGTCTTAAAGCCTTCAACTTATCTTTTTTATTATTAACCTTACCTTTATATTCTTCTGATTTTATATCACTCATATCAGCTTTACCTATTGCAATCTCTCTTTTTATATCTATTTCAACAGCTCTACTCTTTTTAACTATATCTGGATTGACGGTTAATCCATCAAGTTTATTCAATATACCAGTCATCATCTCATTCACCTGAAGATTTCCATTATCTGGTTGATAAGTATGTTTCTTTTCACCATATATATCTTCTTCAACCTTATTGCCATTTACTTCTTTTACAGGTTGAGGTTTGGCTTGAAAATTACCATCAGTTTCATCAAACTTTTTAATTCTTTTTCCTGTTATTTGTTGTACAGCCATTATCTAGGTCTCTCTTCTATTTGTAATGATGACATTCTACTTCTATGAGCAGTTGCTTTTATTTGATGTTTAAATGATG
>Ga0080013_1002304_pt1 | contig 22761 bp, 51 predicted proteins | sample ETNvirenome_6_85_FD_69236 | JGI IMG/M metagenome (GOLD analysis project Ga0080013, IMG submission 69236) | Marine viral communities from the Pacific Ocean - ETNP_6_85 (SPADES assembly) (version 2) | ecosystem: Environmental > Aquatic > Marine > Oceanic | place: Pacific Ocean | collected 2013-06-19 | reverse complement strand
TACTTTCAACTCGACTGTAAAAATTCTCCCATCGTCAGCAAAACCCAACAGATCAGGAACACCTTGCGTTGCCCAAGATTCTATCCGAATCCATTTGAATTGTGGCAGATGTTTCTTAATCTGTTTCCAAAAGTTTGTTTCAGGGGTAGCCAAAGTAATTATTTATTTTTGGTTTTTATAAGATATGTATATCAATATGCGCATAAATTTGATAAAATGGAAGAAAACTTTTTATGTTTAAAACAAGGAGTTTAACATGGAACAGCTAGAATTAGAATTAAACGAAAAGAAAGAACGAACCAAACAAAACTACCAGATCAGAGCCTTGAAAATCGTGGCAAATCTGCTCAACGATAACTTGCTAACCCCTGATCTTCTCATTCCTTGCACCGACAAAAACGAACCACACATCACTGATGAAACAGGAGAGTGGACAGTTAAAAAGGAGAACAAGCGTGGATAAAACAATCGAACAACCAGCAGACTCTATGACTAAACAGGAATTAATTAGATTTCTTCTAATTAATAAGGGTTTACTTTTACAGAATTATGAGACGTATATCAAATATTCAAAACAAGAATTAATTGACCTGTTTCATGAAACTAACTTAAAAAACAGCAACTACGAGGGACATAAACCAAAAGGAGTGGGTTAAAAATGAGTAGATGGAAATATAAAAACGATTTAAGAGAACTGCATAAAAAAATGAGCCTAGAAACTGACAAGAAAGTTATAGCTGAACATACTTGCGCGAAATGTGGCGATTTCGCGTTTAAAGATGAACTTGAGGCTTATGGAATGTGTTGGAATGATTATGAAATACACAGTCCTAGTATTGCGTCTCAAGAAGAAAGTGCCATGAGTGGATTTAATGAAGATGTTAGTAAATACAAAGGAGAACAACTATGACTTTATTTCAACGGGTTTTTATCCGATTGTTTTTTGGTATGGGTTTAATGTCTATCTGCGTTTATCTACTTATTCTAATCTTGAAAGAGGTTTCCTTTTTAGCGGTCATAGCGTCTATCGTCAGTGCGCTAGGTCTTGGCATAGCCTCATTCGCTATCGTCTGGGACGGGAAATTCAAATGAGTAAAACATTAGTAGCAACCACTCAGGAAGTAGGCGGTTCGCTATGGGCGACTTTAGACTGTGCCTTTCAAGCTGAGTCTTTTGAGCCTTACGAAACCTTTATCATCGCTATAGAAGAACACCTAAACGAACTAAGAAAAGAAACAGAGAGAAAAGTCGTTGTTGGAAGGAAATTTAACTATTCGAAAGTGTTGCCAAACAGAGATAAATACACATTAGAGATGGTTTGTGAACAAGACATAACCAATGAAGATGAGGGTTTTGATGCTTTTCTTTGGCGAATTAATTTATACAAAGAGAACCTTAACGACTTGATGAATGAAGCAGAACCAAAAGAATACACGCAAGATTTAGGCAGTTTAATTGTTAATGAGCAAGATGTAAAAGAGATAGAGGAAGATTGGTATGCTTGGATTTTGAAGCAAGCAAAAGATGGTTGCATAGAAGCTGACGGATTATTTGATGAAGATGGGAAGAGAGTCTGATGAACAAACGGTTTAGCCTTCTATGTGTGTGGCTCGAAAGAGTGAGGTGGCTATTTATTGAGGCTGGTAACACACACAATCAGTCTCGAACCGTTGATAAGGGGGAAAGAATTTTATGAGTAAACCAATACTAGAAAAAGGTAAATCATATTGGGTGCAATTCCAAACATACGGGATGGGATACAAAAATGGTTTTTTGCATTTGCCTAACAGTAATCTTGTGGCACTAGAAGAAAAAGCCGAAAAACAAAACAAACAAGATGAGTATTACGAGTATATTGATGATAGGTTTCATCACGACTTTGCTGAAGATTTAATAGGGGGAACACTTGACGATATTCTTCTCACCTGTATTGGTCATAACATGGGTTATGAGGGTGATCCAACAGACTACAAATATATCATCATAGATATGTTGGATATTGAGGAGATCATTATTGAAAACGACAACTTTGACGAACTTTTAATGAATTCTAAATTGATTTGGGAAAAACCCAAAGAGGAGAACCCTGATGAGTAAACCAATACTAGAAAACGAAAGTTTAATTTGGGCAAGTGGACACTTCTTAACTGAGTCTTTCCCAAAAGAATTTACAGATTGGTCAGAAGAACAGATAAATGAGTTTATTTTAAGCAACGCTTGGCAACCTTTTGAAACTTGGTCTGCTCAAGATGTGTGGGAACTCATAGAAAATTTAGCGGGTTCAGTAAGGGAACTCCTTTCTTCCCCTGAACCCAAAAAAGACGACCAAAAGGACACGGATTTTATACAAAGACAAATAGACTTGGGGATAGAATAATGACTGAACAAATAATTGAAGTGTATTACAAAAACCGCTATGTGAATGGTCTTTGTTATCCACATTGTTCAACAGCGAAGAAATTGGCAAAACTAGCCAATGAAAAAACCCTTAGCCGATCTTCTTTGGAATATATCCGAAGTCTTGGCTACACGATAAATGTTGTTCCTTTTATTGAGGAGAAATAATGAGTAAACCAAAAGAATACACAGTTAGTTTTATGCCTTTTGATACTCTGCAATACGATTATGTTGTAGAGGCTAAAGACGAAGATGAAGCATATGAAAAAGGCAAAGAAGAACTAATAGAGGCTATTGGGTATGACGCTTCAAAAGATTGGGAATGTAGTGCTGTCGAGGAGAAGAAGTGATGTATTACTACATGGTTTATGACGAAATACAGGACGGAGAACATGAGTCCGAAGAAAAATATCTTGGCTATTCGTCCTATAAATTAAACACCGAAACGGACGGAGACAAAGTTGCTCTCTATAATTGGTTTGATGCCTACGAGTCAAATGGGGATATTTGGAGTGATAACAGAATTATCCGTTGCTCTCTGGAAGAAATCAGCAAAGAAAAATTTGACAGGGGAATAGAGTTTCTTGGCACGTCCAACAACATTGGGGAGTGGATAAAAGATGAATAACCGAGAACCAAAAACATACCTCGCATATCTACGAGCAAAGATTCAAATGAAAACGCTTAAATACCGAGCCTTGTTTTATTTTTACTTCGTCAGGGGACGCAGTAAATTCCTTAATAACGCCAATGTGCGAGCAGTTTTTGAATGGCTCTATCTCCGTAATTTCTTCAACAAGGAAACACTATTGAAATACAACGAGTATTCAGGGAGAAACAAATGAGTAAACAATTTTTGGCTATAACTGAAAAAAACATAAATGAGGTTTGTAGCTACGTTCTTGAGCAAATGGAAGATAACAATGGTCGAGGAGAGTTTGACCATTTAACACCGTTGTCTAGTGCCATTGAAAGAACAATAGGATCATTTGAAGAAGAACACTTCAACGATTTAGATTATATAGAGGAATAAAGGAGAAACAGATGACTGATATAGGAAACAGATGTGTTTATTGTGGAGAGGACACTTCCTTTGGGAGTGGTCGATTTGTGAACAGAATACCAGCAGACGCAGATTGCGAGATCACAGATAGCAAGGGCAAAATAATTTTCGCTGATGGTGAGTATCGTGACGGGTATGCTTGCCCGCCTTGTATGGCTATTGAGTGCGACAGGTGTGATGAAGTGATCTACATTGACGAAGATTTAACGCCACATGATGTCTACGAAGAAAGTGACGAGAAAAGTTTTCACGAGTTTTCAGACGGTGCTTGGAGCGTGCATGAAGAATGTCTAACCAAACAAGAAAGAACTGTTTACAAACGAAACATAGAATTGGGGGTGCTTTGATGAGTATTAACAATTCACTAGGTATGCCCGCAGATGAAACGACTTATACTGTGGAAAAAGCAGAAATTGGAGATGATGAAGGCTTTGAAGTAATAGTGGTCTATCTACAAGAATGGTGCAATGAGGAAATGTCAGATTTTGGAGATGATAAAACCGAACAAAAGGCTTTTATGTATTGGACAAAAGACGAAGTAAACCACAAGGAATATAAAGAATACTGCGAGTGGTTAGAAAAAGAGGCTAAGAAACGAGCCATATTACATTTATAGGAGAAACAGATGAGCATTAAATACTCTTGCAACAGTTGCGATAAAGAAATGGTCTTAGACCAAAACCCCGAAGAAGTTGATGGCGGCACGGGTTGGAGTGCGTTTATGCACGATCAAGGAATAGAAACCGCTTGGTATGACAAACTCACAGACGAAAGAACATACGACCATCAATGCAAATCCTGTCATATCAAAGAACAGGGAGAAGAATCTTATTACGGAGAAACAGATGAGTGATGTTAGAAACAAACCTTGCATGAGCCATTACCCTGACTTCGATCACCATTGCGCATCAAAAGGTCAAGGGTGTGAGTATTACGAGTCAGAAGAATATAATAATATTGAAGTTTTTAGTTTAACCTTTTATAAAGCTGATGATGACGGAAACGAACTCTTAAATGATGATGGGTCTGTAAAAATATTCCTAGCAAACAATTATGATTATTCTTATCTTGCTGATGGCCTAGAAGAAAGCCTATTAACAGAGAAGCCTGATGACTGAACCAACACCAAGCCTGAGAACCTTTGGCGACAATGTTGTTTGGGTTTTATTCAAGGAACACGAAATTCGCATTGAACAGGACGAAGAATACAATGATGGAAAACTGATGATTACTGTCCACAAGGGCGACAGTGATTATCATGCAAAACTTTTAGTGGGGAAAAATGATGGGTGAATATGTAAGTTCTGTAACGACAGATAAGTATTTTATCTGTTGTAGATGTAACAAAGGAACAGATATAGATGAAAATTCTTTAACTTGGGACGATGTTTATTGGGATTGGGACTTTGATACTGATGAAGAATATCTAGAAATATTTAAAGAGGGAGAATACCAAATACATAGAGACTGCGAGGGTTGGAAAGAATATAGTGTTCCTTTAGAACAAGCCCTAAAAGAAAATAAGAAAAATGATATGGCTAAAAACGGTGATTATCATGACTGAACCAACAATGTATAACATTTATTGGCATGGAGACTATGTGGCTACTACCAATAATTTAGATAAGTGGCTAGAGGAGAATAACTCTTTAAGAGAAGGCGAAAGACCTGAATGTCTTGATGATTTTGAAATTAAAGAAGCTAACGCTTATATTTACGAGAATAAATGTTAATGGTTTTAAACATGATGATTTCATTATTGGACACCTATAAAGATTTAACTGATACAGATTATTGGGGGTGCTTTGATGAGCATTAAATACTTTTGTAGTGGCGCGGAAATGGATTTTGGAAGTGATTGTAGCGTAGAAATTACAACACCTTCCGAAAACACTACTCCTACTTTAGACCGAGAACTATATTGGTATGAATTAAATGGCGAAGAACCAATAATATGCACAATTTGTGAGAAACTTCACGGTGATTATCATGACTGAACCAACGGACCTATGCGGATTAGTAAACAAACTAAACAATGAAGAAATTGTGCGTTTGCTGTTATCCAAATCAATACCGAGTATTCTTTCACCGAAGAACCGATCCCCTGGGACTGACAATTAACCACTTTACTTTTTGATAGGGAAAAGATAGGCTAAATACATACTTAGAGAAAGGAGAAAGAAGATGAGTGAACCAATACATATAGGTTGGGAAACAGCTACCGAAAAGTCTTTCGCACTAGATTGTTTCCATGACGGAACTGAACATAAATTTGATAATGAAACCAAATACAAAATTGTTGCTCATAAATACAAAGAGATCACAGATGCAGATGATGAGGCACAAGGTCTTAGAGATTGGGAGTGGTATATAGAGGTTTTTAAGAAGATGAGTGAACCAAAAGAATACACGCAAGATTTAGGCAGTTTAATTGTTAATGAGCAAGATGTAAAAGAGATAGAGGAAGATTGGGACGCTTGGATTTTGAAGCAAGCAAAAGATGGTTGCATAGAAGCTGACGGATTATTTGATGAAGATGGGGAGAGAGTCTGATGAACGACAAAATTAAAGTAATTGAAGATACCGAAATACCCATCTATAAATGGTGCGGATTGTTTTTTGAACACTTTACAGCAGATAGAAAAAACTACATCTGCTACGAGTATAAATGGGGAGATTTATACATACACTCTTTAGACGACTTTTCTTTGGCTCAAATCATTGAGCCTAATTGCTCAAGCAGAGAGTGGTATGTTGTAGAGGGTGGCGATATTTGCGGAGAGGTAGGTAGTGAAAATTATCATTTTGCCAACGAAGAATTGGAAAAAGAATTTTATAGACTATTTGAGTCAGAGTCAGGGGAAAGACACTTAGAGCCTGAAGAGGTTTTTTGTGAAATAGTAAAAGATTATCCAACTGACACACTAGAGGACTACGAATATTGGCTCAGACTCGATCCCGAACACAAAGAAATGGTAGAGGCTTTTAGTCCTTATATTAAGGAGAACCCTGATGAGTAAAACAAAAACTTTTTACCTGACAATCAATGAGTCAGGCTCATTTGTAGAAACAAACATTTTTTCAGTGGAAGCAACCGATGAAGAGGAAGCTGAAAAAATATTTTTTTCAGCGAGGGACGAAAGAACTAAACTCGTTGAAACTGTTGACTTGGATTTAGTCTGCGATGAAAGAGAAATAATCGAGATTAATGAGGTGAACGATGAACCCAAAAAAGACGACCAAAAGGACATGGATTTTATACAAAGACAAATAGACTTGGGGATAGAATAATGAGCAGACAAATAACCAAATACGAACAAATGATATTAGATTATACGGACGAACCATTGAACAGAAAAACTGCCGATGCTATAGCTGATGTTGTTGCTATAGAAGAAAAGAACGAATGGGCAAGCGATTTAGCAAACGACTTATACTTTCTTGTCATGGATCATGTGGACAGAGATAAATTTATTGAACCCGATCCCGACAGCGAAGTGGGTGGCACAAGGAACACACCTAAAGGCAGAGAACTCTATTACGACATCGAAGGTTTCTTAGAAGAATTTTGGGTAAAAGAGAGGATAGAATAATGACTGATACAAGACTACCAAAACTGCACTATATTCCAACCATACATTATTCAAAGCATGTTTACGATGAAAACGGAGAGTTTGAATACGGCACTTACACCGACAACGCAGACGAAGCTGACGAAATCAGCGTTTATGTGCAAGTAAGAGAGGGACAAGAATCAAACCTGATAGATGAAACAAGCGAAGATAAGGAGTTTGAGGTTTCCGTTGAAGGAAAAGAACAAGCTGAAGCCTACTGTGAAAAACTTTGCCAACAGAAAAATTATTTAGACTACGAAGATGAGACTTAAAAGATGAGTAAACAAATAATTGAAGTGTATTACAAAAACCACTATGTGAATGGTCTTTGTTATCCACATTGTTCAACAGCGAAGAAATTGGCAAAACTAGCCAATGAAAAAACCCTTAGCCGATCTTCTTTGGAATATATCCGAAGTCTTGGTTACACGATAAATGTTATTCCTTTTATTGAGGAGAAGAAGTGATGTATTACTACATGGTTTATGACGAAATACGGGACGGAGAACATGAGTCCGAAGAAAAATATCTTGGCTATTCGTCCTATAAATTAAACACCGAAACGGACGGAGACAAAGTTGCTCTCCATAATTGGTTTGATGCCTACGAAGAAGATGGGGATATTTGGAGTGATAACCGAATCATTAGTTGCTCTCTGGAAGAAATCAGCAAAGAAAAGTTTGACAGGGGTATCGAGTTTCTTGGCATAACCCACAACATTGGGGAGTGGATAAAAGATGAATAAACAATTAGAAGAAGCCTACTGTCAGTGGAGTGATTTTTGTGGTTGGAGAGCAGACTATATTGTAGATGAAAACAATTACGAGAATTTTGGTTATAAAAGTTTTGATGACGTGCCTTTTGAACATACTTTATGTGGGGGTTGTTTAGATCAATACCAAGCGGGGTATCACAATCCAATGGACGAAGATAATTATTGGCATAATGCCTGTGTCAAAAAAGCATGGAAAATTTTAGGTTTCTTTGGAATTACTGAGTGGCGCGGTTATGTAAATGTTTGGGGAGAAAGAAGATGAGTGAACTAACAGAACAAACAGTAAACAATCTAATAAATGCTTTAGATAACATTTGCACCTTACACGAGAAGCAAGCAAGTTTAGAAGCCATTGATTATTCTATCGAACAGGCCAGAGTTTTATTAAAGGAAATAAATTCTGCAGAAGTAAATGCAAAAAACAAAATGGCGTTAGATAGTTATATTGATACAGTATTAACTGATATACATAAAGGAGAATAAACATATGTCACAATTTACGCATAGAGTTCCTAACACAGAAGAAGGTAAAACATTCCTGGCACTAGAAAAAAAGTTTAGAAACAAGAAGACTTGGCGAAGCAGAAAAAGAGCCAGAGGTCCGCGCGTAAAGTATGCCAAGAAAGATGGTTTAGGACCACGAGGATATGATCAAGACTTACCCGATAAATACGCTACAGAGTGGTGTCTTTACCTAGAAGAACATCCTTCTGTTAGAAATGAAAGGTGGAGACAAGAACAGATATGGGAAACTACCTACAAAATAAGAACGCTTAACGATAAGATAGAGGCACACCATAGACACATTGAATGGTTAGAAAGTGCATAAAGTTCTGGATTTGTTCTCAGGTATTGGAGGTTTCAGTCTTGGGTTAGAGCGCACAGGTGGCTTTAAGACTGTAGCTTTTTGCGAGAACGATGTAGATTGTCAAAAGGTTTTACAAAAACATTGGAAAGATGTTCCTATTTTTACAGATATAAAAGATTTAACTTATGAAAAACTCAAAAGAAAAACAATTGAACCTGATGTCATCACAGGAGGGTTCCCATGCCAAGACATCTCAGATGCAAACATCGACAGAAACAAAACAGGTGGTATCAAAGGAAAAAGAAGCGGCCTCTGGAATGAGTTCGCAAGACTCATCGAAGAAATCCGACCTTCCTGGGCAATCATTGAAAATGTCGCATCCCTTAGAAATAAAGGACTTGCATTGGTCCTACAAGATCTCTGGAAGATCGGGTATGATGCGGAATGGCATATTATATCAGCTTGCTCCATTGGTGCAGTTCATAGAAGGGAAAGAGTTTTTGTTGTTGCCTACTCCAACATCGAGAGACTACAAGGACACAGCAAAGGATTGGAGGAACCTAGCCAAGTATGCACACAAGCACAGATTAGCTCCATGTGTGGCCGCACAAGAAAAAAGGAATGGTTACCTATCCATAAACCTAGTGGAATGGATGATGGGGTTCCAAGAAGGGCATACAGACTTAGACAATTAGGTAACGCTGTCGTGCCACAGATACCACAGATGATTGGTGAGTGTATACTTCAATTAAAAAAATGAAAGAAAACTATTCCGTTTCACACATATCCTACAACGAAACTAAACCTTACATATTAGGCATTCATTATGCTAAAAGAATGCCTTCAATATCGTTTGCTTTTGGCCTATTTGACAAAGAAAAAAACCTTATTGGTTGTGTTACTTATGGCTCTCCTGCATCACCAAGAGTTTGTGATGGTATATGTGGAGCAGACCATTCAAAAAAAGTTTTAGAGTTAAATAGATTAGTTTTAAAAAACAATGAAAAAAACGAGGCTAGTTTTCTAATTGCTAACAGTTTAAAAATGTTACCTAAACCAAGTGTTGTTATTTCTTATGCAGACACATCTAAAAATCATGTTGGTTATGTTTATCAAGCTACTAATTGGACCTATCTAGGTTTGTCGGCAAAGCGCACAGATAGGATTTTTGTTGATGGATCTAAGACAAAACATGGAAGGCATATGATTTCAACAGATGTAGAAAACATAAAGGATAGAACTGTATTGGTGCAAAGGCCAAGAAAGCATAGATACTTAAAAATTATTGCAAGTAAAACAGAAAGAAAACATTTAGAAAATTTAGTAAGATATGAAACACAACCCTATCCCAAAGAATGAGGCCAGCGGAGCTGGTAATTTTTTAAAAAAAAACTATCATTCTTAGCTGATTTATGCTATAATTGGGCCTATGTATTTAAAATTGAAAAGGTTCGGAAGTTAAATGCCGACAGAATTAACGACAGGCGATCCAGAGAAAACCGATGAAAATTATTCCTGGGGGATGAGTGCAGAAACATCCTATGAACAATGCCTTTTCTCTTTTTTTTGATTTAATAATAATAATAATAAAGCATAAGCGAGGTAAATATATATGTCTTTAGTAAGTGGAAAAGCACTGTGGGCCAACATCACTACCCCACAAACGAGGTTTCCTCCTCCGAAGTATACGATTACTCTGATTGTCGATGACGAAACTGCAACACAGTTTGAACAAGACGGCTTCAGAATAGGTGTTACAGACGAGGGTGAAAAAACTTTAACAATGAAGCGAACTGTTGAATGGACAGATAGCGAAGGTAAAACAATGGTTAATGATGCTCCTAAATTAATGGATGCAGATAAAGATCCTTTGGATGCTATCGTTGGTAATGGTTCAGATGTTGTTGTTCAATTCAGGCCCTATACAAATAACTATGGTAAGTTCATGGAACTACAAGCAGTTCAAGTTTTAAACTTGATTGAGTATGAAGGAAGTGGACCTGCTGATGGGGAGGAGTTCTAATGGCTGAAGAAATTCAAGAACAAGTAGAAAAAAAACCACCTTATGTCACTATTGATGGTGTTGATTGGACAATCGATGAGTTACCTGAAGAGGGTAAAGCGGTATTTCTGAGACTCCACAGATTAACACAAAAAGAGGCAAACACAGTTGTAACTTTAGAAAATACTGCTTTAGATCTAGACGAAATTAGAGCAAGTAAAGTATTTTTTGAAAATAAACTTGTGAGTATTGTCAATAACGAGGGATCTGATCTTGCGGATGACATCGAAGAGACTGATGCCTTTCCTCCTGAAGATGAAGAAAGTTAACTCCTTTCAAAATCATGGTTCATCAAGGATTGAAAGCTAAAAAATAATAAGCAATAGCGATATTCTTTTGCGTTCTTATTATGCTTTCTCCTGGTGAAGCCTAAAAGGTAAGGAGTGCCTATGGCTAGGGTGGTCGGTAAACTTCGGTAGGGTGGTAGGTCTGTTTTAACATAACTTTCTTTCAAGGAGCAAACGCAAATTGCAAAAACAACAATACGATAATAAGGATGTAGGCTTTAAAGAAACACACAAGACTTGTCCTATTTGTAATCATAAAAAATGTCTTGGTGTTAATCCAGACGGCTCTGCTTGGTGTTTTAGTTGCAAAACAAGAATAAAAGATTACAAAAAATATATGGCTAATCCAAGCGCTAATCAGATTACTGAGCTTTCAACATCGAAGGCTAAGTTGAATAGTGATTCTACATCTATTTATTCTCCTTTATCAGACAGAAAAATATCTGAGAAAACAGCAAGAGAATACGGAGTTAAGCTAGTTTTCTCTTCTCTGGATGGTTCAATTTCCGAACATTCGTATCCTTATTATAATGACAATGGTGATAAGGTCGCTACGAAAAAAAGGAAAGTTAAAGATAAAGAATTTTATTGGGAAGGAAACCATTCAGAGTCTCGTTTGTTTGGTGAGCAATTATTCAAGAGTGGGAAATACATTACTATCACCGAAGGTGAGTGCGATGCAATGGCCGCTTATCAACTAACAGGATCGAAGTGGGCCTGTGTTTCTATAAAAGATGGTGCAGGTAATGCAGAACGAGACATAAAGAATAGCCTAGAGTTTCTAGAACAGTTTGATAATGTTGTTATCTGCTTTGATAATGATAAGCAAGGTAAGGAAGCAGCTAAGAAAGCCGCAAGACTTTTAAAACCAGGAAAGGCAAAAATTATGTCTTTACCTGACGGCTTCAAAGATGCCAACGATATGCTCAAAGAGAACAAACATAAGAAATTTACTGATTGTTTCTGGAAAGCAAAGACCTACACTCCTGCTGGAGTAATGAATATCTCTGAAAGGAGAAGCGCCTTTCATGAACGAGAAAAGAAGAAGAGTGTTCCTTATCCTTTTGCAGGACTTAACAGAAAGCTTTATGGTTTAAGACAAGGAGAACTTGTAACGCTAACAGGAGGCACAGGTTTAGGTAAGTCTAGCGTTACTCGTGAGTTAGAGCATTGGTTGCTTAAAGAAACAGGCGATAATGTAGGTGTTATATCTTTAGAAGAAGATTGGAGAAGAACAGTAGATGGTATCTTATCTATAGAAGCTAACGCGAGACTATATATAGACCAAGTAAGAGAAGAATATTCTAAAGAAGAATTAGATGGCTTCTTTGATATACTGACCGATGAAGAAGATAAAAATAAACTATGGGTTCATGCACATTTTGGAACAAACGACATAGAAGAAATTTTCTCTAAACTCAGGTTTATGATTATTGGTTGTAATTGTAAGTGGATAATTATGGACCATTTACATATGCTTGTAAGCGCTATCCATATGGGTGATGAACGTAGAGGAATAGATGCGATTATGACTAGATTAAGATCTATAGTAGAAGAAACAAGCGCAGGTTTAATTCTGGTTTCTCATTTAAGAAGGGTTGAAGGCAACAAAGGACACGAGAACGGAATACAAGTTAATCTTTCTCACCTCAGAGGCAGTCAATCAATAGCACAACTAAGTGACTCTGTTATAGCGCTGGAAAGAAACCAACAAGCAGACGATCCAGAAGAGGCTAACACCACAGTATTAAGAGTGTTGAAATCTAGATACACAGGAGATGTAGGTTATGCTACAAAACTTTTTTATAATAAAGAAACAGGTAGGTTAAGTGAGCCTGTGTTTGACTCGTTTGAAGAAGAGGCTTCCTCAGAGGTATTAGAATGGAATTAGTTTTTGATATAGAAACAGATAGTTTAACTCCAACAAAAATTCACTGTATGGTTGCTCAAGACACTGACTCTGGTAAAATTCATAAGTTTGCTCCTCAACAGCTAGAGTCAGGTCTTGGGTTACTTCAAAAAGCAGACACATTAGTAGGCCACAATATCTTAGGCTTTGACATCCCTGTTATAAAAGACCTTTGTGGAATAGATCTAAGCGATAAAACTTTAGTTGATACCCTTGTCATGTCTCGCTTACTTAATCCTTCTCGTGAGGGTGGACACAGCTTAGAAATGTGGGGATACAGAGTTAAGTATCGTAAAGTTAGTCTTGAGTCTGAAGAATTTAAAGTTTATTCTCCTAAGATGTTGGAGCGTTGCTTGCGAGATGTTCAGATAAATACAGCAGTTCTTCGTAGATTAAGAAAAGAAGCTAAAGGTTTTTCAAAAGAGAGCGTTCAGCTTGAGCAAGAAATATCTAAGTTATTAAAACAACAAGAAAACAATGGTTTTTTGTTTGACGAATACAAGGCAGAAATGTTGTTTGCTGATTTAAGAGAGAGGATGCAAACAGCAGAAGAAGAAGTTCATAAAGTATTTAAACCTAAATGGATAGATGATAAATTAGTAACTCCTTATGTTAAGAAAGATGGATCATTATCTAAACGTGGATTAACAAAGGAAGAATATGATCGTGTATTTCTTGAAATTATTCTTCAAAAAGGTGTGAACGGAATACAGGAAGAAGACTTTGAAGTTCCTAAACCTAGAACATTCATGCGAAAGAAGTATCAAGAGTTTAATCTAGGCTCAAGAAAACAGATAGGAGAATATTTACAAGACTTTGGATGGAAACCAAAACACTTCACACCTACAGGACAACCTAAAGTTGATGAGAAGATCTTAAAAAAAATTACGCACATACCCGAAGCTCAACTCATAGCAGAGTATCTACTCTTGCAAAAAAGAGTTGCACAGGTCAAGTCCTGGATAGAAGCAGTTGAAGACGATGGAAGAGTTCATGGGTTTGTAATAGCCAACGGAACAATTACAGGCCGCATGAGCCATAGAGCGCCTAATATGGCACAAGTTCCATCGATTAAGAGTCCTTATGGTGAGGAATGCAGAAAGTGTTGGATTACGCCAGAAGGATATAAACTAATAGGTATTGATGCAAGTAGTCTTGAGTTAAGAATGCTTGCTCACTACATGAAAGACGAGGACTTTACAAATGAGATCATTAATGGAGACATACACACCTATAATCAAAAAATTGCACAGCTTCAATCAAGAGATCAGGCAAAGACATTCATATATGCACTCATCTACGGGGCGGCTAATAAAAGACTCGGAGAAGTGGTTGGAGGAAGCGAAGCAGATGGCAAGCGCATTAGAAAACATTTCTTTGCTAATCAGCCTTCACTTAAAAGACTTCGAGATACTGTTACGAAAACAGCAACGAAAGGTTACATCAGAGGACTTGACGGAAGACGAATATTTATAAGACACATACACGCCTCTTTAAACAGTTTACTTCAAGGTGGTGGTGCTGTTGTTATGAAGAAAGCATTAATTATATTGAACGATAAAGCCAGCGCAAGAAACCTAGATTTTAAGTTTGTTGCTAACATACACGATGAATGGCAAGTAGAAGTCCACGAAGCACACGCTGAATACTTTGGTCAGCTTGGTGTAGAAGCAATCAAAGAAGCAGGTGATTATTATAATCTTCGGTGTCCTCTAGATGCCGAATACAAAATAGGAGATGACTGGAGTGAAACACATTGAAATTGAATTAACCTTAACGGAACAAAAAATTGCAGAGTTTATAGCTAAAGCAAGGTATAATAATGCTAGAAAGAAAGACATACCTAATAACAAAAAAGGACCACAGTCTAATTATTCTACAGATTTAGAAGGTTTTGCTTCGGAATTAGCAGCAGCAAAACTCTTAAATTTATATCCTGACCTCCAGATAGATAAAGTTCCAAATCATGATTTAATTTTCAAAGGAGTAACAATAGATGTCAAGGCTACTAAATATAATTCAGGAAGACTAATAGCAGGGTTAAATAAAAATTTAAAAGAGTGTGATTATTATATGCTAATGGTTGGAACATTTCCTGAATATAGATGTGGAGGAGTAGCTTCTAAAAAAGAACTTTTAAACAAGGAAACAATAACTAATTTAGGGTGGGGAAATTTACATGCTTTAGAGCAACACGAATTAAAACAAATTGAAGAGTTTAAGGAGTTAATTAAAAATGAAACACATTAATAAACATTGTATAGATTGTTCTACATTATTAGTATTAGAAGAAAACTGGACACAGGCTAGATTAGAACAAGGAAAATATGTATGTAAACCATGTTGGCATGTCAGAGATGCTCAACGAATGTACGTTAATGGTAAACATGTATCAGTAAAACATCCATTATATAAAGCAGGAAGATATAAAACTTTTGAAGGTGCAGCCTTTGCAGCTTTAGAAGGATACGAAAAAACCACAGAAGGATATGTTTATATTATTAATAATCCTTGTTGGGATGGGTGGCTCAAGATTGGAATGGCAGTTGATGCTGAAGACAGATGTAACAGCTACCAAACAAGCAGTCCTCATAGGGATTATAGACTTCTATATGCAAGAAGATTTAAAGACAGAAGAAAAGCAGAGAAAAAAACCATACACAAACTTAAAAAGGTTGTGAAAGAACACAACGGAGAATGGTTTAAGACAGATAGAAACACTGCTCAAGAAATTATAGGAGGACTATCAATAACATTATGAAAATGAAAAAACTAAATACACTTGTAGAAGACATCTACCAAGAGTTAGATAACCTAAGTAATGGTAAAGCATTAGACATCTCTGAACAAGATGCAGAAGACTTTGGCAATGCCATGAAAGAGGTTCTTCTTAAATGGTCTAAGCCGTATGAAGAAAGAAAAGAAGAGACTCTGAGAATGTCAAATGTAGGTAAACCTAACAGACAGCTTTGGTATGATTTTAACTCAGATAAAGAGCCTTCTCCTTTCAAAGCACCTACACAGCTTGTCTTTTTATATGGACATATCTTAGAAGAAGTTGGTTTGATGTTAGTTCGTTTAGCAGGACACGAGGTTACTTCCGAACAAAAAGAAGTTCAGGTGTCGGGAGTAACAGGACATATGGATTGCATCATTGATGGAGAAGTAATAGATATTAAATCAACTTCAGGTTTTTCTTTCAAGAAATTCAAGAACGGAACTCTTCCTGAAGATGATCCTTTTGGTTATATGGCACAGATTGCAGGCTACGAAGCAGGAGAAGGCACAAACAAAGGTGGTTTCTTAGCTATTAACAAAGAAAACGGAGAGATTGCTTTACTTATTCCTGCTGAGATGGACAAGCCTAATATCAAACACAGAATATCTAAGCTTAAAAAGGAATTAAAGCTTGCAACTCCGCCTGCTTTATGTTATAATCCAACACCTGAAGGAACTTCTGGAAACATGAAACTTCCTAGACAGTGTGTTTATTGTAGACACAAGATTGAATGTCATAAGGATTCCAACAACGGAACAGGCTTGCGGATATTTAAGTATTCTAAAAACCTTTCCTTCTTGACAACAGTTGTTAAAGAACCAAGAGTAGAAGAGATTACAAGTGAATGGAAGAAAAGCTAAAGCAATACGAAGACAAGGAAAACAAATCCTAGTTGAGTGGTTACATTCGCTTTTACCTGACACTGAAGATAAAGCTTTAATAACTACAGAAACTTTAGAAGATTATTTATCTGAACAAACTCATGTTTATCTGAACAGAAAGTTTCTTCTTAGTGCTTACTCTTTGAAATGGATTTACAAAAGAGTTAAAAGGAATCCTCACTTAACTTTTGAACAACTACAAAAGGATTTAAAAAATGAACAAACCCTCTATGAAGAAAACTAAAAAAATAAAACAGTTAGAACAAGCAGGTGAAATTGAAGTTGATATTAATAACATTGATTTAGAAGAACTTTTAATAGCACTAGGTGGTGTGTTGTTTGCAGGTGCAGACATACAAGAGATAGATGCTCCTTTGCTTTCACGACTAGAGGATTTAATCAAAGCTGAATTGATCTTAAGAGAAAACTCTATGAATATGCCAACAGATGAGACACTACATTAATTATGAAAAGAAAACCTAGAAAAAAGCGACCTATTGAGAAAGGACTACCCAAAGGATACGATTCCAAATGGGAATATGATCTACATCAAAAGGTCTTACAGAATTGGGAACACCACAGAGGATTGATAGAATATTCTATCCCTCATGTTTATCATCCTGACTTCATTAGAATAATCAACGATAAGGTTATTTACCTAGAGACTAAAGGAAGGTTTTGGGATTATGCCGAATACAACAAATACAAGTGGGTTAAGAAAGTATTACCAGATGAGTGTGAGTTAGTGTTCCTTTTCTCTAATCCTTCTGCGCCTATGCCTAGTGCCAAACTTCGTAAAGACGGAACAAAGAGAAGCCACGCAGAGTGGGCAGAGAAGAATGGCTTTAGATGGTTTAGTGAAGATAGTTTACCTAAAGGTTGGAGATAAATCAAAATGGAAACATATAAAGAAACAATTCTAAGATATAGAGTTTATAAAAAACGAAAAGGCGAAGAAGACACTAAGAAAAATTGGTGGCTTATGACTAGTCATTCAACTTTAGAGGATGCAGAGAAATTTGCAAATGATCCTGAAGGATGTGATATTGGAGTAGCTCGTGATGATTATAAAGTTGTTGATCATGGTATAGAAGTTGTTTGTGAAAGAGAATTTTATTAAAATGAGTACTCCTATTCATGTTATATCTCTAGGTGCTGGAGTACAATCATCCGCTATGTCTCTAATGGCGAAACATGGAGAAATAACACCAATGCCAAAGGCTGCTGTTTTTGCTGATACAGGAGGAGAACCACAAGTAGTTTATAAATGGTTAGATTGGTTAGAAAAACAGCTTCCTTTTCCTGTTTATAGAGTTACTAATGGAAATTTAAAAGAAGATATTATCAAAGCATCCAAAGATAAAAATCAACGCTTAGGTTCTGCTCCTTTTTTTGTTTCAGGATCTACTCCAACAGGTAGTCCAGTAAAAGGAATGATAAGAAGAGTGTGTACTTCTGAATATAAAATAAATCCTGTCACTAAAAAAATGAGAGAATTAGCTGGTTTAGTACCAAGACAAAGAGCAAAAGAACTCTTAGTTATTGAATGGCAGGGAATTTCTCTTGATGAGATACAGAGATCTAGAATGGACAGCAGTAAGTGGAGAGATCTAAGATACCCATTAATTGAAAAAAGGACAACGAGATTTGAATGTTTAGAATGGATGAAAGAAAAAGGTTATCCAGAGCCTCCTAGATCGGCTTGTACTTTTTGTCCGTATCACTCTGACATAGAATGGCGAAGATTAAAAAACGATGATAAAGAAAGTTTTAAAGAGGCTGTAGAAATTGATAAAATAATAAGAGATGGTTTTGGCACTACAACTGTAGGAAATAAATTATTTCTACATAGAAGCTTGCAACCGCTAGATGAAGTCGATTTCAGAAATGCAGAAGATTTTGGTCAGGAAGATATGTTTGCCGATTTAGAATGTGAAGGAATGTGCGGAATGTAATATGAAGCTTAAAGAAAAAAGGTTGGAGAGATGAAACTGATTAGCACAAAGATGTGTAAAGAAGGTGACTTAGGTTATCACGATAATCTATTCGGTGGACACATGATGTCTTGGCTAGATGAAGCTGGTGCTACAATGGCTTCTAGAACTTGTAACTCTCCTAGAGTAGTTACTGTTCTGGTTGAGAAGATGGAATTTAAAAGACCTGTTAAATCTGGACAGCTTATAGAAATATGGGGAGCTGTAAGAAAAGTGGGTAGAACTAGCATCACATTAAACATCGAAGCAAGAAGACATAATGTTAGAACAGACGAACAAGAGATTGTTGTTAATACCAATATGAAATTTGTGCGCATTGATGAGTATGGTAATCCTGTTCCTATTAGTGAACGAGTTAAAAGAAAATATACTACTAAGAAAAAGGAAAAATAAATGAAAGATTTAGTTAACAATCCGCCACACTACAACAAAGGTAACATCGAATGTATAGATGCTATTGAAGCTATGTTGACACACGAAGAATACGTAGGATATTTAAGAGGAAACTCTTTGAAATATCGTTGGAGATTTAGATACAAGAACGGAATACAAGATTTAGAAAAAGCTAAATGGTACGAAAATAGATTAATGGAAGTTTTAAATAATAATAATAAAGGAGCTAAAAATGGCTAATAAAAAAGAAAAAACAATAACAATTAAAATAACTGAAAGAGATTTGAATGATTTAATAAAGCATCATCGTGAAACTAGATGTGGACTTAGTAGTCTTTTTGAATGTGGAGATATTATGGTTAGTGAGATGCATAGTCTTGATCGTTTTCTATATACGATAGAACGAGTCTTTAATCTTGAAAGATCAAGTGAGGGTTGGTTTGATTATGAAAGAGTTGTAGAATAAAAATGTTTAATAATAATAATTACTATTTACTTTTTTACACTATGTTTATTTTAACATTAGGTTTTCTAATGTGTTACTATTCTTAAAGGTTAGAAAGGAGAAAAGTTAAATGGTTAATGAAGTTTCTTTTTTTGCTAAAGTTTCTCCTAGTAAAAGAATATGTAGAAAATGCAAGACAGAAGTAACAAAGTCTAATTGGGTTAGCTGTGTAGATAAAGTAAATTCTACACTTAACTCTTTAATATGTAAGCAATGTACATTTAACGGGAAAGAATATTATAAAAAGAACAAAGAAAAAAATAACGCTGTAAGCAAAACTTGGTATCAAAACAATAAAGAAACTGTAAGTGCCTCTAATAGAAAACGAAAATATGATATATCATCTGCAGAATATGATAATATGCTAGAAGAACAAGATAATAAATGTAAAATTTGTTTAACTTCTTTTGCTGATATTACTATCAAAGATGGAAGAACTCCTGTTTATATAGACCATTGCCATACAACAAATAAAATAAGAGGTTTATTATGTAATTGTTGTAATAGTGGACTTGGTTTTTTTAAAGACAACACAGAAACATTAACAAACGCTATTGTTTATTTAGAACACACACTGGAATAAAAAATGAAACAAGAACAAACTGAACTACCTACACAGTATCAACAGTTCATACATCTAAGCAGATACGCTAGATGGAATGAACAACAAGGAAGACGAGAGACTTGGCAAGAGACTGTCAAACGATACTTTGATTTCTTTGAAGAACACCTACAAAAGAATCATAAGTTCAAAATGGGAACTATTCGTGAAGAATTAGAACAAGCCATATTAAACTTAGAAATTATGCCAAGCATGAGAGCCTTAATGTCAGCAGGAGCAGCACTAGAACGAGACAATGTTGCAGGATTTAACTGCAGCTATGTTGCTGTTGATACTGTTCGTGCCTTCGATGAAACACTCTACGTCTTAATGTGTGGCACAGGTGTTGGCTTTAGTGTAGAACGACAATACATTAACAAGCTTCCTGATCTTCCAGAAGATATGTCAGACTCAGATACTATCATCAAAGTAGCAGACTCAAAGATTGGTTGGGCAAAAGCCTACAAAGAATTAATGTCTTTATTATATTCAGGACAAATTCCTAAATGGGATGTGTCCAACATCAGATCACAAGGCGCAAGACTTAAGACTTTTGGTGGTCGTGCTAGTGGTCCAGCACCCTTAGAAGATCTATTCCAGTTTACAATTAATATATTCCAAGATGCAAAGATCAAGAACCAAAGAAAGCTAGTATCTATTGACTGCCATGATTTGATGTGTAAGATCGCAGAGGTTGTAGTAGTAGGTGGAGTAAGACGAAGTGCTTTAATCTCACTCAGCAACCTCTCAGATGAGCGTATGCGTAATGCTAAGAGTGGTGCTTGGTGGGAACACAGTCAACACAGGGCATTGTCTAATAATTCTGTGGCTTATACAGATTCAGCAGAGATGGGAGCGTTCATGCGTGAGTGGTTATCATTATACGAGAGCAGAAACGGAGAACGTGGTATATTTAATAGACAAGCTGCTGAGAAACAAGCATTAAGAAATGGTAGACGAGAAGATTATAAAGACTTTGGTTGTAATCCATGTAGTGAGATCATATTACGCAACAAACAATTCTGTAATTTAACAGAGGTTGTTGTTCGAGCTGACGATAACTGGTCTTCACTATCTAAAAAGATAGAGTTAGCGACAATTCTCGGCACGTTCCAAGCAACTTTAACGAACTTTAGGTATTTAACAAAAGCATGGCAAAACAATACAGTTGAAGAAGCTCTACTTGGTGTGTCTCTTACTGGTATTATGGATAATTCCATGTTAAGTGGACACGATTCTGAAAAAACTCTAGAGAATAAGCTACATTATTTAAGAGATAAAGCAATTAAAACCAACGAAGCGTGGGCAAAGAAGCTGAAGATCAATCCTTCTGCTGCTATTACTTGTGTTAAGCCTAGTGGAACAGTCAGTCAATTGGTTGATAGCTCATCAGGAATACATACTAGACACAGTCCTTATTACATTAGGACTATTCGTGCTGATAAAAAAGATCCTCTTGCACAGTTAATGGTTGATCAAGGAGTTTACCACGAAGATGATATTACTAAACCTGATCACACCTACGTATTCTACTTTCCTATTAAGTCTCCTGAAGGCTCAGTAACAAGAGAAAGCATTACAGCTTTGGAACATTTAGAACTTTGGCAACTTTATCAAGACAACTGGTGTGAGCATAAACCCTCAGTAACTATTTCTGTTAGAGAACATGAGTGGTTAGATGTAGGCTCTTGGGTTTGGAAGAACTTTGAAACAGTATCTGGCATTGCATTCTTACCCTATGCAGATCATTCATATCAGCAAGCACCATACCAAGAGATAACAAAGAAAGAATATAACAAATGGTTAAAGAAAACCACAGACTCAATTGATTGGTCTTTGATAACCGAATATGAAAAAGAAGATTCTACTGAGAACACTAAAGAACTAGCTTGCTCGGCAGGTGTTTGTGAGATACTATAGTGAATAAAAAAAACGATAGAATAGAAGCTACACTCCTTACTTTTAAAATGGTTCTAGATGCTAAAGGAAACCTATGGACTGACATAGGTGGACTACCTTTAAAAGAAGTTAAACATATTTTTAAAAGCCCTGAAGATGCTCATGTTATAAGCCTTCTAATTCGTGAAGGCATGATAAAACTTAAAAGCATTCACAGGTATTTAGAAAACGAGGCTACTTCTATACAGTATGTGGAGTAAATAAAATAATATGAAAAGTTTAAGAAAAGCACTAAATGAAATGTGTAAAGACTGTACTTATGATGAGTATGATAAAGGCACATGGAGACAACAGGTAGCTGCCTGTACAATTAAGATATGTCCTTTACATGAAGTTAGACCTATAAATGAAGATCATGCTTTTACTTATTTAACAATGGAACTCTTAAATCATTGGCAAATAAAGCCAGAAGATTTGGATGAGAGGGCTAGAAGCATTCTCAAAGATGCTCCTGAAGGCTGAAACTACGCTAAATAGTCGTAGTTTTGGAACTCAAAAATCTCAGTAATACCTACCTACTACTATAAATAAAAATGATAGAAAAGATTGTAGAGTTTTTAATTTAAAAAATCAAAATGAACAAGAACATCGAATATCAAGTATCCAAATAGAATCCTGAACATCAGTCGATAGCGTTTAAATTCACTTTGCAAATCAACTAACTTTCTTTCATCTATCCTTATCCAAGGTACTCTTTGTTCTTGTTTTGCCATTTATTTAATTTTAATTAATTT
>Ga0080013_1002302_pt1 | contig 22773 bp, 14 predicted proteins | sample ETNvirenome_6_85_FD_69236 | JGI IMG/M metagenome (GOLD analysis project Ga0080013, IMG submission 69236) | Marine viral communities from the Pacific Ocean - ETNP_6_85 (SPADES assembly) (version 2) | ecosystem: Environmental > Aquatic > Marine > Oceanic | place: Pacific Ocean | collected 2013-06-19 | reverse complement strand
CAGCAGCGGCAATTCCAACTTTAAGGTTGGTACTGCTGATGACGGTGCAGAACTTGTTGCCGCAACAGCTCTTATGAGTTCTAATACTGCCGCCGCAATCGGATCAGGTATTTCCCTTTCTGGTCTCAATAGTGAAGGTGGAGCAACTCTTGCTGTCGTCGCTTCAGCAGCAATGTATACAGCTACAGCAAGAACGATTTACCTTCGTCTGGAAAACTCCACCGCGGTGACCGCCGGTGCCGGCAAGGCATGGATCAGCTTCATGCACGTGTAGTTGATATGTGTTAAGACAGGCGATAATGCCTAACAGCTAAGATGAGCTGAAAGCTTTCTTAAGTCAAATAAAAATTAATTTTTTTGAAGGAGGCACCTTATGGTGCCTCTTTTTTTATTGCTGCTTTTCGCATGTCCTTTCTAAACCTTTGAAAACTATCTCATTCCCGAACATATTTAATAGCAGGAAAGTGACTAGGAGTTGTGCATGGCCACGTTTGCGAATACAACTAATCCCACGCCGTTTGGTTTTTTTGATACGGATACTAACTTCCAGACAGAAGCCGATGCAATGATTACTTTTGTCAAAAGGAAGCTCGGGGACGATATCCTGAGCGTTGAATTGACAAAGAAGCAAATCTGGGCTTGCTTTGAAGAATCTTTTTTACAATATGGTTCAATTATCAATGAGTACCAGGCAAAGTCACAACTAACAGATTTTTTAGGAACAGCAACTGGCAGCATGTCAGGATCTGAGCAGCTTTACCCTAGAGAAACTCTGGAATTTCTAAATCGACAAGCAGAGCCCTACGCATTCGAAGCCGGGATTGGTGGAGCTTACGAGTCAGTTTCAGGATCCATCCAGCTAGTAAATTCTCAGCAAGACTATGATATCTATGATAATCTCCAGGATGGATCTGGCAATCTTCTATTTTCTTCTTCCCTTAATAGAAATAATACAAGGATGAAAATTCAAGAAGTTTTTCACATGAATCCCACAGCCGCTTATAGATTTTTTGATACAACGTCTGCTATAAACTATTTGAATAATGAGTTTTCTTTTGAGTCTTTTACTCCTGAGACTATATTTTACGTCCTTCCTGTTTTTGAGGATATCTTGCGCGCAGGACAAATGAACGTCTCTCATAGAGTGAGAAGATCAAATTATTCCTACAAGATAACCGGGACAAAAATAAGAATATTCCCGATGCCTACCGGGAATCAAATTAATAAAAAGCTCTGGATCCGAGTATCCTTCGCACCCGACCCCCTAAAGCCTGCATTTAAAGATGATTCAATTTACGGGGTAAGTAATTTGTCAAATGTCCCCTTTGGAAGACTGGATTTCTCAAAGGTTAATTCTGTTGGACGTCAGTGGTCACGTCAATATGCACTAGCTCTAGCAACTGAGCTTCTTGGTCTCGTAAGGTCAAAGTTCAATACTGTGCCAATACCGCAGGGAGATTTAACACTTAATGGAACAAGCCTGGTAACACAAGGCAGAGAAGACAAGTCAAAGCTCTTAGATCAAATTAGGACAATGCTTGAATCCATGACGTATGATAAATTTATTGAGATAAATGCTAATAAAGCTGAAAATATCCAGAAGCAGCTTAAAACTATTCCTGTGCCCAATGGCGGCGCAATTACAATGGGTTAAATAAATGTCCAGGCTTTTTATTACGGGAAGAGAAATAGACCTTATATCTGATTTGACCAAAGAGGTTAACAAGGATGTTATCGGGACAAAGATCTATTACTATTCTATTTCCGCAATTAAAACTCGAGTTCATGATGTGTACGCAGAGGCCCCAGAAAAGATATTTGAAAATCCTGTAGAGGTTACTGCGGTCGTCGACTATTCAGAAACAGATCAAAGCACAACCAAGTTTGGAATAGATAAGAATTACACAGTCCAGGTTTTTCTTCATGCCAGAGATCTGCTTGATATAGGCCTCGACGTTCAGGTTGGAGACTTTTTTAGTTACGGAGAAGTTTTTTATGAAATCGCTGCAAGAAAAGTTGAAAAGACTTTGTTTGGTCAAATTGAACACTATGCAGGTGTAACTCTAACAGCGGTCCCAGCAAGAAAGAACCAGTTTGTTACACAAGTGCTTGGTCCGACGGACTTTGTATATTCAGATAAAGATGCAGTGCAGACTACCTATAACCAGACCCGAGGATTTAAGGAAAATGATGATGGCGTTACGGGAGACGTTAGAGCTCTTCGTGAAAAGGGAATTTTAAGTGAGCCCATCACCGGGCCTAAGCAAGTTTCACCAAGAGGCAGCGACGTCTCAGATGACTATGCTTTTTATGATGAAGGCGAGGGATGATAAAAAACCATGCCTACTAGAAAAAATTTAGGAAACCCAAACGGCGGATCAATACACCAACCCGATCGAATTCAGTCGGGATACCAGGGCTCTAATGTTCCTGATGATTTCCACATCCCGTCTTGTGGCATAGGAGATGTTGATCGTGCATTTTTCAACCTTTTTGACAAAGATATAAACTTCACTATTGTCAATAGAGGGACGGCGGAAAAAGTTCCAGTGATCTTTGCTACCGGTGAGAGGTTTGCGATCATTAAAAAAGAGCAGCCTGTTCGAGATGACGCAGGTCGAGTTATTATACCGCTTATTTCAATAAGAAGGACTTCAATAGACCAGTCAACAGCGGCTACTGTTCCTGGCCCAAGAGCTGATGTAGGTGAAGTTGTTATCAAAAGACGACTAAGCTCTAAGGACCCAAGATATCAGTCGCTGGTAAATAAAACTCGATTGAGAAACCAAGCTAATGTTGCTTCTCCTGAAAATGTCGACTCAAGAAACCCAGCTAGAAATGCTCGTCCTGGTGACATAGGCTCAAGGCGCCCCAGCGCAGAGTTTGTAGGTGATACATACCCGGGATATTCTCTTAAGCCTGATCTGGGAAAAAATATATTTGAAATTATTACAATCCCAAATCCAACATTCTTTTCTGTAAGCTATGAAGTTGTATTCTGGACAAACTATGTCACGCACATGAACCAGCTCATTGAAACTTTAATGTCGTCATATAGCCCGTCAGGATCAGCACGACACGAATTTAAAATAACTAGTGACAAAGGATATTATTTTATTGCTTTTGTAGATAACACGCTAACAAGCGGAGATAATTTCGATGACTTTACAGATCAAGAGAGAATCGTACGGTATACCCTTAATTTTACAGTTACAGGTTACTTGATTGCACCTCAAAATCCAGGCGATCCGTCTCCCTTTAGAAAGTTTTTATCGGCGCCAGATGTTTCGTTTGAAATGTTCCAGATAAATGCCCCGCTTATTGCAGGGCAGGGAAATATACCTCCAGTATCTGGAGATATTGATGACTTTATTTTGCAAGATATTGAAGACATTGGAAAAGATGGGCAAGTTGTAGATTCTAATAGAAGAACAGTTGAAAAAGTAAGAAATATTACTAATAATCCCGTAACGGGAGAAACCGAAGTTGAGATTTTAAAAGTCTTATCTAGGAATGAAAGAAAGGGTGAATCAGTTGTTAAAGCGAGAATTATCAAGAAGCTGGGAGACATTTAGGGGACTTTTGATCTCAATCCCAATATTTATAGATAGTTATGTGCTAGGAGACCGTTTCAATGGCCGAACAAACATTTAGATCTCCCGGTTTTTTTGATCAAGAGGTAGACTTAACTCAACGTGAAAATCCCCCCTTGGGGACGCCTGCAGGAGTTATTGGTACCGCGGAAAAAGGACCTGCCTTCGTCCCTGTGACTGTGGGTTCTTTTGCTGACTTTCAATCTAAGTTTGGGGGTCTTAATTCAAAAAGATTTGGCCCCTATGCTGTCCGGGAATTTCTCAAAAATAGAGATGCAGTAACATATGTGAGAGTGCTTGGCGCCGGAGCCAATGCATCAGTCGGTGATATAAACCGAACAAGAGCACAAGGTTCTGTTAAAAATGCAGGTTTTTCGCTTGCTTCAACTGCAGTTGCTGCAAATATCCAGCCGCTTGGGCATATGGGAACAGTTCAGTTTCTAACTGCAAAGCATGTTGTATCTGCATCTGAAGCATTTGGTTACCCAGTCTTTACAGACAATTCTACTATAGGGAATACTGACGCCAATCTTGTCAGGGCAGTTCTCTTTACTACGAATGATGCAAGGCTCGGGGTTCTTAATCATAATGGAACTGGTGCAACAATCAAGACTTCATTCAACGAGTTTGCAACAGTAGGCGGAGCATCAACTGTTTTAAAAGATGAATTCAAGATTTTTGTTTCTTCTTCTGCTGGGTCATCATACGGAAATGATGATAGCATCCCAGGAGCAAGAATTTTTACTGCCTCACTAAACCCGAGAAGTATCAACTACGTCAGAAACGTTCTTAATACAGATCCAGATAGATTTGTAGCAGAAAAGCATTTACTATATGCGGCATTTGATGTTGAGCCTGAGCTGGCTACAGTTGCACGAGCTTCAAACTCTGTAGCAATGCTTTCAGGATCAGGACACTCTTCTAACGATAATCCTGCATCTCAGGCATTTAGAGTTGCTTTTGGTCGACTTGATACGCGATACCAGACCCCAAGAACTACAGAATTTATTTCACAACCTTTTGGCGATACAGAATTTGATCTTTTCCATTTTGAAACGCTTTCTGACGGAGCCTATGGAAATACTAAATTTAAGGTTTCTATCAAGGCTGTTCGAGGATCTTCTGATCCTGCGCAAGAAAGAGGAACCTTTACAGTTCAAGTTAGAGCTTACGGAGATTCTGATTTTGCACCGCAGGTTTTAGAAGAATATCCTGGGTGTAATCTGAATCCCACGTCTGAAACTTATGTTGCCCGCATGATAGGTGATATGAAGGCGTTCTTTAATTTTGATGCAGATGATCCTGATGAACGTCGCGTAATGGTCCAGGGCAAGTTCCCCAATAAATCCAAGTATGTGCGAATAGTCATGCACTCTAACGTAGTTGACGATATAGCTCCTGCGACTGCCCTACCCTTTGGTTTCCGCGGTCTTCCTGCATTGAAGACTAATGATCTCAACTCAGATCAGCAGCCTAACAAAGGGCAAGCCCGACTCGCAGGCTACAGCGGAACTGATGCGCTTACGGGCTCGGTTGTCCCTCCAGTTCCCTTGACATTTAAAGCAACCAGAGGCGCAGTTTCCACAACTGCAGGCTTGGTTGGAAAATCAGGCGCCACCGAAACTGTTGATTCTAGAATTTATTTCGGTGTAAAGACGACAGCTCTGGCAGCTACGGGAACTGTGGGTAATGCTAACCTCAACTCTAACGTTGGAACTACAGTAAACCGAGGCCTAAAAGACCAGTTATCTTTCTTAGGTATAAAGAAGATGGATAATCTTCATACGGGATCCGGGGCTGATAACTTCAATGATAATAAGTTTACCCTTGCAAGGGTTGCTCTTCCTAATCAAGCCGGAGGAAGCTCAACAGGAATCTATAATGATACAGAGCTTTCAGGGACAGTAGCAGAGCATATGCTCGATGCTGCTTACATTAGAAACGGAAACCCAGACTCAGCCCAGTACACAATTACTGTAGGGTCCGACCTCTCCAATAGAATTACTTTTGGAACTTTGCTTGCCCAGACTTCTTCTGTATCCTTTAATCGGTTTACAGATTTCATGAAGTTTACGAATGTATTTTACGGAGGTTATGACGGAGTTAACGTCATGGACAAGAATGCTCGACGTCTAAATGACAAATCAATCTCCCTAGATACAGGCGGAGGTGCAGCATCCGGCTATGTCCCGTCTGGTTTCGCCGGAAATCAAAATGGCATAGGTAAAGATAACAGCGGCGTCAGATCTTACCAGGCTGCAGCAGATATCATGACAGATCCTTTTGCAGTCAATACAAACATTCTTGCAATACCTGGAATTAGAGAGAGCTTTGTAACTGATCACGCAATGAGCAAAAACAAAGATTACGGTATGTCTATCTACTTACTGGATATTCCACAATTCGATGATTCTGATAATAGAATTTATGATGATGCCTCTGAGAGGCCATCAGTTTCAAAAACCGCAATTCAGTTTGAGGGAAGAAGAATTGATAATAATACCGCCGCCGCCTATTTCCCAGATGTTGTGATCGAAGACGATCTAAACAATGAGAGAATTAAGGTCCCACCCTCAGTGGCTGCAATTGCGGCACTTGGATTCAATGATGCAGTTTCATTCCCGTGGTTCGCACCCGCAGGATTCAATAGAGGATCCTTGGAATTTGTTAAAAATACCGGAGTTCGGTTAACAGCAGGTGACAGAGATACTCTTTATGATTCTAGAGTAAATCCAATTGCTAATTTCCCACAACAAGGATTTGTAATCTTCGGACAAAAGACTTTGCAGGCTGCTCAATCTGCATTGGATCGTGTCAACGTAAGAAGACTAATGCTCGAAGTTAAGCGTGCAGTCTCAGATGTAGCTAACAGGATTTTGTTTGAGCAAAATACTCCGGCCACCCGCGCAAGATTTATTTCGCAGGTAACCCCTATATTAGCTACGATTCAAGCCCAAAGCGGAATTGAGAATTTTAAGGTTGTAATGGATGATACGAACAACACTACGGATGATGTTCTCTCTAATCGATTGAATGGTAAAATTGTTCTTGTTCCAACACGAGCGATTGAGTTTATTTCACTAGACTTCGTAATTACTAATTCAGGAGTTAGCTTTGAGTAATAGATATATTTTGAGCATATTCAGGAGAAAAGTCTGATGTCAGAGACAACATTTACGAGCCCCGGAGTCCGAACAAATGAAATAGATGTTTCAACTCCAAGTAGATCGGGGCCTTCTGGAGTTCCCGCAGGAGTTGTTGGGACAGCTAACGAAGGCCGCGCCTTTGTTCCTGTTCTTGTGGCTAACACACAAGAATTTGAAAATATTTTTGGCCCAATCAAGGGTGATAAGTTTGGCCCCCTAGCAGCTCAGCAATGGCTGAACAATGCACGTGCTTTAACATATGTTCGAGTATTGGGTACAGGAAATGCCAAACAAAGAAGCACAACCGATGGAACAGTTACAAACGCTGGTTTTGTCGTAGGTCAAAAAGAGCCACTATCAAATGGATTGCTAGGCCACAACCCCAGTGCTGTCCAGCACGGTCCGCTTGGAAGGTCTTATTTTCTAGGCTGTTTTATGTCGCAGTCTGCAGGCTCAACCATATTCAGTGATGCCGGCATTCAAATTCTCGGTGATGAGAGAGCGCGCCCAATTCTTAGAGGCGTTGTTTTTGCAGCTTCGGGTGTTGTACCCACTCTCTCCTCTTCGAATAAAGTCGCTGGTCGAACCTCTGCAGCACCTTCACCCACCGTGGACAGCAGAACGCTCAAGGGCGGCTTAACTGGAACGGTTGATATCGGTAGTGGTAAGCAAGAGTTCGTAATGCTTTTAAATGGACACAGGAACACGCCTTATAAGAACGTTGTTACCGCATCTTTTGATCCATTAGCAACCAATTACTTCGGAAATGTTTTCAATTCAGATCCAGCCGCCATTCAAGATCACGGTTATGTCCTCTACTCTCAGTATGACGTTTATTCTGCTTTCGCGGCCGTTACAGGGACTAAGTGCTTACCCGTTACAGGAACAGCTCAACCGGCAAATCATGAAAACATTGCATTTATGACAACGTCTTCACTTGGAAGAAACGCAGGATCTACTACGGTTCCAAATTACGAAAATTTCCAAGAGCGATATGCACCTCCTCATGCACCCTTTGTTATCTCACAAACAATAGGCGGAAAAAGAAGAAGTCTCTTTAGAGTTCATGCTATTTCTGATGGCACCGTTGCTAATCGCCGCTATAAGATTTCTATAGAAAATGTTGCCAAGTCATCTGATCCCAATAATAACTACGGAACATTTGATGTTGTCGTTAGAGATTTCGGAGATAAAGATCAAGAACAAGTCAAGCTCGAAGAATGGCGAGGTCTAAACCTAGATCCTACTTCTGATAATTTTATTTCTAGAAGAATCGGTGACCAGCATGTCTTCTATGATTTTGATAGAGCACAAGGTTCACAAAAGCTAGTAGTTCAAGGAAACTTCCCAAATGTTTCGAGCAGAATTCGTATTTCTCTCGACGCAGCTGTTGCAAATGGAGACATATCAGATGTAGCCCTTCCGCTAGGATTCCGAGGACCAGATCATCTAATAACGTCAGGTTCAGATATACTAACAGCAACTCCTTTCAATGCAAACCTACAACAAATCGTTGAACCACCTGTTCCCTTGAGAATAGACATTAATGATGGATTGGCACCGAAAAAGATTGCAAATCCAGCGTATTATTGGGGCGTTCAATTCGAAAGAAGAACATCAACATCTTTACCCAACAAGGAAAAAATTGCTGATGCAACTATTTCTTCTTTTACGAAATTCTTTCCCAACTTTTTAGGGGTTTCAAACCAGAACTTTGTGACGGGAAACAACCCCAATCAGGCTGATTCTAGTGGAGTTATCCTTGATTGTGATAGATTCAACAACAACGTCTTCTCTTTTGAGAATGTAAAGGTTGTAACAGGATCTGACGGCCTAATGTCTGCTCTTAGATCTGACTTGACCGGCGCTGTTTATGTTCGAAAAGGAAATATTGCTGCCAATGCCGCTGCAAAAACTAGAGCATTCTCTGTAGATGATACTGCTAAGCCCGCTATCAAGCGACTTACCAAGTTTAGTTTCTTCCTCCAGGGTGGATGCGATGGTGTAGATATTTTTAACGCACAATCAGCTAAGCTTTCTAACACAGCTGTTAAAGGTGAAGCCGATGATGCTAGTAGAGGTCAAACGGCAGGTTCTGCTACTGCAGCCTATCGAAAAGCTTCTGATATCATGGGCGAGAAAGCTGATGTTGAGATACAACTTCTGGCAATACCAGGTATTAGACACACCAATGTTACTGACCACGTCATAGATATGGTTGAGGACCGCTTCGACGCTCTCTACCTAATGGACATTGAAGAGAGAGATGAAGTTAATTCTGTTGTAACGTCGTCACTCCAAAGAGTTCACGTTGGAAATACAGTTTCTGCTTTCGGAGACAGAGCACTTGATACCTCTTTTGCCGCAGCATACTTCCCTGACGTCAACGTCAATGCAATAGTTTCAACGAGTGCAGGATCTGGAAACATAATCGTCCAAGTCCCACCTTCAGTTGCAGTTCTAGGAGCATTCTCCTTTAACGATGCTGTTGCATTTCCTTGGTTTGCCCCCGCAGGCTTCGCCCGCGGCGCCTTAAATTCTTTGTCAACTGCGGTGGCACTTAACAGAAATAATCTGGATGATCTCTACGATAAGGATATTAACCCAATCGTTAAGTTCCCCTCTACGGGACCAGTGATCTACGGCCAGAAGACTCTCCAGGCAGCACAAAGTGCACTTGATAGAGTGAACGTAAGACGCCTCCTGATCGATATCAGGCGTAATGTTAAGAGAGTTGCAGAGTCACTCTTGTTCGAACCAAACCGTGAATCTACGCTAGAAAGATTCTCGGCACTGGTAACTCCTCTCCTCCAGAGAGTCCAGCAGGAGCAAGGAATTGATAGGTTTAAGGTGCTTATTGACACTACGACCACTACGCAAGCAGACATCGAGAACAATACTGTTCGAGGTAAGATCTTCTTGCAACCCACACGTTCAATTGAGTTTGTCTCTATTGACTTCGTCGTGACTAATGCAGGCGCCGAAGGATTGTGAGATAAAAAATGAACAAAGCAAATACATATATAAGACTGCTAGGAGTTAATAATGGCTGAAACACTGTCCGTAACCGAGATGCTTCCTAATAAGTTTGAGCCAAAGCGCAAGTACCGATGGGTCTTCGCTATTGAGGGCATCGATGCTTTCTTGATGAAGACCGCAAACAGGCCTCAAATTCAAACGCAAGAAGTTGAACTTGGATTTATTAATCACACACGCTACTTAGCCGGAAAAACTAAGTTTGCAACTTTGGGCGTTACACTTTACGACCCAATCGCACCTTCGGGAGCACAACAAGTCATGGAGTGGGTTAGAACTCACTTTGAGTCAGTTTCTGGTCGCTCAGGCTATGCTGACTTTTACAAGCGTGATTGCCAGATCAAGCTCCTGGATCCTGTAGGAACTGTTGTGGAACTTTGGGATATGAAAGGTGCTTTCATTACTGATGCCAACTATGGTGATCTAAGCTACGATGAAGCGTCAGCTCCTACAGAAATATCTCTTACTCTGAGATATGACAACTGCGTCTTGCAATACTAGAAGCAGTATAAAACAACCTTTATCGAAAAAACCTCCCTTACGGAGGTTTTTTTGTGTTTTCTGCAAGATGATACTTATATTATAGCTGCAATATTTGCGCTCAGATGTTTACTTGCATCAATAACTCCCGTACAATTAAAATAATAGGAGGGCTTTATGTCCGAAGATACTAGCAGAAATGAAATTTTTAATTACCAAGAGTCAATGCGACCAACTCCCGAAAGAATGCAAGAAGATCTTGGGTTTGATATTCCTGTTGAGACAGTTCCGCTACCTTCTGGAGGCAAAGCCTACCCGACCGATCATCCTCTTTACAATTGTGACACAGTTGACGTTAGGGGAATGACGGCTCGAGAAGAGGATATCTTAACCTCCCGTGCCCTAATTAAGAAGGGGACCGTAATCACACACTTGATTAGGTCATGTCTTACTGACAAGAGCATAGATCCGGATACTCTTTTTTCCGGTGACAGGAATGCACTGATGATTGCATTGAGGATCACAGGTTATGGACCTGAGTATATCTTAAATATGGATTGTCCTTCATGCGATATTTCCTCTAAGCCAGAATTTAATCTTGCTGACCTTCCTATTAAGTCACTCGAAATTGAGCCAGAAGCTCCAGGTCAAAATCGCTTCCAGTTCAAGCTGCCTATGACAGGGAAATCTGTAATATTTAAGTTCTTGACAGGAGAAGACGAGATGGAGATCGCAGTCATCAATGATCGCATGAAAAAGCAGGGCTTTGCCGTCGAGAATAACATAACTAGCCGCCTACAACACTCTATCGTTGCAATTGATGGTGATGACAACAAAAACAACATCAACAGGTTCATTAGGCACATGCCAGCCAGAGATTCTCTGGCTTTGCGTCGCTACATGGATAGGTCTGAACCCGGTATTGAAATGCGCGGTCCTTTTGAGTGTTCTTCTTGTGGGCATAGTCAGGAGGTGGGCCTTCCAATTGGCCCATCGTTTTTTTGGCCTGACACCGACTGATCGAGAAATATTTTTAGAGCACGCTTTTTTGCTCATGTATTATGGCGGGTTTTCATACAGTGAGTGCTATAAGCTGCCCATCGCCTATCGTGTCTGGTTTATTGATCGCATAAACAAAGAGTTTAAGAAAGCACAAGAGGCAGGTGATCAGGCAAACAGCCGAGCAGCGCATCACAATCAATCAGATGTCAGAAAGCTGCAAAACTTTGCCAGAGGTGAAACTCCAAGTAGAATGAGACGATTTACATAGAGCACATATATATTCTATAGGGAGTCTCTGAATGAATGAGAAAACTAATTTTCAAGATCTGGTAATGCAAGCCGTGATCTGCGAAATTTTAAATTTCCAGGCACCATTTTCGATAAAGTTTTCAGCACAACAGAGAAAAGTAATTGAAGAGTGCAGGAGTCATCACTTAAAGATGACACTTATCTCTGAATCAAGTGCCAATTCAGGCAAAGACTTATTAGAACAGAGAAAGATTCTCCAGGGAAGATTCCGAAAAAACTTTGGATTTTCTTTGCCTTTATAGGGATTTTAAATGGCTGATGAGCAGGGTCCTATAACCCAGGATCAACTTAATATTGCTAAGCAGTTTGAAGAATCTGTAAGGAAGACTGCAAGATCTTATGACCAGATAGCGGCCGACGCCAAAGCAACCGCGGCATCACAGCTATCGGGCTTAGGTAAGTCTGAAGCTCAAATTCAATCCATGATGGCTACGATTGACAGGGCTGAGGGATCTGCACAAAGTATTCTGTCCAGAAGTTCATCCAACTTGACTAAATTCCGATCTGGCGTTGCAAAACAATCGATGGGGGTCCTGCGAGATGTTTACTCAGGCATAGACGGCCTGTTTAATAATACTCAGCGTGGCCTGGGTCAAGGGATGGAGCTTCTTGCAAATGCAACTGCTACGATGGCGAATGGAGTAGGAGACCAGCTAGGCGGCATTCCTTCCAAGTTTGCTAAAGTCGTCGGAACTATGAGCCAGCTTGCAGGCGGAGTGATTGGTGAGACTGAGCGCTTTGCAATTGGATTAACAAAGCAATACGAGCGAAAATTTGTTGAGCCCTTTGTTAGAATCAACAATAATATCCGATCTAACTTAGGCTCTCTGTCACAAGGCGCCGGCCGAGCAGCTGTAACAATGCGCAGAGGCCTGGGCGGTAGTCTTAGAAGACTTGGTATCACAACTAACTTCTTTGGGGTCGGTGCTAAAGGAGCGGCCGCAAGAGCAAAATTCCTTGCAGAAAGCCTTAATGAGCTAGGATCAACAGCAGATGTTGCATTAGGAAATTTCGGTGAAGATCAAGTAATTGCTCTGGGAACCTTCAGCAAGGCCTACGGCCTCGGCGCCAAAGCAGTCCAAGGTCTGACACAAAACCTTTTAGCTATGGGCGGTGACCCAGTCAAGGCAATTAGTCAGATTATTGGAAAGAGCAACGAGTTTGGCAAGAAGTTTGGAATAACTGCCAATTTCATTACTAAAGATATCTCCAAGATGATGGCAGATATGGGTAAGTTTGGAAACCTATCTGTTCATGAGATGGCTGCAGCCTCCACCTTTGCCAGAAAGCTGGGCACTGATGTCGAATCGCTGTCTCGCGTTATAGGCCAGTTTGACGACTTTGAAACTGCAGCCACTAATGTGGCAAAACTATCACAGGCTTTCGGGGTAAACGTTGACGCTGTTAAGATGATGAACGCAGAAAACCCAGTAGAGAGAGTTCAGATGCTTCGGGACGCTTTCTTTGCAGCTGGAAAATCTGCCGAAAATATGACACGTCAAGAGTTGTCCCTAATCCAATCACAAACAGGTTTAGAAGCCTCTACAGCAAGATTAGTCTTCTCCCAGAAAAATCGATTCCAAGGCGAGCGTGATCTCCAGAAGCAAATGGAGAAGAGAAAGTCTCGTGAGCAAGAGATAAAAGAAGCGCCTCTCAAGATGGCTGAATCCTTCAAGACTTTAAGCAGAACTCTTGAACACGTCTTTGTCGGAATCGGTGATAAGCTACAACTATTTAGCGATAATCTTATGTTGAGTCCGGCAGGTAAGGAAATCATGGGCTGGGCCCGCAGTGTTTCACACGAGTCAGCGGAGCAACTAGGCAGAGTTGGCACCATTATAGGTAATATGGATATTGCCAAGCAGTTCGCGGCAAAGCTAGCAGCAACCAAAGGCCCAGCGAAGGAGACCATGAAAGACCTTGTCGACACCATCGAGCAGGGTGCAATGATAATGGATATGAAGGCTAAGGGGATGACCTTAGATCCGTCACATGTTGAGCAATACAAGGCGACTCTCGACCAGGGCCTCAAGCAGCTTGGGGGAGAAGAAAAGCTAGGAGCCGACCACCCGGCTGTCCAAGCAGTCAAAGCGATGAAAGCTGAGCTTGAAAACCCACCTAAAATTCAATCTACTGAAGCTTTCACTAAGGCTGTGCCTGAGCTTGGATTAGCAGCGGGCCAGTCCTCCGGACAAGGATATGCTGAAGGTTGGAATGAGGCAATCAAGACTGCTGCTCCTGAAATGATGAGCACAACTCTCGAATCAATTCAACAAGCTCAACAAGCAAAGTCTCCCGCGGAGATGTTTGTCCCTGCAGGCACAAATTCAGCGATGGGTTGGATGGAAGGATGGGTTAAAACAACATCTTCTCCTGAGTTTACACAACAAGCCGGCGAGGCACTTATGGTTCCGTTAGCAGCAACCTCTATCGATAATATGCAACTACAGCCTGTAGCAGATGCTCTAGGCACTATCGGAAAAAATGCTGAAAATGTTAAAGCACAGCTGTCAGATCTCAACGTGCAAGTGGATAACTTTAGTCGCTCAGGTGTTGGAGAACTAATGAGCAAAGGTCAGCTCTCCATCAACACTGAGGGCTTTTCTATAAATGTTAATGTTCATGCACTAATTGACGGTGAAAAGCTCGCCTCAACTATTGCAGAACAAGAGGTTACAATAAGGCCCGTAAATACTGGAGAAGGAATGACACGAGGCAACTTTGCGATTAACCAGAACCCGGCCGGAGAAGGATAATAATGGCTTTTATACCTAAGAAACCTGCACAAGATGAAATGTGGCAGAGAATAAAAAATCAAGATATTTACAGACAGATCATTGAGGCTATTCCCGCTGATAAAAGGGAAGAGGTTGAAAAAGCTGTAAAGCAGACTGTTCTTCCTTTGGCGAACGGCCTCCTTGCGTCAATGGCAGCTAGTAAAAACAAAAAATAATGGAGTTAAACGGTGGCTGAAGATCCCAACAATCCAGGAGATTCCCCAGGAGGTGCACCACCCCCTGCGATAAATTCAGGAAAGTATGTTCTTATACCCGAGGATTTAAACGGGGATGGGAAACTAAATCCTGATCAATTTCCTCCTGCTACCACCGACTATACCCAGATTCCTGGTGAAGACACTCCGGGCGGCCCAGATGATATTCCAGTCGATGGACCAACGCCAATGTTTGGTCAAGCAGTTCCAGCATCACGTAAAAAGATGCGAGATTTTCTATCTAATCTCAAGAACAAGACTCAAACCGCAGGCTCGGGAGAAAACACTAGAATCGGCCCCTTTGTTGATCCTACTAATATAAGGCAAAGCTCCACATCTACTTCTAGAAATGCCGCCGGGAGAACCCTGGCTGATCTTGGAAGAAGATACATGCCAGGTCGACGACAGGCAGTAACACCGGGTGAGGGGTTAACATCACGTGACTTGACCTTAGGTGATCTCAATAATACTCGAGATTACGGTTCTACTCTAGACTCAACAAGTCAGGCACCCCAAAGCCCATATGGAGGAGATCCAGGTGCATTACCTCAACCGGAGCAAACTGTAGTCTCTGATGTTCTCCTTAATAATAGATTTGCTCCCGTAACAAGAAAAGATGGAGTATCTTCAGAAGCCCAGGCAGGTGTATATGCCCCGGGCGACGTCTCTACTGATAGGTTTGACTCATCTACTTTTTACACAACATTGCAGAAAAAACTTGGCGCTTATACATCAGTTGTTGACAGTGGCACAGGTAAAAACATTACTCTTGACGAGATGCAAGATATAGCAGCTACTTTAATTCAAGAGGCTATTGGCGGCGACAGTGGCAATGCTCCTTTTGGAATGGGCGATATTGGCCTTAGAACCGGAGCATCAAAGATTCCTGTTGGAAAGCTTAGGCCAAAGAATGCTTTGCCTGCTCTTTATCAAGAAAAAGCAAGTAACGATGCCTATCTCGCTGACTCTGATACTCGAAAATCTTACGGAGCCAATAACACACCAGACCAGATGTTTGACAGATTTTTTCCTGCTGAAATGGTTCTTATTGCTGTGGCCACAATCGCGGCAACAATGGCAGCAGTTTTTGTAACGAGTTGGGTGGTCCAAGGCGGCGCAGCTCTTGGTAGCATGGGCGCCGACCAGACAGCACCCTATGCCCCGGGATCTTCTAAGAAATCGAGCGCGCTCGGCAATGCACTTTCTAATTTTGTTTCTCTATCTGATTTTGGCTTAATTACAACTAAGAATAATCCTGGCGAAGCTGCCCGAGTAGGCCTGCAAGTCTTTCTAGGCATAGATCCCGCCGGCGGCGCATTTGATCTATCAACGCTCGGTGCGATAGTGAGAACACCCGGATTTTACGTTAATATCGGAAGAGCTGTTCTTCGAGATGCAATAGAAATACAGGAAAAGTTTGAAAATGCCGGCCCAGGAATAGGGGGCTTCGGCGCCGCAGCAGCTTCTGCTATCTTAGAAGATTTTAAGACATCTAAGCTTGTAGCAGCAATCAATATGTTTGCCGCTATTGGAGATGCCCACTTAGAGGCAAAGAAAAAAGCATTTGATATTGATAAGCTTAACGGTGAATCTGTTCTTTCTCATGCTACTAAAAGTCGTCAAAAGACTGCCGATAATTCACAGCCGGAAAAATTAAAACTAGCCTGGAGAAACAACTCAGTAACATCCACTTTTTTAAATCCGGTTATAGTAAACAGCGCTATAAGCGCTCAATCAAAGTCAAGCTTACTAAAAGCTCCAGAGGGAATAGAATTTGAGTCTCCTGCAAATAACAGGATAGCACCCAAAGTCGTGGAAAAAATTGAGGATAGCTTAGAAGCAGAATATGTTCCTTTTTATTTTCACGATTTAAGAACAAATGAGATCGCCGCGTTTCATGCTTTCCTCTCAACGCTTAATGATAACTTTACTGTGACCTATGACTCAGCTGATTTTTACGGAAGAGCCGACCCAGTCCAGACCTATTCAAGCACTCGAAGAAATCTGCAATTTTCTTTCTACGTTGCTGCTACAAATCCTGACGACTTTGACTCGATGTGGTTTAAGATTAATAAGTTGATTACGCTTCTCTACCCGCAGTATTCACAGGGAAGAGAGCTAATAAATTCAAATGGCGGAAAAATTATCGTGCCATTTTCTCAAGTTTACACAGCGTCACCTATGATCAGGCTTAGAATTGGCGATGTTGTTAAGTCAAACTATTCAAAGTTTAATCTCCAGCGGCTTTTTGGGCTTGGGACAAGTCAGTTCGACCCTAAGGGTGAGAAAGAGGGCGTAGATCAGGAAGCTCTTGCTACTCCTCAAGGCGCAGCAGAAAGAACAAAGCAGATAAAGATTATAGAAAACGCAAAGAGGAAAGCAGGCCCACAGCCGGGCCAGATCTGGAAGCTAAGCACCTCAGCAGGCAAAGTAAAGTCAGTTGCAAATGGAGATGAACTTGATTTAAATACAATAAAAGGGTCTAGCGAGGTCTTTGCAATCATCGGGCCAACGCCAGGAATATCTCCTATAAATACGCCTGTAGTATTTACTCTCTGTGCATCTCTTGAGGATGCAAAAAACAACAATCCTATCAAGAACTTCGGAGTCGGGTTTCTATACAAAGTCGGCAGAAATGCTCTTGCGCCCATCTTGGAAAGCAAAGATATAAAAGCTGGAGAAGCTGCAGCGCTTGCAAGCCTTGCCAGTATTCCTACCAGCGGAGTTAAAAAAGAAAAGTATGCAAAAACTATTTCCAACTTCTTCAATGAAGACTCAAATGTTGTAGTAAAATCTTTCAAAGAATCTTCTGGCCGCGGCCTAGCGGGCGTAATCAAGTCTATGAACTTTACCTGGATAGACAACTCCCAGATTACATGGGAAACTGACCTGTTTAAAAGAGCTCCAAAAATTTGCCAAATACAGATATCGTTTGAACCTGTTCACGATATTGCACCAGGAATCGATCATACTGGCATTAATAGAGCGCCAGTATATCAAGTCGGAGACTCTGCGAATCAGCTGGCTCAAAAAGGTGCAGAAAACGAAAACGCTAAGGCAAATTACAAGAAGCAACGTGATCTTCTCGGAGCCGGATCTGACGGCGCCATAGATGCTGCAACAACTGCAGTTGCAGATGCTCTAACCAGAGGAGGATCCTGATGGCATTTTCAAGATACACAAGAGATGATATCATAAAAGCAGGCACTTCTTTTGGAACTGCAACAGCTGCAGAAGCCATCAAGGATGCTGTTAATGATGGCACGCTTGAGATTGAGACTCGTCTTATTGAAGAAGCTGAAAGGCTTGATACTATAGCAGGGCAAGTTTATAATGATGGGACTTTGTGGTGGATCATTGCCGCAGCAAGCGAAATAGGCTGGGGCCTACAAGTTCCTCCAGGAACTGTCTTGAGAATCCCAATAAGCGCTGATAGCGTGAAGGAAATAGTAGGCTAATGCCCAGCGCAAATGATCCTAAAAGCTATTATGCCTCCAAGAGAATTAGAGATGCAGTCTCTAAGCTTCAAAAGTATTTCGGAGTAAAGTCTGCAGAAGACCAAGCCCGCGCACTTTTTGATCCTCAAACTAGCACTGACGGTAGCGCGGCTCCTGTAGATGCACTAGCGGCTCTTATGATGGACCTGCTTATGGAGGGCGTCCCCGGTGACCAGATAGTTAAAAAGCTAGATAGCTTTTTCTCTTCCAGCGAAGACAAGAAGCTAGCAGGAGATTTAAAAAAGAAAGTCCAGGATGCTATCGATATCTATGTAGACGGAAGAACATCAGACTTTGGTCTAATAGATGCTGCAAAGATTGCAAAACCCGAACTTGATTTAGGAAAACAAAAAGATGATGTCCCACCTGAGAAACAGGACGATGACGAGATAAACCCACCCAAACTTACTATAGTTAATGTTAAAGACCCAACTCTCGCCCCATCTGATCGAAACACAGGTGCTGTGGACCTCTTCTTAAACTCGATGCCTACTCATGAGCTAATGCAATGCGTCCCTTTTTTGGACGTCCAGCTTTTAATTGGCGCTCAAGCCTTAGATGACCAAAATAGGCTGTTTGGCCTGACACTCCCAAGGTTCATACTGGGGGCTGATACAGTAAATAAAGGCTCAGCAACTGAACAAATGATAACCGGGGATAGCCAGACTAGGGGGGTGGAAACTAGAGAGGGGAAAAAACAAATTCAAGTAACACATTCGGGTATGGAGATTTTTACTTCACCTCAAACACTAATTCCTACAAACACAGGCACGGGCACAGGTGATAATCTACTTCGGCCCACTGCTGTGCTGGATAAGTTTAGGCCTTTATTGTCAATCAGAAGCTTTGACGTGAACGTTGTTCCCCAGAAAGGCCCGCTTTCTTTTAAGGACGCCACGCTTGAATTGACTTTGCACGACAGATCTAGGTTGCACGAAGTATCTGAGCTTGTAAGACCTGATAACTACGGCACTACTGAAATTATGATAGAGTACGGGTGGTCTCATCCTCACACATCTGGAGAAAATGCATTCGCCGATATTATTAACGCCATGAGAGTAAAAGAGAAATTTGGTGTCATGAACTCTTCTTTTACATTTAATCAGAACGGTTCTGTTAATATTTCTCTGCGTCTTTTTCTTAAGGGTCCACAGGAGTGCATAGACACTGATGTTAGCGAACACGGAAGCATTAGGTCTAGAGCAAAAGTAATTGAGCAGGTAATTAATGAAGTTTCTGAATTATTGGAAAAGAAAAACAAAATTCTTGCTAATAAAAAAAGCGGAAGAAAAGAAGTCAAGCCTTCTAGGGTTATTGATGGAGCTCTTAACTTTAACAATTTGGTTTTTCTAGGTGCTAAGAGCTTAAAAAATGTTAAAAGAGTTAAGTCAAGAGATGCAAGAAGAGTTACTGCAAATCAAAAAGATGCGCTGAAGCTACAGCGCAAACTTTCAAAGCTGGCAGATTTAGCAAATGATTACAACGCTGCAGCAAATAGAGTCTTGGAGGCAAAACTTAATCTGCTGGAAGCAACGCAACCTGAAAAAGGTAAGTTTGATGATGCCGATCCGTTCGACCCTCAGGCAGAAAAGCAAATATTAATAAGCTCAATCAAAAGGAAAGGACGAGGAGGATCGGGAATTCGTCCTGCCGATAAAAAGAAGCTTCTCAAAGAAAAAAATAATCCTTACGTTTCTTTCGGAAAGTTAATGTCTGTATTCGTTGGTCGCCCCCTCCTCAAGAACTTTAGTGAAGTTCAACTCATTTTCTATCCATTTAATTCGAGATCGCGATGCAACATTACGCAAGGTAAAAAAGACGACGTTACAAGACCCATGACTTTGGCTGAGTTCTACATAAGAAAAGATCTTATAAGGGATGAACTATTCAGGATGATAAAGTCTGATCGGACAGCATCAATAAGCTTGAACAATTTTATGCAGCAAATAATTTCAGAACATATTGAGTTTGTTGGGTCTGAACCTTATGGGCTCGGGCTCACGAACGTCGAGTCTTCATTGCTAAGAAATCCGCCTAAGGGTGCATCTGCTTCTGACGGCAAGCTAAAGTGGCGCAAAAAGCGCGCCACCGAAACCAAAGCTCAGGGAAAATCGCGGCGAAAGCATAATTCTAAGCGAGCAGCAGGAAAGGTTTTATCCGCTACAGATAAAAAGCTTGAAAAACTGAACGAGTTTGTAAAGCCTCGAGTGAGAATTATGTTTGAGTGCATGCCAATGGCACCGACAGAAAAAGGACAGACTGCTGCAGATACAGAGCAAGGAACCCTCCTTAAAGTTCACTTTTTTGATGAGATGGCCGGCAAAAAAGAAGTAATCGAGCAGCTTCTCGACTCCTCACAAGATCAAAGTCTAGTAAATGTTCAGCGCCAAATTTCAGATTCTCCCAAGTCTGTCAAGGGAGAAGAAAGCTTTAACGAACAAATATCGAAACTTACTGGAAAAGATGCCAGAAAGAAGTATGGCGTCCAGCTTAAAAAAGTCAAAAATCCTACTGGAGACAGAGACGAATTTGAAATTGTAGGGGGATACCAGGGTTTAAGAAAGTTTATACTTGAAAATTTTTCGTCTCTGGTTTACGGATCATCCACGACGGGTATTAAAAATGCACAATTTTCCTCTATGAACGATTCTAAGTTAAATACTGTTCACATGAGAAGAGCTGGAAGATCGCCGAATAGGACCGTTGCAGGACAAGACCCAGGAGGTCTCCCGCTCAGAGTTCAGCCAACTTCATTATCTATGACAACTATCGGATGCCCAATTCTTCAATTTGGCCAGTCTTTTTTCGTAGACTTTCAAACTGCAACAACAGCAGACGATGTTTACTCAATAACAAAGCTCACCCATAGAATTCAACCTGGAAAGTTTGAGTCTACTTTGAGTTGTGTTCCAAGACAAGCATACGGCAGATTCCAGGGATTGATGCAAGTAATAGAGTCAGCACAGCAAAAATTACAAAATGCACAAGAAGAAGACCCGTCAGATTGAACAAATTGATCTTAGGTAATAAGTTTACCTATGAGAGTCTGCATTCACAAAGATGTTTTTGGCACACCGGAAAACTTGCTACTACAAGACGGTAAAATTTCTTGGGTAGATAGTCCTCCAAATGAAGTTTTTACTCTTGGCTTCGGGCAGCCAGATGACTTAATGCATGCACATTTAATCTTTCCCAAGAAGATCAAATTTTCCCCAGATGAAAAATATCAAAAAGCCATGCAAATGGTCTCAAAACAAACGAAGCGCATTCCGTGGTCTTTAGTTCTACCTAAAAGCGAATTTGTAAAGCATCTCCAGGGGGTTCTGGATGATCTCCAGGTGATTTTAACGTCAGATTTTATGGAATACTTAGATTCACATTTTAATCCTAACAGAAAGCTTCTGGATAACTTGTCAATAGCTCATGTGTCGCAAGCTAAGTTTTTGACCGCAGTAAGCGGAACAATCTCCAACAAGTCAGTCTTGCAAACGTTTCACCCTAACAGGTTGGGAGAATGCCAAAAAGCATGCTATTCTTTGACGGGAACTAAGACCGGAAGACTAACCATAAAATCAGGCCCGCAGATCTTAACAGTTAAGAAAAATCTTCGCGGAATACTTGCATCAAGATTTCACGAGGGTTATTTAAAGCAAATTGATTTCACAAGCCTTGAGCCAAGAATCGCCCTTTCGCTGATCGGCAAAAACCCGCCCCAAGATATCTACAGCCTTATCAATAAAGAGATTTTTTCTGCATCAGTTTCTCGTCAAACCGCGAAGCTTGCAACTATCTGTCTTCTCTATGGCGGCGGAAAAGCTAGAATGAAAGAGATAACAAATAGAAAAGGCTATGAGCTCGATACTATAATCCGAAGACTTGATGATTACTTTGGTGCATCAATTATAAGTGAAAAGCTAAGTCAAGAGCTTGAGGATCTTGGCTACATAACAAATTTCTATGGACGACCAATTCGAGTAAGTCAGGACGCACCACGTCATGTCCTTTATAATAACTTTGTTCAAAGCACTGCAGTCGATGTTGCTCTTGAAGGATTTCGTCGCATTGTCAAGAAGATGAAAGATAATAAAATGAAAAGCGTGCCTATTTTTGTTATTCATGATGCGCTCCTTATTGATGTAAACCCAGAAGAAAAAGAAGAAGTAGAAAGGTTGTGTGATCCCTTAAAGAACATCACGGGATTTGAAAGCAATTTTTATTTAGATATTGAGGAGTTATAATGGATTTAGATATCGAGAAGATGCAAGCTGATTTTGAGAAGTTCAAGGCTCTCACAGGAAAGACAGGAAAGAGATCTAAACAGCTCAATGTCCTGATCGATAAGCTTGGAGACCGCCTTGTCATGGCACCTTCCTCCGAACGAAATGAGTATTTCAACTCTTTTCCTGGCGGTCTCCTTGATCACTCGCTAAAGATCCTTGAGGCTAGTTACAAGATCGCCAAGGGCTGCGGCATCGAGGTCCCCAACGAGTCAGTAATCTTGTGCTCTCTATTTTGCCTGATCGGCAAAGTAGGAGATGACGACCAAGACCTCTACCTTCCCCAAGATAATAAGTGGCGCAAAGATAATCTCGGTGAGAACTATAAGTTTAACGATAAGCTTCGCCACATGCGAACAACTCACCGAAGCTTATACCTTCTCCAAAAGTTTGGTGTCAAGGTGAGCTATGATGAATGGATGGCTATTCTACTTGCAGACG
>Ga0080013_1002301_pt1 | contig 22777 bp, 31 predicted proteins | sample ETNvirenome_6_85_FD_69236 | JGI IMG/M metagenome (GOLD analysis project Ga0080013, IMG submission 69236) | Marine viral communities from the Pacific Ocean - ETNP_6_85 (SPADES assembly) (version 2) | ecosystem: Environmental > Aquatic > Marine > Oceanic | place: Pacific Ocean | collected 2013-06-19 | reverse complement strand
CCACCCAGCCTTTTTTGCCTGCTTTACAGTATCGCCAGCAAAGTCACCAAGAATGTCACCAAGAATACCGCCCACTACCCCTGCCTCTGACTCATCAGACTGAGCTAAAGCACCTAGGCCTAGTAGGCCAGCACCTATAGTTGGAGTTAAGGCTGACTTCATCATCCCTGCCTCACCCCTCTTGCTAGGGTCTAGCTTTGCAAACTTAGATCGGATATTGCCCTCATCAAACACAGCTACATGAGTAGCGGGCTTGTCATAATGACCAATAGCGTCATCTAGGTTTAAGAATTTAACCCCTTTCTTTCCATCAGCCTTTGCAGCGTCCAATGTATCACTGACATACTTAGACACCCCTTGGTCACTAAAAGACTGCCCCTTCATGTCAATAACTATTAAATCGTCATCTTTCGGTAAGTGCGCTGGGATGATATTCTGACCTTTCAATCTGGATTGAGGGTCGTTCATAAACTGATCTTCTAACTCCTCAGCCTCTACTATCTTTTGGTCATACAAGTCCCAGTTACCAGTACGCTCAGCCTCATCAGCCTCTTTAAGTAATTTTGTGACACGGTTTGTGGTGGCGCTATGGTCAGCATAACTTCTGGCTGTATATTCAGGGTCATCACTGAACCAGAAAGCTTTCTCGGCTGAGCTTGCCTCTGTCCCAGTGCCACGCATACCTTTAGAAAACTCTTGGATATTAGAAGCTGTGCCGTGATAATATTCACTTTCACCTAACCCTGATGCGGAAAGCAAGCCCCCCTTATCATCCATCTGGATGACAGTATCAGTGTCAAACGCCTGAACTATATCGCCCTTCTTGGTAGGCCTTGAGTAAGCACCATAGCCAGCAGATTTAAAAATACTCTGCACATCCTGCTCTGAGGCTTGCTCAATAAGTCGCCTATAAGCATCGCGGGAGCTTTCATCGGCAAGAGGAACCAAACCAGCTTTCTTGATCTCTTTGTTTAGCACTCCATCAGGAGATTCGTCAGCTATCTTGCCTCTAACCTTAAAAGGGATTGTGCGCTTACCATATTTACCTGTAGCTTCCGCAGACTCATGCCCAAAAATACCAGCTCCGCGATACGCATCACTAGGCTTTATCTGATCAAAATCGGCATCAGTAGAATGATAAAAAAACCTATCATCAACTACGTCAAGCAAGCCTTTTGCTGCTCCACCAATTTTATTAACGCCCTTGCCAAGCAACCCCATAACATAAACCCATAATCAAATGTAGCCCAATTATACCACACCTTTTAGGTTTCGCTTAATTGGCCCTTTGTGCTTCTTCTTACGCTTTCCTAGCTCTCCAGCAGTAAATGCTTGTGCCATTTGCCGCAGCGCATCAGCAGCCTCAGAATGCCCTTCACTCTTATCTGGAATATGTGTCCAACGATGCTCACTATTTGACCACTTTCTACGGTATGACTTTAGATGGTCTAAGCCAGCACCACAACGACTATCATCAATCCAGATGTACGGGAACATATCAGCCGTTTGCTGAATACCCCAGCTTATCTCTGATATACGAGGTACTACACGCCATGTGGCGCTTGGCATTAATTCTTTTAGCATTTGACGCGGTGATTTATTATCTTTCTGGCCTTGCCGCTTATGATCAGCATCGTGTGGTAAGTACATACTCTCGTAAATAAGATCAAGCGACTTCAACCATTTAACAGCATGAGCGTATGGCTCACCCCACGCTTCATAAAAGTGTATACAACGAAACTCTAGCCCGATCTGCTGAACCACCCAAATAGCCGTACCGTCTGAATTGCCTATGTCCCAAAAAGTCACGCATGGATGTGTAGAAACAATTGGTAAGCGCCCAATCTGACCATTGGTGTAAGCCTTGTTGATTTCTCGCAGCCAGAAAGCACCTTCTGGGAATTCTAAAAAGTCACCCTCCCATACATGCCCGTAGATATCAGGCCTGCGCTCTAAGTCATCACTGCGCTCCTGATCTAGCACGTTAGGAAACCACGGATTATCCTGCCAGTTAACTTTAACTATTTTACTATTCTCTGGAGCCTCTATCCGAAAGCGTTGATGAGTAGCTGAGTCCTTCTTCTCAGGGTTCCATGTTACCCATATCTCAGAACCTTCTTCACGCACTGTAGGGATTAGTTTTCGCCATGCAGCTTCACTAACACCTTCCGCCTCATCTACCCAGCATAAGAGCAGTTTAGCTTTAGATTTAATACTATCAAGGTTGTGACGTAGGCCAGAGAACACGTATTTAATTAGACCATCTTTAGACCTAATAAAACGCTCGCCTATCTCGTAGTAATCATCCAGCCACGGTACAGACCGAATGGCAGACTTGACTTCTTCTAGTGAGGACTCATCCAAGGAATTCATGAACTCACGGCCGCATAGTATTTGACCGCCAATCCCAGACTTACCGTAACGATACCCCTCGACAGCGGTCATCAGAGCAAACGAGCGCGTCTTTCCGCTACCTCGCCCACCCCATGCTCCACGATAACGGGCTTCACCTTGGAATACTGGTACTAGCTTTGGCGGTAGATCAATTTTTGCTGTAGTCATCAGCTTCGGCTTCGTAGGCTACAAGCTCTATCTTAGTAGGCGCTACTGGCGACATACTACCATCAGTAGATATGTTATTAATCTCAGTCTTTTCACTCAGCCCATGATTATGCAAGACTAAGCCACTTATCTTAGCGTTATAATCACCTGTTATGCCGCCATCAAGTGCTTTGACAAACTGGGTATATTTAATTTTCCGTAACGTACCCGAAAACTCATCATGTTCAACCCCCCATTTATCAACGGTTGACAATGCAACATCTAAATGCAAAGCCAATCCCTGATAGCTTGGAATAGCTGTAGAGTACGTTAATAGATATTCATTAGCTTTTGCTAACATATCATCATTGTATTTAGTTGGTCTAGCCATTGAAGTCTCCGCGTTGGGGTGGACTAGTAAATATTAATCATTGTTATATTATAACATAAATTATACATTGTCTGCTTTATGAAACATTATTTGGTCAGTGCTGCCCATGAAATCGGGAACAATGGTTCGATAATCTCGGAAACGTGTCGAGCAAGCTCCTGAATTTCGACCTGTGCATGACTATCTGTACGCTGCTTAAACATACGGGCGAATGCCGCTAGTGAGCCTGTGACATAATAGCTAGTCATCATGCTCTGTGGTAAGACCATACGGGCTTGCTCTGGAGCCACACCGTGTTCCAACATTGAGTTGTACAAATGTAATGCTTCATCATTCCAATGGTGTGATGCCTGTGTACGCAGAGCGTAGGGTAGGTCTACAGCACCCGTACTACCCTGCTTAATAGAACCTTCTGGCTTACCTCGCCATACTTTAGGTTGATAGAACTCAGGAGTATCATCAACATACCTACGTGACACTTCGTTATAAGTAAAACCAACCATATGCTTAAAGCGTTGACGGGCTATGAAGATCGGTACGCTTTCCCGTACTGTTATCTGTGGGTGGCTGAAAGGTGTCCAGTGACCATGAGTTGCTAAATATGTGATCAGCTTATCATCATTGTGGGTTACGTCTGTACTCTCCTTATCAAAGGATACCCTTGCTGCGTTTACTACTGTTAGATCACTGCCCATGTGGTCAATGTATTCTGCTTTAATATCTGCCATGTTTTTTCCTAACTAGCCATTAGTTGTTCAATGCCCTGAACTCGGTTTACCGCCAGCTTGTACGCTTTATAGTCTTGCAACGACAATGGTACACCCTGCTCCTGCTGCGCTTCGTACATACCCACAACCATACGGGATTGCACCAGCTCTCGCTTATGCCTGCTAGTAAACTTTTTTTGTTCATAGGTATCATCGCGCTTCACAATACCGAGACTTTCCAACTCTCGCATTATCTCAGTAAATTCACAGCCTTGGCGGCAATGATAAAGCACTGGCTTATATCTGCCCTCTTTCAAATGAAAACGATCATTACCACCACACACAGGGCATGGGCCTTTGTACTCCCGACCCATACGCTTTAGACCTAATTGCTCTGCTTGCCATTCGATATTATTATTCATTATGCTGCTCTCCTTTTACTGTTTTTAATATTCTGACTAGTGATAAACTTCTTAGTTTCGTCACTGATACCGCTATTAATTGAGTGTGGCTTTATCTTATTAGGCCAGACTGAATATCTCTCCCTATATTTGTGTGATGCCCATCCATAACTATACCCCTTAATGGATGCGTATGCCATTAGCTCTGACAAGAATTGTGCTTTATGCTCTGGTGTATCTGTGCGATTGCGCTTGGCACTAGCTTTTAGCTCCACTAGGATTTCGTCAGTAGTATCTAACTGTTCTTTAATGGGTATCTCATAACCACAAGCACATCGCATGCCGACAAATTGCTGATAACATTGTGGACACTCTTTTACTTTTGGCTCTTTCTTTTCCTTGATTTGATTTTTCTCGTTAAATCGTTGCTTACCATCGTCAAGATGATCTGGGATTATATCTTCTACTGGGCCATGACGCTGAAAATTACCAGCATGATCTAGCAGCACAGAATGAGTTTTGCCATCAGCTATGCGCTGTATGCGTCCCCAGCGCTGCGCTAGTACAATTGTAGATTTGGTTGGAAATGCGTCTATTAAGCATTGCACCTTTGGCGCGTCATAACCAGTGTTCAGTAAACGCGAACACGACAAGATCATAAAGTCACCGCGATCATGGGCATCAAATAACACCTGTCGTTCATCTTCTGCCATATAACCATCTATGTGTTCTGCTGTAATCCCAGCCGCATTGAACTGGCGCACTAGCTCCTTAGAGTGCCGAATGGATGGCGTAAAGGCGATTGTCTGCATACCCTGCGCATGATGCAACCAGTTCTTAATAATGTCACCAGTTAGCTGCTCGTCGTTCTCAGTAGCCGTTGCTAGACTCTTGGGGTCATAATCACTACCACCCGTTGATAAAGCGCGTTTTTTAACACCATCTAAGTTAGCTTTAGCGCCCCCGTAGTATTTGATCGGACATAGGTAGCCCTGATCTAAAAGCTGGCGTGGGGTGATAGGTAAAATTAAATCATCGTAATACTTACCCAGACCTTTGCTGTAAGGCGTGGCAGATAAGCCAATAAAAGGAATATTATTATACTTCTTCATAATCTCTATAAGAGACTTATAGTTTGTATGGCACTCATCAACAATAGCTATATCAAAATCAGGCAATTTATCTCTACGTGCCAAAGTGTGAATAGACGCAACCTGTATAGGAGCATGGTACTTTTTTAATTCGTGATTGCCTTGGATAACACCAATGTCTAATCCGTGATTAGTAAATGACTCAATTGATTGTTGTACCAACTTGATACGGTCACAGATAAAAATACCGCGCTTACCTTTTTTAGCTGCTTCTGCCAAAATGTAAGCTGCTGTGATTGTTTTGCCGAATGAGCAAGGAGCTGCCAGTAGTGGGCGCTTGTTTCCTACTCGTAGTGATTGACGCAGCATTTCTATTGCTCGCTCTTGATGTGGTCGAAGTCTCATATATCACCCCTCAATAAAAACGCGTAATTTATCAGAGTGTCTTGGCCACCTTAATTGTCTTACCGCCTTTGCTTCTATGCTTCTAATTCGCTCCTTGCTGAGATTGAACTTTGCACCAATTTGTTCCAAAGTAAGATCATCAACAAAACGCATTTTCAATATCTTCTTTTGCCTATCGGTTAACTTATCACTATTTACCATATCATCGAAAGATAGCTCACTTTCACTAACAAGTAAGTAAGGGTCTCTGGCAGCTTGCTCTATCTGGTGGATTTGATCACGATTAACATAGGCATCAAACTTGCTTTGTCTTAGCGGCTCGTTAATATGGTCTGGTGGGAATATGTCGTAAACTTCACATAAGAAGTAATCACAAAGCCTTGCTACATGCTTTCTTAATGCTCCATTAGCGTTGTAAGCACTTTTCTTTAAGTTTAGTATCTCGCCTAATGGGGTTTGATGGATGCCTGTCAGTCTTGATAACTCAGCAACATTCTTAATGTCGTGGGAATCCATCATTGAGCTAAGATAGCCGTTTTTTATTTTCAGTTCTACTTTATAATCTTTCATTTATGTCACCTATTTAAAGGGTTTGTGTTTATGTACTACACCACAATATTAACATCTATATTTAATTGTGTAAACAGCTTTATTTAACTTAGTAAACAAAAGCAACTAACCAACAGTGTTAACTCCTAGTAGTTGTTATCGCCAAGCAGCTTGAGCGAATCGGTTTGTTTCGGGTAATACTCACCCTAGCTACGCAAGTAACTAAAGCAGTATTACCCAATTCGCCAGTGCAGAATCGCTCACGGAATATTCGGGGCAAGTTTCGATTAAGCTAACTTGCTGGTATGGTTACGATCTTAATACCGCCCAGTACGCCCATACCCGAATGTCAATGCGTATCCCTCAAGGCATGAAGCCAATGTAAAGTCGCGTGACAGACTACTCATAGCGCTAAAGACAAGACTTGCTGGAACCCTAGTTTATACAGTAGGAGACTTCAAAAAGAATGACCACCTGTTGCTTGCCTATCGGGTGAGGCAGAAGCCCAACGATGCCAGCAAGAGAATAAGGAATTGTGTTATGTTATAACATTTGTTAAACTAGTACCTGAGTCGGCTAGTCGAATCTTCCTGTTTCCCTTGTCGGCTGTGATGGGATTGCACTCCCTCACCCGACTCAATCTATTCTATAGCCCCTGCCTGTGTTTTGCAAGCAGGGGTTTTCTTTTTATAGTCTTTTTTTTCCTCCAGTTCTGTTTGTACTGACTTTTTCTTACCGCCAAAGATACGCTCATAACCCTCGTCATAAGCCCTATTTTGCGCCCTAGAGCGCAGCGCATCGCCCGTTATGTCGTTGCTAGACATAAAGCACCTCCACTATCAAGCCAGCCCATAAACAAACCCCTGTAAGCGTATAAAAAAAGTTTTCCATTTTATTTCACCGCCATTTTAGCAAAGGCTTCTGCGCCATCGTTAGAAAATTGCACTCGCTTAACTACAGCTAGCTCAATCATAATCTCACCCCAGCGCTCCAAAGGTATGTCGCTTTTTTTATTCCACCAATCATCATCTAAGTCAAACGCATATGCGCACCCTAGCAGAACATGGCCTAAACTGTTGCTGTTTTTAAAAAGAAAGCGTAGCTCAGTCATAACTGCTATTTTTAACGCCATTGCGCTAACAATAGGTGCAGTTGATTTAACGCGCTTTTTCATCGCTTCAACTTCGCACGTAGTATCATAGACTTGGCGGCTAATGTCTCTTTTTGCGTCATTTACCCAACGAGCAAGACCATTTAACTGCTCTGGCTCATCTATTAATTTTTCAATCCATACATTAAAGCATCGACGCACATATACCCGAACCCATCTTTTTGCTTCGTTAGTAATCATAATTCAAATACCTTTGTTGATGGCGATAGCCCTAGTTTAACTGCATCTTTTGTAATAACTGGCGCTATATAAACGCGCTCTAGCCACCAATCATACATTTGCTCTGCCGTTTGCAGGCAATTAGTCTTAAAAGTAAAATTCATATGGCTTACCTCACCATAAACCATGTAGTTTTTTTTATAAACATAAAGTACAACTTTACCTAGCGTGGATTCGTACCGCTTATTCATCATAATCTCCTATTCGGCTGGCTGCTGACGCTAAAAAATACTCATAAAAATTTTCTTCCCATTTGGAAATGACATAATCGGTAATGGCCTCTCGCAATTGCTGATTTGCCATATCTTTATCTTTGGCACTGAAAGTGGCTGCGACCATTGCATAAATAACGCCTGCATTTTCCTCGTCCATTTCTTGTATGACTTCATCAAGATAAACTGAATTGACCTTATCAAAATGGTAAATCCCGTCATTAAGTAAGTCATCAACCGCTAAGTCAATTTCCGACAAAACAATTTCATCTTCATCTGCCCGTAAGTCTATAATAGCCTGCTCGGCTGCTTTAAAGTTATACATAATATTTCTCCGTAGTTTTGTATTAATGCAAGCAAATAATACCGCATAAAAAAATAAATAACAACCCTTGCGTTAATAAATAATTATGTTTATAATAAGGCCTATAAATCAAACAGGAGAAAAAAATGAACCAATCCGAAACAATAAAAGAACTAGCAAGCGCACTAGCGCTAGCACAGGCTGAGATGGGTGGTGCTGTGAAAGATAGTGCTAACCCATTCTTTAAGTCTAGCTATGCTGACCTAACCAGCGTAATCAAGGTACTCAAGGAACCATTCGCAAAGCATGGCCTATCTTATGTACAAATGCCTGTCACCTCTGCTGGTGGTCAGGGTGTTGGGGTGTCCACTATGCTTATGCACAAGTCTGGCGAATGGGTGCAGCAAGAGTATCTGCTACCAATGGACAAAGTTACTCCACAAGGCGCTGGTTCTGCTATTACATATGCTAGGCGTTATGCTTTACAAGCTATGGCTGGCATACCAGCGGTAGATGATGACGCAGAGGCAGCTATGCTACGCAATGAGCCAACATTGCCTGACGGTGTATCTACAGCGCCACCAAAACGAGCGCGTAAAGCTCTTGTGCAGAAATTGTTGGTACTAATTAGCACCAGCCAATCAAGCGGTGAAACTAGCGAATTAAAAGAAGCGCTAGATGAGCTTGCTAATTTTGAAAAAGAAGCGGTTTGGAGTCAGTTGACTACCAGCCAAAAAACATTTATGCGTGAAATTAGAGGAATGTAATAAAATGACTTATGACAACAACAATACAGGTGCGCTTTTTAAGAACGACAAAAAGCAAACTGATCGTCATCCCGACTACACTGGCAGTTGTGAAGTCAACGGTCAAGAAATGTGGATGTCAGCTTGGATTAAAACGAGCCAAAGTGGCAAAAAATTTATGTCATTTGCGTTCAATTTAAAAGAACAGCGTCAAGCGCCAGCACCACAAGCTGCGCCAGACAAGCTTGAATGTGATGACATACCTTTTTAGTAAGCAAAAAAAAGCCCCATCAAAAGGTGGGGCAAAACCAACTAGGAGAATATCCTAGTTATTATAACACAGGATTTGAAAAATGGTTAATACAGGTAAAGCTTTGCGGATTGCGATGGCAGCAAACAACTTAAAAAATATAGATTTGGCGACAAAGATGAAGGTTAGTCCAGTTCAGGTGTCGTACTGGCGTAGCCGTGACTCAATCAGTATGTCAACAATTATACGACTTGCTGAAATATTCCATATGAAAGCTAGTGAGTTTATTGCGTTGGGCGAGTAGATGTTTGAAACTGATGAAGAAGCGCTAGCTTTTGTAGCTGGTACAATTATTTTCTGCGTTGTCATGTGGAGTTTGTATGTCTAATTATAGTACCAAAATAAATACAGAAACACTTGAACAATTAATCCCACAAGTGAATAAGTTTATACGTGGCGGTGTGAGTGAGTACGGAACTATTGTGTTAACACTGGGAAAAGTGACACGCTCAACAGCCCAGAATGCGCTATGGCATGCGCAGATAAGCGAGATAGCTAAACAGGTTAAATTCAACGGCGCAGAGTTGACAGCAGAAGGTGCAAAAGAATACCTAGTATTGGTTTTCGCATTTGAGTTAGAGCGTGATCAGCGCCCACTAAAGCAGGGTATCAAATACATACCATCTGGCAAGACAGAATCAGGCTGGATGCCGATACCGCCAAAGACTAGCCAGTTTGATATCAATGAAGGTAGCGAGTTTATCGAATGGTTGTTTGCCTATGGCGCTGAGCGCCATGTACGGTTTAATGATGATGTTTCTAGGCAGTATGACGATTATATGGCTATGCAGTAATGGCTAATAGCAAGCGTAAATGTAGGCACTGCAAAACTTATGCTTTAGTCGAGCATGGTAAGCTGGTTCCTCTGGGCTTCTTCTGCGGCATAGATTGTATGTCAGAATACGGTCTTAATCGCGTCAGAAAAGCCCGTAGACAGTCGAACAAGAAAGAGTTACGCGAGTATAGGGAGCGCGTTAAAAGTGCAGCACAGTGGAAAAGAGAAGCGCAGGCAGCGTTTAACTCCTACATTCGATACCGAGACCGCCATTTACCATGTATTAGCTGTGGCTCGCTGCCAGAGCAAAAGCTAGGTGGCGCTGTTGATGCAGGCCATTACAGAAGTCGTGGCTCTGCTTCTCACCTTGCTTTTCACCAGCATAACTGCCACAGCCAATGTGTGCGCTGCAACCGCTATTTATCTGGCAATATAGTCGAGTACCGCAAATCACTCATAACCCGCATAGGCATAGCCAAAGTCGAGGCGCTAGAAACTAATAACGAGGCGCGACGATTTGACATTGACTATTATAGACGGGTTAAAGCTATATTCAGTCGAAAGCTAAAACTAAAGAAAAGATTAAATAATTAAAATAAACTGTTGACAGGGTTAAAGTGTTTCGTGTATTGTTGATTTGTGAGTTAAATTCTTAAAGGAAACAGAAATGAAAAAATTTACCCCTGAATATTTTATTGGTGTTGGCGAGACTAACGCCTACTATACGCTACGAGTAACAGCCCAGCTTCATATACCAAGTGATGGGCCAGACGGTAACTCTGTTATTAACGGTGTTTATCAAGGCACCATCCTTGAAACTGACTATTATGTTCGTAATCTATCTCAAGACGCTAACGAGGCGTATACCAAGGCTGTTAAAATTTGCAATAACCTTGGCAGAAATCTACGCACAAATGGCCCAGAGCATATCGCTGATGAAATGCGCGAGATTAAGAAGCGCACAGCCGATGAAATGGAGGCTGCACGAATTAAAGCTGATGCTTTAGCCGCAGAGCGTCATGAAGCTATGATGAGCGAGCAGGCACGTAAGCAAGCTGAAATGCTTTGCTCTTTAGAAAATGGCATTGTATCTTTTGGCAAATATAAGAATAACACTGTTGATGAGCTGCCTCAGTCGTACATTCAATGGCTTGGTGAAGCCAATGACTTTGACAGTTTTATGAGCTGTGTTCGTGACATTATTTTAGCAAAGCGTGACTACATTAGCTTACCCACACCTAAAAAGAATTTATACATTGGTGAGCCTAAGAAGCGCGACACCTATAATGTTCAAATCATTAAGGCTATTGGCTACGATGGCTACTACGGCTACCAGCGCATTTACCAGATGGTAGATTTAGCCACTAAGGCGCTACTGGTGTCGTTTACTGGTAGTTTTCTGGGTGAAGTTGGTGACGTTATGACCATTAAGGCTACAGTAAAAGGCCATGACGAATATCAGGGACAGGCCCAAACAGTTGTTCAGCGCATAGCGGTTCAAGAAGCAGCATAACAAATAGGGGCTTCGGCCCCACCGCCCAAGCGGAACTTGGAAAAGGAGAAACAAGATGAAAATAAAAGTGCAATTCACAGTAGACGTTATACCTGAGAATATTCAAGCGTATTTAGATGAACTTGAATACGACGAAACAGTTCGTGAATATGTTCAAAGTTTTTTTACATCATTAGATGTACTGCTAGATGAACAGCTTGAAGCAGCTGTTGGCTTGCCAGCGTTAGTTAATAATAATTAGGTGAACAATAGGGGCTTCGGCCCCACCGACCAAGCGGAACTTGGAAAAGGAAAAGATCATGATTTACTATAACACAGAGACCGATGAGGCTAAAATTTTATCAGAATGGCTAGAGCTGCTTGGCTCAGAAATCTACACACTTGTATCTGATGGCGTATTGGTGTGTATTGGTGTGTGTGCATAAATGTGTGATATTATAACTTTTAGGACTCCATAAGCCAAAAAGGATATGACACATGGCAAGACGTAAAGCGAAAAACGTATTCAATGATAACAATCTTGACTTGCAATCTGTATCGCCACTTACTGACAACCAAGCTACTTTTTTTCAAAATTATCAAAGCAGCAAAAGCCAATTACTGCTTGGGTACTCTGGCACAGGCAAGACTTTTATGGCTTTTTACAAGGCTTTCAATGAGATAATGGCAGGCTCAGATTATAGGCGCGTAGTTATAGTCAGAAGTGCTGTCCCGACAAGAGACATAGGGTTCTTAAAGGGTACCGAGGCTGAGAAGGGTGCGGTATATGAACTGCCATATAAAAAAGTATGTGGCGAGCTTTTTAAGCGCGATGATGCGTATGAGATTTTGACCAAGCATGGCGGGGTTGAATTTATGCTTACATCTTTTATACGAGGACTGACACTAGATAATGCTATAATTATCGTAGATGAGTTCCAGAATATGACCGCGCATGAGGCAGACTCGGTGCTTACGCGAGCTGGTTACAATTCTAAAATTATATTTTGCGGAGACATACTGCAACGTGATTTTACTAAACCATCAGAAAAAAACATAGAAAGTTTTTTACAGGTGATACAGGGTATGCCGACACGATTTGATTTTAACTATTTTACTGAAAATGATATAGTCAGATCAGGCATTGTGGGTGACTATATTAAAGCAAAACACAAGCGTTTTCCAAAGGGGTTCTAATGAATTTTCTATCAATTTTTTCTGAAATTGTTTGGATTGCCGCTGGCTTGGCCGTTTTTGCTAGCGTAGTGCTTTTTGTATTAGCTCCGGTTTACTCTGCTTGGTCAGAGTTACGCAGCAATATAAACACTGAGTCAGAGCTTTATGATGTAGTAGTAAAAGCACTAGATGAATTTGAAGAAACCGGAAAAGCGGTTACAATTATTATTGGCGATGAAACCGCCCACGATGAAGTAAAGAAGATTATGGAGGACTCAGAATGAGCGTCAAGTTGCGAGAAATGATTAAGCGTCATGAAGGAGTGAGGCGCTTTGTATACCGATGCAGCGCTGGGGCATTGACTATTGGAGTGGGGCGCAACATCGACCCAAACAAGGGCGGTATTGGGCTTTCAGATTCAGAAGTTGATATGATGCTAACCAATGACATTGCGCGCGTTTACATGGAGCTTGAGTCTAATTTAGATTTTTTCCACGATTTAGACGAGGCGCGACAAGACGTTATGATTGATATGTGCTTCAATTTGGGTTTGCCACGCTTCTTAGAATTTCGCAAAATGCTAGCAGCCGTAGAGCTTGGTGACTACGAGCGAGCAAGTGCTGAAATGCTTGACTCAAGGTGGGCCGATATGGTCAAAGGCCGAGCTATAACTTTAAGTTTAATTATGAAAAAAGGAGAATACTAATGGGTTTTTTTAGTTTCTTTAACAAAGACATTGCAGAGCCAGTTGAGGCTGTTGGCAACGTCATAGACAAGCTGTTTACATCAGATGAAGAACGAGTACAGGCTGAAATAATTAAACGCAAACTAGAAATGAAGCCAGCGTTAGTGCAGGCTGAGATAACTAAAGTACAAGTATCTCACAGGTCAATGTTTGTGGCAGGCGCTCGACCTTTTTTGATGTGGGTTTGCGGTAGTGGGCTTGCTTTTGCGTTTATTATTAATCCAGTGCTTGAGTGGTTAATGCCAGAAGTAGGTAAGCCAACTTTACCGCTTGATGCTATGATGGAATTGGTGCTGGCAATGCTCGGTTTAGCTGGAATGCGAACCGTCGAAAAGCTCAAGGGCGTTGCTAAATGAGCGACTTAATAAACCCAGATCATTACAAAGCTCATGGTAGTGGAATCGAATGTATCCAGATAACAGAACACATGTGCTTTAATCTTGGTAATTCGATAAAATATATCTGGCGAGCAGATTTGAAGCATACAGATGGCGGCATCCAAGATTTAAAGAAAGCTTTATGGTACATCAACCGCGAGCTAGGTAAACGACAAAACCAATAATTGAGCTAATTGCAAGTCGGATTACCCATTCATTCATGCCAGTTTTACTAGTGTTGGTGACTACGCGCTTATTAATATCGTCAATTTCACTGGAATGCTTGTTTAATCGTGAGTCGTGGTGGTCTAGCCTCTGCGACACAGCAACGTGCTTTTCTTCTATGCGGGCCAGCGCTGTCACTACCTCTGCCATAGAGTCGACCTTTTCAACTATTCGGTCAAGGTTTTTTTCTATTCGATCTAATCGGTGTTCGCTCATCTGCAAGTCCATTTATAAAGCGTAAATTGACACAACATTATAACATTTCTTTTATCTGCTTTATACCAACTTTATGTCGCATATGTTCACCGTATCGCTTATGCAGAGTGACACAGGTCATGGAACGCTCACTACCAAACCCATTGTCATCGTGCCAAGAATCTGTAGCAGCCAGAACATTCCAGCTTTCAAACTGAATGCCGCCAATTTCGTGCGCGGTCTTGTGGTGGATATGCCCCATCCAGCCAAACCGATGCTCACTATTTCCCCACTCTTTAGCCATATCGCGCGTAATCATTTCGTACATGCGCTGGGGCTTCATTTTGTCGCCATGATGAGCGCAAATAAAATTAGACCCAAAAGAAAAATTAACTAGCTTTCGGACATTATCGACAATTTCTACGCGTAATTCATCTTCATAATACGCTTTAAGCAGAATGTTCAACATTAGGCTAGAGTCGCGGTCATGGTTGCCTCGCGCATTCATTATTACTACTTTAGTATGATGGAGAAGCATCATATCTATAATGCCACGTAGCAATCTAGCAGCAGCTTCAAACGAGTCAGAAAAATAGCCATCAACTTCTAATAAATTGCCTGATTGAGTTGTATTTGTGGAGTCGTTAGCGTGTAAGAAATCGCCTAAATTGCAAAGCATGCCAGTTCCAGTGTTCCCACCAGCTTGCAATAATTTACCCATTGCAGCGATTAGCGTATTTTCTGCCAGCTCTATGCTCCAATCATCGCTAGTTCTATTCTTACTGGATAGCATACCTAGATGATGATCGCCAATAACATAGCATGACATTAAATCATTGGATGGTAATTCTGGGGCTTTTACATGTGGCGTATACTTAGGCAAATCTTGTGATAACCCTTCAACAAAAGAAAGCATAGCCTGCTGCGTTTCATCTGCCTTTAGGTTGGTCTTAACCCATTGCTGCTTCACCTGACCGTTATCACCATAAAGCGTTGATACGCCTTTAACTATGTGAGAATTTGGAGCTGTATGCAACATATCATGATCTGGAGCATACCCCTGCCGCCCTGCCTTGTCGCGTACAGCCCTCAAGTGCCGTTGCACGTTCCGAACATTAATCCCAAGCGCTTTTGCAGCCTTTGCTTGCGTTCCATGATCAATTAATGCCTGTAATGTTTTTAACTGGCGCTCATTCGCCCACTTTTTCAGCGTTTCATGATCTGTCATGATAAACCCCTGTCCTTTTTAATATTTGCCTTTCCATACTCGCAACTTATCAAAGTCGCCTGACAACATCTTCTTCTTTATAACATCGCCTCGCGCTGGGTCATCCCAAGAAACGCCAGCCTCTTTTAACCAAATGCCAATCAAGTCAGCATCAATACTGCCAATCAGAACAGATTCGCCCATGCGATCAGCACCAGCATCACGCATCATCTTGTTACGCGCGATCATTTCGCTCCAATCATGATGCTTTTTATGGATGATCTTATCACCTTCCGTGATAAATTCTTCGCCAATTTTAGCCATTTTTTACGGCCTTCTTTTTCCTGACAGTTTTAGGAATGGTTTTAATGCGATGAGAACCGTAGCCCTCGTCCATTTTATTGATCAAATCAACGATGCTTTTATCAACCTCAACCACTTCGCCTTTAAACCGCTTAGTATCGAGAACTATGTCGTGGCATAATACCTCAACCTTTACTTTTACCATGATGCCTCCAGAAACAAAAAAAGGGCCATATAGACCCTTTTATTATAACGATTTAAACAAACTAATCAATTAAGATGTAGTGTTGTCGAATACGCCACCTTGTGCGGCTTCGTTGCGTACAACTAAGGTACACTCAGAAACAACTTGACGCTTTTCGCTATCGCCTGTCTTAGCCAAGGCTTCATTCTTCATCTTACGCAGTTCAGCTACAGCTAGCTTATCCTTTTCGACGATGAATACATCACGGCTACGGTTCTCACGCGCTGGAACAAACTCTACAGAACCCCAAGGAGTCATATAGACATTTAGCAAGTTAGCTACCTTACCGTCAGCAGCGCCAATAGTAGAGCGCTGGTTGTTGTTACCAGCAAAGCCTAGAGCCTTGTCCATTTGGAAAGCTGACAGAATAACCATATCTGGGGAACCGCCACTAGACCAGATTGACTGCATAACAGTGTCAAAACGGGCTTGGGTGAATGCAGTTTGTGTACCATCTGTACGGGCGTTAGAGCCAGTACCATTAGCATCAGAACCGCCAGAGCCAGCAGATGTGTTAGACGTTAAATAAGCAGGCAAGCCAGCCAATTCACGTGCAGTGGTAGCATTACCAGCTACGCGAGCATTATTGTCCATTAAAGCCTTTTCAATGTCTAGCTTTTGCTCTTTACCAACCTTAACAACCTGATAGGCCATTTCTTTACCACGGCCTGCTTTGCTAAGACCAGCGTCAGTGCCAGCGGTCACAACAGCATTTTTAAAGATTTGGGTATAGTTACCCAAACGAGTAGTAGCTGTACGCGCTTCGGCAGCAGTATCATCACCCTCAATGTGGGCGTTAGCAGCAGAGCTACGCAGAGCGTCAGTTTGCCACTCATGGTAAGTGTTAGACGCGCTAACTTTACCAATAGATGACAGTAATGGGGTTTCTTCGGGAGACACATCATAAATAATGTCGCTCAAATCTTCGCGGATACCATTGGCATCATACGAATCAAAAGTATTCGTAGGCTGAGTCATAATATTTTACCTTTTAATCTAAATTAACCATTAAATAACATTTCGGCTGCATCTTTCATGCTGCCTGACTTTTTCAGTTTGGCACGTTGCTGTCTAGCTTGGCTTGCAGCAGTATTTGTAGGCTTTTTAGCACCAGCTTTAATCAGGGGTTTGGCTTTCTTAACCTTGGCATCAACCTTGGTTTTGCCAGCCATTATCTGATCATAAAGCATTGCCTTGTGTAGAGTATTAATAGCTCTTGAGTCAGAAACTTGACTAATTTCTTCTGGCGAATAGCCAACCTTAGAACCGAATTGCACAAGATCACTTTTGAGTTTGGTTGCCTTATCAGCGTCACTAAAATCAGGGATAACCTTTGCTAACTCTACCATTTGCTCTTGCAAGTAGGCTTTTTGAGCCTGTGCTTGCGCCTGCTTCATGGCATTGCCCTGCTTGGCAATTTGCTGCCTCTGTGACTGAAACTTGCCCATGTTCTCTTGAAACTTGGCTTGGGCTTCTATATACCCTAAAGGGTCATCTTGAGCCATAGCCGCAGAAGGTGGAACAGGCTGTTTAACTAAGCCATCAGTGTTTAACTGCTGCATCAAGCTACCTAATTGCTGCTGTTGTTGCTGCAATTGGTTAAAAGCGGTTTCAGCCTGTTTACGGGCCTCCGCTGCTTGCTTCATGCCTTTTTGAATATAAGCCTGTCCAGAATAGTCTCGCTTTAGATCGTCAAGGGTTACTTCAACTTGTTCACCATCTACTTTGATAGTGAAGGTGTCAGGCCCAGCTTGATCGGCTTCCTGTTCTTCTTCTGCTTCATATTCATCCTCGCCAGAATCATCTTCTAGCTCGGCTTCTTCACCACTATCGTCATCGACAGGGGCTTCTTCTGCCTCAGTTTCGTTCAACTCAGGCTCTACAGCCTCAGCTACTACTTCCTCGGCTACTGGCTCACTAGGAGCTAATAGCGCATCTACAGCGCCTTGTACGCTTTGGTCAGTCGTATTATTCACGGTGCTTACCTTTTACGTTTGTCTTTGATCGCCTCGTCAGTTATTACGCTTTGTAGGCGATTCTCAATTTTTTTTAGCGCTAAAACTATATCATGCGCTTCCTCGCGAGCGTTGATATCATCTTTACTAGTATTTATGAATTTATCAACTTGCTCTTTGCGTATTATATCAAATACTTTGATAAAAGTATCATTTCTTAACAAATGTTCAGCGTCATGCTTACTTATCATTGAATATTCCCATTCATATCACGCGGAGCTGCTTGAATTTGACGTACTCGCTCAACATCCACGGCTGTCCCGTATTCGCCTAATATCTTAGCTGCTTGTATAAGTAAATCTTGGGACATTCTATCGCGGTCTAAGTCGTTTGACGCTTGCAAGTCACGATACTTTAATTGCAATTCTGCTAGCTCTTTGCCCTGCTTCTGTTGCATTTCAGCGCCCTTAATTTGCATTTCAGCCTGCATCTTAGTGTTATCCGCTTGCATCTTGGCCTGCATTTTCATTTGATCACCCTGCATCTTAGCCTGCGCCTTGATCTGCTCGGCCTGAATCAATGCTTGAGCCATTGGGTCTCCCTGCTCGCCTTGCTGTGCTTGAGCCTGTTGTTGCTGTGCAATTAACTGCTGCTCAATTTGCTGGGTCATTGGTGCATAATAGCGGTCTGCATTACGAATGCCGCCTAAAGATAAAGTATCTGCTAAAGTGTTTCTCATCTGGGTGAGGCTTACTAAGCCATTATTCGGGCCGTATGTCTGCCAGATCATCTGCTGAGTTTGGAAAGTCTGCATTAAGATTGCGGCCTTAGTATCTTCCTGACCTGTTCCTAAACCGACATTCACAGTAACATCCATTTCAGAATCCCATGTAGCAGGGTTAACTGGAATAAAGTTGCCACTCAAACGCATCAAAGTTTCTTCTGGTGAATTTTGAGTCATAATGCGCAAAATCAGCTTAAATAGGCGCTTAAAGCCCGTTTCAGCCAAATTACGTGCCATCACCTCAACCTGACCAGCGCCTTGCTGTGCGGTTAATGCGGCTGCTGTAGCGGTAGTGTTCTGCAAGGCATCTGCATCAAGGCCCATTGAAGCTTTGCTTATACCTGTTTTTTCTTCCACAAGCCTATCTAAATATTGCAGCGCAGGCAGTGTTGTGCCAGCAACAAATGGAACAGTAAGCGGAATGACTGAGCCGCCCTGATCTGAGCGCACAATAGCCCCGATTTCGTTATTTAACACATCTTCCATTTCTACGTTATCTTCAATGACTTCTAACCGTGGGTTATTAGTCAGCGCCACGTTATCAAGAATACCTCTTAAAACACTAGTGGTAGTATCTTGATCGTTCATCACTAACTCAGCGAGTGAGCGACCATAGAACGCGTGTGGCTCTGGGTCAATATGGAAATCTGCAAATGGTGTAATATCCCATTCTTCCATATCTAGGATTTCATAACCTGTACCAGCGCACAAAAACTTATGCAGAGTCGGAATGCCATCACCTTCGGCATCAATGCGCATATAAGCCTCAGTAACAATAACTTCTTGCATTGACGGGTCATTAGAAACTCCATCAGTTGAATCTAAAGACTCACCAAATCGTAATATTTTTTCTTCTTCACCTGAAAGCGTATCATCATCAGTTCCAGCTAAGGCCATTATTTTGTCATAGTCATACCCTTGAGCTACAAGATCACCAGCCCTCATGCTCGTTCTATGTCCACAAATATACGCATCATCAATGCTTTTGGCGTTACTGTCTATAAAAAATTCTTCTGGTGGCACGTTTTCGATTACCAGTTCACCTTCTTCTCGGCTGTGTCGCAGCTTTATACTGTGTCTGTTTTGCTCAATATCCATACCGTATTGATCAGCTTCTACAGTCACATCTTGAGTATGCTCAATAATCTCTACATCATCTTCTTGAGCTAGATAAGTCATTTCTTGATCTGTCAAGTTTTCATATGTATGCGTTTCGGCAATAACCGCAGTATCCCACCAAACCTTAACCAAACCAACCTTCTTTACTAAAGCATCGTGTATGGCGTTATTGAGGATATTGTAGCCTCCGCACTCATTAAACTTCCAGTGCGCATATGTAGTGGCCTGCTCTGCCGCCATGACTTGCTCTTGGTTTCGTGGTGAATACTCGACGAATTTATCATTCGATAAAAATACTCGCATTAAGCTGGGTTTAGCTCCACGAATAACATCGCGTACTTTTGTAGAGACTACCTTAGAACGACCATCTTCATGCTCAAGATTGACTTTTCCATCAAAATACTTCTGGGCATTTTCGCGCTCTCTAGCAATATCGCTGTCAATATAAGCAATCCCAGCCTCTATAGCCGCCTTAATTGCGCTTTGAATATCTTGCTCTGTCATCTGACCCTGCGGCATATCTTAAACCCTTTATTGTGCTAACAAACCTCTAGGCTCACTTCGCTGTAATTCTGGAGTAGTAGTAATTATAGCACCTTGTCCAACTTTCTGTGCTGCTTGCTTTAATAAATTAAACGCTTCTGGTGCTGTTGCTGCAAACTCCTGCATTCTACCACTAGCTATAAGGTCTCGCATAATCTTAACTTGATTAGCCATACTCTGCTCTCGTATGTGGCGTAAAGCTGTAGTAGCTGTTATTTCACCAGCCATACCTATCACAGCACCCATTGGGCCACCTAATACAGCACCAGTAGCACCAGCAGTAGCTAACCCACTACCAATGTTAAATACGTTTCTGCCACCACTAGTAGATAATCCTAGCTGACTAATACCACCAATAAGATTACCAACAGGAGTACCTTCAACGATTTCACGCATCATATCTAGCTCGGCTTTAGTATATCCGCGCTGTTGTTTAGGATTCCTGAGAATGGTTGATAGTTGGTTCTTGATACCCGACTCAAGACCTCCAGCATAAGTACCAGCTTTTTCAATAAGCTCATCCATAGCCTCTGTCTTACGCACCTTACTCCACATAGAGCGAGCATCCTTAAACGCTCCACCAACTTCTTTCTTAAACTGCTCTTGAAACAAATCACCTTGCAGTTGAGAAGGTTGTATATTTTCCATCAAGTCATCAATAGAATTTACAATATTCATTGCTGCACGTTGCTGGTCTGGATTAGTTATATCACCAGCAGGAATCTTAGCAATTCTGCGTAAACTCTCCAAATCTTCAAGACCTAACTGCTCACCAACAGAACCCTCTAGCATACGCTTAACAGTAGACAGCTTTGGCATTAGTTCTTCCATTGCTTGCTGCTGCACCTTACTCTTACCTGATACAGAAGTGATAACTGTCTCAACAAATTCACGATATTGATTAGGGTCAATAATAGCGCCACTATTCTTAGCCTTAGTATATGCTTCTGAGGCTTCTCGTTTTAGCTGCTCTAGTGCTGGTGCGCCTTCTGCTGCTGCTTTACGCGCACGATCTTTAAACAACTTGGCAAACTGTGTAGAAGCAAGCTCGCCACCCTTATAGAAAGCTGGGCCTAACAAGCCGCCAAACAAAGCACCATAACCACCAGCTTCTAGTCTGTCATCTTTAGCAGACAAAAATCCAGTAGCAGCACCTGTACCAGCGCCTACACCTACAGCAGACTTAACACCCTTAACTGCACCCATAGGAACAGCTACAGCGCCAGCAAATTCAGCAACACCAGCCTTAACTGGGTCTGTTTCTCTGTACTGCTCTAACCTGTCACGCTCTGCTTTAAGCCCTTGCTGGTAAATATCACCAATAGCCCTCTCATCGCCCTGTATCTTTCTGCCTATAGCAGCACCACCAGCAACAATCTCATCAGCACCACCAAAAGTCATACCTTGAGCAATAGACCTAGGTACACCAGTTGCACCAATATCATAATCAACACGCTTAACAGACTGCCCACGAACAGTAGGCTCATAGCCAAAGTCTTTTGCTGACACAATCATTTCAGCAAATTCACGCTTAGATAAATCTAACTTGTCTGCAAATATACCCATAGGCATATCAGAGTAATTATTGATATACATTCTATACGCTAAATCACCATCAGACATATCATCATACTGAGGAAATTTGCTTCTAATATCTGCCAATGACATATTATTAACCTTATCTAATTCCTAATGGATCACTAGCTGGCGCTTGACTGCCAGTAGGTATTGATTGAAGTTTACCCTGACTGCGCTGCAAGCCAAGCTCAACTATATCTCGTAAATCCTTTAAGGCTCTCTTGTAATCATCCTCAGATTGAGCCAAGTCTAAGCGAGCTATCGCTTGCTCTGCTTTTTGACCTTCTATCTCAGTAATTTGACCACCACCTTTTAGACTCTCAAATGCCTGTAAGAATGCCTTACCTTTAATCTGATTATGGTAAGCCTCAAATGCAGTTGCATCTGGTAGGAATGTAGGGGTTCTTGCGTCAAGTGGCCCTACAGCAGCAGAAAGACCCTTGTGTGATAACGCTTCATCAATAACCTGTAAGGTTGAGCTTGCTGTATCTACCGCCTGCTGCACTTCTTGAGCAACTGATGAACCAGCAATAGGGACTTGAGTTATTACCCCTTCTGGTGTAGTGATAAGTTGTGTGCCAGTTTCAGGCTTAGCAGGAGTAACTTTATCGCCTCCTACTGTTACTTGTGTCCTAGCTGCACCAGCACCCTTAAACTCTTTTATAAAGTCCATATAAGAGCCAGTATAACCGCCATCTTTTGCTTTGTTAAATGCTCGCTCCATCTCTGTAGTCTGAGGAGTTGCAAACTTTTTGCTTACAAAGGCACTCAAGACAGCACTCATTACACTAGAGTCAGACTGTGCTAATGCAATCATTTCTGGATCAGCACCAGCAGCTTGTAATGCGGATAGTGTTTTATTACGACCCTCCAATGCAGCCTGCTGTTGACGCTGTTTTTGAATCCCTTCAAGCCTGTCTTTTATAGACTGTTGCAGGCCAGCATTAGGATTTAAAGACATACCAGACAGCCCTTGAGCTAATCTTAACCTACGCTCAACATCTTCTGGCTG
>Ga0080013_1002300_pt1 | contig 22780 bp, 16 predicted proteins | sample ETNvirenome_6_85_FD_69236 | JGI IMG/M metagenome (GOLD analysis project Ga0080013, IMG submission 69236) | Marine viral communities from the Pacific Ocean - ETNP_6_85 (SPADES assembly) (version 2) | ecosystem: Environmental > Aquatic > Marine > Oceanic | place: Pacific Ocean | collected 2013-06-19 | reverse complement strand
TTTATTTATATATATTAAATTAAATTGTCAAAATGTCAATTAATATCCTGAACTTCCTCTTATATTATCAGTTACTATAGAAACACCCGTATTTGTTGTTATTGTCTTTCCTCTACTCAATGATTTATTATATTCTTCATGAGTTGATCCTGGCATCCAATTACCATTTGGCATCTGATGGGCCCCACTCAATCCCATTGAAGTTGCAACTGATAAAGCTCTTTCTTTCGAAGTGTACGAATGTGGATTGTGTAATAATCGTTCAAGTTTTTTTCTTGTAGTGGATTCTGGATTTTCTTTTTCTTGATAAAACTCAAGTAGATTTATAAGATGATTTCTAATACCTGGTAACTTTTTTTCTGTAAGTAATACAGACACTAAATTTGACGTTGTTACTTTCTTTGGTGTTCCAGTAATATTCCATCTTAAACTAGCCACTTGATATAATTTTGGATCTTTCTCATAAGATGATGGACTTATTTCAAATATAGTACCTTCACCATCTAACAAATATCTTGCAAAAAATCTAATTATAAACCCACTTTTTTTCTCTTTCTTTCCGATAATTGGTTTATGTGGATTAAGATAAACTTCTCGGCCCTCACCTGATATTCTTGAATATTGATGAAACATAGTATCATTTTTTACTGGAATAAGTTTTCTACCTTTTCTATCTACAAAAACTTCTTGTTTATCTTTAGTATATATAATTTTATATAACGACCCGTTAGGAAATGGATAATAATCAGAATAAACAAATTGATTCTTTTCAGCATGTTTATATTCAGTTTGTCGTTCTATGTTATTTACTTGTATTCCCATTTATCTACCCTCCAGTCGGTATACTAATTGTAGTTCCAGAAGAACCTGGAGCCGTAACATTATCATAAATATTTATCATTAATGCATCAATATTCGAACCTGCTGGTAAACTGGACATAATACTATTACTAATACCAGGCATCATTTGAGTAAATTGTTCTGCAGATACACCATTTTCAGAAATTCCTATCTTAATTAGAGAACCATCTGCAGATGTATCCATCTGAAAAGCAATATCCCCCTTACTCATCCCCTCAATATCCATTGGTTTATGTTTCACTTGTGCAGTCAAAGTTTCATTATATACTGGGTCTGTCATTGCCTCGTCTTTCCATAATAATTGTCCATCTACCATGGCCTGTCCACCCGTACCTATAGCAATATTTGCAATTGAAACTGATGGATTAATTACTGGTGTTTGTGCTGTTGTCGTATCTGTACCTTCACCAGGTTCTGGTATTTCCTTTAAAGTACCACTCTCTTGACCTTCCGTTAAAGCTTTATTATATGCATCTTCGGCTATTTTTTTCTCTAACATAGCTGCCATAATTCTTAAATCTTCTTCTGATTTTTGGTCAAGAGCCTTATTTACCTTATCTAATGCCGCTTCTTCATTTGCCCGTGGATTCCGTTTGGTTATTTCTTCCTTTTCTTCTGACTTTAATTTTCCCATTGATGCTCTTATTTGACTATTTAATGTAGTTGACCATCCAGAAGAATCTATTTTATGACTAACTCCTTTTACTTGAAAACATGCCCTATCTCTATATCCTCCTGGAATATATGAACTCTGAAATGCATTGCCTGGGAAAATTGCCGAAGTACCATCTATTTCAAGTTCTAATTCTATTGGTATTATAGGATCGTGAACAGCAGATAATCCCTCGTTTCCCTTTAACTCTTTAACTATATATTTTTTATATGGTGACTTCATTATTATATCGTGTGTCTTATTCCAAGGACTTCCATCTGCAACATCATTAGATTCAACTCGTTCATTAATACCATCAAACAACAAGTAAAATTTTATTAAACTATTCTTTTTATATACTTGATATTTACTTTGAAATTCTGGTAAACTGAAATCTGCTCCCCATACAACTCCATTAAATACTTTGCGATGAAAATCATCAAGTTTCATTGCTTTCAGTTCTTCATCAGTTGTTGTTATATCCTCTTCTCCAACTTCCCTATTTGCCTTTTTATACTTATCATATTCTTTTTTCATCAACTCATCTAAAATAGACTCATATATAATAGTTCCATCTTGACTGCCTGCCTTTCCACCATATATCAAAGGTTGATTAATATCTGCATCTGCACGACCAAAAGGTAGATTATTTTTATATGGATAATCAACTTGTCCACCCAAAACAGATTTCCTTAACTTTACTCTGGCCTCTTCTGCTGTCAACCCTTCCTCTGTCAAATCTTTATTTCCTAATATTCTACTCCATGCTAAACCAGCTTTTTCATCTTCATTTAAGGTTTCAGTTTCATCACCATCAGTCATATTCTGTGCACCATACATAGCTACAAGTTGCATCCTATCTGGTAACCTTGCCTCCATATTCTGAGATTTTACCATAGAACTTTTTTGCCAAGTAGGAAATTCAAAAAGTCCATCTAATTTTTCTTCTTTATCTTTCTCATCCAAAGCATCTGGATCTTTTTGATGACTTTTATTATTTAATTTCTCTAAAACTGGATCCAAGACCCATCCATTATCTTTTATCTGTACTGTGTTCATATCATCTGTCCAATCAATACCAAAATTATAAATCCCACCATATTCGTCTGAAAATCCATCCCATACATTTAGAATTGCCTGTTGTACAGAACTTGCGTTAGCCATTTTTTCTTTTAAATATCTTGCGTTAAAATATACATTTCTTAAAATACCACTATTTGGATCTTCGGGATCATCAAAATTATGTATCATACCTTCTATTGGTTTAAATGGCATTAAAGGTGATATTGAAAATTTCTTACCATTCTCATCAAGCTCAAATGGTCTTGAATTAATATTATTTAATCCCACCATACCATATCCTTCTATCGGTGCTCTCCATCTACCATCAAGTTCAGTCCATTTATTTGGATCTGCCCAAGACTCATTCATTGTCATGTATGAAAAATCACTTTCGTTCTTCAAAAGTAAAAACTTAGAAAAATCTGTTGTAATTAATTTCTCATGATTTCTAATTTTTATAGGATGTACTTCTTCTTCACCCGTTTCTTCATTTACTATCCGTTCAATAGATCTAAATTGTCCCAAAACTATATTCATTTCTACTTTACTAAAAAACCGAGAAAGAACATTGTCCTCGAACCAACCCCAAGTAACATACATCTCATCGTGTTCATAAGTTTTCCATGTGCCAGGATTAAATTTAGCTGTTTGCCAACCATCTCCACCCCAATCAATTCCCACTTCTTCATTTGCGGCCATAGTACCAAACGTAAACCAACTCATAAATCTAAGAATATGACCACCTTGCATAATATTTTCATTATGTAAGATATTATACCACAACTGATTTGGTAAATCATCCATATACATATCAAATGTTAAAAATGGTGAATACGCTGCTACTGTTCCTTGTGTTGAATTATACATCATATTAAAACGGGTTCCACCTTTGAACAGGGTCTTACCATCTGTATTCTTATCTATCTCTGTTGTTGCTGTCTTATTTTCAAAAGCACCCACTCCTGGAAAAGATGAACCACCCATGTGCAAAGGACTATTTTTATCTTCAAATGGTGATGTTTCAATCTCCTTAGAAACATCATCTGCCACAACTGGTAATAATGTTACATGATTTACTTCACCTGTTCCAAAACTTGCAACACCTTCTTCTTCTTCGGTTAAGTATTGATAAAAATCAATTCCAAGAGAAACACCTGCCCCAACCCAAACAGCTGGTGATAGCCATTGGAGTGGATCTACTTGAGTAATGGCCTCTTCCTCTGTCATTACATTACCACTACTCAGTAATCCACCGAACTCTCCCGTTAGCATATTCTGTATCGCGCCCATTTTTTCTGTTACTTTCTCAACTGATGAGCCTCTCATATCCTTGAACATACCACCAATAGTTTGTAAACTTGGATTTGAAGATTTCTTCACATCTTGTTCTAATACACTTATTCCTGGTGCAACCAAACTTGTTACACAATCAAATCCACCATCTTCTCTAACCGACCAGGAAAAATCTTTAACTATCCCAATCAATGCATCATAATTTCCATTCTGATTTACTACATGATTTGGCAATTCTTTTAATAAATCTCTACCAGGTTGTAATTTTATTAATTGTGTTTCTCCATCATCATTTACTTCTAATATAGGAAACAATTCAATATTTTGTAAATCACCAACACCTGACCATCCCCAATCTATAAATATAGTTTCACCATGATGTAAAAAATGTTTTGTTAATCTATCTAATTCTTCCCAACTCCAACAAGTCCAGTTAACTTCTGCTGCTCTTGTTGCTCCCATAGTCCTTCCACCACCCTTAAATTCGATATTTACATCTTTAACTCCAGGGAGCGGTCTATATTTTTGTTCGTGTCCACTTATTGGAGTACCTACATATTTAGCCCCTCTATCAGATATCGTATCATATATAGTTCTTGTGGCATTGGGACCTTCTTGGAATTGAAAATTTTCTGCCAAATTACCAAACGAATCCAATTCTCCACCCATTAAAACTACCGGCTTTTCGTCTGCCGTAGTACTTAGTGAAATCATCCTCATAAATACAGACCTTGAAAACATATAATTCTTTTTTATATCTCCACTTTCATCAGTAAGTGTTTCTCCTGCACTAACAACTTTATCATTCTTTTCAAGCATATTCATCTTATCAAAAAGAGTTTTTTGTGTAGATTCTGGTATATTACTAAAAGTAATCATTTAATATGAACTTTCCTTTAACTTAGCCAGAATAGGTTGTATTTCTGTAGGAATCCTAATTTGTTTGTCTGATTCGAGTCCGATATGTGCCGCATCTAAATTATTTGCCTTTGCTATAATCCACCATAAAGATACATCACCATAGTATTTGTATGCAAGATTATCTAATCTATCCCCGTATTTTGGGTACATAAAAACATCACTATCACGGATGGGGATTTTAGGATACAAGGTTGGTTTAAAAACCCTTTTTCCTTCTCTATTTTTTCTTATTACAGTATGTTTATATCTACTTGACATAATTTATTCCTTATCCTACTACAACGGCCGTACCTGGTGCATCCACTGGTATGTAATATCTTTTACCTTTACTATTTGTCTTAATCGGTTCACCTTTAGGTCCAGTCGCAAGTGATTCTTGTCCTGTTGGTGCTAAACCTATTGGTACTCCATAATGTTTACCTATGGTTTGCTGTAAAACATCACCAACATAAGTAAATGAACATTGACAAGTAACATGCTTAGGTAATTGTAATCCATCTTCTATTTCCCAAGTACTTTGATCATCAACATCTACAGTTAAACTATCAAGAAATCCTGGACTTCTATTAAACATATCACCAATAGTCAATTCTATAAATGGTGCAACCATCATATTACTACTAAATGATGGATAACATAACCCCACAAGATAATTTGTCTTTTGCCATAAAACTGACAATTCTTGCTTTGTCTTAGGATATATATCAAATGAAAAACTTAGTTTTCTTTCTGCTCCATTATAAACATAAACTTGATCTGGACGACCTATGTATCTTGTTCCACTCCATTCAGGTGTAATACTATCTGATATACCACTTAATATTGCTCTAAATACAATAAACTTATCATTAACAACATCTTTAAATTTAAATTTTATAAAATCACTTGTTTTATTTTCTGCTTCAGTTTGTTTATCAGTATAATCTTCTCCATATGGTATCATATTAACTTTATCATTAGTACCATGCTTGATTACTCCAAGTGTACTATCTACTACCTTATCTACATTAGGTTTACCTTGATTACCAATATCATCTACTACTTTCTTTGATTTATCTCTAATACCCTTTCCATCTTTCTCTGATAATTCATTTAACCAAGCTGGTCTTGCATCTTTATCAAGTGCATTTAGATTCAATTCTCCTGCACTTCTTAAAGTTGTTTCATAGTTATATTTTCCGTGTTGTGCATCATCCTGAATTTGTCCTGGTCTTGCAAATGTAGGTGAAATTGGAATTGAACCATAAGCTAATGTAGAATACTCTTTAATATTATTTAAATCAAGTTGTTTGTTTACCGTTTTATCATTAAGAGTAAAAATATTAGTTTTTAAGTCCTTTAATTCTGTCTTTTTTAATTCTCCTAATCGTTCTTCACCTATATAATCTTTAAGTTTACTATTTTCTGTATCCCAAAACTTCCAAGAATAATTTATTAGTCGAGATAATGGATTCCAAACTTCTTCACCTTCAGGATCATTACTATAATCTGACCAATGTGGATTAACACTAATACCATTTAACTTATTGTATGATTTTGTTAAAAAATCTGGACTCGTTCTCGGTAATGCCTTTGGAGCTCCATCAACTGTAGTATAAAGTGGATTACCATGAACCCCATATAATTGACTTAATGAATCAAAAGCTGATACTTGAAGTGCAATATCCGTTGGTTCTTCACCCAAACTCTTAACATAATCAGTAAGAGAAAAATGAGATTTTTTACCGATAGTAAAAGGACCACCCAAGTCACTCATTTTTTGGTGTATGTCAGCTACAGCACCTTTCCAATCTGCTTCTTTTTTCTCTGCCGCTGCAGCTTCCTCTACTTTAGCCTGTCGGTCAGCATTTGCTTGGGCAGCTGCTAATTCCTGATTACGTTTATTTGCTGCTGCTTGTTTATCAAGGCCCGATTGGAACAGTACACCATCTGCTTCGATTTTTAATTCAACAAGAAGATTCCTTGTTTCAATGTCAACAAGAGGATTCACTGCACCTGGCACAGGTTCCATACTATTATGAAAACTATTATTACTCAAAGACTTATGCCAATTAAATGCCTTTTCATTTGTTGGATCAAAAAATATCCAATTTTCACCAAGTATACGTGATACAAACTCAAATCCAGTTTGTGGTGCATATCCTGTATCGGATGTTAATCCTGAATAAGGTAATGAAAAATAAGAAACAGGACCTCTTGGTGCACCTTTTCTTGCTCCCGAATCACTTGCCCAAGAAGTACCGAGTCCAACTGCACTTGTGGAAGAATGTTTACCAGTCGTAAAAGAAATCGTTGCGTCAAACGTGGGTTCTCCTTCTGGATACGTTAAATCTTCTGAAGTAAATATGTAGACATCCTTTGGATCTAAAACATCGTTTTTCCATGTTCTAATTGATTTATCTATTTTATCATAACCATCGGGATCAAAATATCCCCAATTCATATTAATAATATCTGAGAACACTTGGCCATTGTTATATTCACCACCCAAGCTTGAATATTTCTTGAAAGTATACGATGTATTTGGTATTTTTTTACTTGGACTATGACTGGCCTGTTGCCAAAAATATTGTTCTACAGAACTATCTGTCGATGTATGAATACTACCTATTCCATAAGCACCCTTTTGACTAAATACTTCTTGAGTTGGCCATCTGGGAGTTCTACCAAATAAATAAGTTATTCCCCAATCAAGTCCATCCATAAACTTACTGGTTGTTCTTTTTTCAAACTCAATAAAATTCTTAGTTAATCTTGTTAATCTACTTTTTTCAAACTTAAACTCTTCACCACGATCTCCAAATCCCCAAATATCATCATCTCCATCATTTTTCCAATAATCTTCATATTTGTTAGGTGCAAATAATCCAAAAACAGTAAGATGTCTTTGCCAATGTACTTTAGGTATTAATGATGCAGATAAACTAACTGGATTATAAAGTCTCGTTTCTGGACGAGGATTATAATCTTGTAAAAGATATTGTTTAGATGCCCATTGTATACCAGTCTCAGTTTCTAACCATTTACTAATTCTCTCTGAATCTTCGGCGGCTCTCGCCATAACCAAAGCTAAATATTCTACTGGAGCATATGGTTGTTTTGGATCTCTTGGTATATAAGTTTGTCCAATTGGGCGTTGTATAAGTGGATGTTCACCTTCAACAAAAACCCCATCGGCCTGGTGTCCAAACCTAAACTGATTATATGGCCATACATGACCAGTTAGATTACGCGCCCTTTTCCACAATGCTGTTAATGGTGTTGGATAAGTAACATTAGGATTACTATCATACAAACTGACATCCGTAAGGTCTTGGAACATCCCACCACCGTGTGTAAAAAGAAAATTTTGTTCCTGTTCATGTGTATATCCAAATTGTGTTTCTATCGAATATGCTGTAGCTTGGTCTGGATATGACCGAGGTATATTATATAATGTCCGTTGTGCTGTTACTCCTTGTCCAAAAAACTCTAAAAATGATCCTGGAATCTGATATTCACCATTTTCTGTCATATATCTACCAGTTACCGTCCAATCAGGTAAAGTATCTGAATATCTTGGAGCTGCACCACCAACTGCTCCTGCAAAATCTTGTGAACCTATATGTATAGAACCAAGTTTCCATTTTTCGGATGGTATAGAAGTACTTTCATTTTCAAATAAATCCGTTAATAAAGACACATGATTAAAATTATCAATAGTTGGTAAAAAATGATGTTGATATACATCATATCGTTTTTCGTCTTGTTGATTTCCTAATTCATGAAATATTTTATCAGGCCAACTTGCTGCTATACTATCTGATGCTCCAAGTCCAACTGCTGATGGGACTATCTGAACAATATCTCCTCCTGAACCTACATACAATCCAGGATACCCAGATATTGGTAAAGTAGTAAAATCACTACCATGTGCATCAGTTACCTTTGGTGTTACATTTATATTTGTTTGATAATCTTGTGTAGTAGGACCAGATAATGTAATCATATCAACTTGATGTGTTACTGAATCAACTGGTTCTGAATGTTGACTTACATATTCAGCCAATGGAGTTGTCATAAAATCTTCTGCCCATGCGTTTGGAGCTACGGGTGAAATATTAAGTGTTTGTTCTGGAACACTACCATGTGGTCCATTAGAACTTACTTGTGCTATAGTATGAGATAATGGTGTTAAAGTATAACCACCTTCACCAATAGTATATTTAGATTCACCCATATCAACTGTAAACCCATGTGGATGTCCTCCAGGTGGAATAAATCCTTGTCCTTGTTTTGTTCCATCCATATAATCTGTTACGCCATATGGACCTCTTGTTTCTGGTTCAGTTTCAAGTGGACCAAAATTACTTACCATTTCTTCTAATGATTTCGGATTTGGTCTTTCAAATGTTTGTTGTCCTGTTACTATTGAAGAATGACCATCATAAAAAGTTTGTGGAACTCCTGCTCCATCATCGAGTTCACTATGGTCTTTAGGATGTGGTGGCTGTCCGTTTGGTTTTATTCCACCATGACGACCACCTATCTGACTATTATTTTCAGTAGTAGCAGCATACTTAGTCCATTTAAAGTTCTCTAAATTTTGTGTTAAATCAACAATACCCATTACTTTCCTTTAACTATATCTAATGTTGCATTTCGTTGTTTTCTAGCCTGTTCTTCTCTATCTATTAAACTCTGATTGGTTAATGCAATTAATTGTTCAAGTTTCTGTTCAGTACCAGTATTATCTGCCTGAACTACTATTGGTTGTTGATTTCTTAAACTTGCCATAGTTTCAAGTAAGTTTGGAGCGGCTGCCCAATCATCATTTGGTGATAATTCTCTAAATTGACCTTCTTTTGTTGCAATTTTGGTTGTTTTACCTGATTCTCCAATAACATCACCAGCCCCCTTCATATCTTTGAACACCCCACTACCAAATGTTGAATATCCCAATGCTCCACCAGCTATTGCACCTGCTGTCATTCCACCTAACATAGCCAGACCGATACCAGCTCCAAATCCACTTGCTATCAAAGCTCCTGCTATAGCACCAATTATTCCAAAGACTATCGCACCTTGTAGCTTGTATTGTTTGTTTTGGTCTGCCAAAGCCTTTGCCTTTTGTTCTTCTGTCATCATCAAGGTCATTAAATCACTCGTCTGTATGCTAAGTGCAGATGCAGCTTCTTGTCTCTGTACGGCCGTCATTTTATTCCATTCGGCCTCACCACCAAGTTGTTTTAAAACTTCTTTCTGTCCCTGAACAAGTTTTCCATCATATATTAATTGTCGAGCTCTTTCAAAATTAAGATTCTTATTAAGTAGTACTGACAATTCCATTTCTTTGGCAATAGATGTTTCCCAATCCAATAAACTTTCAGCCATTTGAGCAGTTACACCTAAATTAGACCCTAGCTTAGCTGCATGTTTTGTAGCTTCTATTATATTATCACCAGTACCTTTAGTATATGCTGCCACAAATTCCATATTACCTGCCATATCAGCAAATACTTTAGACGCGGATAATCCTTCTTTTTTAATTTGTTTTATCCACTTTACTTGTTGGTCGAGTGCCATTTCCTTAGTTGAATCAGTAGTAGCAACTTGAAGTTTTAATATTTTTGCCATATCAGTTGCCTGGACTCCGTGTAACACGGATGTCTTTTTCATAGTCCACAAAACTTCATTACTCACATCTGATAATGACCCGAACTCGTCTAATACCGCCTGTGCTTCGTCTTTAAATATTAAAGCTGATATTGGCATCTCATTCCAAGCAACACCTAAATCTCTAGCAGTACTCCACAATTTATAAAACACACCACCAAGTACACCAGCAATACCTATCATTTTACCCATACTACCTTTAGCTTTAGACAAAAAACCACTAAATTTTCCTGATGATTTTGCCGTTTTTGGTATTTCTTTTCCTAAGTCTTTTTGAGACGCCACAGATTTGGCTCTTGCTATTGATTCATCGTAAGCCGATTCACCCATCTCTGCCTGATTACTCAAATCTTGTCCACCAATTCCTTCACCTTTAAATGAAGGTGCACCACCACCACCACCACCACCTTTACCTTTCATAGCACTGATAATAGCTGGTATAAGTGCTTTTGCTTTAGTAATAAGTTCGTCAAAATTACCAACATGAGTATGAATACTTCCTGGTGTTGTTCCGGCGGCTGTTAATTTGGCGATATTTTCTTCCATTGTACCCATAGGTAAGGCTTCCGTTGCAATATTAGGTTGTGCAAATCCTTCCATATATTCATTATAACCTTTATGTGCATGAACACTTTGTTGTGCCGCTACTGTAGCATTACCTACAGATTTATTCCATTCATCAAAATTCATCATATTATCACCAACCATATCTGTACCACCAGTTGCAGACTCTATAACTCCACCAGTAGTAGTAACACTACCATTTACATACATTACAACATCACCAGATATTGTTAAATCCTCAGAAGTAACAGTACTATCTATCGGTCCTCCCTGATTCATTTCTCTAAAAATTTGTGCTTCCTGCTTGTTCCCAACTGACTCTGCATTTTGCACAGCGTTACTAAGTTCTCCTTCTGCGTAAACGAACTGATTAGTCATATCGTCAATATAACCTTTCCCTTCTTTAACCATCGATTGGATATATTCTTCTAATACTGCTGAATCAGCGCCCTTTAGGCCGCTACGATATTCCAGTGATGCCTGTCTGGACTCATCCGTCTTTCCAGTAAACTCCTCACGGGCCGATTCCGATGCACCTTCTCTAAATGCATCAGATAATTGTTCTCCCCATTCATCAAATGGCATAAGTGATGATATCAATCCTCCAAAAATAGGTATTTGTTTTATCCAATCATCTATAGCACTAAATGGTTGATTGATTAATTTTGCAGTTTCATCAATTCTGTTATGAACCCGTTTCATTTCATCTTGTTGGGTCTGTAAATTTTTTAAATGTTTAACATCTTCTTTATTCCCGTGTGCTTTTGCCTTTGCAATATCTCTATTTAAATCAAGACTAATAAATTCGGAAGTACCTATTGATAACATATTTCCTGCAACTTCTCGTGTTCTATCCACCGTATTAACCATAATTGCGGCTTTGGCTTTGTGAAATTTAGTACCACCTTGTAATAACTTATTATATTCCTGTTCTCTACCAACCAATCCTTTAGCCAGTTTACCCATAGCAGTTGAATGATCTACTTGGGCGAGAATATGTTCAGATGAGGCAACAGTTGATTTATTGTACTCTTTGGCCAAATCGACCAGATTATTCCACTTCTCAACTCCCTTGTTTAAATCTTTATTAAGTGTTTCGGTAGCAATTAATTGTAACTTTTGGGTTTCAGACATGCTATCCCACATATCTTTATTTGAGGCAATCCACTTTACAATGAGCTGAGATTGTTCATCTTGTCGTTTAGCCAACTCTTGAAATGCCTGAGTTGACTCACTAATGTTTTTATTGAATGGTTTTTTATTTATCGCCACGAATTATACCTTGTTTGATATTGAAGTATTTAATTCGAAAAAAATCTAAAATATATTAGGAAATACCTTTTTTAAATCTTTTCTAAGTTGTTCGTCATCTTTTGTTAAATGTCCATATAGATCATCTGCAGCATCTTCAGCGGCTTTAATCTTCCGTATAAGGTCTGGATCTTTAAATAAAGACTTTACAAACTTACGTCCCTTCTTTCGTCCAAGATGACGCCAAAGTTTCTCCATAAACTCATTTAGAACTTGTTCATTTTTGACAACATATTTGTACTTAGGCATTGTTCTTTTCTCCGAATTAAATAAAACTGAATGTTACTTATCAATTATAAATATCAAAGTAGAGAAAAAATAATATTATCTGTTAGATTTTTTTATGTTAGGACGACTTAATTTAGATGACTTTTTTGTAGCCTTTTCATAGGCAGCATTTTCTTCATCATATTGCTGTTTAAGTCGTTTAAGATAATAAAGTCTTAAATACACGGGCATATTATAGACTTCATTGAATGTGAATCCGCCCTTGGCGTTATAAATCAATTGAAATATTTGATTATGTATGTTTGGTTTATCTTCTGGTTGAAGGCCAAAAAAACTGAGCAGTCACAGGGACCGCTACCTCCTCGACTTCTCCGTTGTCGAGTTCTATCATAACAGTCATATCAACATCTGGACTAATTGATGTTAAATATGCCCTATATGCAAATGAATCAACAGAAAGAAATTCATTCTCTACAAAATTATTTATAGTAATTTTTTTATTGTCACCATCAACCGATGTAATGGAAGTCTTTAATCTTGTAGTGATTTCAGGATCAATACCAGTTTCTTTTGTAAACTTTTTCATTGCCTTCAATTCGTCATCTATCTGGCGTTCCTCTTTTTGAGTAAGAAACTTAAATGTGACAACTCTTTTTGAAGTAGGCAATTCAAACTGGTGCTCATTAACTCCTTTAGTAAATTGTGTAAAATCTATTCTTTTATCTTCAAGTGAAGTTAAATCTATTGTTTCATCCCTTTGTCTACCACTACTTGCATCTACAAATGTTATAGGATAATCCTTACCATATGCTAAAACTCTGGCTGCTACCATAATTGCATTTTTATCACCTATTAAAACATCATCAAGTGTTACACCTTCTGTAACAATGAGTGCCTCTAAAAGTTTATCAAGTACAATTCCTTTTTGTATTAAATTTCCAGAAGTTAGAATATCTTCTTCTTTTGCTGTCATATACTTAATTTCCACTTGACCACTCGATAACGGATTATCTTCTGGATAAAAATATCCCTTAGAAGGTAAATCTATTACCTCGGATGGAAATTGGCGTTTTTCTTCTGCCATAATTATCTCCTATGTATTATTCTATTGAATAGTTTTTGTAACCATCAATATAACCAATTAATTAAAACTTTACTGGGTATCAATTAAGATACCCAGTCAAAATTATTATTTAGGTGCTGCAAATTTCTCCGCTGCTGTTACACCTAACCCAACTACCGTAATGTACATAAAACATTCAAGTATTTGGTCTTTAATATCAAATCCACCAAATGTGTTTGCTCCCCAAGAAGCTACTAACATAACAAATGATGCAAATCCAATAAATCTTTTACTGGAAACTTTTGCATCACCAGATAACATCTGTGTAAAAAAACTCATGTTTTTCTCCGTTTAGAATTGTAGGATAGCGTAATCGTATCTTAATGTAAGTGTAATGTCCGCTGGATCAGTAGTATTTGCCCAATCCATATCATTAAAGTTAGCGTTTACAATCCAAGTTCCCTTTAATGTCCACTCCTCAACTTTATCACCAACAGGTCCTAAGACATTGATAGTTACATCTTTCTTATAGAAATCTGTATATCCATCTCTACCTGTTACTGACTCGTGAGCTAATCTTACCCATTCCATAACAGCTTGTGCTCCACTTGGAACAACTGGGTCATAAAGTGTAATTTCTAATTCTTCCCATGCCCCTTTACCTTTGACATATCTTTTTACATTGATGTGGTCTAATTCAATTGTTTCAAAGGCTATTGAAGGTCTGTTAGCGGTTTTTATGAGATAAGCTGGTATACCTTCAATGTACATGATGTACCGATTTTTTGTTTTCGGTTCAAATGGTGTGAACATTATTTCAGAAGGATCTAATAGTTCTGGCATCTTTATTCTCCAATAAGTTTAATTCTTCAACTATAAATATCAAAAATTATAAAAATCATCATAATCATTTTTCATAGTTTTATAGAAGTTTTATAGTATCTTCATATATAAATATACCGAGCAACAAAAAACCCCTCAAAAAAGAGGGGTTTTTGTTTAGTTAATCTATTGATTAAACTTATTCAGGAAATGTAGCTCCTGTTGGTAATACTACGAAGTCCAATACAATAAATTCAGCTGTCCGTGTTGGTTGGATAAATATCTGACCAACAAGTTGATTTCTATCAACAACATCTGGAGTATTATTGGTATCATCCATTACTACTCTAAATGCGGATAAACCACTATTTGATTGTACAGACTCTAAGAATGGATTCACTATGTTAAGGAATCTATTTCTTGTAGCTGTAGTATTCTGTTCGAATACTAAATACCTACTTGATGAAGCGATAAACTTCTTCAATCTAATCAACAATCTTCGTACATTAACCCTATCAAGTGCTGATGGTCTTGCTTGGAGTGTTTTCTGTCCCCAAACTACCACACCTTGACCTGGGAATGAAGCGATTGGATTAACTCTATCTTCATAAAGTTCATCTCTTTCAGAATGAGTCAATCTTGTTTGTGCTTCAAGTACGGTTGTTAATCCACCACGATTCAGACCAGCTGGTGCGAACCATTCGTGTGCTACTTTATCTGTGTAAGCGATTACACCAGGTAACACAACTGAAGGCGGAACCCATACAGGTAACGATGTATTTCTATCTACAATCTTTACCCAAGGATAATAGGTTGCTGCGTAATTCGTATCAAGTGCGGAAATTGTATTTACTGCACTTGCTATTGTACCACCATGAATACCACAATCCAATACATAAAATGCATCACCACGAGCTTCACATTTAGCTATCGCGTGATTAGTAATCTTGGAATGTAATCCGTGAATTATACCAGGTGTTATCAACATATTGATATCGAACTCATCAGCGTTACTAATAGCGTTAATTGCTTTTTTGTAAGATACTGAACCACCAGTAGATGATGTTGAACAATCAAATCCTTGAGTATTGGTATTAACAATATTCGCTCCCGTATATTTAGGAACTGCTGGATTTGAACCATCAAAACCACCTTGAAATGGAACAACGAACTTTCTCTGTTTAATATGAGAAAGGTCAAGTGTTATCTTTTCAGTACCATCTGAATAAGTAGTTCCAAGTGTTGATGCGTCTGCATGTCCATTGAAATCCTCAAGACTCATTGTGGTATTTGAACCATTTCCAAATGAATTATGTGGTGCTAAATATTCTTCAGCATCAGCATTAGCGTAATCTACACCATATAGTACAGCACTATCAAATTCACCTTGTGCATTTGATTGAGTTGCTTTGAATGTCCAAGCTGGAACAGTTGAATCATCACTACCATGTGGATTGTTAATTGACGCGTGTCCCATTGGAACTAATGACTTTGGTATTTCATTGTTAGCAATTTCTGAATAATCTGATACATAGATGTATTTAGACAGATTTGGCCAATCACCATTGTAAGTGAGTTTACCATTTGCGTCTATTGTTACATATCTATCACCGATTCGTCTTGCGAAGTAATTAGGACTTGTTGGATCAAAATTAAGACCATCCCATTGTTCTAAGATATTATCTTTTGTCAAGTTATTATCATTTAAACCAGTCTGTCTTACTTGAAGTGAAAATGTTCCATAATCACTACCAGCAACTGAACCTGCCTTCTTAATATTCGAAATAACAATCTTATATTTGTTATTTACATCACTACCATGTGAACGAGATTTAACTGCAAATAAACTATACCTTCCACCATTTAATGTCTGTGATTGAATAGCGGGTGTCGCTGCGTTTTGATATGTTATACCTAAACCTAAAGTTCCATCTACGACTGATACAGTATTACTTGCGGAATATCCCGATGTAGTTTGTACATACTTGTAATTCTTATACAAATAAGCTGCTACCGTATTCTGACCAGATTTCTGAACTTGTGCATCTCTACTAAATACATCTTCAATATAAGAAGCGTTACTACTTCCAGTATTAAAACTGAAACTATATTTATTTACACTTCCATCTGCTGTCAAGCTCTTTGCTCCCCAGTTACTACCACTCAATGTTAATGAAGCTGATTCCCAGTTACCAATAATTGTACTACCTTCTAAATCTGCAGTTCCACTTGAACCACCACGAGATGGTACTAATACTGCGAGTACTTTACCACCTATTGCTGCGGCTCCACCTGCAAGTGATGTGCTAGTACTTCCAGATTTAAATGAAATACTATTTCCACCAGTTCCCGAAAGGGACGCCGTTACTACAAGATTAACGGAATGGGAAACATTTGGTTGCCATACCGATGTAGATACTGGAATACCAGTTGCTGCGTTAATTTGAATAGACATTGACTGGATACGATTCTTAAACTCTTCCCTATTATTAACTAATGATCCACTTCCAAGGAAGTAATATGAATTTGCTGAAGGTTCATCAGCTGGTAATGGTAAATCCACAGCTGTAAATTTAAACTTAGTTCCATCCGAACCAGTTATAGCAAATACATCATTTTCAGACATCCTCGACATACTAATTGATGCATTTCCATATTTTGCAGCCGTTGTAGTTCCTGTCGTAATTGCCAATGAATCTGCTGAGTATCCACTTGTGTTAAGAATACGAACTATCGTTACAGTTCCTGCACTCCTTAAATATTGTTCTACCGCGTATGGTGTATAATAATCTTTGGTCGTAGTTCCAAACATTTCTTCGAACTCAGGAAAATTACTAATTTGAGTTGGTACAAAAGCAGGACCTTTAAGTGTTGGTCCTATTATACATGCTCCAATATCAGCAATCCCTTGTGGAAGAAATGATAAATCCCGTTCCCTCGTAAACACACCTGGCGATACGATTCTTTCTGCCATTATTTTTCTCCTATGTTATAATTTAAATAACTAAATTAGTCGTTTTTAGACTATAAATATTTAATATAAATATCGCCTAACTTTCTCAAACGATATGTTTGTGGGAGATTATTTTAAGTAGTTTCTGAAGTTTCTACTGGTGCAGGAGTAAATACTCCTGTTGCTGGATCTAAATTTCCAGGACCATACTTTTCATTCAAATCAGCAACTAATTTTCGTTCAGTTTCTTGAACTTCACCGTACTCAACTTCCAATTTAGCCTTAGCATTATCCAATTGGTCTAATTGTTGTGTTACCAACAACCTTTGAACCTCTAATTGTCCAAATTGTAGTTGTTTCTGTTGATATGAGCTTTGTAGGTCTTGTAAAGATTTCAATTCATCTTCTGTGAACTTTGTCTCTTTGTTAGCCATAACTTTTTCTCCTTATTATTATTTATAACTTATACAATATATAAATATCAAGTAAATTACTCTAATTCACTTTTTTCTTTAGATCTTCTATCTCTTGTTTTAATTCCTTTACCGATTCTATTAATAACGGAACTAATCGTTTATAGTCAACTCCCAAATAACCATTTTTTCTTTCTACCACAATTTCAGGAATGACTTTTTTAACTTCTTGTGCAATTACCCCAACATCGTGTCCTCTATGTTGAGCCCAACCTGGTGATTTCTCGTTCCAATCAAACTCTACACCACGAATACCATCTATCTTATCCAATGAACCTTGTATAACTTCTATATTATCTTTAAGTCTTTCGTCTGATGAGTTATATGCTACAACATCACCATCTGATATTATATCACCAGATGCAGATACGATTCCAAACGAAGCGGTTGCAGAAGCACTTATATTTCCAGTAATTTCAAGGCCTGTGTTTAAAGTTTTTCCAACATATTGATAAACAGACATATAGCAATATTGACTATCACTTGGATCTTTTGCGGAATTAAGAAATTGAATTACACCAGTTTTATAATCAAATACATAATCATTAGTTGAAACTATATCACCACTATCTACTGATTCGGATGTAACGGCACTTGATTTATAAAGAATTGCTAAATATCCTGGAGTAGAATCTTCAACCGTAGATGTTGCCAATCCAGCTATTGAATATTTAGGAGATATAAAATTAGTCTGTTGATTGCTATCTATTAACTGTGCACCAACTCCACTATTGCTTCCACTCGGGTCTAAAAAGAACCAAATTTCATTATTAGTATTTGATTTAGTCAATTTATGTCTATACCAATACTTCATAATGTTTTCACTACTAACCGAGTAAAAAGAACCACTCTGTGAACTTCCACTATAAGGTAATCCAGATGATGGAATCTTACCAGTTTGAGTATATATCTCAGACGACTGTAAATCAAGTACACTTGTAAATGATTCTTGAGCAGTCGTGTAGGTATTATGCGTATATCTTCTTGACGCTAATAATCTACTTGATTTTGACCCTGAATCTATTTTTCCCATTTCTTATCTCTAACTAAAAGTCAATGTTATGTCATCTATTGGTGTTGGATCACCTTTATATCTGACTATTACATAAAGTTCATTATCATTTGAATCTAAATACATTCCATCTGCATTTCTTATTGGAACGGTATATGTATTACTTCCAATACTACCACCACTATTTCCATACAAACTAATTGCCGTGGAAAATGGATTTTTAAAATTATCTTGTGCTATATCTGCTTCAATTAAATTACTTGTAGTTGCTGTAGGATCATAAATCCTTGCCACACCCAAAGCGCTATTATTACCACTATTTTTACCCGAACTCTCAAATAATAATGCACATGAAACACCATTTGTGGTAGCGTTCCAAGCTATCAATGTATTATTATTAAGATTTACCGTCATACTTGATTTCGTTCCACCATCAGTTTGAAATCTTCTAATATAATACTTGTAAGTTCCACTACCATAACTTGATGGATACCAATATCTATAACTACCACCTGGATCTACCAAAAATCCTGGTTTCACTTGTAAGTCATAATTACCTAATTGATTTATTGCAAATGTAGTTGTCCATGCAGTTCCATTAAATGCCTGTACGTTATCTGCCAATTGTATTCTGTAACTTTCACCAGTAAATGTTTCTGTTGTTCCTGCTAAAGTTCCACCATCATATCCTTGTGCTCTTCCATAAACTCCCATACTTCCACTTGTATGAGGTTGACCAAACATACTTGCAGAATGATAATAAATTGTTTGAGTATCTAATGTCGAATAATCACTATCCCTATCCCTTGCCCTTGTCTGAACCGTAAATGTTTCATCAGTAAGAGTTGCTGAAGATTGTATATTCTCATCATTACCTGCAGCAAATAATACGGATGCAGATACTATTGCTATATCATTATAATATGGAACTGTGCTCGTACTTCTTGCACTTGAACCACCACTATCATAGATTGCATTTGCAGTTTGTATTGTTCCACCACTCGTGGAAATATTATCATTAGTTATCGATACACTACCCACACCAACACTACCACCATTCATATCTGTTAATGTGGTTGTTGCTGCATATAACGGATTAAATAGTCCTGTAATTTTTGTTGATATTTCATAAGTAGAACCAGTTACATAAGGTGCTCCACTTAAACTTCTCGACACACAGGTTAAATATCTTGTTGTTGTCCCAACATCTGCCAATGAGTTATCTCCTATAGCAGTATTAATTGTAGATCTCGGTGCGAAAAAATATTTTTTATCAGTTCCATTTACATATGTAAAAGCTCCTGATCCAGTTGCTATTCCAACCTTTAAACCATGAAAATTATAATATCCACTTGCAGATACACTTGTGAAATCATTATTTAAGCTCGGATTAGAACCACTATATCTTCTTGTCAACGAACCCGTCATAGAAGTTCCACCAAGATTTTCAAATTTACCATCTTGATATGCTGCAGGTATAACTGCAGGATTAGCAGATGCAATTTTTGCCAATTCCACACCACTCGTTGTTCCAAAATCAGTCATCGTATAATCTATATAAGATTGTGTAGTAAATGTGTTAGATGCTGTTGTTGGCGTTGCAACACTTCCTGTATCACTAAATGATTGTGTTGCTATTACTCTAACATCAAATCGTGTTGCCCCACCACTTGTCAAACCACCTAATCCAAATAATTCACTATCAGCTGATGATTGAACACTTGTTGAACCACCACTATTGGAATCAAAATCTACATAGTAAGTTGGACCATTACTAGCGTAAAAAGTTATACCATCAAAAATCTTTTCACCAACACCTGTCCAATCCTTGTGAACTAAATAATTTAATGTTGTGTTACTTAATGATGTATAATTTTGTGGTAATCTACCAGCTATCTGACTTGCAGTTGAACCTAAATTATTATTATTTGTATCTACACTTGCAAATGTTTTTGTATTTGCGGTTGGTGATGCTGTATCTATTGAATGACTAATTATTCCAGCCATAAATCTTAATATTTCACTCACATGAGTAGTATTATCAAAATTGTTAAAATAACTACCTACTAAATTAGATTGCCATTGATTTGAAGTTGGATATCCATTTTGTATATTATTACTATATATAGCAGTAGATCCACTATCTACTAAACTTATATTTATTGATTCTGAAACATTTAGTGATCCACTTACTTTCAAATCTTGAGTTGCTGCATAAAATGATCCCGTTTTTGCAAATACTCCTGCAGAAACTCCAGTTAAACTACTACCATCACCTAATAATTTTCCAAACGAACCAGTTGCAGTTGAGCCACTTATATCACCAGACAAGTGAATGTCTTTGTATCGTAGTGTAGAAGAGCCTAAATCTGTTGTATTATCCGATTCTGGTCTTAATAAAGTGGTAGCACTACCACCAAGTTTAATAAATGTATTATCGGGTATAATAATTGAATTATTAGATCTATTACCACCCCCTCTAATTTCAACTTCTTCACCATCTTTAGCAGATATGTAAGTACTTCCATCCGATTTACCAGATATTATCATATAATCATTTGAACCTGTCTGGTGTGTAGTTTTTAGTCCTACATAATTAGTACCTAAAGAATATGCTTCTTCTCCTAATACTAAACCATCTCCATATATACTTTCCGATACATACAATGAACCAGTAATGCTATGACTACCAGAAATTACTAATGAACCAGTTAAGACACTATCTAATTGTTTTAATTTTAACTGAGCCATTCTAATTCCTTATACTTCAATGCCTCTTGTTGTTTTCTTTCTTCCCAATACAAAGTCATTCCCTGTGAAATATTCTTTTTGTGTACTCTACTCTTTGGTTTCTTCATCTTTTCTATGGTATCCATAGCAAGTTTTCTATCCGATTGAGCACACGACTTACAAACAGCATTGTTCCCTACAGCACGGTCAAAAGTGTCCTTTCGAGTATAATAAATAATTCTATTACAATCGGGACACTTTCGGTTTTTTCTGTCTCTCCAATGGCGTTTTCTCATATCACTAATAAATATCAAGAAATGGAAATAGTAAAAGAAAAGTGGATAATTAAATTAAATCTTCAATCATTTCCTCAATTTTTTTATTGAGAATCTTTATTTCTTTTAATCCTTTTTTAATCAAGGTAGGTTTACCTTTATTTATACCCGAAAAAACCTTACCCATATTTACTTTCCAACTGTCTCCATAGATTCTTAACATTAAAAAGGAGCGTTTTTCATCACTCATTTTTTCATCAATAGTAGATTCAACTTTAAAAGGTGGTCTATCTATATCCGTATAAACTTTTCCTAACTCTACATCAGTTCCACCCAATCTTTCAAATTCCGTAAGACCATCTGGTTCTCTACCTTTCATCACAGGTTTAGACCACCTTTTTGGTAAATCTCTGAATGAAGTATCATTCCATTCTTTTAATAATTCTTTTAGTTTAATCATTCTCAATAGTCTCCTTAACCCACTTATTTATTGGACTTGGTAAATCACCTACATCAAAATATCCCCAATCTATATGTTCATGATTTATTCTTGGGATAAATTTTGTATTTCCCTTTAATACATATAAATAGAACTCTCCACCATTATCTTTCTTATAGGTACTATTTAAGTCTGGAATACCATTTAATACTATCTGTGTTTCTTCCGTAAATTCTCTAACTGAACCTGCTAATGGTTCTTCTCCAATTTGTATATGACCTTTAGGAATATGCCAAGTACCAGATTTCTCTCCTAAACATAATAATACTTTATCATTCCAATAATATAAAACTCCACCAGTATCATCAGAATCGTTCTCGTGTCCTTCAAATAATAAATCTTTTAGTTTAAGCATTTGAATTACCTGTTTCTTTTCTTACGAAATCTATAACATCACCCTTATCTC
>Ga0080013_1002299_pt1 | contig 22787 bp, 15 predicted proteins | sample ETNvirenome_6_85_FD_69236 | JGI IMG/M metagenome (GOLD analysis project Ga0080013, IMG submission 69236) | Marine viral communities from the Pacific Ocean - ETNP_6_85 (SPADES assembly) (version 2) | ecosystem: Environmental > Aquatic > Marine > Oceanic | place: Pacific Ocean | collected 2013-06-19 | reverse complement strand
CTCTGGGGGTCGGGAGCCGCGGCTACGGCGAGCCGCTTGCTCGGCGTCGTATTTCTCCCGTCTGGCGCGCATAGCAGCATAGTGCGCATCATCCGCTTGTTGTTGGTCGGCATCGGCAGCGCTTTCCTCGTCGTCCGGAACGATACCGACCGTTGCCAGCGCCCGGGCTCGCGGGTCTTGCGGAGGTGGTGCGGCTTTTTTTCCTAGACCCACGGCGCCTTTAAATTTATCCCAGACGCCTTCATCCACCATATGGTCTTCAAGCTCTTCTCGGATGATTTGATTTAATTGTGATTTGGTGAGTTTCATTATTGGTTTACCTTCGCGTATCCTTTCTTTTTCTCGATTACAATCTGCATATCAACACAATCCTTGAGAGAGTCCAAATGCGAGATCAAGAGAACGTTCTTAAAATATACTTTAATTAGTTCCAAGATCCGAATAAAACCCTCCATATTTTCCTCGTCCAATGCGGTCCCTGGCTCATCGAGAATAAACAAATCCGACTTTGGAAGAGAAGAAACGCTCAAAAGCGCTAACCGAATGGCCATCGCACCCATTGTCTTTTCTGCGCCTGACGCCATTTCAATGGGCCTTTCGTCATGTTTGGGGTGCTTAATAAAGATGTCAAGCTTGTTGCCTCCAGTCTCGAAGAACACTTCGAACTCGACAATGTTGGCAAGAACTTTCGCAATCTCTTGATTAATCACTGGAATCTTTTTCTTGATAATATCGTAAGCGATTCCATTTGGGTGCATGCACCGCATCAGCAAATCATACGCAGCGTAATCGTTCTGCAAAGTTTTATACTCTTGTTCTTGTTGTTTGAGGGAGGTGATCTTTTCTTCATAGGAACCAATCTGCTTGACCAGTTCTAGTGTTTCTTCGTCGCATGTTAAGATCTTTTCCTTTTTGGTCTCGATCTTATTCTCATAAGTTTTGCGTTCGTTGATGAGCTTTTCTAAGCCATCAATAACTTTCTTGTTTTGGTTGTATTCTTTGACCTTTGTTTTTGTCTCGGCCAATTCTAAATCGGTGGCGGCTTTTGTGTTCTTGTTGCGTTCGCATTCCAATAGCAATTCTGCCACTTCTGTTTTTAATTCTTGAATCAATTCTTGCATTAAGCGATACTCTTCTAGCTTCTCGACATTTTCTATGGGGTCTAAAGCATTCAAGCGATTCATAGCTGTATGGAGATCCTCTTCAATTCCTGGTTTGTTGGCAACATCAATATATGCATCTTTAATAAAGTGGCATGAAGGAAATTGATCACCACAAGGAATTCTCTTAAGCAATTTTTCCTTCTTGCTGATCTTTTCAAGTTCTTCTCGCAAATTTGTGATGCCGGGGCCTAAGATCTCAATCTCTTCTTTGTCTTCCGTTAGTCGGCTTAAATCTATAAGCTCCAAAAAGCCTTCCGATATAACAACCTTTTGTTGTTTAAGGTCAATGTCGGTTTCTTGAATCGCAATCTTTTCTTGAAGCATTTTCGCTAGATTCTCTTTTTCTTTCTGGTCTGCGAGGGTTTTCGTAATATCAATCAGCTTGCCCGGGATAGAGTTAATTTTATCATCCAATCGTCTAGCACCCTCGTTCAAAATCTTCAGATTCTGCCGATATTTTTCGCATGTTATTTTATTAACATCAGCTTCCAATCGCAGACCTTCAAGGTTTAATCCAAGGTCGGTCAGTTCTGTACTGTAGTCACGATTCTCATATTTTCGGAGGAGGGCCTTGGCTTCTATTGAATCGTCCTTTGCCATCTTGAATTTCTGTTCAAACAATTCCAAATCCAGGAACTTGGCGATGATTTCCTTGCGACGGGTAGAACCCTCGTCAATGAATGTCAATGCACCGTGCTGGCTGGCCAGTGAAGACACTAGAAAATCATCCATGGACCCAAAGTGCTTCCGAATATTTGCGTCGGTCTGCGTGCGTGTGGTGCCGTTTAAGGATGTAGTTTCATCTGTGACAGGATCATAGACTTCAAAATTCAAATCCGTTTTGGCTTCTAAGGTTTCAACGCCCTTTAAACGCTTCGTGTATTTTTCAGAGATGCGCTTGATGTTATATACCTTGTGTCCGATCTCAATCTCTAAAACACCTTCGCAAGATTCTTGATGTTGATTAATAAGGTTAAGGTTTTTGCGTTCGTTCTTGCTGGTGGTATTGAATAACGTGTATAAGACTGCATCAATGATGCTGGATTTACCGCTGAAGTTCTTCCCAAAAACTCCAATGATGCCGTTAAGGTTTTCAAAGTTGATGGAGTTGCCTTTGCCATAATTAAACAGATTGTCCCATTTAAATGACTTGAGTTTCCAGTTTACATTTCTAGAGATCTCTTCTCGGTCTTCAATGATTTTGTTGTACTTGCTATTAAGCTCAAACACACGTTCTAAAGTTGTGGTATCGGTCTGATAGTCCGAAAGAAATTCGTCAATCAGTTCTTCTTGGACTTTAATGTCTCGCAGGTTTTCTGTCTTAATACCATCAGCTAGGTCTTCCACGTTGCCGCGTTCGCCAGCGGCTCTGTTGAGAAACGAAATACTCTCCGGGTTAAAGCGATGCTTCGCGATGTCCATTGCTCGGCGCATCGTGTTAAGCGGAAGGTTATTGTTGCTAACTAATCGCAGGCGGGCGCCGGCGGGTACTTGGAGATTGCGAGGCATGCGCCCCTTGAGTGTGAGCGGAATTGTAAAGAACGGTTTAGGATTTTTAAAGACAAGGGGCTCGATCTCCCACTCATCTTTAGAATCAATCTCCCAAATTAAAAGGCCTTTATCGTTGGTCTCGCCATGGTTCTGCTGGACAGTTGAGCCGGCGTACCAGACACGGCCATCGTGGTCTAGGAACTGACGCCGGTGGATATCGCCGAGCATCGCAAAATCAAAATCATCAAAGATGGAAATGTCATCTTCACCAAAGCTCATCGTCCAGTTTGTATCGGTTTTACAATTAGAAATTGAACCGTGATAAAGCGCAATATTGATCTTGTCAGTATTGCTGGGCTTCATCCATTTGTCTCGATCAAAAACTGACAAGACATTCAAACAGAATTCGTCGTTCAAATGAGTCTCGCCTGAATTCTTGAGCAAGTGCAATGTTGGCATGTCAAGCGCATCGACAATCGGTGTCAATGCATCTTGGCGACTGCTGTTCTTTAGGTTGCCGTCATGGTTTCCTAGAATGATATAGGTTGGTGCAATCTCAGCGAGACTGCGAAAAAAATCAGAACACATCTCAACAAACTCTGGTGAGATCTGTGTTTTGGTGTGGGCTATATCCCCACAGTGTATAATGTAATCGACCTTTTGTTCCCGCAGTGCTTTATACAACTGCTCGAAAATGATTCGATATTCATAATGATACTTCAAATTTTTGATATGAGTATCACTTATATGTGCAAACTTCACGTACCCTCCGCATAGATACTCTTATAGTATAACTCATTGTCAAGCAAGAGTCAAGCTTTTATTCTTCGTCGCTCTCTTCGTTGTCTCGGATACATTCTTCATGCTCTTGATCGGGGTGTGCGTCTTCACACGACTCTCCCGGATGTGCGCATGGATCATATCTCTCGGCTACTTGCGCAATGTCCTCATAATAGCCTTCATAACGAGCTTCGTCAGATGGATAATCTTTCTCCTCCCATTCTGCTAGCAATGTACGCAGTTCAGATACCAAGTCTCCTACACTCAATTGGGGCTCGCCTCCGGGGCGAGCTACGGTAGGAGAGCCGGTTAACTGCGCGGCGCGCAATTGGGCGCCGGCGGCGCCTGAATAGTTTAATTCATTAAGCTCTTCTTTGATAATATCCATCAAGTCCGACTTTTTAACGCGCATTCTTAGTCTTTCTTGTCAGCTTCGCGTGCTTTCTTTGCTGCTGCTGGTGCGTATTTCGCTGCCTTATTGATAATCTTCGCCTTATCTGCTTCGGGGGCATGGCCGCGTAAATCTATCGCAGCTTCTGCTGACTTCTTATCAAAAATAGGAAACTTGTCTTTTCCCACCGTGGCATGTTTTTCGCGGGTATCTTGAGTAATGTTGCCCTTGGCAGTGCGTTCGGCTTCTTCAAGGGTATCTTCTAATTCTTCTTTAATAATCTGTTTAAGTTGTGTTTTGGTTACTTTCATCGGGGGTCTCCTACACTGCCGAGAGTAAATTCATCAATAAATAGTCTTCTCTATCTATAAATCTCGCTTTTTGTTTCCTTTCTCGGAAAACCTCTCTGGGCATCGAGCCCACGTCTTCATAGCCACTTACGTCGATCTTATATAATTCAACATCATATTCAAGAAGCGTCTGAATAATCTTGTTTTCTTTTTCTCTCGCGTCTGGATCGAGGGCAACATAGACTGGCGTGTCGTTGTAGACAATTTTGCGGATGAGATCCGAGTCAGGCCGCAACGTAGATCCCAATATGGGTACGCTGTTTCCGGCAGTAATGGCATCAAAAACTCCTTCGACAATTGTCAGGTCTTCGTTCCAATCAATATATAGCTCATTGAACACAATGTCTTTAGATGCTTTTGGATTCTTGTATTTATAAGAATCTCCGTTATATGATCTCGCCATAAAATAACTGACATCACCGTCATCATTAAAGGATGGAATGATAATGCGGTTGCGATATTCGCCACCGAAACAATAACCTATCTTCCACTTAAGAATGTCGGCCTTTGTTATGCCACGCGAGTGCAAGTACTTGTAAGCATATACACCAGTCGCTGGCACAATGCCGGCAAGACTTATGAATTCTTCTGGAAGATCCAGAGTGGGCTTAATGTCCACACCATCGCTACCATCAAATAGCTCGGCAAATCTCTCAAGATCGTGGCGGCCTGTAAGCTCTTCCCATCGCTGTAGCTGAACAAATGTGCCAAAACGACGAACCAAACGCCTAATGTTACGACCACGATAATCGCATACCCAACACTTAAAAACATTCTTGCGAATGTTAACAGAGAGTTTAAGTTTGTGGTGATCGCATGCCGGACATTTGAAAAGTGTTTCTGCGCCATTTGTGTGTGAATATCCTAATACGTCACACAGAATCTTGTGTTTCTTTTTCTCGCTCAATTATATCTCCCGCCCTCGCGATTATAATTGCATCCGCCCGATCATATGATTCAGGTTTAGGATTGCCCTGGTGTGTATATTGTACCTTGAAAGTGGGCTCGTTGTCAAGTAAATATTTCAAAACAACTTTTTTTGCTTTCTCGCCTCTCGGAACTCTAATGCCGACTGTCTTGCGGGCTGTGGAGGCACCAATAAATTCTGGTTCAATTTCAAATAGTTCGAAGAGAAGCCATGCCACAACGCCATTAAAGCGAGTTAAGGTTGAGAGAGTTTTGGCCGATGACTTGCCACCCATAAACATGTGGAGCGATTGCTCGATATAAATGTGCTCTATAGGAAATTCCGAATTACCGGGAGACCTGTCTTCATTATTAAGCTGGTACATTTCAAAGATGTCCATCAGCTTTTCTTTTATAGCAATTGTCTTAGCGAAAAATCCTTTGTATTTTCGCAAATCAATAGAATCATAATACACCAGCACATTGTCGGTAACAATTGCAAAACCTGTGATGCTGGTGGATATATCCACACCTAGTATCATTTTACACCTTATAACTGCGCCAGTTCAGCCATGGCCGCGTATCTAAATATTCTTTGTCCGACTCATGAGTATATGCTTCTTGTTCAAACCGAATACGACGATAGGCCGTGGACCTTGATTTATATTTAAAAAGTCCATGACAAAAATCCCATAGATAGAGCAGATAAAAGAACAATACTAAAAGCTCTTTTTGCTGGCAAATGTGGATAGTTTCATGACGAAGTACTCTCTCGTTCATTTCTTCCCTAGAGATGATAAACGGGAACAACGTAATCGCATAAACATTAATAAAGACAGAAATAAGCTTTAAAAATTTAGGGGCAATTATTTTAATGGGGACCATTAAATATCCAATTTTAGTTTAAACGTGTAGTCCTGGTCTTCTTCTTTAAGAACAGGGTTTGCGAGCGTTGCGACTCCAATAAGGTTTTTGTGCTCATCATAAAGCGCAACTCTCGAAACATACACTTGCCTTTTGAAAGAGGCTGAATAATTAGTATAACTCGAACTGACAAAATTTACAAGCATTCTTTCATTATTTTCTTCATAAACATGTGAAGAAGTGAAATTGACCTGATCTTGTCCGTATTGAATGTAAGTTGGATTGTTGGAATAATTGACTTCTCCGCGCTTTGCATGCGCGAACATTGTCATAACTTGTGTTTCAGTTGTGCCTCGGAAAGAGAGATTAAAAGAAACTTTGGCGGCTCCCTGTTGATAAGCTTCGGACATGTTGTTAATTTGATATCCGTCGTTGCCGCCGGCTCCAAAATTAATCCACCTGGGATAATCTTGTGTGTACCACGTGGGACCACTCGATGCAGAAATTGCCGGCAAAAACAAAGTGCCATTATCTGGATTAAGTTTCCATGAGCCGGTAAGCATAATGATGCCTTCGTCATATAAAACAACGCCGGCGACTCTTCCAAGGGGATCTCCGCCATTATCATGGCTAAAATCAGGATCTTCGATGTTACCTGAAACTTGGATCAATTCTCCGTTTTGCTTAATATCTCGCAGTTCACCAGCTAGAGAGCCCGTGAAATACCATTTAAGAGAAAGGCTTCCGGGTTGAATTTGTGAGCCATAAAAAATAGACGGAATGTTAATAGTATTGAGGGTCTGGGTGTTTTTGTTTCCGAAGGAGGACGAGACCAAATAGTGCTTGCTTCGGTTGCCGTAAAAATTCAAACGGTTCTTTAGAGCCACAAATTGTTTGTTGTATTCTCCTTCGGGGCCCCACGCTGCCGATGCATCAGATGGGTCTGCTGACGATGAAGGCTTTGTAATATACTTGCGCGTAATAGAAGCCGAAAGCGGGTACTCTCCATAAAGAACCTCGGAGTTGACAGCGCTCTCCCATTCGTTTGGGGTCCAGCCGCCTTCACTACTAGATGCGATGGTGGACTTAAAGCTCGCCCTCGCAGAATCTTTGCGAATGAAAGGATAGATGAAGTTGTTATAATCTAAGACCCTATTAATATTATATTCATATAAGCTAAGATACCCCGGGGGAACATTACGCACTTGCGGCGTACCAGACCATTCGGCATCGTCAGGCCATGTGTCGCTATTATCAAAGCTCTTAAGAAATTTTGCCCCTAATAATTGGGGGGTTTCATTATAGTAAACAGTTCCATTGTAAATGAAAAACTCACAACTAGGGTGAGCTTTCATTGTGTTTAATAGAATGTCTTTTGGTTCAAATTTCTTGAACGACATTTTTAGTAGTCCAATCTAACTCGCAAAGTCATCTCGTTAGTTGGATCTTTCTTAAGAGGCTCGGAGAGTTTTGCGACGGCTAATAGCTCATTATCCGGCGCATACAAGCCGATAGTTGTAATGTATGATACTGGATTATCGCTGGCAACATTCTTAACTCTAATCTTACTTCCAGTCAAATAGGTAGGATTCGAGCTATAGTTGAATTTATTGTGAGGTACTCGGCAGAAATAGATCTGCGAGTTGATCTCGGTCGTATTGTTGAAAGATAAGCTTTGAACGCGGTGTCTTAATGCGTCACAGGATCCGGTGATATTTGCGCCGGAAAGCGACTGCGTGATGTTGTAATATACTGAACCGCCGCTGCCTGTGTAGAAGTCGGAAGACGAATTAAACACCGAAGCAGTGACCATCGCAATTCCTGATTGATAGAAGAGTACGCCAACTGCGTCGTTGGTTCGATAACGCGAATCTGATTGGGACATAAAAAGAACCCCATAATCTCCGCCAATAGTATTCTTTGTACCCTGATCGTTTGCAGAAGATGCGGATGCATCAGTAATCGTAACAATCGTAGGAACCGTTCCGGCGCGTTCAAAAGGATTGTTCCAGCTACCAGTTCCGACAACCAAAGAGAAAGAGCCTTTCTTGATTTGGTCCTTGGTGAGAAGGCGAGAAAAGTTGATGACAAACACTTCTTTCATTTGTCGGTTGTCATCGCCGTAATTTAGATCACTTTCGAAAGTTTCGATTGTGTTGGTACTTCCACTATATCCCAAGAGAACTTGGGCAAATTGGTTGTACATATTAATCTTTTTGGCATTTTGAGTGGTGCCACCCGAAGAACCAGACATGCCAGAAGTGGCTGCATATGCAAACGTAATATCGAAGATATGGTTGGCCGAAGAACTAAGATAGGGGTAGTCATAAACTGACTGAAACATCCCTGCCGAATAGTTCTTGATGTTATTTTCGTTCGGCCAATTTCCATACGTTCCGGAGATAATCGACCCTGTGATGGGGATTGCTTCGTGCAATACGGTGCGTGTGGTGGTAACGTCGGTGTTGACGTTTAGTTGTTCATAATTCTGTACTGGCATTTATAATCTCCGTTATAGCTAGCTAGCTCGCCTTGTAAGTCTAATTGGCAATTGGTATTGCGCTGCCGATCTTGCACCAATCACATACACCAGGATATCTATATAATCGTAAGTATTGCCGTCACTAAATAAATCTTGACCAATGGAGCCATAAAGACTATATTTAGAACTTCTAGCGCCCGAAGACACAGACGTCAGAGCGGTATCTACTGCAAAATTAAGTGCCACGACTCTCGCGCGAGGTCCGTCAATAGCTGAAACAGTAGTAGCGGCGGTCGATGTGCCGGTATAATAAACACGATTCTTGATCCCATTCGCCACATAAGTACTATAGTTACTCAATCCTTGAGTTACGGAACGGCCGGCTATAGCCTGTAGTGGCAAGCTGACGTCGCGTTGTCCTGATGGTTGGTTCGTAAATTTAGTGAACAGGCCGCGCTGGGGGCCATACACCCCGACCAAAAACCTGTTATCCACAGAAACCATGAAAGTTTCGTCGTCGAGATTTAGACTTACCAAATAGTTGGTTTGGTTTTCTTGTGTTCCCGTGACGCCGTCGTTTCCGGCGCCATCAAGCCCGGATTCTAAGACGATCTTAGTGCCGGTTGTGTTCTGATTTCTCAGCACGTATTTCGGATTAGCCGTAGCAGTTGTGGCTTCCAGGGCGTCGGCAGTCTCTGAGTTTGCAGCCAAATAAAATACATTATTATAATCGGCGGCTGTGTTGTCAACTAATTCATTCACCTTTAATCTCGGCAGATAAAGCATATCATTTCTAGAGATTGATAACAATCCATAAGAAATATTAGCGTTGGTCTGCGTTGTCGCCTCTAAAACAGGAGTTTGAAGAATCTCCAAATCCGTATATGCCGAACCCGTATTCGGGTTATAAAGGGCGTAATTGATGCCGTCATCGCCAAGGGCAAATTTAGTAATTCGAAAATTACCGGTCGCCATTCGTTTGCGACCACCCTCGGTCAATACTGCATCTAGGATGATGTCACCCGAGTTATCTAAAAAAGCCATTTATTTTCCTCTCTCTTCATAAATAGTTTCATTTCTAAGTAATGTCTTTATTAATTTTATACCCTAACTGGTCCCAGAATATCTGGTAATTCTTATGGGTAATTGAATTCTTGCCGATGATGCACGACCCTCTACATATACTGTAGTATCGATATAATCGTATAAGTCTCCATCACTAAATAGTTCCTTAGAAATTGTTCCGTAAACTGTGTATTTGGGGTCTGCGGTGCCTTCTGAGCGCGTTTTTAGGTTACCAGCGACGGTAAAGGCTAGCGCAGTAGCGGACCCGCGGGGACCATTGATAGAAGAGACTTTCTGATCGTTACCATCGATAGTGGCAAACACCAAATTATCTACTCCCTTAATCATGTAAGTGTTAAAATACTCCAATATAGTAGGCAGTGACGTCGCGATACTTTTTTCTAAAACTCCAAAACTAACTCTTGAGCGTCCATCATCTTGGGTATCGTTTTTAAAAGCAGCGCCTAATGGGGGTCCCCATAAATTTTCGACAAACCTGTGATCGGCGTAAATATAGTAGGAGTTGTCGAGCAGATTAGTTTGCAGAATATAGGCATCACGATAAGCCGGCGTACGATTAAGCCCCGGTTGCGTGTGAGGTATCTCTAAGCCTGACTCTATCATAATTCTAACATTAGTCGCATCGTTTGTCTCTAATACGTGGAGCTTATCTGGCAGTGCGCTGCGTAGTTTTTTGGTGGTTTCGTCATTAACGGACAAGTAATAAACATCACCCAGTACGGGACCTAGAGATTTTTTAGCAGAACTCGTTTGTTTTTCATTAACCTTTAAAACAGGAAGATACATCAAGTCAGGCCGAGCGAAAGTCAGGAGCCCATAATTAATATTGGCGTTGGTCTCTGCCAACGCTTCCAATTCCGGTGTTTGCGACATGCTCGACTTTCGATCATAAGCAGTATTAGAATCTTGTGCGTCACTACGACCTTCGGCGTCGGGCCATGCTCCTAAAATAGTATAGTCCATTTCATCATCACCAATAGCAAATTTAGCAATCTTAAACTTACCTTGAGCCATGCGTTTGCGGCCTTTGTCGGTCAAGATAGCATCAAGTGGGATGGTACCAGCATCTTTTAAAAAAGACATATTTTATCTCCACTTTGTCGCATAGCTTTATTGTTCATTCTCTAAATTGTAAGTAATGTTTAAATCGATTTTTTTGCCGGTTTTCTTGGAAGTCATCCGTATTTTAAACGTTTTGCCCCAAATGACGTCATCGGACTCGCCTACGCTTAAATTACTTAATTGTGAATGGGCTGCGTCGGCAAAGTCTACTTCCTCGGTATTCAATACAAGATGCGAGATATTGGGCCTTAAGTGAATAAGTTTCTTAAAAAATCGCGATGGCTGCGTAAAGATCTCTTCCTGCAAGTCTTGTTCAAACAGGGTGTTAAACGTGGCATATTTATAGCCGCCGTCGTTCACTAACTCGCTTTCATATATTTCTGATACATGGCTTGGCAACATGTGTTCATTCAAAACTCTAAAAAGATAATAATATTTAGAATTGGTTTGAATCTTATCAACAAAATTAGTAACACTGTGTGTAGCTTTAGAGTCTGGGATCCTTAAATCAATTTGATCATAAAAATGATCTGCGAAGTCTGATAGATTCTTTGGCTTTGTGCTCATACGATAAATTTGTACATATCGCGCGTTGGATACGGTGCCCAAAGTAACCTTCTCGCCGGGAACAAAATCATTTGCATTTTCATAATCGACTTTGGATTGCTCGTCGGCCGGTGTAAGAGGGAAGGGAAAATGATTCGAAACAAAGAATTCGTAATTTAATACAAAGCCGATTGATTGAGAGTCATCCATTACTTGATAAGGAATCACATCCAATCGTGAGCCAGGATTGTCCATAACTTTTAAGCTTTTTGCATATAGTGGAACTTCCACAATTTTTATAGTGGGGCTATATGTGAGATTAAAATCGGCTAAGTATTCATCCGATCCAATATAATGAGCATCCGTGGCAGAAGGAGCATATTGCTGGGCCGCCTCTAAAGTCGACTCAGCATCATAAAATTGGGCGGCAGTTTCTCCGGTTTGGGGATCATAAAACTCCAAGCAGTGCTGATCAGGAGTGCCGTCACTATCTGTATCTGCCTGTCCTATCTGACGGCTAATTCTCAAGTCTTCATATTGGTATTTCTGACCCACAACAGCCACATACGCATATACTTGATAAGAGTATTCTACTCCATATTTGATTTGAGAATCATAAATCTTCATGTTATTGGTGGTTGTGCCGGGCATTTGTTCTGGATTAAAAATCCAATAATTTTGAAAGGGCGCTGAAGTAAATAAGTCGCCGCTAGGGTTGGGAGAACCTCCTCGTTTTTCAATACGATATGCTAAAGTTTCAAGTCCGACTTGCTTGCCATCGCTATTGGTTCTATATAACAAGCTGGGGGAAATATCCCCTCCCGCTACATGTAGCTCTCCATTGTAATCATAAGTTGTGGTTTGAAGTAAAGTATTAACATATTCTAAAACTCCTAACGTATGAGTAGTGTTTGCATATCTCTGAGTGTTGTCGCTGGACATGGCTGCTGCGCGCAAATCAGTGACTTCTCCAAGGAAATAGCAATCTTGTATCTCGGCATTATAGTTGTTATAGCAACTCATCAAGAACTGTGGCAGATCTATTGCGCGCATGCTAGTGGTATTCGCAACTCGTTTCTCCATTAATTGCTTTCCGGGATCTGCCGACCAATCGGCTGTTTTGTGTTCTTCATATCTTACAATCTCGATATTTTCAATAGGAATGTCCGAAGCTTCTTGCAAGAAGGCTTCTTTGAGGGTTTTGATAAATTTTTGCGAGAAATCATTATTCTTAATTGAATCTTTTAAGCTACCCTCAGTGGGTGATTCACTCAGTTGTGTATTGCTGTCAATTGGAAAGGCAAGCTTAATGTAGTAAGGAAACTTACTCGCATCCGCTTCCATGTTTTCTATGAGTCCGCCCGATTCAAATACTTTATCATCAAGCAAAATATTGGTGAGCATGCGAGGCAGTTCTGTTTCTGCGCTTGCTGGCACACTGCCTTGAGCATAGGTGGCACTCAAATATGTTCGAATATCGCGAGTCTTATCTATGTATTCCGTAGAGTTAGGAATACCGGTATTAGTGTCGGTGGTAAGGTCATCTATTGTTAATTGAAAATGAGGTAGAATGGAGGAAATAACGGGAGTATACAACGTTGAAAGTTCTTCATTCGTTAAAATACCGAGATTAGCAAAATCTACCACATATGGGTTAACATCAAAATGGGCCCCGTTGGGATCGGCCAGATTATCGCTTTGTCCTTTAAAGATCTCAAAGAAATACAGATTAGGAATTAACGTTTCGGTTCCCAATGTCGCTACTTTGGCTTCATATTCTTCAATATGATTTTGATAATTGTACCCTATTTCAATTTGATAACTTGGCTCGGGACTAGAGTTGTCGGCCCCACGAAGCAATTTAGCTTCTTTTTTGCCGTAAGGCGCATAATATTGAAAGCGGGTAGAGTCATAGGTACCATAGCTAAAAAAGCCGGGGTATTGGGTTTCCATATAGGTGCCCCCCATTACGATATCTTTCCAATCGAGATCGTTCGAAATAACCTTACCTTCCCCCACTATCCTCACAGGGAATTTATATGCAGGAGCCAAAGTGTTGTCAGAGGCTGCTAGTTCTTCCATTAACGACATGTTAAAATCGAAACTCTTCATGCGGGGGTCTAAAGGCAGATTATAAGTTGCGGTATTACCATTCATGATATAAGCATCGTTAGATTCACCAAAGCCAAGCACCTCTCCTTCTGCCGAAGAAGAGTTGATATCCCAATAAGACCCAATAGCTGAACGGAATTTTTCTCCCGATCCCGAAAGCAGATTGGTATCTAAAAACGTAATGGTGCGCGCGTCTGAAAGTGAAATTGTCATTAGTACATATCTCCGGTTTTATAGTCTACGGTGCTTTCGACTTGTGTTTCGGTATCCGAAATCCGTGTTTTAGTAGTAGTCAAGGAGACGTCTATTCCTTGCGCACTCTCCATGCCCGTAAGCACGCTTAGATTGGCGCTAGTAAATGCGGGAGTTTCGACGGCATTAGACTTATACCGTTGGGGTCCTTCAAAAAGTGATAATTGCCCGGTTGCAGTAGCTATGGCGGAATCGATGATATCGTCGGCTGTGGTGTTCTTGGGGGAGCCAAAAACTTCGCGGAGCCTGTTGACTTCGGCGTTAGAATATGAAAGCGTGATTAGCGCCGGATCGCCAGAGGTGTCGACAGAACTATTAATGTCGGAATTAATTCCTTCTTGAGAAATCCCGAAGTAGAGTTTGACGGTCTGCGTAATGTTGGCAGGATTTCGAAGCCTATGAACATAGAGTCCCATCTCGCCACTCTCCAAATATTCATCTAATTGTGAATCAGAGATGTTGGCTGTGGCCACCACTGCAAACTCCAAGGGCGCAACCAAAAGCCCTTTATGAGTAGTCGAAGCGATGCCGGCGTAATAAAAGGTGCCTATGGCGTTATCGGACTCGTTATAAACATATGCTCGGCCGGAACTGACCGCCTCTTCATAAGCCTTTACATCCTCTTCGCTGATGGTTACGGGATCTCCAGATTCGGCTTCTTCTCTGATCTCTTCGGCAATTGCTTCCTGTTGTTCATTGATCGGTGTGGCGGTATTACCTTGATTGCCTTGTGCATAATCATATAAGTCTTGAGAACAGTAGCCGGCTTGATACCAATCCGAAGCGGTGCCCTCGCCACTACCTTGTCCAGGTATAGCTAATCGGCCGCCTTGGGAGAGGCAATCTGCTGCGCCATCGTCGGTTGTAACAGGAACGGAAATTCCCTGACAATCTACAAAACTAAAAGGGGGAAGCCAACATTTTGGATAGGTGCTCATCTGTTCATTATCCTTTTGTTATAAATATTCATTTTATATTTTCTTCTTTTCTTTTCTCAAGAAGCTTCTTCTTTTTTTGCTCTAATTCTATCGAATAATCGCGGTTGTTTGCAAATTGTTTTAAAGTGGGAGTTTTAGGATCATCCAAGTTAAGTTTAATGATTTCATTAGTGATTCTTTCTACGCGCGGAGTAAGCTTATCTTCGATTATCTTATCTCGTCTGCGCTTCTCATCTTGCGGCGGTGCATCGTCTAGTTCATAAAACGGATCTTTGTTGTTAGAAAATTTGTCCTTAGCTTCCGTAGGTGTGTTAGTAAGAGTTGCATAGATCGGATCAAAAATAGCAATATTTTCAACTACTTCGGTGTTGGTTTGGTCATCCAATAGTGAATAGCTTTTCTTTTCTTTGGCTAAGGTGACCCCCAGAGAAAATAAGACGTTAAAGGCGGCTAAATTTATAGAGGCATCCCGCGGGGCAGGGGGTTGTCCATCCTGCTCTAGCAAAGTATTGGCCGCCCTATTGATGGGGACTGCCGGCGAATCTGCCTCTATAATTTTTCCCTGGACAAGGACGCGCTGAGGTCCTGTCTGTTGAGCTTCTTGAAGTATGTGACGAGTACTTATTTTTCTAGTTCTAGGCATTAATAATTATTTCCTTAATTCACTTTTTCGTAGCGAAAACATCTGCAAGATACATATGCTCGGTAATTCCAGTCAGTACCTGCCCATTCTGGGAAAGGGGTATACACTTGCCGCGGGTGCTCATAAAGATCGCACTCGATCTTTTGATATCCGGCCATTTCCGAGGTCATTTGGGTGCCGCTGCCCCGAAGCCCTTCGCCTCGATAAAATGTGGCAGAATACCGATTGTCGTCATATGTGCTGCTGTTGTCTGTGGCTTTATCTTGGGCCCATTCGCCGACTTCTTCGGCAAACTCAGTAAGGGCCGTCCCTTCTAAAGTCCCGCCGGCGTTGGCATCGGCCCAATCTTCACGTTGACTCCTTAAGTCGCCGTAGCCGCGGGATTCATTGGCGGCGCCGGACACCCATTCGTTGAAGACAAGAAGGTTTTCGAGGTGGAGTTTCTCGCTATTGTTCATCGTCCGATGAAATTCGAGTTGAACAGGACCATTACCGATTTCTACCCATTCATATATATCGTTAGTTTGAGGATCAACAGAGATGGTGGGAAAGTCAGCGTTTACATATATGGATGTATTCTCCAGAGATAACTCCTGGGTGTAGGACAGTGGGCGCCCCCAAGCATAGGCCATAGCGCGGTCCTGTTCGTTAGGAAGATCAATTTCTAGATTTTGGAATTCATCATTCAGGGCTATTAATTTTACAAGAAACAAGTCGACTTCTTCAAGAGAGCCGAGGGCCGGGCTGGTTTTTTCGGAGATGAGAGAAGCGTCTTCTATCAGTTGCTCCATTGGCTTGCTAGCAGTGTGATCTAACAAGTCTCTATACATTGTATATGTCATAGGCGATAGAATCCAGGGTGCATTATTCATATTGCCACCATAAGTCGAATTCATCGACTCATGAAAAAAAGAATTAAAATACCCCCCTTGATCATTATAGTTGCAGTAGTCGGCCGCTATATCGCGATAATCTTGGAATATATTTACCACATCTTGTAGTTTATTTTTTAAATGAGTTAAAGCCCAAAGTGACAAATCAGTGACCCCAATTTCAACTGCGTAATAATCTCCGAAGGCGCCTTTCGCATTCTCGGCACTGGCGGGTGAATCAAAGAGAGTGTAATAATAATCTTGAAATTCAAAACACATAAGCCGATAATCATGCCCCAATTGTTCACTATACATTCCATTAGGTCCTGCTAATTCAAACGCACGAAGGGCAACATAAGAAGTGTCAGGGGCGCCCTCAAAACCTTGAGAAGTTTGGGGTGTAGAACCTAAGATCGCGCTGGCTTCTCCGGGCTCTTCAGTATACTCTATTGGTTTGGGCTTTGGCCACCCCTTGTCATCGACAATGACAGTGCCGGCATTTTCGTATTTATTGTTAAAACCGGCCCAAGTGGCAGTGACCCCGGTATTAGTAAGATTTAAATAATCTATTCTTTGCAAGTCAAGATTATTAATTTTTACTACAGTGTTCATAAGAGCAGTTCCAAATAATTTATCTATTTTAGAAATGTCTAAAAGAGTCGCAAGATAGGTATCTCGATGTAGCACTTTTTCCATATCAAAAAAGAAGTAGCCCCAATTTAAAGCGTCCGAGGGAAGAGTAAGAGGGTCGTCTTGATTAATATTATATATTTCCGTACTAATCAACGCATTGCTATAGATCACTTCTTCCTGCAATTCTGCGTTTGTTTCTGGTGCCACCCATCCTACGTTTAAAGTTCCAAAAGCTCTCGCATCTACGAGTTTGGCGTTTTTATACAATACTTTCTTTAATTTGGCATTTGATTGGATTTTCGTGTTAATAGATGATAAGGTTGTGCTTAAGTCGTTATAAAACCGGCCGGTCTTGGTGGCTCCGCCGCGCTTAGGAAACGACTTTCTTACTTTATTTAATTCAGATACTACAAGTGAATTATTGGCGCCAGTCTGAGCAATGTAAGAAACGCTGTTTGCGACTCCGGCCAATTCTACTTCGGTTTCTACATCAGTAGGACTATATTGGTCTAAAAGCCCGCGCATAGACGCTTGAATATCGGACGGTTTAATGTTGCCGGCTTCATAATCTGTACCGTCTAATGATTTCAGGACCGGTCCAGTATAGAACTCGCCCGTGGGAGTGGTATAGGCTACTAAAGAATCCTCGTTAAGGGCACCGTTAATAAAAACGTTTTCATAAGTCACATCGCCAATATTTCGTTTTATAAGGGCCGTGGGCGCATCAGGCAAATATATAGGGTGTCCGACCAAGGGGTCGTTGGTCGTACTGACAAGATTATTAAAACTCTCTATCCACGTCGTAGTCTCAGACAAATCGTAAGTGGTGGCAAAACAGCATAGTGTCCCGTATTTAAGTAAGGTATTTTGACTCATGCTCCGGAGTCGACTGTTAAAGGTTTCTGCAGTATAGAGAGGGTAAATATCGGTCTCAAAAGAATATTTAAATAACATGTTTTCTGAGTTGTCATAAACAATTTCGGGCTCTATATTGGTTAAATTCGGAATTATTTGCTCAAAATTGGAATGTACAGGGAAGGTTGCATCATCAGTGATAAGCTCGGCGTTGTTGACAATAGACGATAAAATTGTTGTGGAGCCATTAATTATTGCGTTTACATTAGACGCGTCAAAAACCATTACACCATAAAAGTTTAAGCTGCTTTCGAGGGCATTCAAGTATTCGTCACTTGGTGCTTCATCCGTTGAAGAGGGCAAATAGATAGCTGTGCGTACTTTAAGGGAGCTATCGTAGATATAGACCTTTTCAATAACAAGCGACGGCATAAACTTGCCGAATGCTTTTACTGGGTCTCCAGTGTATACTAATCCAGACATACTTCAGGCTCCGTTACTCTACCGTAAATATCATTATAAACTAAATCGCTCGCTTCATCTTCGCACTCAAAGTCTAGATCAATATAATAAGATTCTTTATTATAGATCTCGGACCCTTTGCAGGCCACCCTTTGATCGACTTCATAGTCAGTTAAAACATCAAAATAGTATTCCACACTCGATGTGGTTAAACTCGTCACGTTTGTTTCGGGGGGTCTTTCCGAAACCATCAATCCATCTTGAACTTGAGGAATTCGTTTTTCAAAAAACTTTCGTTTCATCACATTATTACCATCAACCCCGCCGTCCATACCTTGAATGGTAAACGGAGTAGTATCCTCCGTAACATCCATAGAAATACCAATATTGTAATAGGGTCCAAATTTATTATTAGTCAGAATGACTCGTGTTAGCTGGTCGCCATCATTAGCGTTTCGAACAATTTCTGCTGTCATTGTGGAGGCAAATACGCCGGCTACTGGCGGATTCGACCGCGCGTTGCCGTTGAACACGTTCACAAAGGCATCTGTTTGATCTATGGTGTTGGCTTGAATTTCCACATCAGTTTTATCGCCAGAGGGTGTTGTTTCAAAAGCAAAGGTTTGCGCACTGATCCCATCATTAATAGTAATGGTGTCTCCATTGGAGGGCAAAGAGTTGAATTCAATACTTCCTGTTGCTTGCACTCCGGTGTACTCTCCGACTTCGAATATTTCGATCTCAAAGTTTTCAGTAAGCAATTCGGTATTCAGTTCTTCAGCATATACCACGGCGTCATTAAGTCTTAATGCAATTATTTTATTATCTTTAAAAGCTTGAGTGGTGCTTGCCAACTGTTGAATGCTATCAGGATCGGCTGTATCTATAAAGTTATAATCATGAACCTCTTTGACATATTTTAAATCGATATCAATCTGCGGGATTCTCACTCGATTTTTTAAATCTTCAGTCGCTGAGGAACTAATTTGTCCTTGGAACGTGATAATCTTCCATGCCGGCGCTGCTTGCGTATCTCCATCAAGATATGCATCGCCAATCATTGCGTTAAATTTAAAGAAATCTTTACGTGGTTCTTCTTGGGTCGGATTGTAATCGGCAGCAAAAATGCCACTGTAGCCTGTCTCATAGGCTATTTGGTTGGCATCAAGGAGTTGTATGTTGGTTTGGGCCTCTGCAGCCGTCATGACGCCGGCCTGTTGAGCACTGTATATGTCGCGCGAGAGTTCGGTCACACCGTGAGCTTGCTCTGCATGCAGTTGCAAAGGTGCTTGGCGTTCGACTTCTTCAAACAGCACAAAGCTTTCAATATAAGAAGTTTCGTCCTTGATTCTGCGCTGGATATCATTTTGTAATTCTTTTGGAGGGATAACCAAGGTTCCCGTTCCATCTTTACCAGCAGCATGCTGAATGTCATATACAACATTGTCATCATAAAACGCATAATAAGTCGGCTTAAAGTTGCCTTGAGACAAAAGATAGTTGCCATAGGAGGTCAGCTTTAAGTCGAATACTTGTTCTTTCTTGTTTAGAAATTTAGCCATTGATTATCCTCCATAGCCGCCGCCTTCATCACCGCCGCCGCCTTCACTGCCGCCGCCGCGTCCGCGTCCGGGCGCAGGCCGGCGACGAGGTGCGCGGCGTGTACGAGTCGGTCGTTCTCTTCGGGGTTCGGGGTCGCGACGTTCAGTCCGCTCTCTTGTGGGAGTTCGGGTCGGTGAGCGTCCTGGGTTCTCGGCGCCGGGGGTTGGTGTGGCGCCACCACCGCCGCCAAATGTGCCGCCGATGACTTCCCCTTCAAATGCTTCTGGCGTACCTTCAAGGGGCATTCTGCCGCCTTCTGGACCACTCGGTGTTGCTGCTGTGGGTCTGTCCGACTTGTAGAGGACTTGTGCATCCATTTTGATTTTTTCCACGAAAGAGAGATAATCATAAGGCCAGTTATATCCTACTTCATAAGTAGAGTCTATGCCCTGATTTGCGGCTCTCGATGCTTTAGGGGGAGCTTCTGCGCCGCCGGCTTGCTTCGGAACCAAATCGTAGTAATCGGTTTGTGCTTTTTGTTTCACCTTAAAGACCATCCATCGCAGATTGGCGTTGTCCATGATGTTATCTTCGTTCAGCAATTCAAGATCCAGGAGGTTGTGAGAAATTGAAGACTTCTCCAGCTTCATTGTACGAGATTTGCGAGGTGCGAGATTCTGCCACATATAAGATAGATCGTCTCTATCAAACTTGTATTCAAATTCAAAGATGTACATAACAATAGGCTTAACAGTCGGGTTGTTGACGAAATCAAACTGTGGGGGTAGCACGAAATTCTTCATGCTCTGAATAAGCTTTCTGATTGAGGGTCCTGCCGCTTGCAGTGAATCACCGCCGGCAGTGCCTTGTGCAAAAGATACAGCAGCTTCATAGCGCTGCTTGGGGATCTCAATAAACTTCTTGCGTTCGAACAATAGATCACCGGACAGGTCTTGAGGTTTTTCTACGCTCTCGACGATATAAGGAATTGCCACGACACCCTCTTTAATGGTGCGACTCTCGGCTATCTCTCCCAGTCTTACATTGCTCTCTGTTCTATCAAATCCTACAAGTTTAGATAGCGATTGATACTTGGTGTGCATTTGGGGACCTAAAACATTTGCTGAATTATTGTTGTATAGGCTATCGACGTTTATCACTTTCCAATGATTTTGAAGCCACGTAGGGGGAATATCGCCTATTTCCACAAAAACACCCTTTTCTGGAGAGTCCGGAATAGTTCCAAACTGATGCCACATTCCGCGCGGAACAGATGCTGAGGCAAAGACGGGGAGAGTGAGGGTGCCTTCCGCAGCGCTAATGGGGTGCGAACCTGAGTCATTAAAATTGAGCATCGGGGTTTCAAACTTAGGTTTGATGATCCATTTTTGGCCAATCGGAGTATTTCGTTGGGCGATTACGTTTCCGAATTTATCCTTCTCTTCAAAGAACACGCTCTCCATTCCAAAGAGATTTAAGCTTGCACTTATTTGCATGGCATTGTCGTTGATAGCCCTGCCGGCATATACTGGCCACGACTGGCGGTCTTGAGAAAGAATTGAGCCTCCGCCATCATCATATCGAGTGAAGGTATTAGTATTAGAGAAATCAGCCACTAGGGGTGTTTCGCCATTATAAAACACTGTGTCTATATTGGTCTTGGCCGTCTTGGCATAAGCTGGCGCATTTAGTTGTCGAGCCACTCGGAAAGTATACATCGGACAGCCGGAGTCGACGCGCCAATAAACAGTTTCGGTTTCAGCCAAAATTCTTTCGAGGTTGTAAGATACCGACGAAGTAGGTTTGAAAATAAAGTCGACCCACGATTCTCCATGATAATATGGAGGCGTAAACGCCCAATTATAACCGTTATAGCAATCCATTGTTCCTGAAAATGCACTGCCCGAGATCCATTTTCTGGATGCATCATTTATACTACCAAGACTTCCTGTTCTAAATGGACGACCTGAAAAGGACGGTCCGAACGCGGTTGGGCGGCTATACATTGTAAAAGTTTCTCGATACGCGCCATTGTTGTTGGGATCTTGAGGCACTGCGAAGGAGGCAGATCCATAAGCAGGGTGGGTGCCCGCAACAATAGAATCCCCCGAGACGGGATAGAGCATGGAGGTGCCCACGATGTTTTTTGCGCCGTCATTAGACCATGGTCCAGAGCCGCTCATTTGAGCGTAAATCGGATAAAGATCCTGGGTATAACTACGTGGACCCTTCATAGAACGCCTTATTTTTAGGCGTGCCGCATAGATGCTGCCACTTGCAAACTGTAAATCTTCTCCGATAATTCCTGATTCTAGTTGTGTAGGTTCGCCGTCTTTAAGATAAAACTCGGCTGTTGCTCCAAAGAAATTGCGCGCCATCAAAGTATAGGTAGTGGGAGAGTCTACAGTGCCGGCCCACGATGCAGTACCAAAGGGAAGGGAAGCCGAAGGGTGTGCCTCCATATCTACAAATTGATTATCCCGCATATATTTTTCGGGGGTGATGATCCCTTCGAAGGGAATGCGTAAGTCAAAGAAACTGCCTGTATTGTTCCAGCCGGCTACGGGAATGGCATCTACGGCTGCGTCCGTGGGTTCTACAGAACCGCTTGATGCTGCCCAGGAAGCCCATAAGTCTTTAGCCTCATACCAATCGCCATCTCCATCAAGAACGGTGTCATTACCGTTCCAGAGTGGCTTGCGCATAATTTTTTCAGGGGTAGTTACTACCGGAAAATCTACGGCGATGCCTGATTTTATTGTGTTGTAGAGAATTCCGGGGGCGAAGAAGGGTTGCCACAGGGGGCGAGAGAGTCCTTGGACGCCCGCATTTCCTGCCAGTGCGTAGCCTGCGTATCCATAGGTTTCGTTGGGAGGTGAAATATTTTGAATACCATCAATATAAGAACTTGAAAATTCAGATACCATGTTTAGGGTGCGCTGGGCTGGGTAAAAATCTTTGTAAGGATTGAATTTAATGACTGCGTGGCACTCTAATTTAATCTCGGCGCCTTTTAGTCCTGAATCAGTTTTGACTTTTAGGAAGTCTTTCATAAATTCTGAATTGGTATATTCTTTATAGAAAGAGGCTGTTGTACTGTTATGCAATGTACCGGGAATACCAAAGGTATCAAATTTGTTTTCGTTAAATAATCCATCTTTTAAATAATCTTTTACATGCTCGCTAATGCGGAACTCGGGAATAATTGCGAAATCTTTAGCAACTAGTTTGGGTTCATAGTCAAAGTCCTTATACGTATCATACCAAGGATTAGAGGCAGTAAGTTCATAAACATAGGATGCGGTACCAGCGGGGTTAGGGACCAAGATACCTGCTTGCGTATTGGCTTCCCACAAC
>Ga0080013_1002298_pt1 | contig 22793 bp, 26 predicted proteins | sample ETNvirenome_6_85_FD_69236 | JGI IMG/M metagenome (GOLD analysis project Ga0080013, IMG submission 69236) | Marine viral communities from the Pacific Ocean - ETNP_6_85 (SPADES assembly) (version 2) | ecosystem: Environmental > Aquatic > Marine > Oceanic | place: Pacific Ocean | collected 2013-06-19 | reverse complement strand
ACTGTCAATCTGTTGTTGTTGAAAAGGATCAAGCACACCATAAGAAGTGCCATATAGTTGATTAGCTACTTCATTTTGTGCATAGTTTCCACCACCAGCATACCCAATTCTTCCGCCTTGAGCTGCTTTTACAAGTGATGGATCAAGTTTAAATCTTAAATCATCTCCTCCAATTGCTGATGCCATATCAATTCTAGATGCATCTCTTGCAGTATTTTCAGGAAGCGTTGGACCTGGATGGTCTTTAGCATAATCATGTGCTATCATTCCAGCACCTATTGGGTAAAAAGGATTTAATTTTGTTTCATATTTTGCTGGTATAGCTTGTACGGCTGGTGTTCCTTTTACAAATACTGGTTGTTGATCACCATAAGATGTTTCCCATCTATCTTTTGTTCCAGGTACACCTGCTACCCTTTCACTAACCATCGTTTTTAAATAAGGGTCAGGTAAAATATCTTTATCTAAAAATTTGTGTTTTGTTCCTAAACCAAACACACCTAAAATATCATTTACAGATAAATTCTGTTGAAGATTAGTATTTCCAAGTAAAGCATTTAAAATACCACTTTGATTCGTTCCTTGTGTTTGTGGAAAGACACTACTCATAAGTGAGCTGTAAAAAGGATTATTCATTATTGAACTTACTGTTTGATTCTCTGCTTGTTGAGTAGGATTATTTGAACCAGGTAAAAAACTAGTTAAATATTCACCAAGAGAAGCTTGTCCTTCAGGTCTATCTCCACCTATTACTGCATCACTTCCTCCTAATAAATTTCCTATCCAGTTCTGTCCCACATCTGGGCCCATTCCTAAAGATTCAGTAAGAACATCTGGAAGTCCCCATTGATTAATAGCACCACCAGCTATCGCTGCTGATAACATAGGATTCTCTTTAATTTCATTTGGAATTAAATCATCAAATATTTTGTCTTTAACATCTCCAGCTTTTTCTTTTATCCAATCCCACGCACCATATTTCATTATACCAGGTTCAACTCTACCTCCTGGTTTACCTATTTGTTTAAGTCCTGCAATACCACCACCAGCTAATTGTTGTTTTCTTGATTGCGTGTATGTAGGTTTCGCTGTTCCGCCGTAAGCATAATCTCCTGTATTTAATTCAGGCATCTGATAAAAAGGCATCCCAGGTCTAAACTGTGGATAATCTTGTTCACTATAAACAGGAGGTCCCATTGCTCCTGACATAGGTTTCATACCCTTAAATAACTTTCTTAGTTGTTCTAATTTTTTTAATCTCTCATAATAACCTTTGTAATCTGCAATATCTTCTACATTAGGATTTGCAATTCTAAATTCTCTCGCGTCTTCTATTTCTTCCATAACTGCTGGATTACCCATTGGTCCTGCGTCGCCACCACCTTGATAACCAGCTCTTCCACCTTGAGCCATACCTGACATAACTTGTCGAACAAATTCTTTAAATGATATCGGTGTTTGTCCTTGTTCTTCCATTTCAAAAACGTATTTTTTATATTCATTTACTAACATAGGATCGGCTTGAGCCATTAATTGTTGGTCTGGAGATTTAGGTCCTTGATTACCTGAATAGGTAATTTCTCCTGCACCTGATTGTAATGATGATATTCCTGTTCTATCTATAGCCATAATTTTTATGTGTTAATTTTTAAAGGCAGGATTTTCACCTGGTTTATAATAATACTTGTTTTTCTCATATAAATCAAGCCTATGATGTTACTGTTCTAGGTTTAATTTCAAGCGCAGATAAGACTACATGTAGTCTATTAGCTGTTGCTGCGGTTACTTTAATTACTTCGCTCTCGGCGACGACTAGTGGTGCTGAAAGCAGTTCTGATGTTCCACTGGCTGAGATCGCTTTAACGTTAAAAAGGCTAAAAACAGCGTCATCTGTATCGGTTATAGTCACTGTTATAGTATCAGCATTACCTGAATCTTCAGATACTATTATTGATTTTACAACAGCTGTTGTAGCCGATGGTACTGTATATAATGTAGTAGCACTAGTACTCGTTAAATCTACTTTTTTGTTTACAAATGTATTAGCCAAAGAAATAAGCCTCCGCCTCTGCTTCTTCTTTCAAATCCTGTTGAAAAGAAGTGTTTAATTTTTGTACTATACTATCAACGTCTCTAACAAATGATTGTTGAATCTGTTGATCGTATTTTTCTAAAGGTTGTGTTAATGATTGTACTATTCTAGCCATTATGTTAGCCTCATTCCCCCAACTTCACTTACTAAGAAATCTTTCATTTGGTTACTAGTTTGTGTAAGTGTAGCTAATTGATTATTGTTTAATTTTTGTCCCATGTATTCACCTGATTCTATTACTTTGTTTAATTCAGCATATCTTTGTTGTAAAAGATCTAATTGTTTTGGTGAAAATTTTTGAACACTTTCAGTTATTACATCTTTAGGTGCAGTTATTACATCTTTAGGTGCCGTCGTAGTAAATTCTTTTTTATATTGTTCTTTACCTTCACCTTCCCTAGGAGGAGGTAAAGTTGTAATTCCTGTCTTATTTGGTGTTGTCAAATTACTTGTTAAAGTTTGCATAACATCTTTTGGTTTATTAAATCCAAATCTTTCTGCTAAATTAGATACAGTGTTAGCTGTCCTCCACATCGAATAAGGTTTAGCAAGTGGTGTAGCAGCAAGTAATTGTGGAGCTACAATACCTAACCCTACATTTTTCAAAAATTTTCCTGGACCAGTATCAAAAAAGGGGGGTTTGTATTCTGCTATTGCTTTTCTTGTAGCTTCAGCTTGTTTTACTGGATTGTAAGTAGGATCCCAAGAAACAGAATCTGGATCATCCCATTCACCATGTATGTCTGCTACGTTTACTTTAGGGCTATCATCAAAACCTGTAGAATCTATATGAAGTTCATCAATGTCCCCAGTTATTTCATATTGTTTTTGTTTATAATCTTGATTGTTTGTTCCACCTGGACCATGGCCTTGTTCATTTCTTTCTTTTGGCGTCATTTGTGCTGTAGGTTCGCCTCTATCTACTGCTTGTTGTTCTTCGTTATCTAGTGAAGAATAATCTGGTGCTGGTGCTGGTGCTGGTGCAGGTGCTGAATAAGTTGAAGCAATTCCTGGATGAGGGTGACTATCTTTTTCTTTTCCAGTATTTTGATTACCGCCACTTGTTGGTGCAGGTGCTGAATAAGTTGAAGCAATTCCTGGATGAGGGTGTCTATCTTTTCCTCTATAACCTGGTCTTAAACCATGTCTAGTTGGTTTAACTAATTGCCCATTGGCATAATATTGTCTTACGCTTTTATCAATCATCTTCTTCCATCCGCTTGTATATCTAATCTAAAAGTTCCAAGCTTCCAATGTTGTTTCTGTCCTGTGTTATCTATTTTTAAAGCTATCGCTCTTGCTCTAGCTCTTGTATCTATTTTATCCGTACTTGTTGTAGATGTAAAGGGACCTAATGAAGAACTTGCTTCTGAATCTGTTGGATAATTTTTTAAGTTTAATGTAACTCTCGCATCTCCAGTTTGTGATAAAAAGTCTGGAAGCACTCTTCTAATTTTCATCATGTATTCACCATCACCCCTTAAGTCTGCTCCTCCACCCTGTGTTGCTGATATATCAAAATCTCCTGATTGAATACTTGCTGCAATAGCACTTCTTGCTCCACCTTTAATTTGATCTTGTCCTGTTTCGTGTTCAAAGTAAACTGTAACACCATCAGTATTTCCAACTGTTGCATCACTTGTAGCAGATGAGTCATATTCAGTACCATGTGGTTTTCCAAATATAGATGAATCAAACCAAGAAGATCTAGCTAAAGAACTTGTAGTCCATACTGGTCTCTCTGGTGATGAATCCATAAAGTTATAAGTTACTGATCTATTATTAGATGCAGCACCACTTCCTGGATAGAACCAAGTAACTTCACCAAACAAGTTATTTAATCCTGCGTAAATATGGTTTTTAGGAACGGTGTTAATATCATCGTAAACATAGTCTTCAACTAAACATGATAAAGATTCTAGTTTACCAGTGTATCTAAAGAAACCATTTTCTGACATCCAGTAAGCTGATCCATCAACCTCAACGGCTGCATGTTTTCCAATTAATCCACAGTTAGTTCCAACTTGTTGAAATGAGAAAGTAAATGGAGCACCAACAAATCTCATAATAAATAAAGAAGTATCAGTCCAAACATAGATTGCATCCCGACCTCTTATAGCTCCCACGATCCGTGTTCCGTCGGCCAGTCTTTGTGTACCAGCGGTATTGGTTGCGGAAGGTGCATAAGAAGTTGTGGCATTAATTGATTCTTGATCCGACCATCTAATGTACATATCATCTTGAGTAGATGTTGTTCCAATTGTTGTTTCTGTTCCAAAAAATACTAAGTGTCTATCAGGTGTAGATACTAAAGTTTGTACTGATGCTGTTGGTGCATTGGCAATAATAGTTGCTCTTGTAGATGTTGCACCAGATGCATCTGAATCCCATTCAAAAGTTGCACCATCAACGATAGTTGCAATCAATTTATTTCCATAATTGTCCAAGGACCAAAGTCCTGGAGCTGTTACAATGTCACCTGTTTGCGATGCACCCCATTTAGTATATTCAGAAGCATCGGTTACTGTTGCTCCATCACTATGTGATGCAGCTGTTGTGTTGTCTGATCCTCTTGTTAAACCTGATAAAGTTCCTGTACCAGAAGTGTTTGATGTATAAGCAATTCTTTCATTATCTATTAAAACTGTTCCTGAAGCAGGAAAACCTGATGAATCATCTAAAACAATACTTGATGAACCTGAAGTTAATGCTCCATCTAAAGTATCAAAAACTTCTCCAGCTACAGTACCACCCCATAATCCAAGACCCCAACCAGCGGCTGACGCCTCAACTGCAGGACCAATTGAATAATAATGTTGAACTCTTATTCCACCAGAAGTACTAGCTCCTGAACCAGATTCCGCTGACCCCATTTCAATTGTTAGTGTTGTAGAAGTTGGAACCGTTGTTACCATGAAATTTGTATCATCAAAATCACCAGAACTAAAATCAGAGTCAGTAATAGCTGTAAAATTATCTAAACGAATAATGTCATATTTAGATATATTGTGATCAGATGAAAAAGTTAACGTAACAGTTGCATCGCTTTGTGTTGTTGTAAAAGCACTTGTTAAAGTTGTTGTAGATTTAATAGGGGTAATGTCATAAAAAGCTCCTCCAGAATATACATATAACATTCTATTTGTACCCAATGCAGCGTATTTAATACCAGCTGCATTAACAAAATGGTGTAAAGCTGTGTTTCTACCAGTTAAAGTTATATCTCCTAATTGAGCCCAACCACCTATTTTTTCTGGAGATTGATATCTGAAACGAACATAATCACCACTAACCCATTGGCCTTCACCACCTGTGGCTGTGACTTGTTTATTGAATCCTGGGTCAAATCTTAATTTTTGTAGCATATAACTCCATCATATTATGTGCTCCTTATTGGTGGAACACCTAACATCGGCCTTTTGTCGAACCTATTCTTATCAGCAAAAGGACCATTTACATGGTTATAATGAAGGAATACTTGTCCACAAACATCTCCTTCAAGAGGTTCTCTCCAATGCTCTAATTTACATCCACTATATACTAGCATATCTCCTACTTCAAGCAAGACTTTAGTGCCTTCTGGAGCATTGGGTTTATGTATATTTTTATATTCATCTATGACTGTGTCAGCCCCTGTACCATCTATAAATATAGGCCAAGGATCACCTCCTAAGTTAAGGGTGCAAGATATCTCACAACTAGGTCTATCTTTATGACGTTTTAAAATATCTCCTTTTTTATATAATCTAGCGTAAGAATAAGTAGGTATTAATTGAAGCCCTGTTTCTTGCTGCATCTTTGGTCTTACTTTCATTAAAAGAGTCTCCATTACAGGGTCAGCATAGCAAGAGAAAGTATTTGGAATTTGTTTATCGGTCCATGTTCCTAATAAACCTGTGTCATAAGTTATGTTATTTTGATACATCCACTTAACTGCATCTCGTTTAAGTAAAAAATAGTTAAATATAAAATTAGCTAGTTCGTAAGAGATTGCCCCTTCGATAACTTGATATTTTTGTTCTTGAAAATTCATTATATTATAAAATTAAAAGACACTGATATTCTTACATCATTACTTTGATTAAGTTCTACTTTATGCCATAACCACGAGGGAAACATTATAAGTCTTCCAGGTACGGCATCATAATAGGCATCCCTCCACAATTCTCTAGGCATTTTACCTGGTTTTCTTGTTGGCATTATTTGTTGTACTCCTGGTCTTGGATCCATTAATGCTAATCTACCAGAATTAGGTTTTGCTTTTACATAATAAGCACCAGAAAATAATGAATTAGGATGTATGTGATTATTGTTATACCCACCAGGTGGATTAATGTTAGCCCACATATTTCCTAGCCTAGGCTCCATATCTAAATGTTCTTCTTTAACAATTTCATTTTGCATTTGAAATAATTCTCTAATTAAAGGTTCATATTCTTTTTTATGATTCATATCAGTTTGTGAATGCCAACCATTAACATTAGTCTTACTAACACCTTTATCTTGATTACTCCATTCAACAATATGTTTTTCTAAATACGAATTTAATTCATTGGCGTTAGGTAAATCTTTAATATAAATAATGGTTGGGAATAAATATTCTTTAATCATTTAAAAGGTTTCCCACCAAACCACATAACGAGTGATTGTCTTACACCACGAGTTACAGGTGCTACTCTATGATTTAAAAATGATGCAAATATAATTGCATGTCCTTGTTTCATTTTAGCTCTTTTACCTTTAGCCATTAATTCTAGTTCTCCACCTTCAAAGTGACTCTCAGGAGATAATAAACAAGTCATAGATATTTTTCTAACAGGCGGTTCATGGGTCATATTAACATCTGTATCCATATGCCAATCATAGAATCCTCCTTCAGGATATTCTGTAAACTGAGCCTGTTCTGTTATTTGTATATTTTCAAATCCAAAATGATTTCTATTACATTTTTGAATAAATTTATTTATATGATCATACATTTCTGGCATATCTTTAAAAGGAATCCACCCAATAGTAGTCACTCTTTTTTTAGTATCTGTTCCACCACCTGGCCTTCCCATTCCAACTTGTGCTTTTTGTGGTTTCTGTCTATGCCCACATTCTATAACCTGTCTACATTGATCGGGTGTAAACAAAGGTTCTCTAGTCTCAACTATCCAACTTTTCCATTTAGGTTCTGTTATAATCATGAGGCACTTCTATTAATTACTGGATTATAATCTACATCACAATTACAAGCTAAAGTTCTTCTAAAACCATTTCCATTAAAAGGATAAACACAATGCCTCATATCATATGGAAATATAAATAAAGATCTTTCTTTTAAAATAGGACCATAATCAACATTTGCAAATTGTCCTGATGAATTTCCTAATATTTGTAATTGTCCATTCATAGGTTTTCCAACCGCTGAATACTCAACACCAGTGTCTTGAGGTAATTTTAAAATCATAACTGAAGATAGCCCTGTGTATAATGATCCTTGATGAATATGCACAGGGTTGTATTCATTAACTTTCATTTCATTCACCCATACAGAATTAATATGCATTTTATATTCTTTAATTTTATTCCAATCTAAATAATGTTTCATAACCATATAAAACCATTGTCTAACATTTTCTGGTAAAAAATTATGTGGATGCATTTTGTTATTAGGTGGTCCATCAAAAAATAAAGAATGCTCATTTACAATTTTACCTACTAATTGTGGATTAGCTTTAGGTAGTTCATGTCGTCTTGTTTCATAAATATGATTAATAATATTATATACATCTAAAGGAACTTCGTATCTTAAAACCGATTGTCCTAAAAATATAAAATTAAAATTTAATGTGCTCATATTTTTCTCTTATTCTTTTTGGTATTCTTTCAATGTAGGGGTTGTATTCTTTCTTAATTTCATTCCGTATAGTATGCATATTTTTGCCAACAATTCTATCATTATACCCCATTCCATTAACTTGAACTTGATCTAGATCAAAAAATCTATGTTTAAAATAAGGTATGTTAAAGAAAGTATACACTTTATTTATTTCTTCTTCAGGGTTTTGTACTAAATCATCATACTTCATAAAATGACATATCTCTGGATAGTTAAAAGCATTCTGTATAGCTTCTAAATCTTTGGCAACAGCCCCTTTACTATTCATAACCATACCTAATTTTTCATCGTCATTTTTACAACCATATCTATTAACAAATGCATCAGGGTTTTCTGTATACCATTTCATATAACTAGCTAATACCTCCATTAAATCTCTAAGTATTACTACACACTTAAAAGGTTTTTTAAAATGTTTTTGCATTAATTGAAAATTACCTTTAGTCATTACAGGACCACGATCTATAATATATTTCTGTGGCCAATTTTTATAATAATTTACATAAACAGAATCTAATACATTGTCTAAGGATTGATAATCTGGATAGTTTTGAAAGACATCTGTTCCTTTTAATAAAAATAAATCTTTCATAATCTCCAATGTAATAGAATTAGGAGTACATGCTATATTAGAATTTTGATTCATAATAGATGCAAACATCGTATTACCCGATCTTGGCATAGCAACTAAAAAGAAAAGTTTTTTAACTCTGTTGTCCGATTGAATTTTTTTCGAATTCCAGTTTTGCATTTTCTTTCTTTTTATTCTCTATTTGTAAATCTTTCTTAATTCTTTCAATCGATTGCAATTGACCTAACACATTAAATACTTCTGGTTGCGATGAGCCCGATGTTAATGTCTCTGCTTTATTTTTCATGGTTAAATGATAAGAATTTAACTGGTGAGTATTTACATTTTTAGTATCAAATGAACCATCATCAAATTTCTTTTTAAATTTAGACCAAGTCTTTATTTCTCTCATCCTGTCTCTTGCGACCAACTGCATGCTTGCTTTCTGATATGTCTTTTCATCTATATCTATTTGTAGCAATTCTTTTTTTAATGGATCTTCTTCTTTTTCTAATTTCTCTTGTATTCTTTTTTGTTTAACTTCTGCTCTTCTATAATCAAAAGATAACTGCATTAAATTTTCTAAGAATACATTTTGCTCTCTAACACACTGCCAGTATTTAGCAGCCTTCGTTGGGTATTTTGCATCATTTAAAACAGAAAACTGCATCTCAGTCTCCGTTCTAAACATTTGTTTCTTGGTCCAGGTATCTCTAAGCTCTTCTGTTAAACCTTTAAATATTTTAACCTCTTCTGGGTCTAATAAATTATTTAAGTTTGGTGCTTCTTTTTCTATTAACGCTTTTATATTTCTTTTATCTGTCATAAAAATCCTTTCGTTATTTCTAATATACTTATTAATTAATCAAAGTCAATAGTTGATGCTGTATCTGTCGCTGTTTCTCCTGTAAATTCTTCTGTTGTGTTTACTAAAGAAGTACCATCTCCTCCTGCAAGAAATGCTGAAGTTTGTACACCAGTTCCTCCACCGTAATGTCTCCCTGCTGCCATATTAGGGTTAGTTGACCAATTTGTGCCATCATAATTTTCCGATGAAGTTAAATTATTAGGTTCTCTTCCAGCAAATTTCATACTAGCTGTTTGAGTTCCTGCAACTGCTCCAGATCCAAATTTTTGAATACATGAATTTCCTGAAGTCCAGCTTGAGCCATCATATTCTTCACTACTTGTAAGTTGAGTATCAGGTGCTGTTTCTCCTCCAACAACTAGTCCAGCTGTTAAAGTTCCAGAACCTTGGGTAGCTCTTCTTGTAGTATTTAAAGCTCCTCCAGCTGTCCAACTTGAACCATCATATTCTGATGTTACATTTGTGTTAGCTGTAGCTGTAATACCACCAGCATGAAAAGCAGCTGTCTGAACACCTGCTCCTGCTCCAGCAGCTACGGCCGCAGGTAAGTTACCAGTTTCAGTCCATGAAGAACCATTATATTCTTCTGTATCATCTGAACGATTAGCATCATCTGAACCATGACTTCCACCGAATGCTACGGCAGCAGTTTGAGGTCCACATGCAGCTAATAATCTTCGTGCTAAATTTAAATCACCACCTTCAGTCCATGTTGTTCCATCATATTCATTAGTTGTAGTTGTAGATGGTTGAGCACCAGGTGTATTTACTGATCCTCCAACACTTGCACCAGCTGTTAAAGTTCCAAATGCTGCATTTCTATATACAACAGAAGGTAAATTTGTACCACTAGCCCATGCACCAGCAGTGACTACTGAGTGTGTAATATGAAATTCTTCTGTGTTTGCCTTAACTGCTGGAGCTACATAACCAGCTGTAGCTAAACCTGCTACTGCGGTGCCTGATCCAGATAGACCTTCTCTTCCAGTTCCTAAATCACTTGTTTCTGTCCAACTTGTACCATCATACGATTCTGTCTCTGTTGCACTACCTGGACTCTTTTGTCCTCCAAAATAAATTGCATTTGTTTGTATTCCTGAAAGTCCTGCGGAATAACGTGATGTATTTGTACTATTTACTTCTGACCATGATGTTCCATTATATTCTTCTACAGAAGTATCTTTAGCAGAAACAAAACCATTAACAGCTAAACCTGCAGTCTGAGTTCCAAAACCCGAGCCAGCAGTTATAAGTCTTCTAGCAGTATTCATGTCGTTTCCTGCTGTCCATGAACTACCATCATATTCTTCAGTAGAAGCAGAATTATTTCCAGGAGGAGTTCTACCACTAAAAGCTACTGCTGCAGTTTGTGTTCCTCCACCACATACATTTGATCTTCCAGTATTTAAATCTCCAACTTCTGTCCAACTAGAGCCATCATATGTTTCTGTATTATCAATATAATTACTTCCCCCTCTTCCACCATAAAATAGTCCAGCAGCTAAAGTTCCTGCAGCTCCACCCGCATATCTAGCAGTTCCAACATTACCACCAACACTCCATCCTGATCCATTATATTCTTCAGTTCCAGGATGCTGTGAAAATGGATCAGCAAATCCTCCAGATGCTGCAAAAGCAGCTGTTTGAGTTCCTGAAGTACTAGTAAAATATCTTGCAGTTCCTAAATTTGCACCAGCTGACCATGCAGAAGTTGCTATATACGCTTTTAATTTTCCTTCTGTATTGTACCAAACATCTCCCTCTGTTCCAGGTGATGGATCATCGGAAAGGTACTTAACTTTAAGACCTTTTAATTCAGTGTAGTCTGCCATTTAAATTCCTTTAGGGGATTGTAACGAAACCTGGCTTTGCACCAATTCTTGCAATTTTATCATCTGCTGATTCACCATCAACATTGTTATTGTCCCAAGCTGTTCGTGCAAGATCATCAGATGCTTTAACTAAAGCTTGTAATTCTGATTTAGTTTTTTCAGTGCCGTTTCTATCAGCTAACCAAAATGCGCCTTTTTCATTGTATCCAATAACCCAGCAGTCAACATAGTTAGATCCATCATGACCAGAGTAACCTCTTAGAAAAAAGTTTCTTCTGTCTTCATGAGTAAAGAATCCTTTACCAGTGTTTGCTGCTACGCCATATAAAAATAGTGCCATATTAATCCTCCTTTTTTACTTTATATATTAATAATATCATAAATCAACTATCAGTTATAGTCTTTAAATTTAATGATGTTGTATCTTCACTGTATATTTCTGTAGTATTAATATCACTTGATCCATCATGACCCGCTGTTGTAATAGCCGCTTTAGATGGACCACCAGTAGCATAATTATTTTGTCGGCCACCTGCTAAAGATGGTCTTGTAGACCAATTAGTTCCATCATACCCAATAACAGTAGTTGCTCCACCAGAAGCTCCTCCTTTACCTACAACCATTCCAGCAGTTAAAGTTCCAGTAGCTCCAGCTTTAATCCAAACGGCAGGGGTATCATTTACTTCAGTCCAACTAGAACCATCATATTCTTCTACATTACCTCTTTCGTTAGGTGAAGGGGGTGCTACCATACGTCCAGCAGATACTGCTGCTGTTTGAGTCCCAAAGCCCATTGAATACCCTCCAGCTGTATTTAAATCTGGTCCTTCTGTCCAACTAGTTCCATCATAGTGTTCAGTATTAGCATATCTAACTGAAGTTGGAGGATAAAATGTACCACCAAAAGCAATTCCTGCTGTTTGAGTTCCTGCTCCCGTTATTCCATATCTTCCAGTTCCTAAATTATTTCCTTCAGCCCAACTAGTACCATTATATTCTTCTGACACAGTTGGATTGTATACAGCTGGATGGCTGGATCCAGCTCCAAATAAAGCTGCTGTTTGAGTTCCCATACAAGCTCCAGAGTATCTAGCAGTTCCTAAATCATTTCCTTCAGTCCAACTAGTACCATCATATTCTTCTGATAATGCTGAAGCTGCACTTATATGACCACCTGCTAATAACGCAGCTGTTTGTGTCCCATCGCCTCCACCTCTATCTCTTGCTGTATTTATAGCTCCACCACTAGACCAAGCTGCTGCTGCGACAGTCATAGCTGTATAATTCCATTCTTCTGTGTGATTACTTTTTCCTGAAGGTAAGTATCCACCTGCTCCAAAAGCAGCTGTTGTTGTTCCACCAGACCCCATGAGATATCTCGTAGTTCCTAAATCTGCTACTTCTGTCCATGATGTACCATCATATGTTTCACAAACATTAATTATTCCAGGTGATGCAGTCCCACCTGTAACTATAGCTGCAGTTTGTGATCCTGTTCCAGTTCCTATATTTTTTCTTCCAGTATTTAAATCTCCACTTTCTGTCCAACTAGTACCATTCCATTCTTCTGTTTCACCATTATGAGGATCTCCTCCAATAACTAATGCAGCTGTTTGTGTTCCAGCACCAGCTGATCCATATCTTCCAGTATTAACATCTGCTATTTCTGTCCAACTTGTACCATCATAAGACTCTACATAGGCTCTCGTGGTCCCGTCAGAACCAGTCATCATTAAAGCTGCAGTTTGTATTCCTGTGCCTGATCCTGAATGTCTGCCTGAATTTAAATCATTTCCTTCTGTCCAAGATGTACCATCATATTCTTCAGATTCATCTCTAGCATCAGGAGGGGCACCACCTACTGCTAATGCGGCTGTTTGTGTGCCAGCACTACCTATAGATCGTCTTGCTTGATTTAAATCTCCACCGTTAGCCCAACCAGATCCATTATATTCTTCTGTGTTAGCTACTGCAGCATCTGGAGCACCAACTCTTCCTCCATAAATTATACCTGCTGTTTGAGTTCCAGTAGCACCTAACGAACCTCTAGTAGTATTTATAGGTGAACCAGCTGACCATGCACCCGAAGCAGCTCCTACTTTAAATTGACTATCAGTGTCACTATAAAAAATTTCACCTTCACCTTCAGAACCAGATAAATCAGAAGTTAAAAACTTAATCTTCTTTCCAAATATTGCTTTATAATCTGTCATTATGATGTATCTACCGTTTTTGTTCTTACTGCTAAAGAAAATTCTTCTGTTGCTGCTACAAAACTTGGGTTTCCACCAGCTGCTCTTATTGCACTTGTTGAACTACCAAAACCAGCTACACCACTAATTGCAGTACCTAAAGTTGCTGGATTTGCTGTCCATGAACTTCCATCATAATTTTCAACTTCGTTATGTTGAGCTGGAGGAGGTGAACTACCACCAAAAGCTAAAGCATCTGTGCTTGTTCCAGATAAACCCATACCGCCCCTAACAGTATTTAGTGCTGCTCCATCTGTCCAACTTGTTCCATCATAACTTTTAGCTGGATTAGGATTACTTTCTCCAGCAATAACAAATCCTGCAGTTCCACTTGCTCCTTGACCTTTTGCTCCATAAATACTAGCGGGAAAAGTTCCACCTGCAGTCCAACTAGTTCCATCATATTCTTCAACAAGATTTCGTCCACCATTTGTTGATGGTGTATAACCACCAGTAGCAACAGCTGAAGTTTGACTTCCAAAGCCTGCACAATACTGTCTACCTGTTGATAAATTATTTTGTTCGGCCCATGATGAACCATTCCATTCCTCAGTATCCGCTATTGCTACAGGATTTCCTCCAAAAGCAACAGAAGCTGTAGCTGTTTGGGAAGAACTACCAAATGCTCTTCTTCCAGTGCCAAATGAAGGAGCCGCAGTCCAAGATGATCCATCCCATGTTTCTGTATTAGTCATTCCTGCAGGAAGAGCAGGAGCCCCATAACCACCTGCTAAAATAGCTGCATTTGCATTACTCATAGGTGAAGCTGCCTCTCTTTGTGAAGCTATATGATTTATATTAGGTCCAGAAGCCCAAGCAGCTAATTTAGGTGCTACTTTTAAAGTCTTAGTAGTAGTATTATACCAAATCTCCCCTTCAATTGGAGAAGGTGGATCACTAGAACGGTGTTTAATTTGAAAACCGTGTAAATCTTTATAGTTAGCCATTTATCTCCTTAGTTATTCGTTAGGAGCCAGCCTTGTGTACTATCAGTAAATACTAAAGTGAATGCCGCTCTTTCTGTTGCAACCGTTAAATCATCTGTAGAACCATGAATTTTTTCTGATCCATTAGCTGCAACGGTTAAATTATTTGAGTCAAAAGTTCCTGCGTAATCTATAATTGAAACTTGATCTCCTATACTTCCTGCTGGAAGTGTAACTGTGAATGCTGAAGAAGTTGTATTTGCAAATACACCTTGACCAGCGGCTGCTGTAAAATTTCCTGTCTTAACTGCTTGCCAAGAAGTTCCACCTGGATTATATGTTTTTAAATCTGATGCAGGAATTTGTTTTGTTGTAGTCCCATCAATAACAATTATAGCATCAGAATCTGCTAATGTAATAGAAGATGTAGATTTAGCTGAACCATCTAATAAATTAAGTTCTGTTGCTGTTGAACTAATATTTGTTCCACCAATATCAAGTGTTGTTGCTGAAACTTCTCCTGCAACTGTTAATACACCATCAGCAAGTGTCATTAGATCCGTATCATCTGTATGACCAATTGTCGTGCCATTAGTAATAACATTATCAACTGTTAAAGTTGTAAGTGTGCCTAAACTTGTAATATTTGCTTGGGCAGCTGTATCTAATGTACCTGATAAAGTTCCTGTAACGGTTAAATTATCTGCTACTGTTACTTCTGAAGTTGTATGCCCAATTGTAATAGCAATACCTGAAGTTTCTGTTGCTATTTTTAAAGCACCTACTGCATTTGTAATATATGAATTTGTACCATCATGATAAAGAGTTAAATCTTGAGCATCTCCAATTTTTAATGGAGTTGAATCTGTTAATAATAATGAATCTGCTGATTCATCCCATAAAGCATAACTTCCTGCAGTAGCACCAAAGAATTTAACATCGTGCCCTGTGTCATCTACTCCAACTGTAACTGTCCCTATACAAGTTAATGCAGAACCTGTGAAAGTTAAATTTGCTTCACCATCTAATTCTGTTGTTGTACTACCAATAGTTGTTAATCTATTAGCTGATTGATTATTTAAAGCTGTAATTGTTCCTGATACTGTAGTCCAATCTAAATTTCCTGAACCATCTGTTTTTAATAATTGATTAGCACTTCCATCCGATGTTGGTAATTCCCATGCTGTGCCTCCAGAAGCAATAGTTAATGCAGATCCTGAGGATGAAAGATATTCACCACCAGCCGCATCGTATAAATATAATTTCGCTGCACCTGCTAATATAAGATCATCTGTGGATTCGTCCCAAAGCATATAAGACCCAGAAGTAGCGCCAAAGAATTTTACATCATAACCTGTATCATCAACACCAACTGTTACAGTATTATCAATTTGTACGGCTCCATCAATATCAACAGCGTCTAAATTAGCTGTACCATCAACATCAATATCACCAGCTAAATCAATTCCTGCTGCACCTGCTAAGACTAAATCATCTGCTGAAGTATCCCACAACATGTATGCACTTGCTGTATCTCCAAAGAATTTTACATCATACCCTTGATCATCCGCACCAACTGTTATAGTTGCATCAACTTGAACAGCGCCATCAATATCAACAGCGTCTAAATTTGTAGTTCCATCTATATCTGCATTTCCAGATATGTCTAAAGTTGCTGCATCTAGCTCACCTGATAAAGTAATATTAGTAGCACCAGTAATAGCACCATTCAATGCAACAGCACCATTAATATCAATTGTTGTTGCAGCAATTTGTATTTCTGTGTCTGCTACTAAATCTAATTGACCATCTGTGCTTGAATGAATATATAAACCTGTATCATAAAAACAAAGTTTATTTGTACTATTTAAAGTTAAACCTGTTCCATCAGTGTGAGTTAAAGTTGTATCTTTATCTGCACCAAAACCTAGAATTGCTGAATCAGAAATTAAATAAACATCGTCTCCAACATAAGCATCAGCTGCAACACCTAAACCACCACCTGTGATTAATGCTCCTGTAGTTGCACTTGAAGAAGCAGTTGTTGCACTTACATTAAATTGAACTCCATCTTCAACTCTTGCAACTTCTGTTGCATCATATTGTTGAAAAATTATATCCTTGGCATCAACAGTTGGTTTAATTATAACATCGCTTGAAGAGTTTGAAATTCTTAAAACTTCTGTACCACCATCTTTAAATTTAAAATCAGCTCCATCAGCATCAAAAATAATATCTGCTGGTGAATCAATTGTTATATCTCCAGTAACACCCGTAAGAGTATTTGTTGATATACCAGTATCAACCATATTTGGATTTGAAGCATGGTCTGCTGCTGCATAAACAATTTTAGTTCCTTTATCGGTAGTTCCAAATGCAACAGTACTTCCTGATCCAGAAACATATTTAAAAGTTAATGTGTATGCACCTGATGTACCATTAACTAAAATATACATCTGTTGAACATCTAAAGGAATTGTAACTGTAGAATTACCACTAAGTGTTCCAGTAAATTTTATAACTCTGTGTCCAAGAGTTGCACCTGTTGAACCATCAGAAACAGATAATGTTGTTGTAGTTGATGAAATAGCTTGTTCAACATAACCACCAGCTATTTGTTCTATAATCTGTAAATTGGTATTAGTCTTCGTACCCCAATTACCGGCGTTCTCGCCGGTTGTCATTAGTTCGGTACCCAGTCCTGTATAACTTGATGCCATTTATTCTCCTATGCGCTCCCTACAAAAACTTCAACATCACAAGAATCTGTATCAGCAAGTGCTGTAATATCGACTAAATCGTTTAATGATACTGTAATTGCAGAACCAGCTGCATGCATAGTATCTTTAACTCCACCACTATTATCACCAGGATAAATAAACGAGTGGCCAGCATCTACCTTCATACAAAACTCTGTACTGTCTTCATCTCTAAATGTTAATGTAAGATGATTCGTTGAATCTAAATTTGTAATTCTAATATATCTAACATCGTCTTCATCGAATTGACCTGCTAAATAACTTTTTGATAAATCTGTTGAAGAAGCTGTAGCAAAACCTAATAGTCCTGTTTCTGTTGTTGAAATGGTCACGATTCTTTTAACAATTTCATTAACACTTGAAATATCTAACGATCTTTCGCTATTGTAACTATTATTATTAAGTGTAATTTCTTCTATTATTTTAGTTGTTAATGTTGCCATTATACTTTACCACCTTTTTTCATTACGGCTCTACCAATTCCACGTAAAGCTATACCTCCACCAGCCAGGTTAGCTTTAGATGGAAATCCTTTTTTTATTATTTTGTCTTTTTCTCTTGATGCCCATGCAGAACCTTCGTTCTTATCCCACACTCCATGTTTTTCTAATCTCTCTTCTTGTTCTCCAACTTTTTTAAAATCTTTTTTTATTTTCTTAAGTCCTTTTCTAATTTCTGGATCCTTATAACCTATATGAATATCACCTATGGAAGTTTTAATTTTTGCAGAACTTCCAAAGTCAGGTGCTTTTCTTGCTTGACTCTTAAGTTTTTGCTCTTTTTTAGCCAAGTCTTTTTTAGCCTTATCTATTTTTTGTTGTGTATTTTTCTTTGCTAGTTTATCTAATTCAGTTGTCATATTTTATCCTTACGGAGCCTGTACATTAACTTTTATACGAGGTTCACCATCCGTATAATCGTCTCGTCTACGTCTTCCTATTTGTTCCGCACCAAACTTAGCTATTTCAGTTTGATACTTTTGTTCGTATAATTGTAACATATCCATCGGTCCTTTTAAATAGCTAAATGCTTCAACTAGACATGCATATAAAAGTCCATTTCCAAAATTTAGACTTAAATAAGTTGTAGTATTTGCTGAGCTTAATCCTAGAGGTCTAGCATTATAATGCATTTTATACATAAATGCTGAGCTAGGAGTAGGTACTATTGTAACTCTTCCTGAAGAAGCAGCTCCAGTTCCTGTAGCTCCTCCAGACATTGCGTAATATTTTGGAGTCCCAGTAGTAGTTTCTGCTGCATCATATTCTCTTAAATAACTAATATCTTTTTTCTCTAACCAGCTATTAGCACCAGTTGCAGCTGTAGTTGAAGTATAAACCTGTATACCTCTTACAAATAAAGTACCAGCTGGTGCATGAATATTATCTTTTGAAGCAACTAAATTACCAATCATTTCTTTTCTATCTGCATCAATTGGTATGTCTCTTTGAATTCTTAATTCTGAATTATCTATAAATTGATCTGTTATAGTACTAGATAATACAGAAGTTCCAACTTCGGTATAATTACCAATTGCTGTTGTAAGTGTTGAATATGTAAATCCTGCCATTATTTTTTACCTTTTCCTCCGAATTGTTTTTTAAGCCAATCCTTATGAATTCTATTATAAATATCAATTTCTTTTGGACCCGCAGAGCCAGTTTTACTTTTAGCAATTCTTTTGTTGAGCTTTTTAATAGCTCCTGATCCAACGTTAAACCAATTCCATCCTGCCATTATGCACTAAGGGTTGCTGGTCCTATTGAGACTGGAAACCCTCCTCCTTTCACGCTACCTGCTGTTGCAGTGTTCGTATCAACTGTAAAATAAAACCAATTACTAGTTTTATCTGTGTCTCTACTACCACTAACATACTTTCCTGTAGTAATAGCATACCCTGCTGATTTTGCAATATTGGAACCTGCTATACCATCAAAGCTACTTGGATCACCATAAGACCCTGCAGTTGTTGGTGCTCCTCTAAATCTGTACGTTGATCCATTTGTCAACCCGTGATCAGGCGCATATACATTTATAATTCCTGATGAAGCTGCATAAGTTATAAAAGGTTGATGTGGTAATAATTGTGCTACAGAATTTTCTGTTCTATCTGTTCTAGAATTTTGTAAAGCTTGCGTATCTCCACCATGTGGTTTTGGTTCTAGTTGTGGATGCTTTGGTTCAAATTCAGATTTATGAACTAACATACCATTCCACTCTTTAACCATTTCATTATATGGAAAAGCCATTCCACTTCTATCTGATATTGCCTGTGATCTTTTTCCTCTTGCGTATGCCATTATATATTCGGGTAGTAATTTTTCGGAGTTATATAAGTGCTTGCTGCAGATCCGTCTTCTGCTAGGGCACGTGCCAGTTCATCCTCATACAACAATTTCATTTGTTGTACTATTTGTGGATTAAATTTTTGAGCTAAATAAAAAGCTAAACCTGAAGCCATACAAGGTACAAATCTATATGGAACATCTGTTGCATCTGTATAAGTTGCATCAGCATCTTGAATTCTTTTCACATAAAAAAAATGTAAATCTTTAGATGCATTTGTTGAATCTGATGTTGGGTAAACTGTTAAAGTTGTTTTGTCCACGAATCTTTGAACAAAATATTGTGAAGGAGTTCCTTTAGATAATTTACTTGATAAAGCAGAATAAGCTGATCTAGTTATTTTAGTTAATGCAGAATCTGATTGAGTTGTTTGTGTTCTATTACTTCTTAATGTTGCTTCAAGAATATCTGCAACACCATAAATACCTGAAGGATTTGTTACAGAACTTGTACCATCTCCACTTGCTCTATAGAACGTATATTCAGCTTGTCCTTCAATTAAATCAATATTAGCGCTCGCTACTTCCCAGTAGTGTAAACCTCTATTTCCCCATTCCTGAAAAAGAACGTTAAGAGATCTTTTTGCTGTTTTTAATTGATAACCACTTACTGCTGAAATACCAATCCGCTCATAAGCTTCTTGAATAATTTCATCAACAGCAAATGTCTTGTCGAACGTTACTGTTCCAGAAGTAGTATTAGCCATGCTCTACCTCCTAATCTGAATATAACTTTTTAAACTCTGCTACAATTGTATACATGTTTCCAGCATCAGCTGTGCTTGGAACAACTAAGTTAACATCACTTTCATTGGTATTTGATGATTTGTCAGTTTTCATTCCGCCAAATTCTCTAAAGTCCCAGTAGCCTGTTCCTGTTAAACCAATAATTGGAATATCACCATCATCGTCTTCTTCGTCTAAACGTGCGTATGAATCTCCACCGTTTCCTGAATCACAAGAAAACCAAAGTCTTTGTAATACTAAGTGCACACAAGAAGAACCTTCACTGTTTGCTGCCATTGCAGAAACATCACCAAATACTGTTGTTGCACCTGATCCGTCTGATTGATTTACTATTTTAATAACAACCCTTGCATCATTTTCTTGCAAGATAGTTGGTCCTGTTACTGTGTCTGCCATAATCCCTCCTTAATTAAGATTACTAGATGGGGCCGAAGCCCCATCATAAAGTTATTTATTATTGATCACCAAATGCGGGTGCGTCTGCACCTTCTGACCAACCCCAAACTAGCCAGTTTGTACTGTCTTTAGCTAAAATGTTAATCTCCGTAGTACCGAAGTCTGTAAGAGTTAATTTTGAGTTAGAGTTTCCATCAGCATAAACTGATCCACTGTCTGCATCTGATTGTATATGAGCGACACCACCAATGAAATAATTAGCATTAGCACCTGTATCAAAGATAATGTTCTGTGCTTCTTCTGCAGCGCCACCATAAATAAATTTAAAGTGTGCACCAGCAACTGGTGAAGGTAATGTAATTGTTCTATTTGATGTGATCGCTGGAATTACAAGTAGTCTTCCACTATGTGTAGCATTAGTAAGAGTTTTATCTTCATCTCCCAATGTAACAGGGCCATCACCTAAAGTGATGACTTCAGTAATCGTTCCAGTAGATGCCGCTTTACTGACTGTTTTAAAAGTATCTTCAGATCTTACTGGACCTGAAAAAGTTGTTTTTGACATAATATTCCTCCTAGAATATTTAAATGTAGTCCCTAGGGGATAGCCGACTATACGCGTCTACATTTAAGTTTGTTTAAAATTGTATAGTGAAAGAATTATATGTTATTTTTTAGTAGAGTGCAAGAGATCCCTGCATAAAAGTACGATTTCAGCGATGTGGCGTTTATTTAAGTTGCCACAGAAACTTCGGGGGCTGAATCACTAATTTTATTTTCTCTATTAGCAATTTTAAACTCTTCAGCTTTGATCTCAGTGATGATACTTTTAATTTTCTCATCAATTTCGACCATATTAAGAGTATATTTTCCGTGTTGATTATACTCATACTGCCACCCTAACTCCAAGGACCTCTTTTGTTTGTATAGGTCTTCGGTCATTACTAACCTCCTCATAGGTTATTCTACGGGGAGTGCTTCTAAACATTCCCGTTGATTCCCACTTTATACTCTTATCTCCTAATTTGTCAAGGATAGATTGTTCAATAGATTCAGGATTATCCCCCGCTAAAACTTCAAATTTAGCGTGATAATCATAAGCCCATATTTGTATTAGGAATTTTTTAAGCATTTCTTACCTTATTTGCAAAATGTGGCGGAACTATGTCCCGCCACAAATTTATTTTAGATTACGCACCCTCTACACCGAAGATACCTCTATAGTCGGATACTCCAAATGAGTATCTTTCTCTAGCTTTGTATCTAACGTTGCCAGTATCGAAATCACCTTCCATAGCAGTTTTTAAAGCTGCTCTTTGGAACATTTTCATACCGTTAGGGACATCAGTAATGATGTACCAACTGTCTGTATCAGTTAAGAAATTGTTCACTCTATAACCTTGAGGAACCATTCCCATTGATGCTACAGCGTTGATATCATTATCTGCTGTTCCAGTTCTGCCTGGAGATTTCATCAATCTCTCAGCATTGAACTGATTAGCTGAAGGAATGACCATTTTCATTCCTCTTGCTGCGACTCTTATTCCACGTTCATCCGTCATGCCAGCAATGTCAATCAATGCTTGCTCTAAAGATGTTTCGTTTAAGTCTGCTTGCGTTGTTAAAGTATTTTTAACTACTGTTCCACTAACCGTTGGGTGATTAGTTGTGAACAAAGATACAGCATCACCAGAATCAAAATTATCCGTTGAAGGAAGACCTTGAATCAAAGGTGTTACTGCTTTTACTTGTTTCGCATTAGACATAGATCTTGCTAAAGCTTTTGTATATCTAGACGCAAGTCTGTCATACAAATTGTCTTCAATAGCTTCTTCAGTTATTGAGAATGCTAAAGCAATTGTGTCGTGTGAGTAACGTGCTGTGTAAGTTTCTTGCGCTTCATCGTATGATACGCCTGATCCTTCCACTTTAACGTTTGCGTTTGCAAAACCACTCAACATTACTTCTTCTTCAAAAGCTCTGTCTGATGATTCTGTTGTATAAATTTCAGCGTGCTGATTTTCATACTGTTTGTACTCCAGGCCGAATAGTGCATTCAAACCTGGTTCTAGTTCTTTCACTAGCTGTGCTCGTGATATAGCCATGTTATTATGCTCCTAT
>Ga0080013_1002297_pt1 | contig 22796 bp, 35 predicted proteins | sample ETNvirenome_6_85_FD_69236 | JGI IMG/M metagenome (GOLD analysis project Ga0080013, IMG submission 69236) | Marine viral communities from the Pacific Ocean - ETNP_6_85 (SPADES assembly) (version 2) | ecosystem: Environmental > Aquatic > Marine > Oceanic | place: Pacific Ocean | collected 2013-06-19 | reverse complement strand
GTACCTTACCTAACAACTTCTTAAACTTTGGTCCCGGTTTCAACCCCATTGCAATTAAATCTTTACCAGTTATTGGCAACTTTGTAGGAACCGGAATATCTTCTATATCTTTCAACCTCATTTTAATACCAGCAATCTGCTTGCCTTGTGTAGACTTGCTCGAATGAGATTTGTTATCAGCATCCATAATATCTAACAGATCTTCTAGATGATCACCGATAGTTCTTTTAATTTTACGAAGAGCCTTATCACTAATTACTTCACCTTCATCACCAGACCTCTTTAGTCTCATGTGGTGCTCGATACTTGTGGTAACACGTTTGATAATGTCACCGGGATATTTCAATCTCTTAAGAATTGCTCCAGCTAATTTGGCTCCTACTTTTTCGTGAGTGTAGAAATGCACATCATCATCTACGATCTGTTGAGTAGCTTTCTTACCTACGTCATGGAGTAATGCCCCTAACCTCTTTGTTAAAACAGGTGGTACCTTCTGTAATACGTCAAGTGAATGATTCCATACATCTTTGCTGTGATACTTCCCTTGTTTCACACCAGCCAATGCATCAACTTCTGGCATAACGTGTTGCAATAAACTTGTAATCTTCAACAATCTCATTGCCTGCTTCGGACGTTTGGTAACAAGCATCTTATCTAGTTCGTCACGCACGCGCTCGTTAGAAATGTTATTGATCTTTCGAGCATTTCTCTTGATCGACTTAATCATAAAGAAAGGTAAATCCCAGCCATACTTGACAGTGAAACGAATTGCTCTCAACATTCTTAACGGATCTTCAGAAAAGATAACATCTGGATCTAATGGAGTACGAACAACTCCCTTCTTAATATCAGCTTTGCCCTGTCCTGTAAGGTCTTTAATTTCACCTGTAGTAAGATCCTTGAGTAAACTATTAACGGTGAAGTCGCGACGTTCTACGTCTTGTTTGAGTGTGCCTGGCGATACGTCAGGTTTTCTATCCCCAGCACGGTATTGTTCTTTACGGGTCATCACTGCTTCAATGTCAAGACCAGATAGATCTTGTCCGTTATGAGTAACACCCTTCATCATAAATTTAGCGGTGCCAAACTTTGGATAAACAACCGGATTACTTCCCCTCTTATAGGCACCAATCTTTTTCGTTAACCATTCAGCAAATTTAATTCCACCTTCTGGCATTGCTACTACAAGGTCAATATCTTTTGGATTAGCGCCGCGAACCATATCACGAACAGCGCCGCCTGCCACATAGACGTTGCCCTTAAATGGAGATTTACGAACCATCTTCGACAGATAATCCTCTGCCGCTTTTTCTACTTTACCCTCGGTCAGCAATGTTGTTAACGTTTTCATTAGGCTTGATAAAAAAATGATGTTTGTATTTCCGTATCAGCAGCAATGTCTGAAGCCACCGCATCTGTATAAGAAACATCGTTATCAACATAAGATATTTTTGCTGTAGTAGAGTTTGCTACTACGCGTACAACAGCATGTGCTCTTACCGAAGTAAGAGGAATATTGTCAGTACCGCCTCCCGTCAACTCAAATGGAACATAAGGACTGGTGCGCGATGTTTGTATAACTAAATTCTTATGCACTACTGCACCAATTCCTTCACCACCCGTATTATTAGCTGAAGTAACAGGCAACCCACTTATTACCAAAGTACCAGAGGGAGAACTAATAGATGATGCAATCATTTTTATAGTTACATAAACTAAATTACCAATTCGTGTATAATATCCTTCAGCTGTACTAAGAGTTACGCTTCCACTACCTGCTGTATATGCCGGAGTAAAAGTTCCTTCAACATAATTATCTAATTGATTAGCTGATGTAGTCCCTCCAATATAAACTGAAGAAGCATTTAAGTTAGTAGTACAAATCGCAGTAGCACCAGTTATATTGCCTGAAATAGCCATTGCGCCATTTGATAATGTCATCAAATCCGTGTCTGAAGTGTGACCAATCGTTGTTCCATCTAAGCAAATATTATCTACAGTTAATGCTGTTAGTGTCCCAAGTGAAGTCACAGTTGCTTGAGCTGCCGTAGCCAATGTTCCCGCGAAATTCGTCGCACACACAGTAGTTAAACTTGTTACAATACTACACATTGCTACAGCATCCGCACTAACCAAAATATTACTACCTGCGCCAACATTAAGAGTGTTTCCACTCTTCGTCATACCAGTGCCGGCAGTTATTTGTCCCGCACCAGAAAACTGTGTCCACGATAATGATGTAGTGCCTACCGTAACACTACCGTCCGTAGTCATTACCCAACCACTGTCTGCATACGAAGAACCTGTTTCTACAAACGTAAATGCACCCGATGTTATTTCTGTAGAAGTATCAAAATCTGTAGCTCTAGTTAAAACCCAATTTGTAGATGCGTCGCCTACTGTAGAAACAGTATAAATTCCATTTTGTGCACCCGAGCTTTGGTCTTTAATCAATGCTCTTTCATCAGCTACCATTGTTTGTCCGTCAATAGACAAAGCTGCTTGAGTGCTATTATTAGTTAATGTAGCACCAACTCCCGATGAACCATTATTATAATCCGCAGATAGATTGGCAGTCGTTGCAGCATGAGAAGAACATTTTAAATCTAATCCCGATGCGACCGAATCAACATAAGCTTTAATAGATTGTTGGGAGGCTGCTTTGGATGCACTGTCCGAAGACATATCATCTTCATCAAGGAACGCATTCCCTGAAATTGTCCCACACAATACAGGACTTGCTAACGTCTTATCACATAATGTTCCAGCCACATATGCTGTAGCTACCGCTGTGCCTTGCCAGGTTCCACTAGCAATCGTTCCAACAGTTACGAGAGCTGAATCACCTTTGTAAGCTGTCGCATCACATAAATTAAATGCTGGAGTAGCATCAGTTCCACCTAATGATACAGAAATTCCTCCATAGCTGACCGAGCTATTCGATAACTTTGCATTAGCTATTGAACCTGCTAACATTGAATTATCAACAGACGTTGCTTGAATAGTTGTAGCACCACTGCTGTTTATTGCAATGTCACCAGACATTACCACAGGATTATAATTAGTACCATCCGCAACTAATAAGTAACCAGAAGTATTCGTTCCCATTGTCAAATCGTCGCCGCTAATAGTTAAATCACCTGCAATAGTAACTGCACCATCAGATAATGTAATTAGATCTGTATCAGAGGTGTGTCCTATGGTGGTGCCATTTAAACAAATACTATCTACGGTTAATGCAGTTAAGGTGCCAAGTGAAGTCACATTAGTTTGAGCTGCTGTGGCTAAAGTCCCAGCAAGATTAGTCGCACATACGGTTGTGAGACCCGTTACAATGGAAGGCAATCCAATAGTAACTGTTCCAGTAGATTCTGCAACTTCTATTTCATTTGAAGTACCAGAAAAAGTCATGGTGCCACCCAAACTAATAGCTGTAGTGTTAGAACCGTCCGATAAAGTAATAGAAGAGTTAGAAAGTTTAGCGTTAGCAATGGAGCCAGCTAACATACTATTATCTACGGATGTTGCCTGAATGGTTGTAGCCCCAGCACTATCTATAGCAATATCACCGGACATGGCGATTGGATTAAAATTAGTACCATCAGCAATCAGCATATAACCCGATGTGTTGGTGCTCATAAATAAATCATCGCCACCAATACATACATCACCACCGATTTTGATATCACCAGTAATACAAGAGTCACCTTGAACCCTAAACATTATATCAGTACCAGGAGTAGCAGTACCAATGCCTACACAATCAGTAAGAAGATATGCAGTATTTGTTCCAGTACACCATATGCCACCAAAAAAATCATTAAGCACAGAAAGAGCAACCTTCTTTGTAGTAGTATCGCTATTATCTACAACAGGAACAATATCTGCGTTGGCTAAATCACTTGATGATGTTATGGCAGTGAGTTCGCTTATCTTGACATTTGCCATTATAACCTCGTTAACTTAATTGACTAAATAATTTATCAATATTTTCTACGTTTAATTTGGTACGGGATTTTTTTATTATCTTTTTCTTCTTCGGCATATTATCTACAATGAGTTTTACACTTCTAGATTTTTTAGGAATAGGTGCAGGAGCTTCTATTATTTTTTCTTTGGGTATGACCGGCTCTGCCTTTACCGACAGGCTTCTTTGAGGGTCATTTCTAACAATAGGTGCAGCTTCTACTTTAACTTCTTTATCAAATTCTATCTGTGATTCCCAAGGAACAAAATACTTATTATCAATAATAACTTCCATGCGCGCATCGCAAACTCCAGATTCTAATATGTTGTTCATCTCTGGAATTACAACTGAATAGTTCTTATCTTCTTTCTTAGCCACCACACAAAAACCCATGTTTTTTTGTTCCAAAATCATTCGCACTTGCGGAGGCTTACTTATAGACGTATTAGAATACCCTTGAATATCTACATTAAATTCAAGTATGTTTTCCCTATCTAAACTAAGCTTAATATTGTCCATCCATCATTCCTTAATTCTGTTTGATAGTAACTTCACTATTACATTTTCATTTATTGTTTTCGATTTACGTAAGAAAACATCTTCACCTATAATAACATTAATATCATCTTCTTTTGTTATATATTTCTTCACCTTAACCGTTTCTTTAAGAGCCTTATCGTTGATACTATAAATAGAAGCACCGATTTCCCATAATTCGCTACTATCTTTCTTAATCTCTTTTGGTTTTGCTCGTCCGCCGGTTTGAGTTTCAACAAAAGATTCTGTAACTAAATAATTACCGCTTTCCGTTGTTATAAATAATCCAGCTTCGGTAATTAACCCTTGATTAGTTGGGCGCGCCATATCAATAACTATCTGGGCTACGGGCACCAGGGTTATTATAATCTACTTTACCTCCCCCGACGCGCGCCTGTTGGGGATTATTATATTTATCCAATCCAAAATCTGAATTATTTAAACTACCATAATTTACTTTACCCAAACCAGGGGGCATCGGGTCAGGATATTTATGCGGAGCCCTCGCTCTATCATGGGATAATATCTCATCAATGCTTTTGTGGCCCGGTGTATCCATCTTCGGTGTTTCCATATAACTTTCAGACATTAACATTTTAGTTGAGGTTCGGGTTACAGATGCATCTGTTTTCTTAAGAAGATATCCCTCTACAGTCATAGTAAAAGAACTTCGTATAATTCTTTCTTCATCCGTATAATTTTCTTCATTATTTTCATTAGTGCCTGAATCAATAAACGCATAAAAATAATATCCCTTATAAGTAAGATCAGTAGGATAAGCATTTTGCCATATACGGTCATTAAAATAATTTGCATGTCTTACATAAGAAGACCAAAAAGTTATAGTATAGGGAATATTCACAAAATCAGGCCAAGGAATAGTAGTAATTTCCATCACCGGAGCATCTGATCTTCGACGCGAAGAAGAATACATATGAGGTCCATCAAACGGCACTCTTCGATTTGCATCAAAATTTGACATTGCAACTCTCTTTGAAAGTTGCACTCTTGGGCTCCCATCTGCTTGTTGATAAATAAAACGATCTACATTATAAGTGACATCACCTCGCCGAATAGAAATCATAGGTAATATAAGCATGCCCGATGCATCACGCATCCGATTTAAACTATCATCTTGTCTATTATCTTGCATTTGAGCAAAACGTTCCCATCCACCAAAAACTACAGGGACTGTTCTCCCCTTAATATTGGTAGCATGTTTGGTATTAAACCAATCATAAACAGCTTTATCTATAGAAAATAAATTTACTTCATCAAATTCTATAGATTTCTGATGTACGTTTGATGGTGTAGCCATTAGTATGGAGTCTCCGAATCACCCACGTATTCCTTGTTAACAAAATCTCTATCTGGATCAAACACGCCTTCTCTGACGCTTAAACATCTTACAATAACTCCCAGTTTTGTTTGTGGGTAGCTATAAACAAAATTAGGAACACCTGCCCTTAATATTTCAAAATATTGATTATCATAACCAACAAAATCACCCATTCGTGGTACCACATCACGCTCTGTTAATCCGTCTTTATGCATATATAATTCTATTCTTCTTCTTACATCTACTGTAAAAGCATTAGTTTCTGTTTCAGGTTCATCAAGCATTACCCAACAATAAAGACTCACCGGATCTCTTGTAACTTTAATCTCACTTTCACCATAAATAGAATTAGGGTCGCTGGAATCTGGCTCTATTCTCCAATAAGTAACGCCTGTTTGAGCAACAATTCCCAATAACTCCTCATTATAATTATCAAAAAGCTCCATCTCTCGCGGAGTAAAGAAAAGACCATAATCAGCATCGCCTGTAGTTGATCCAAATGGAAATCTGCCGTGATTGCCTGCCATTTAATTAACTCATCATCGAAAAAGGTGTAGGAAATGGGATATGCGAAAATTGATCTTGTAATGCAGTTGCCATTTCGGCATCACCCCGCATCATTTCAACATTATTTACTTTTTCTAAATCAGATGTCAATTCATCTTTTAATGCCATCTGTTTTTCCATTCCTTCTTGTACCAAAGCATCACCATCTAAATTAACTTCTCCATTAGGTATAGGAATAGAAGCATACTTCCTTCGTATTCTTCCTAACATTTCCATTGAAATTCCAAGCGTATATTGCCTTATCCAGCGCTTGCCCGTCGAGTTGCAATTCATAAAATTTATATCAGTAAACGGCACATTATGAATACTTGAGATACCAGTAATAGATGGATCTCCTATATTCGGATTTTTAAAGTCAGGATTATAAGGGTCCATCTCTGTTGTATAATCAATATACACCCTCACTGTAGATGATGGTTGCGGATATAATCTTATCTTTGGGCCGATTACTTGATAAGAAAAAGCTGACCTTCTTACTGTATCACTCGTTTCTAGCATGCCTGCGCGCATAACATCTGCATATACAGGCATAATATAAAATAAAGATTCAGTTGAGAAAGATTCATAATTCATTTCTTGAGACAGAACATTAGCAGAAGAATAAGGATCATAATAACGATATACCGAAGCAGGCGGCCCATGATACACTCTTCTTACTTGAATATTAGCGGCGCTTAACGTAGTAATATATGCAAGCACGGAAGTGTCAGCGGACAAGTCAGTAAAATCAGTTAAAAGATTTTTTTCTTGGTCAGTGGATGCAAAACTACAATAAGCTCTTCTTTCATTTTGCAGACCGCCTACATTAGCTTCACTCCCGAAAGGGCTAGCTAAACGCATTAAATAATCCAGAGTATTGTGAGGTAATTTATCTGTAAGATTTTGTGTGCTAAAGTCTCTATTCAATCCATAGATATTACTTAACCAATTTGTTGCCTGGTGTCTATTAATCGTAGCACCATACTCTATATTACTTTCCTCAAACGCTGCAAAGATCTGCACATTATCAATCTCAGCTACAATCTTAGGCTCGCCCATTCTGTATCTTACCCACTTCACAATGTCCGCACCTTCAGCAGACAAAGAGCTAAGGTTAGCACTTAACGATACAGTTGATCCGCTCGTTGCAAAAATACCGCGATAGTCACTGTTAACAGCAGTTTGTGAAAGAGTTGTAAAGTAATTATCGAACATATATAATTCTCCTAAAAAAAATATCCCTTCTGTATAAATATAAAATACAGAAAGGATATGAATGAAGTTTATAAATGTTATTAAAAACTTTTTGGGTTCCAGATTTTTAGAGCAAAATCGTGGCACTATCACGCAAACCGATGGTTGCAACAACCAACGGTTTGATTTTAAAATTTATAAAAACTTTTAGTGAGGGATAGAACTCTTATGCAAGAAACACTCCTTCACTTTTACTGCCATGAATCCGGTGCCACGTGCATTAGGCAACGCACGGTCCATGTTGTTTGCCATATCTATAATGGCCTTGAACATTACATTCGGACGCAGATGATATCCTACGCCGCCTAAACACCTATACTCTATATATGGGTTGTCATCTTCTAAACGATCAAGGGCCACCGTCCGATACTTGCCTTCCTCAGAAAGATCTTCTATTCGAGCGTTGATCCACTTATAAACTTCTCCATCATTAGTGAATCGTTTTCTTGAAGAAGAAAGAATAAGATCATCCATATAACACTCAGTATAATCATTTCCTTCGCGTTTGCAGATCTTCAACCATTTCTCTTCATTAAAACATAGGATCAATCGAAGAGGGTCCATCATCCAATTGAGTTCTGTTCTTTTGTAAGATAGATTGACATGGAATCCGCAGGTTTCATTGGTAACAACGCCGTTAGCAGCGAACCATCTAAAAATACGGCGAAGGTTTACGATACCCTGACGATACGGCCAGACAGGAGTAACAATTTCACCGTCATATTTTTGGGGTGTTGTGACCGTGTAATCTTCTTGAGTCTTGAGTCCGGTAATACCCAACTCATTTTTTATTTTCTTGCAGACGGTTCTCATCGCAAAGGGAGCACCAATCTCAAACTCAAAACCAATTTGTTTCTGTAATTTCATTTTTCTTTTCTGAAAAAAGTAAGGGCTAGATTGCTCTAGCCTTTACTTGAAATAGATTCCCTAATGAACTGCTTTTAGTTTACTACGATTTCCCGCGGCGATGCCTTAACTGCTTCGGGCTTTTTTGGAATAGTGATTGACAAGATACCCTCATTGAGGCTAGCGTCAATCTTATCTACTTGATAAGTTTCCTCATCTACGGAAAACCACCGTGAGAAGGCAGACCGATGAATTTCACGGTGCATGAAATCACCTTCTACATCATCCTGTTTCTCTGCAGAAATCTTGAGATAACCATCTTCATAGTTAATACTCACATCTTCTTTCTTCAAACCAGGGACAGTAGCATCAATAGTTACAGACTCCCTATCTTCGCGGACATCTACCCGCGGGTATGAAGAACGGTCTGCTTTAGTAAATGAGGATTTAGAGACACTGTTGAAAAAATCGTTGAAGAGATTATCAAAAGTAGTGTCGAAGTGTCGGAACGGAATTGCTTGTGTGCGTAAAATACTTGGAAGTGCCATAATACTTTCTCCTTATTAGGATGATTAATGTGTGCGTTTCTATTTTAGATAACGCGGGTAGGAATATGGTTCATTAGGGAATCCTATTCCTGTGTGCATAAATATAATAATTATTAGGTTTTTTATAAACTACTTTAGAAATTAAATTTGAGTCCAAAACGAACACCTTGCGTAATCAAATCACGGGCCCATTCTTTAGTAAACTTAGTATCCTTATAATTCTTACTGAACGGAGGCAACACGTTAACAAAATCCATCTGACTGCCTTCAAGATTAAAACTATCATTCATTGGTGCAGGCCCGTATCCTCTAAACTCAGTCTCTGCAAATATCTTTATTCCCTTTACCACTACTACCTGAAGTCCAAGACTATAAAAGGCACCTATACGAGTCTCAGTAAAAAGATCTCTATCAACGAAATCATAATTATACCGTGCCCATGTTGGGCCAATCTTAAAATAGAAATGGGCAATATGTGGAAGTAAAAATATCCTTTTACCTATGTATGCATCCCAACTATAATACTCGACTAACTCATCTTCAGCAGCGTAATTAAAATTAATACCACAAATATATCCTGCACCCTTAGATACACGCAATGCACGTGGCCAACGTGATCCCTTATCTTCCTTCTTATCGTGTGCCTTCAAAGAATCATCGAAATATAAGTTTATCGTTACCATATTTAAAGAGCGTTGCGTAGTAATACCTTCATAATACGCAGCCTCTTGTGGCCACTTAGAATCATTCAACCAATTCTTCTCTATGATAACTGGCGTGCTCCGATACGACATAGAAATACCTGCGTCCGCAAACGACATAGAAGATATCCCTAAAATAGATAACGCAACTGCAAACTTCATTTTACCATCCTATGGATGAAAGGTAAAGGTCCAAACCAGCGACGGCCAAGACACCAACAAAAAATAAACGATACTTCATACTCTCACTCACTACTTTACTCCTTAAGATAGGTCTTCGACGACCACTACATCTTTGCCCTCAGCAAGTGTTTCCTGAACGGCAACAAACATAAAGAAATCCTCGCGAGGGGCCGCATAATAATGCGACTCATTTTCATCACACCATTTTTTAGTAGCAACGCCACTCGTCATGTAATCCACACCATACCACCCGTCCGGATAGAGATGATCCATCAAATCACAAATATTGACCACCCTAACCATATGGACGCCATCCTCTGAATGCAGAGTATACTTAACGCCGCCAACAGTATGGGAGTTATTAATTTTGTGAGTAGTCATTTTATTTTCTTTTGCGAATAGGGGAAATCTATCTCGTCGCGTTCGACATTTTTACTGATAGTAATCGCTGCACCCGAATCCGGAATAATGGTTGCATTTTTCATCTTCGACAACCACTCGACATACTCTTCACGGATATCGCCTTCAAACATCATTTTCTCAGACCACATTAATGAACCTCATAATCGCGGACAGAATCAAAGAAAGAATCTAGCATCATCTTATCAATTCCATATTCATCGGAAAAGTGAATGGAACTGGAACACCCCATCGGCCACCCAATGTTGTTGTCAAACATAAAGTTTGCAAACTTGCGAATGGAACCATCAAAATCTGCGTTAATATCGAACTCGACAGGAGCACTGTCTGTATCCATATCAGAGATTTCGAGATTCTCATTAGCATTGATTGTCAAAAACGGATGTTTCATTACGACAGATTCTCCACAATAACAGTGTCATGGCCGGATTCATAGGCCGCACGGGCGGCATCCGACACGAAAAATTTATGTTTTTCCTCAGACCAATAGGTCACGTTAGGATGATTCTTAAGATACACCTTGAGGGCTGCGGAAGTTTCCGCATAATCCGACATGATCTCAAATCCTTCAGATTCGAGCCACTCAATAATACCGACGATTTTGACAGGATAAAACCGCTCCGAATCGGAATCGACCGGTGTCCCCATGACAACATTGCCAGAAGGCTGGTGAATCCAAACGGTTTCCATGATTTTCAAGTCGGTCATTTTGATCTCTTTTTTAGGGGGTAGGAATGAGTCCTACCTCAAACTTTCTATATATAATATACGGCAAAAATGACCAAAAGTCAAGCCACAAGTCATTGGGAGACAACGACTTAGGAGGGCGTGTAAGGTGTTGTTTTTATTGAGGTTACGGAGGGATTATTTTAAAAAAAGTGAAAAAAAATGAAATATGCCTAAGTCCTTGTTTTTATTGAACTTAGGCATAAGTTGTTGTTTTTATTGAAGTTAGGCTCCGTCGGCGAGGAACCACATCTTTAGTCTAGGGCGTATCTCGCTTCTCGACCTGTTCCAATATCTCGGCCTTGGAAGTTACTTGCCTAGGCGGTGTTGTAGAACGCTTTTCTGTAACTATTTGTTCCTGAGATACACTCGGTGCATGATGTTGCTGTGTTGGTGCTACAGGCCGCGATGCAGGTGCATTAGGGGACGGCGGAAACGATTGTGCTGTCGGTGTTCTTTCAGCCTCCAACTCAGTCCCATATGGAACCGAACCAGAAAACTCATTAAGGGGTTGCGGTTGTATCGCACCACCAACCGTAGTAGGTGCTGGTCCCTTAACCGGTGGATGTTGCTCTAAAAGAATATCCTGAGCCCGCCACTTTTGAACCAAAATAGTATTCATTTCATTAAGAAAGACAAGGCACTTTTCCCATGCCCTATTTTGCGATTCCATCATGCGCACTTGAGACTCTGCTAAAGAAACAAGTTTATCTAATTTTTCTTCTAATTGATTTTCTGCCATCAGGTAATATCCACACCGTCACTATCCAAATTGTTCCTAAACGTTTCACTATCCGCAAGAATAGCAGTAACAGAATCCAATGCACTTTCAAGACAACGTTGCAAGTCTTCTTTGCGCTCTTCCATATCAGTATAAGCAGTCTGCATCTTATTGTATGTTTCTTCATTAAATGCAAGAGATGTTTCGGTTTCGTCGTCGGTGTTAGCTTCGTCAACAGGGGTATCGCCTAATGGCAATTCCTCTTGAACAGCATCATCGTCATCACCATTCTCGCTATCGTCGCCATCGTCAGAATCAAAATCTTCATTCACTGCTTCCCAGCCTGTGTCAGAAAATTCATCGTCGAGGGTACCATCTTCAGATTGGTCTTCAAGAACTTGATCAATCTCGTCTTTGAGAAGTTCTAATGCATCAGTAATATCATTAGAATAATCTTCGGACTCGTTGCAAAGATCGGTATATACACTCGCGGTGACAGTCTCTTCTTCTTCGACCTCATTACCAAACGCGTCGAGGGCACGAGGCGGAACGATCGCGGCCTCATCAGAAATCACTTCCGAAAGAAGTGTAATTGCTTTTGCGATATTAAAATTGGCTTTGGACATGGCTAGTCTCCTTATAAGGAATGGTGGTGTGTGGCTTCCTATTATAATAAAAGTACAGCATCGGTTAAACTTTTTCTCCTATTTTCTTATGGCGGGGTTGACCGGACTTGAACCGGCGACCATCTGCGTGACAGGCAGGTATTCTAACCATCTGAACTACAACCCCTACTATATTTTTTGTTTCTTTCATAACTTATCTATTGGTGGATCGACTGGGAATCGAACCCAGGACCTGCGGATTAAAAGTCCGTTACTCTACCTCTGAGTTACCGATCCATTTTGGTAGGGCCAGTGGGACTCGAACCCACACTCCGATTTCGGAAACGGATTTTAAGTCCGGTGTGTCTACCAATTTCACCATGGCCCCAAAAACCTTTTCTATTCTAAAGTTCCTAATAGCTCGTTGACTTGAACTGCTGCTTCGAGGTCATCGACTTCTTCCAAAACAGCAACAGCAAAAGCGCGCGCTTTGGATATGTCAAAATTCAACGAATGTGCAACTAAAGAAACCAAATCTCTATCTTCTTCCGAAACCAAATCATCAGCCAGCCACCACCCTTGTTCTACCTGTGTCATCAGTCCATCTCCAGATAAGATCTACGATGCTTGAGTTTCCGCGAATAGATCCGCGGATTTCTTTCGGCTCTTGTCGGCCTATGAAAATCTCTACGCAGTTTTAGCAGCAGTTCAAGTCGTCGTACATCATAATTTTTTTCAGTCATTTTTTAAACTCTCTTAAATGTTATTCCTACACTACGCTTTTTCTTTTTGCTCACACCACTCAACTACCTTGAGCCAATCCGAAAAGGAAACATGGCCACGCACATCATCGTACGGCTCTTCGTTAAAAACATCCCGTTGCCAGCCGGTGACCCAATCGCGGTTAGAAGAATCCTCTACCTCAAAACTCGTCGAAGACGAATCCCAAACCGCTATTTCACAATCTTCACTAAACAACGTCGCGGCGTCCCTATAGGTTTCATTATTTCTATTCTCGCAATAGCTCATAAAACCAAACCGCGTAGACAGAACCAATCCGTTATCAAACGTCAACGTAAAACCATTCGCGTAACTACCAAAACGCTTCATGCTATTCCTTTATTCTTCTCTTTTTTCATTCATGAACTCATAACCCTTACTAAATTATTTTCGATGCGATTGAGCATATGCTCCAACACTTCGCTCTCTTTGTGCAGTCTTTCAACAAACTCGGCTAAACTCACATCAAACTTTTTGCCCTGCTGCTTCTCCGGAGTCCGTAACCAAATCAACCACTTCATCCGTTCTTTCTGAATCGTTTCGCGCATTGAGTTGGTGGTTTGAAGACTGTCTTTTAACTCCGCTATAATTGTAGACTTCATAGACGGCTCCATTTCTGGAGATAAGAGTGTAATAAATTTTTCGTCGATGCCCATAATCTTTCACCATATGAATCCTCATATAAAATATATGATAACCAATATTCTTTGTCAAGGTTTGTCATAAAAAAACCTGTGGCACTATCACGTTTTTGTGAGCGCCTTAAAACGCCGGTTGTTCTTCATTAAACGGTTTCACCCAATTGACCACGGCCTCCGGTGCCGCGGGTTTTCCCCTCGTTCGATTATACAATCAGGCAAATCAACTTGTTCGTTCATAAGTTCGACAGCAACGTCAAGAAAAAATCTTGCCCAACGTTCACATTCACCCTTTGATTCTACTGGTCTGTGTGATTGTATTTTTTTCCACTCACCGACTTCTAGTGTTAATGTAATTCGTGGTGAAACCCAATCATCTTTCGATACTATCTTACTCATCTTCGTCGTCCCAATCAAAATCGTGGATATAATCTTCGTGAATACAATAATGATTTCGTTCATCAGACTGTGTTGAGTCTAGCTCAAAAACATTAAAGTAGCCTTGTGAATACTCGCTCTCGTCACCACGTTCCGCAAAGAAGGTGGCACGCTCATGATCTACGATAACATAATCAGGCATTTCAATTTTCATTTTGATATCCTTGTTCCCTAAGAATAATGAACTTGCATTTTAAAAAACTTTTAATCTCTTTTTCTCTTACTGCATCTCTCACAGTTTTTTCATAATACTCTATTACAACTAAAAACAATCAGTCCCAAAGGTTTTGGAAGTAACAAGAAAAGTTTTCAAGTCCAACACGGATCACTTCTTCTCTACGTTCCATTTCTGTTGTATAGGCATTCCACTTTTCTTCGTCGCGGTCGGGGATTCTTGAAGGCCATGTATCCATCATTCTTTCACCAAGACCAGATTCAATATCCTCACCATCATTATCCATATATTTGAAGGCAAGCACCATTGAGTTTAGAAGGTCATCCCACTTCTTTGTATAATACTCTTCTCGCTCGTCAGAAATTTTATCACCGAAGCCGTATCCAGCATCTTCATCTTCAAAAATAGCTGTGGGATATCCCATCTTGTTTTGTTCTGCGAATGCCTTGAGCCGAGGGTAAACAAACCTTGTTATTGTGTCATTAAGACTCCACAGCTCACGGTCGTCAAAACCCCTTCTACGACGTTGGATAAACCATCTGATCCTACGTCCACGGATGATATCTCCAAGGTAGTCTGTAGACCGATACCAGATACGCCAGAGATAATACGTTGGTGATTCCATCTTCTAATCCTCGTAATAATATTCGTTTTTATCAGATTTACTGATTTTGGCCTGGGCCGGGTACGTTCCTACTAATATAATAAACATTGTTACAATTGTCAAGCCTAAAATTACATAAGTCATTCTATTTTTTCTCCATATCAACAAACCCAAGTGTCCAATTCAAAATCATATTTCTTTCAAAAACTCACGAGCCGTTTCTAAACGATTCGTGTTACGACGAATGTAAGAAACCAACTCATCATAAATGTCATTACCGTCAATGACTTTCATCACGACAGAAAACAACGGGTCTTTGTTAGATTCGATAGCATAATCCTTACGAGAAGAATTAAAGTCACCGTGAAACATATCCAACTCGACTTCAACGTCAACCGTAGCAACCTTTATCCACGAACGAATCTTCTCAAGCACCTTGTTCATATTTTCACGAACAGGATCATCGTGGTCAAGAGTAGCGATCAGATCATCAAACGTTTCGTTTAAAATATGTTCGATGATAGAGTCTTCGTGATAAGCGTCCACAGTCAACAAACGATGACGGTCACAATACCACTGAGTTTTCACCTTACACATCATACCATTGTCGAGAGTTAACACCCAACCTTCAACATCTTCTTTGAACTCGGCAACAGCCAAATGAGTCTCGATTTTTTCAACGTTAACAATATGTTTAGCTACATCAACGCCGGGATCAATTGCATACAAGGGGTCAAAATATTCACCCGTTTCTTCATCGCGGACCTGAAGCAATACAAGCTTTTCATCCTTATACGGAATAACAATCCGATTTGTCGGAGCTACATACTCAAAGATGGCCGCTTTACCACTGTTCAACGAATCACGAACGAAAGTATATAACGTTTCGTTTTCCTGAAGGATACGATTGGCAGCAATAGCTTGTTCATTATCGAAATCCATCTTGGTCTTAGCAACAACCTTACCATTGGGCAACATGATGAAACGAATCATCGAACCATCAAATTTATGCTGAGTGTGAACAACCTTACGGTCTTTCAAATCTTCCAACATATAACCTTCGGTCTGGTTAACGTTGAAAAACTTGTGGAGCATAAGGTAACGTTTCCACGAACCATCGTCCTGTTTCACAAACGTCAGGCCCCGCAACTCTTCAGCCTTTTCATTAACGAAGTCGGAACCCTGAGCAAGACGGTAGTTGAATACCTCTACCTCGATGCCATCAATGACGTAACAAGATTTGTAGAAAACATCGTTACGTTCGATGATAGCATTTGCTTCATCATATGTAGGAATGTTAAAAATTTTTACAACTCTTTCTCTGTGTCCAAGTCGATGAAGGACAATTCGTCCAAACAAATAAACTTGGTTCCATCTTTAACTATCGTCTTGTTCTGGTGATGGTGTCCAAAAATCCACAACTTCGGACGATGAACCTCAAACATAACATCCAACAACGCACCAGTAAACGACTTCTCCAACTTCCAGTCGTACGTCATAAACTCAGGAACGACAGAGGCCGGACAGTCATGTGAAATTACAATCTCCGGTTTCATCTGCGCAAAGTTTTTAATGCATCTTTCTGCTTGGTCACGATTCAACTCTTCCTCTGCCCACCAATCAATTCCGATAGTCCGATACTTCTTATCGACAGAGTAAGCACCGCGAACGATGAAATACTCGAAGATGGGTCCATCAGCACCGTTACCCAAGTGCCGGCCACCAAAATTTCCGTGGCAATGAGACACAGTATTAATCTTGTCGTAATTGTCATGGTTCCCCCCAAAGAACGTATGGTTCAAGGGATTCAAATCCTTCATATGATTATATGAGAAACCCATATCGCCAAGTTGAATTGAGTATTCTGCACCGTCTGTCAAGTGCAGATACTTCCCATACTTCCCGTGGACATCACCTATGATACGAACTTTCATTATACTCTTCTCATCTAACTTTAACGACCTACTAAATATAATACATTCTTACGGGTTTGTCAAGTCTTTTGTGTCAACCATCGGTTGTATCCTTTGTCAACCCATTGTTTCCATAGTTGTCGAGCTTCTTCGGTTGATATGGTTCCTATGGTCTGTTTCGTTCCATTCGGCCACGACGATGTTACCATTACGCCTCGGCCTGGTGCGTCCGGACTGACGAAACCTTCAATTTCAAATGACACCTGTTCAGGATAAGTTTCGTAATCAACTGAATTGGTATATTTAGCCCGTGCCGAAATGGCATCTTCACCGCATATCAATGTCCATGTTGTCGTACTCATTTTAAAACTTCTTAACCGATTCCTGTCCAACGAACTCGTCCTGCAGTTTTGAAACTATCGTCGTATAGATTTCCTCTGGCAAAGTTTCGTGCGGGGGCGGCCCAACTTGCGGCGTGCAATAGATCACCCTCTTTGAACTTCTTGTGACCGTCTTTGACGATGAATCCCATACAGTGCAGTTGTCCGTGTCGATTCGATATGATCCGAAAGTAACGACTACCTTCCGTAACTGTCAACCCTTTGTTGAACTCTTCACATCCTTTGAGGGCATCTTCTTCATTGAAGTTTTCGGAGTTATAAAGTTTATTCCGCGTGACCGTCCATTCAAAATAGTCCGCCTTCATCACATCCAAAACTTTTTCTATATCTTTTCTTTCGACAATTCGGTATTTCATCATCTCATTTACCTACCCGTAAAATAGTAAGTTGCATGTTTATTTGTGGATCTTATAATCTTTTGATCTTTAAGTTCCTCCAATGCATTTCTTACCACGTGCTTCCACTTGGATGCGTTTTTATATCCTTTTTTCTCAAGACATTTATCGTTGCACAGTCCAGGCAATTTGCTCTTTACGATCTCATAAATTTCTTCGATGTGGAGTCTACCTCGTCGGTGCCTCTTTGAGAACCCTATCCTTGTTAAGATATTAAAATCAGTGATCATCGTATACAATAACTTTGCAAGATCGGCGGATTCTTCATCACTACCTTTATACTTAGCAGTTACCCAACGATCCGATTTAAAAACTTTTATTTCACGTGCCATTATTCTTTTTACTGCTCTTTCAAAAACTTTTTTTCAATCTCAAAATTTGGGGTCCGGTTTTATAACGGGCCTCGCGATTTTGGGTTTTGGTTTTTTTTTGTATGACCGCGACCCAAATGAAAGTGTCGTAAAGAGGGGGTTTCGAGAGAGAAACAGGAAAGGTAAATAAACCCCCTCTTTACGTATAGTTTAACTCACTGTGGACGTTCCGTTCTCGCCTACGAGTTTCTGCTCACGGGCCGTCGCAGAGACCTCAGAAAGGGCCTTAATCAACGCATCCAACTGTTCCAACCGAACAGACACACCCTTCTTCGTGGGCTTGAGGTCGGCGTTCTCATCCTTGTAGAACACACGGACATCGACCAACTTCACACCCTTGAACTCGGACTGATTAATGACCAAGGACTCTCTGCTATTCTTCTCTAATACTGTTGCCATTCTATATACTCCTATAGGGGTTTATTTTATTTTAGTTTACCGAGAGACTCTTCCAGATCTCATCTTCGGTATAAGTGACTGTCTCATCTTCCGAATCTTCCATATCCTCTTCGGCGACGGAGAAGATACTATCCATATCCTCTTTGCTCAGATTATCACACCATGTGACGAACTCTGCGAATAGCTCGGGGAAATCCTTGTCCATAACAGACGAAAAGAATGCCCAGTGCAGCCGTGCCTGAAGTTGTGCGTCGATGTTGTTATCTTCCATTATATCACCTGATACTCGGTTACGTTGTAGCGGTTGACCATCAGAGACACTACGTCTTCGATGTTTTCGGTAGGCTCGGAACCACGTAGGTTGATCTCGGGGATCACGAACTCGATATGTCCGTCCTTACACACTATGAATGCGAATCTATTCATACGACTCTATTATATCCTTCTTTAATCTTTTCGTTCCAGAAAACTCGTGCCTTCTCTATACCGTATGTATAGGTCTTCTCAAGAACTTTTATTGTGCTTTTTCCGTCTTGCCGGTCAGGGGTGTCATAGAGGTTAAACCACTTAACATATTTCACCGTGTTGTTTGCAAAATTCTTACCACCATCTGCTATTGCAACGACTTTCTTACCCTTGCCAAACTTAAATTCTTCTTCCTTCTCCAAGACAAAGACCTCCATCGTTTTCACTACGGCGTCGAGAACATCGGCCATCACAGGGCTGCTGCCCGGTTCTGGTGGCATATACGCCCCGTTATAAGAAACCTTATAGTGTAGGTAAACTACCCGTGTCATCTTGTCGATGATCTCTTCGTCAAGTTTCTGTCCTGACAACCCTGACGGTGTATTAACGGAGTTCCACCTTTTTAAATCTCTTCGAGCCATGGGGGACAATCCTGCTATGAAACTTGGATTAAAATGGGACATCGTTATCTACCTCTTCGGAGGACTCTGCATCAACAAATCCTGCGAGTCCGGTCGGTTCGTCAGTCACCTGTGCGTCACCATCTACCTTGGTGTAAAGATCAACCATCGCAGTTTTCGTTTCATCGTCGAAACGATTGACACACATCGAAATCGCCTTCATACGATCCATGTTGAAGATGGCGTATGCATTGGAAATGTGAACCAACCTACGAGTAGTGATCAACTCGTCGATCGCACCTTCCATATAGGTCTTACGAATGATGTCGGCCCAGTTGACCAACTTTTCGATAAACTCACTGTCGGACACGTTCAGACTATCGAAAACCTTGCTGAGAATCTTCTTCTCAACAGCAATGGCGGGATATTCCTGTTCAACAGTAATCGGGAACCTCTCAAGGAATGCCTCATTCAAGACACCCGCTCCGATGAAGTTTCCTGTTTCATCACCCTTACCTTTGGTATTGGCGGTGGCGACGATGGTGAAACCAGGCTGACAATCGACGTATTCATTAATCTTCTTAAGGAAGACGCCCTTACCTTCCAGCACGGGCTGGAGACACATGATTTTCGTCGATGCCAAATCCACTTCGTCAAGAAGGAGGACTGCACCTTTTCTCATTGCCTCGACCACAGGGCCGTCGAACCAAACGGTTTCACCGTCAACCAACCGAAAACCACCCAACAGATCGTCTTCGTCAGTCTCGATAGTGATGTTCACACGGAACATTTCACGTTTGGACTTTGCACATGCCTGTTCAATCATAAACGTCTTACCGTTACCTGACAGGCCGGTGACGAAGATGGGATAGAACATATCCGATTTGAGAATCGAAACTACGTCCGTATAGGAACCGAAAGGAACGAACAAATCATCTTTCGACGGAACGTGCTTGACGACGCCATTAGCACCCTTGGTCATCTCGACCACAGGGGCAGGAACTGCGACTGCCGGTGTCGGCGGTTTAACAGCAGCAGGTGCGATCGGTTTGACAACCGACACACTGCTCGACGCCTTACCATCGACAGGAACATGGAACAAACCACGACCAACCTTATAGGTAGGAACGCGGGTGATCCAATGCGGGAACTTCAGACCGACTGTATCTGCGATGGTCTGCAGGTCGTCTTTCGTGAACTCGCTTTGGTCGCCATGTTCGACCATATACTTCTTGGTCGCTTCGACGAATAACTTCTGTTTACTTGTGAAACTCAATTGAAAACCTTTCCTTATCTGTCTCAATATCTCTCTAACTTCTACTACTAATATACGAAACTTTCACCCAAAAGTCAAGCTCTAAGTCCTTGTTTTTATTGAGGTTATAAACCCTTGTAAATAAAGGACTTAGGTGGTGTTTTTGGACAACTTTTTTCATTTATTTTCATTTAATTTCACGGTGTCTCACGGTGTCCTAAGTAGTTGTTTTTACTCGACTTAGGTGAGGTTGACGTAAGTCCAATATAAACAAGCACTTACGTGATAGTGCCATGAACACTTGTTCAGTGAACACCTGTTCAGGTATTGTCGCCGATGGGCGTCCGCGGATCGTCAAACCTGCCTTCGTCGTCTACCATATCACGTTCAATTTCATAATCCATTTCTTCATATGATATGGCAATCGTTTCGATGTCGTCGAGCAAGATCCGTGATCCGATGGCAAAATGATTCATGTCTGGGCCTGCCTTCTTCAACAGGTCAACGATAATTTCTAATGCTTCTTCTGCAGTCATTCTTTTTTCTTTCTCTTTATGCCACGAACTCTGCGAAACGTCCCAACAGAACCTTGTTGCCGACTTTGTTTCGACGCTGTTTGATGAAAGTATTTTTCATCTTTGCCTTGCTCATTTCGGAATCCATTTCAACTTCTGCATCCTTCACCTTGAGACTCTTCGAGGACACGACGTAAAATTCCTCATAACCCAGATCATCTTCAATGACGATGAAAGATTCTTTCTTCATTTTCTCCCACAACGCATCAGTCTCCGACCAATTGACGACGCCACTGTAAGTCATTTCCTGTGTGAAACGCTTCTTAGTGTTGCAAGGAGCGATGTAGAAACCAACTACTCGTGCCGACGTGCGATCTTTCAATGCCTTCAGGAAGGGAACTGACGTGCCGCAAGAACTCCTGTCACTCTCATACTGAATCTTGGTAACAGGATCAACAATAATTTCTTTGGATGAATAATGAATGCCGCCGCCACTAAAGTCCTCTTTATCCGAATCCCAAGTGCCGCGAGTTCGAGATCCCTGACCGTCCGTCAAGAAAACCGTATTGACGATCTGCACTCCATGTTTCTTCTGAAACACAGGAACCTGTTTGATCGCTGAAATAATTGTTTCATTCAACGGCGTTCCACCCAACCTCAATTTGCGAGGGAGTTCAGTCCGACTATGACCATAGTTGTAGTTGTCAGGGAAACCCTCACGCATTCTCATCAACTGGATCATGCTATTCTGAAACTTAGAAGATGACAAGGTTGAAGATACGAGATGCAACAACCTGAAACTTCCATTTATTCCTAAGTCGCCCGTCACATTCTTTTCCCACTGATGCATCCTGCTGACATACTTGTCAGGTCCGACGCCATCACCGTAAACATCTGAAAACGCATATGCGTCGAAGGGGACGTTAATCTTCTTACAGAAGAGTGCGAGGATCATCAACTGGTCGATGGTGTTTGCCATCTGCTCGTGCATCGAACCCGACCAATCAATATACATCAGGAATCCGTGATTCTTACCGGCGGTAATAACTTCGCTCCGAAGGAACAAATCCTCGTTGAACTTGTAAGAGTGCAACTTATTGGGATTCAAGATACCCGTCTTGGCCACCTTGGTCCGTTTATGTTCGTCGGCCTTTTTCCTCATCTCAAATTCTTTTGCGAGATAGGACACCAACGATTTCTGTTCACTCCGGAACTTCAAATACTTTTCTTTTTCGCCAACATTGAAATCGTTGACTACATCATGTTCACGAATGAGATCATGAATCTCTTCCATAGAGACAACGATCCGATCCAACTCAACATTCGGAATCCGACTGTATTCATACTCAGTCTCAGTGTCAACCAAATCCTTCAGTGCTGATTCAAAGTTTTCCATCGTCTTGGAAATCATTTCATCATTGCCAACACCTGCCGATGTCTTCGACACGCCGGAATCAATCTCTTCTTCTTCTGCTTCTTCTTCTGCCCCTGTCGCTACATCATCATCGTCGGCAGGTTCTTCATCAGAATCATTTACGTCATCAGATTTTGCACCTTTCGAGGGATCATCAGAGTTGCTATCTTCGGGTTCCTCATCAGAGGTTTCGCCGTCGTCGTCTGCGTCTTCGTCGTCGTCGAAGTTTTCGTCCATGC
>Ga0080013_1002296_pt1 | contig 22801 bp, 32 predicted proteins | sample ETNvirenome_6_85_FD_69236 | JGI IMG/M metagenome (GOLD analysis project Ga0080013, IMG submission 69236) | Marine viral communities from the Pacific Ocean - ETNP_6_85 (SPADES assembly) (version 2) | ecosystem: Environmental > Aquatic > Marine > Oceanic | place: Pacific Ocean | collected 2013-06-19 | reverse complement strand
GTGGAAACATTATTGAGTTGCCTCTCAGTTTCTAGTCGTTGAACCTTCTCTCTGGTGTGAGAGCTTGGCTGCTGATTCCCCTAATTAGGTGGGGTTCCAGCAATTCACCCTGTGTTCACTAGCTAATTACTTAGCCAGGGCGCAAAATTTACGCAAATGCATCATTGCCGTAGGGTCGGCAATGCAGCGGTAGTAACCGTCAGCGAACGTAGGAACGTTGCGCTTGCGCATGTCTTTTACAACTTGCAGCAAGTCGGTTTTTACGTCGAACTTGGCTGATTCACCAGAGGCATAAGCAGCAACGGTAGAAGCGGTGCGATCTTTGCCGAGGGGGAAGTAATAACCACCTTGGCTCTCGCTAGCTTCACCATTTGCGTCTGCCTTGAATAGTTCGTCAGCAAATACGCGATCTCTCCAACGACGATAATCATCGAGAAGAGTCAAGCTACCAATTGACTGATGGAAAACATTTAAGTTTCCAGTGTCTAAAAGTAGCCTCTGAGCCGTCAGCAAAGTCTCCCGGGCAACCTTGAAAGTTGAAGGCGCCGTTGTATCGGTAGGGTCTGCAGGACCTGTATATTCTTTAAGTGTGACAAGGACCTTATCCTTGACAATATTGCGACTAGAAGCAGTACCAAGTGTTTGGTCAGCCGTGCGCTCTCGTGAGCTCTTCGTTCCAGGATTACCCCAGAAACGATAACGGTCTAACTGAACAGTTTGGCCGGGTTGTTTTGCGCAAGTGTTTAATGGTGTGGCTCTTTATCCGCACCCACAGCCTTAAGGACGGCTGTGATCAGACTATATCTTCACCCTGTAAATAGGGGCTGGGCGCTCTTGGATCCATTACTCAGTTTCCTGTCGGGATCTAGTCGTTGAAGCTTCCAACTTGTAGGTTGGCTTGCCTGCTGATTGGCCTCCTTCTCAGGTCCGGCTTTCCAGCAATTCACCCAGTTTTTCAATAAACTTTCGTTTAAAGGACTCCATTGAAGTCGTGAACAACCACGGGCTCTCAATGTGTTATCCCAAAGGCTCTTTATCCTTTGGTTCTACAGCTTTGCTATTGCTGCAGTTCAGACTATTTCATCAACTTAATGAATAAGTTGGAGGGCGCTCGTGGGGATTTCTTCCGTTCTGGATTACTTTCCCTAGTCGTTGCACCTTTCATTCATTCCTGAATGACTTGGCTCAAGATTCCCCCTTCGCAACAGACGCCTCTGTCGCGATAAGTAAATGATTCTGCTGACTATCGCCAGCTTTCCTTGTCAAGGTTCTGATACGTGAAAAGGGGGGTTCCCTGAATTCACCCTCTGCACATTTACTGATTACTCAGTAAAGCCGCAGATGTCGCTACGGCCATCTCGATGATATAACCGGGATGGGGACGATAGAGCTCTGCTCCTAGAAGCTTTGGAAAGTCATTATCAATCCACATTGGATCGTAAAACTCCTAAGCGTATAGGGAACAAATCACACGCTGATTGCGTGCTTATTACTACTATATAGAAGTTCTATAGGGAGAAACAATTGGAGGCGGTTGATGTACGTGGACTGCTCGCACTTTTATTAGTCGATGGGAGCCTTCTTCCATATCGCGCTCCTGGTGGGGGTTATATCCAATTAACCATTACTGCCGGCGTTGCTGAGTCTGCTTATCTGGATGAAAAGATCAATGAATTTCGCCAATTTATCCCAACAAAAGCAAAAATTACTCCCTACAAAACACAGCCGAGATCGAACGGTAAGACGACAACAGTCTTACGTTTTCGTGTCTCAAACTCAAAGCTGCGGCCTATCTACAACCTCCTCTACCCTTCAGGAGAGCGCCAGATAACTCAGACAACGCTGGACCTTCTTGGAGCGCAAGCAGCGGCATGGTGCTGGGCAGAGGGAGCACGTATCAATGAGGACGGTTCATCAAGCCTTAATCGCGTAGGTGGTTCACACAGCGAAGCGCAGTTGATGGCCAACTGGCTCCAAATGCTTACTAGTGCTTACTGTCAAATCGAAAATGATCAGATCAAGCCCAAGTTGATCTTCAGCATCGAAGACACCGCCAAGATCCAAAAGGCATTAATCGACTACGCACCAAAAACACGTCTACATCTTTTCACTGGAGAGCAATGGGATGCAAGCTCAATTCATAGCGCGCGTACTGAGCTACTGCTTGGGGAAAGGAAAGCTGACACTGAAAGGCAGGGCGAAAACGCCGGTCTTTGAGATCACACGATCTGAGGTTGATCGCAACTACCTGGGACACCAACTATGGACGCTGCATCACCTCCACGACGGACCAATTAAGGGCGTCAGAGATCGTCTTGAGTCAGATGGCTACTACGACAATGAACGGATCAGGCTGAGAGGTGGTGACTTGTGGCGCGCTTACGAGCTGCTCTGCCCTAGGGATAAGCGCACCATCTCTCGCGAAGTTCTCGACATTGCTGGACTTGATGGCATCGTTGCTCTCTGGATTGACCAAGGACGACTTTCAAAATGCAAATATCCAGGCGGTCGCGAAAAACGTCTCTGGATGCGAGGCCAAATTAAAGGTCGCTATACAGAACAGGAATACATGAACCTAGAGAGCTGGTTCAATGACTTTGGTATCCCTGCACGGACTCATCACAATCAGTTAGGACCGATTGAATTGTCGCTTGGTAAGGAAGCTGTAGAGATCCTGCTCCCGAAAATCAGGGCTTCAGTACATCCCAGCATGATCAAGAAACTTAAGCCTCATAATCTGTAAATAAGGAATTAACGTATGAATATCAATAAGGTCTTTTTCACTGTTAGCACTACGACTCTCAGTATTCATCTAACATTGAGCTAACTGGTCATTACATGACTATCCTTCTTCAGCCCAATCGAAGTATTTCCGAATTGTATAAAGACGAACTCCTTTACAACAATTCAGATCTTACCCATATCTCAGACATCAGGCGTAAGTTCTTGGAATACTGCAGAGACAATCCCGATGCCGACGAGTGTCGGGTTTACGAAGACTAATGACTCGCTATCAGACTCCGACCCAATCGGAAAGTATCTCAAAGATCAGGGGAGGATACGGAGGCAGTGATAAGACCTCGCCTTCTTTCCTTAGACCTCAGCATGTTACGTGGAATTCACCGTTAACAGCTAGGGATCTCGGCACCGTAGACAATCTTTTTCTTCTAGTTAAAGGTGACATAGGTGGCGAAGTAGGCACTAACACTCTTTTCTTCAAAGTAAGAACGACTGGCAAGTCAGATATTCAGATTGTAAAAAATAACATCTCAAAATATCACGACAAGAATATATCGGTTGGCATCCTCAACGAGGATCTCACGCCGCGACCTCTGACAGTAGACGGATATGCCTATCGCAACGAGGTGATCAATACAGAGGAGAAAGAGTTCCTTCAGCTCTTGGATCCCGGCACCTACTACTACACAGTCAGCTGTAATTCGTGGAGGAAAACCCAATATAGTGTCACTCTAAATGTACTGTTTTACAAGGAGCTTACTGGTAAAGCAGACGGAGAAATGTCGCCATACGGCAGACTCGCCATGGCTAAGTTTGATGGCGAGATCCCTCTCACTGCTCCTGTTTATGGCTTAATACCTGTTCCAAGTACAATCAAGGAACTAAACGGTAAAGCTGATGGAACCGCCAGTCCACTACTAACTCTTGCCCCATTCAGAGGGTCCATCGTAATGACCATGAGCCCCTATGGACGGATTAAGGCTACATGGAGAATTAGCGGATCTGCGACGGGTACAAATGCTAATACGGGTACACTGACAGTAACGTCTCCTTATTGAGGCGGATATTAAACACCAGCAAGATTCCATTGCCTGGAGTTGCCAAAATAAAAGAGACGAACAACACGCGGCATGGCATTTTCACAGTATTTCGCAACTGAAATTCTTAGTTGGTTTAAGAACTCGGCGTTTCCCGCCCAGCTAACAACTACCTACGTATCTCTGCACTCAGGCGATCCAGGAACAGCAGGGACATCAAATGATGAAACCAGCACGATCATTGGCTCATCCACTCGCACCTCTGTGGCACACGGAGATCTCGGTACGATTGGAGCCGCCTCTGGTGGTGGCTTTGAAATCACAAATACCGCTGCTGTCCAAATGACTGCCAGTGCTGCAGGTGGCGCCACTATTACTCATTTCGGTATCTGGGACGCAGCGACCAGTGGCAATTTCCTTGCCTCTGGAGCACTCACTGTCAGTGTTGATGTCGTGGCTGGAGATACTGTTCAGTTCAATATCGGCGCGATGGCTATCAAAGTTGTCTAATAGCGCCAACTAGCGGTAGGCCTCACACCTGCTCGGGAGAAGAATCTGCCGCTATTACGAATATCGATATGAATAAATCCCTTGCCCCGACCATCGCCAAAGCCACCGCTCCAGCGCTGGATTAGCCAGTTGTGGAAGTCGTTTAACTGATCATCGCAAGGATAAATATCTAGTGCCATGCCTTGAACGTGATACGAGTCCTTCATTCCTCCGATCTCAGTGTTGTACGGCTCAGGTCGATACCCACTAGTCACGCCAATCGCACCTCCCCAGGCCTTGCGGATCTCGTCGAATTCCTGGCATAAAACCCGTAGAGCATCCTCTAATTGGCTACCAGGATGAGGTATCCGGCGTGCGTCGTACTGAAGGACCTCTCCGACAGTAATGAAATCTCCTGCTCGAGACGAAAAGTTAGACCAGTCGATTGACTCATTCGAATTCTCAGTCTGCACCTGGATCTCTTGATTCCAGTGAGGCAGATCTATTGCCCAGCGCTCTCCAGTTCCCCTCAGCGTGACCCAGGCGCAGCTACCTCTTGGGATCTCTTCAAAGCGGGCGGTCTCAATTGTCCTCCCTTTTTCAATCATCTGCTTGCCTTCATCCGAAAGGTATCTGCTATCTATCGTCGCTTTCTTGAGATAAGTTTTTGTATTTGCAGTGAACAGCATCACTCCATCACTCTCTGAATCCCAGACATCCCCTTCCTTGCGACGCCGTTTTACCAAGCCCTCAAGTCTCTTATTGTCAGAGTTAACGTAAAGACTCAAGACCTGAGACATCTCTTCGTATGCTTCTGGACGTGTAACACCGTCCCTCAATACTCGCGATATCGCCTCATAACCTTCAAGTCCATAAAATTTCACACCCATATTCCAAGCAAAACTGCACAAGACTGCTTGCCTTGATGACCCCAAGCGATCCCATCCAGGAATCAACCTGAGCTTGGGAAAGAACTGATGAATTAATACAGACGAGAGATGACCACGGCATACATCCAATGAGCAGACATCTCCCATGCGGACAGGCATTCCACTGGGATACTTGGTCAACCCAGTGCAAATCGTTGGCACGCTAATAGGATTAAGATACGCCTCTTCTTCGATCCCCTCGAACTCTTCAATCAGAGTTATCGCTAATTTCAAGGCCTTGGGGTTGACTCTCCACTCCGTAACGAATTCCTCGTTCATCCCTGACATAAACACCTGCAAACCTTGGCGTCAATGTAGCCATTGGTTCGCGGCCCTCGATCATTTCAGTGGCGTGATATTCAGCAGCTGCATCCCCAAGACCCTTTGACTTGAGTAACTCAAATACCTCTACATAATCTTCAACTGCCTGATCACTAGGCTGATTCGTCAGAGCATCGTAAACGTCCTGACTGCCAGCTAGGCGCATTAAGATAATGCAATTATTGTTATGCTACTGGTTTTCTACTACCGAGACCCAGTCCCTGACTAATGGCAGCACTTATATCCTCCACACCATCTCCAGGTTGCGCGTACCGATTAGCCAAAGCGGCAATATGTTGCTTGCCTTCAGTTACCTTCGCTAGCTTCTGCATATTGGCAACATAACCAGTCAATAAAGCGGCGGCTTTATTTGAACGTGTATCTTCACTATTCTGTCCTGCCTTTGTTGCATTGGCTATTGCTGCTTGTGCCTGATTAGCACTTATTTCGCTGTAAACTGCGCCTCGACCGGCCTGCTGCTGAATAGCTGTATTCACCTGTGCTGGAGCAGCATTGGTGGCAACATTCAGTTCACTTGCGTTAGCATTCCCGGTCGGTACACCATATTCTGGTGGAACCATCATAATAATTACCTAAACATCAAAGTTACAAGGACTAGTCAACATTACAAATAGGAACACAGACACCATTGACGTCGGTGTTCCCATATAGCAATGAACTAGTGATCGATCCTTAGATGCCGTCAATACCAATTGAAAAAGTCGTAATGACAGCATGAATCATCCTCCTAGCTTAAGACTCGGAAACCAACACCTTGCTACGAAGAGCGTCAGGAGTTGCCTGAGAGAGGATCTGCCAAGCAGCAGCTGGATTCTTGTCGCTCATGTTGGAGAACTGCGACCAGAAGTCGTCACTGCCAGCATTTGACTGCACGCCAGGGGCAGGCATCTCCATCTTGGGCCGCTCGAACACGGTTGGAGGGGCTTGGAACTGCCTTTCGTTAGCTGAAATCTCTGCTGCCAGGCGATCTTGCGCTGTCTCGGTCGGATATGGACCCTGAGGACCGAAGAAATCAGTCACATACTCAGAAAGCAGGTTGGGATTTGTGAGCATCGTGTGATACGCCGCATTATCTTCTGCGGCGGCGCCAATAACGCCTTTCGCACCTTCAAGATCAGCGGTGACCTTCTCGATATGCTGAAGAGTCTCGGAGGTTTGCTGAGCCTGAGCCAATAGAGCGTCTTCGACTACACAGCTGTAGCGATTCAGAAGCGCAGGGGCCTCAGCGCCAAAGTGGTTGAGGACTTCAAGACTTTCTGGGCTTACGTTGCTTAGATACTCGTCGCTCACGTTCGCGCTTGGAGCGCTGCTCAAGCTTGGCACCTGTTGGGGTGTCGCCTGGGTATAGGCCTGCGTTGCTTGGGGCAGATAGGTCTGCATCCCCGTAACGGATGGTGCTGCCTGGTAACTGGCCGCCTGCGATTGGTAGGACTCCGGATGCGCCTGATATTGGGTCGGAGCCGAGGAGGGCGCCTGGGGTTGGGAGGTCTGCCTCGTGCTCAGACTTTCTGACAGTCGTTGGAATGCCTCCTGCCATGGGTTTGCCTGAGGCTCCGGTGCCGCCACTGGTGCCTGCTGGTAAGCCTGGGGCACCACCGCTGTCGGCTGCTCCACCTGCTGTGGCACCGTAGCCGTCTGGTACGAAGGTTGGACGCTCTGGGCCGGCGCTTGCTGGTAGGCCATTGTTGGCGCGGGCGCGCTCGATTGGATCGAGGGTTGCTGGGTCAGCGGTGCCTGCACTGTCACTGTATTGTCCTGCATAAGTTAGTTCTCGTTTTAAGAAATCAAGGGCTCGATATAGGTATGGAGTTAAGTCGAGCTGTGGATCGGCCAGCATCGGAAGATCTGGCGCCTGAGGGTGGGGAACTTGCCGCATATTTTCAATGAGCGACAAGAATGTACCAATACTCTGTTGTGTTGCTTGAGCCATCCTGAATGGATAGCCCGATAGCATTGCGCTTCTCTCTTCGTCAGTCTTATCTGGGAAGAGATACCGCAAGGCTTCGATGCTATTTACACCGAGCTCTTGCAGATTTCGTACAACAATACTTGCATTTAGTATATCCTCTGTTGAATCTTCAAAGACTGGTCCCTTCCATCTCCACTCAACCTTACGGTTTCCATCAGGAATTAATCCAACAACACTAGGCGGTAACTGCTGTCCTTGAATAGCTTCTCTGATCGATTGTTCTAACGCAGACTCGTATTCATTGTTTACTTTCCCGAAGTCCGCGACAGCTTTTTGGAACTCTTCGTTACTAGCAAACTCCTCCTGTATCGGAGGCAAAGGCTTAGATAGACCTATGGCTGAACCAAAGGAATTCCTGAAGATCTGCTCCTCATGGTAGATAATTAAGGACAACAACTTGCATAGCCCGTAAGTCAATAGACCCTTACAACGACGATTTGCCGTAGTAGCAGCTCGTCCATAAAGTGACTTGATTTCATAGGCCGTTGCTCCGGCAGAGATGCCTAGTTCGTCAACACCTCCCAATGCAGTCCGTACCTCTTCTCGATATTGCCTGGCATATAGATTTTGATCACCTGATACAGCGTCTGGAGTAAGGAAAACAGCGCGATCTGTTGGCTCAATGTTGGCAATAATGCGCGGAATCTTTAATCCGCCACCAGGGCCAGCACCGAAGGGCTGTGAGACCCGCGTAGAAGAGCGTGTAGCGGACGCAAAGCCTGCTTGCGAGCTAATTGTCGGCCTAATCGCATCGGAGTCTGCAGACTCAACTAGATCATGCTTAGGTCTCGAGGAAACAAGGACTGGATTTGCAAAGAAATTGATATTCGTGCGGATATTCTTGACCAGATCGTCATGAACCACGATCTGCTCGGCCAACCAGTCGAAATCACCAGAGGCATCCATCCCCGTGGAGCGCATCGTGTTAAACGACTCAACAGCAGGGATGAATCCCAAGCTATTAGTTAATGTCCTCGTCCTATTAGGTGCATAGGCAAGGCTATTAATACCAGGATCGAACGATGGCTTCTCGTTAGTAACAGTTTCCTTGATCGTATCTTTACGAACTTGCAACTTCACGTAGCGCATCGAGCCTTCTGTGGAGCCCGATACATTCAAGCTGCCAAGGCCACTACGGACAGTGAAGCTATAAATCAGCTCTACTTCATCAAGCAGGCCAGCCGCATCGTAATAAGCCCTGTAATTCTCCTTGCTGAACCACATCAAGCGATATGAATCATCAACTGGCCTGAAGTAAAACAGACCTTTGCCGTCAATCAGGAAATCATCGACGATCCCTTCTAGCCGGGAATCAATCTCGTTTTCCTCGATCAGCCCAGCAACAAATGCTTTTCGGAAGCCGAATGTGTCTTGCGATGGGTAAAACTCAAGTCCCTGACGCAGCATGAATAACTTCATTTGCGCAAGGTGACTGTTCACGATCATCGTGTCAGTTCCAGTCCCGCCATCACGCTTTCGCGCTGCTTCGAGAATGTGACGGAATCTCTCTTGATAACTGCTCATAAGGTTATTTTAGTTCCACTGAATCTGAGCTCCACCGCGTTTCATTAGCCCCTGTACAACGATATTAAGAGAGTCAGCACAATCGTCATGAGATGCATGTCCGAAATTAATGACCTCGTCAACCATGCAACTGAAATCACGGTATTTGTTGAAAATGATTTTTTTACCTTGAAAGAGTCCAAGGATCCCACGTAGGCGGGCCAACTTGTCGCCACGGAATCCTTTAACTGGACTAATACTTAAATTGTAGAGCTGCCACTCATTGAATAGTATCCGTTTTAGATCACCCTCGAAACTTTTCTGGTACGCGACGATCTCCGGCCAGATAATAACCGGCGAATTTGTTTGAAAATATTGCCCTTCTTCATTGGTGGAAAGTAGGTTCCACTCCAATAACAACTCGCATAAAGCCTCAACCTTTTCAATATTCCCCATCGATCGCATCCGCTTGTAATCGATGATATAAACCTTGTCATCAACACGGCCAGCGAGAGTAAATACTGTCCAATCATTCCTTTCACTCATGCCTGCTGACAGGTCAATACCAACACCGACCAAGTCATAGACGTCTGGAACTTCTCCCTTGATGAACAGTTCAGGCGATATCCCCAGCTCTGTCGTCCTAACTGGTTGGTTGAGATACTGATACGAGAACGAGACCCGATCCTCGTTCTGCAGTTTCAGCAGATACTTCACTGACCACATCGATGGCCAGTACGACTTAGGCCTACCCTCGTCGTCATAGCTCAACGCTGCCTGGACGATTACCTTCCAGCCTCTTTGCTCGCAGAAGGTAGTCGTAAATAAATCATCGAAATGAAACCGCGTGCCCAAGGCGATAGCTCGTGCCCCTTGGAACATGGTTGGCACGATCACGTTGTTCCAGTTGGTCTCCATCTCCCTGCGTATATCCGGGTTAGCGATGGCTGCGGCGCTCTTGATCGCGTCATCAACGATGATCAGCGAACTCCGCTTTGACGTGATCGTGCCTTTTAGGCCTGCGCAGGCAACAGTAAAAGCATCCTCACCACGAACGTCGATCTCCGCGAAATCAAAGTCAATCGACCACAGCTCATCGCTCGTGCGGGCTTTTGATAAACGAACTGTCGGAAAAATTTCCTGAAAATCCTTGTTGCATATCAGGTTTTTGATCGCAGCACTTTTGTTCCGTGCTACGTCAACGTTGTACGAAACATACAGCGTCCTTAGAAGCTTCTTAGCCTGTGCATGCCTGCCAATCAGCCACGCCACTAATAAGCCGATCTCAGTGGACTTAGCACTGCCTCGGGGACTTAGTAGACATGTATTGGGTCCTGCAATATCCAGCAGGTGCTCATTACTTTGCCCGGTCAGGAATGCCTTATGCCAAATCTTCATGTGGCGAGCGGGTGGCTTACCCATTAGCTCGCAGAAGTAACCGAAGTTCGCCCTTGCCTTATGAACGTAATCTGGTATCTCAACTACTTCCGGCTGCTTCTTAATTGCCTGTGCAGCAAGCTGAGCACTACGGCGACGTGCCAGTGCTATGGAAGTCTTAGGCATACCTTTAATCTAAATGTTTTCCCTATTCCCCCTAGGGAACAATCAATACTAGATCGGTGAAATTTTTTCTATCACTCGAAGGAGTCCATTCGCATAAAAGAACAGCAATGAGAAGCCAATAGCGCAAGAGATTAAAGTTGCATTCCTGTTATGACGCCTCAGCGCCGCCTCGATCATCTGCTGAGCCTCCTCCTTGGTGACTAAAGGATTAGCGCTCATCTATCAACATTGTCCACACTGATTCATACGCTAGATCCAACGCATTAGTAACGTCATCATTACCCTTGAAGATCTGTCGAAGTTCACGCATTACCTTGTCTGCACCAGCCAGGATCAATCCACGCCTATCTACTCCTTTTGTCATGCGGTCGATCTCTACAACATGACCGCGCAGTTCTTTTGACAAATGGGCAATACGTGTAGCAGCGCCCTCAGGCTTGACAAGGTCAGCATGCACCTGTTGTCGTAAGTAATCAATATCAGCCTCGAGCTTGACGATCTCAGCCAGCATTAATTCACGCCTATTGAGCTTCGGATAATGCTGCGTCATCCATTGGCCTAATGCTGTGAAACTGCCTTGATAACCAAGGACCGATGCGTATAGCCATACTTCATATACCGAGTACGTGTTCTCGGCATAGCTAAGAAATCCTTCTCGATGGCTTTGATCAAGCGTTGATAGAAATCGCTGGACTTGACCTGACAGCTCAACGCTCATGCATCCCCTCGTTAATCAGTCGTTCCGCCTCTCTTTCCTTTTGCAGTGTCTCGTGCATATTCCGATAGTTCCATTTCGTTTCTAATGGATTAAACGGAGCCGCATAGTTTCCCATATAGTCCTTATTCTCATATTGAGTATGGTTAAATTTACCCGAATTTAATTCATTCCAATAATTCACAGCATTATCTGCTACGACCTTAAGCAGATCCTGAACTGTTAATCCTAATCCCTCACCCGCGAAAGGAATCATCAGCCGTAGAAGCGGGAGCCTGCGCGGGTCACGGCGCCTCGAGCATCAGCTCTTGCTCTTAGCTCTTGCGTCATGCGAGAAGAAATATTCTTGCGCTCTTCTGAGCCTGCTGTCTGAAGTCCTAACCGTTGCTGAGCTCCAGTGGCTTGGATCCCCAGTCGCTGCTGAGTTCCAGTGGCTTGGATCCCCAGTCGCTGCTGAGCTCCAGTCTCTTGTATTCCTAACCGTTGCTGAGCTCCAGTCTCTTTTATTCCTAGCCGATTTTGTTGCCCCTGGGTCTGCATTCCCAGTCGACTCTGAGCTCCAGTCTCTTGTATTCCTAGCCGTTGCTGAGCTCCAGTCTCTTGTATTCCTAGCCGTTGCTGAGCTCCAGTCTCTTGTATTCCCAGTCGATTCTGAGCTCCAGTGGTTCCGATCCCCAGTCGATCTTGTCGCCCCTGGGTCTGCATTCCCCGTCGACTCTCTACTCCAGTGGTTTCGATCCCCAGTCGATCTTGTCGCCCCTGGGTCTGCATTCCCTGTCGACTCTGAGCTCCAGTGGTTTGGATTCCCTGTCGTTGCTGATCTCCAGTGGTTTGGATTCCCCTTATTTGCCAGCCACCTTGAGTATCCATCAAGTTCGTAGCAATCTCCCCTTCCGCTGCCATTAACGTCATCGTATTACCAGTCCTCAGGTTCTCCATCCCACCTTGATAATTCGCCATGCTCCCAAGGAAAGCATCGTTATAGGCAAGTGCCTGGCCCGTAGCAGCCTGCGTCCTAAACGAGTCTGCGAGGGAACCGGCGACTAGACCACCGATTGATTCATTATCACTGTATCTATTGCCGAGGTCAACCAGACTCTGGATGCCGGCATTGTACATATTGGCAGCAACAGTGCCGTGATTATTTGCGTAAGATGGCATGAGTTAAGAAAGAGTTAGTCCGAGTACAGCAGCACCTCTAAGTATATTATTCATCATATTTTGCGTATGCATTTGATTGTCAAATCCCTTCTGATATTCCAACCACTTGTCAAATTCCGGCGCTCGTGATTCATGCATGTCCCTCTCCAACTTAAGAAGAGGATCATGCATGTGCCTATAGGCTTTTGCCGCGCTCATCTGCCTTTCACGTTCCAGTCTTATCCTGCGTTCATTAAGGTTTTCATATTGAGGTTCCAGCGCTACAGCATTCTCACGCATGTTTCGATTTCGCCCTGCTGTAGTCTCGAGCTCTAGATTCGCTGCCTCTCTCATATCCGCAATATTTTGAGGAGCGGTAGACACGTAAGGCTTATCTAAGCTTTTATTCACATCCCCCATCGCCGCCTCGTACGCTTTTTGAACGACAGGATCTTTGGCAATTTCGCTAAGGGACTTGCCAGCTCCTTTTTGAGCTACTAAATATTCTTGAAATTGCTGAAGCAGAGATTTTCCTTGACTCATTTTCTTTAGCTACCTCTTAATATTCTAATGATCTATTGAGCCGGCTTTTGAGGTTTCATGCCTTGCATTATCTCAAGCACCCAGCGCTCTCTATCTTTCTGCATAGATGTTGTCGTATTAAGAGGCTGCACGGCAGGCTGTTGAATTGATCCCAGCGCTGAGTTCAAATCAATACCAGGAGTATTCGTGACAGGCTTTTGGGGTTGATTAGCATAAAATGCAGCCAAGATTTCGTTTTGTCCCGCCATTCGGTTTTTCACATTGCGATCGGATCTATCTTGCGTTTCCCCGAAAGCAATCATACTTTTCAAAGGATTACCCCTCTGCATGGTCGCGCTACCACCGAGTTGCGCCAAATTCAATAATGCTTTCTTCTTAAATAGCAGTGCATCTTGCTCAGCCCTCCAAACTCTGGCAGCCTCCTCGCGATCCTTCAGACTTTCGAGAGTCGCAGCCAGTCGGTTGCTCTCTGCGCCTTGAGACAATGCGCTTAGAGCCATATCGGTCTCAGCCGCAAACTTCACCTCAGGGATCCTTGACAGCACCTGAGTAGCTATATCGCTCTTGACATGCGGAAAGCCTGGAACTGGTTGTACTGGACGAAAGTTCGCTGCATATGCTGCAGCAACAGGGAAAGTCATCAGCTCATCAATGCTTGGGTAAGAGCAAGCTGTTGTAATGCTGCGCTCTGTTGGCCCTGCAGCATCTGTGCATTCAATGTCTGTGCGTAGTTGTAGTCGTTCTTCAGTCTCAAGTCGAGTTCTGCTCTCCTCTTATCAGCCTCGAAAAGCATTAACGCCTCGTCCCTAGATACAGGCAACATCCCCTTGCGCTTAGCAAGAGCAGCGGCGGCCATTGCTTCTTGATCCTTGATGTAGTTCTCCCTTTTTATATCATCCTCAGTCTTTGGCTTATATCCAGTAATGAAGTCGTGTACACCGGCAGCGATGTCTTTACCGGGGCCACCGCCTAACCATGCACCTGCGGCGGCGGCGGCGGGGACAACTAAAGGAGCGAATGGCCCCGAAAGTGTTCCTAGAGCGAGAGCAAGGCCTGCTCCCGATAAGCCGCCGGCAACGTTTCCTGCTAACTGACCACCAGCTTCAGACAGATTGCGTGACGTTGGATCGTTGGGGTCGGATAATTCACCCGCCGCATCCGCAAGAGCTAAAACAGCTGTTAGCGGCAGTGCCACTCTTCCGCCAACCCTGGCAGCACCTCGCACACCATTCACGAAGCCTGGGCTGAACGCCATCCTTGGGATCTTCGGCATCTGCCATCCACTGGTTGCTGATGTTGCACCCATTAAGCCCAGGCTCTGAAGTACTGGATCGTTAACAGCTAAAGAGCTTTCTCTTGGGATGACCAAAACTTCGCACAATAATCCTATGCGGTAATTCTAATTGTTTTTAATTAGCTAATAATGCACTAACTAATCATTAACCGAAAGCACTACTTACTCCGCCAAGTACTGCCCCTGCGGCGGCTCCCCATGGCCCGAAGCTAGCACCGGCACTTGCTCCACCAAGAGCACCCGAAACAATATCTCCGAAGCCGCCGCCGCCGCCTGAGGATCTTTCTCTGGCTTCCTCTATAGCCTCTTCAATCATTTGATTCCTGCGTTCAGCGGCTGAAATATGCCCATAATTCGTTATTGCGCTATTCGCGAGATTAGTTGCGCCTAGGAAATTCGTTTCTTGGTCTTTAAATAATTGTGCCGTTACATCGTTTCCAAAAATACTCCGTCCTGGCATAACTGGCTGAAAGTCAGTAGCTTCAGCACGATATTGCGCTGCTCTTCCAAACGCATCTTTCCACCTTGCTGGATTTGAATTAAATGTCATTTTTAGAACGCCACCTTGCCTATTTTTGACACATAATTCGCGCCACTTCCTGTACCGAAGTCTGTCCAACCCCCGAATACATCAGTACCACCACCACCAAAAGCTCCAAGGCCGCCAGCAATCGAAGCCCCCTGTGAAATTAGTGATGCGATATCACCGATTCCAAAACCCTGTTCTTCCTGCTGCTGAGGCATTTTCATTGCTAACTGGGCTTCAGTATTAAGTTCTGTTAGCCTCTGCAATGTTGCGGCATCTAATGCGGATCCAGCAGCTCTAAATCCAGCGTTTTGTATAGCACCTGGAACTGCACCAAGCGCATTGGTTCCGTAAGTATTGTTATAGGCATCGAATCCTGGAACAGGTGATCCATAGCTCATCAGCTATTCCTCATTAGTGATACCTTTATTAGCTCTTCTCATTGATTCTAATACCTGACCAATTAAAGCAGTTGATGTCAATGCAGCAGCGCTATATCCTGCTGTCTGCTTAAACGCTTCCATCTCATTTGAACGCTGTCTATTCCGATAACTACCTACCGCTTTTTGAACATCTCCTTTACGGACAACTGGGCCTCTTAGATCTTTAGCTTGATATTGCTTATAAGCATTCCGTATGTCTTTACTCTGATCGCTTAATTCTTTGGCCTGAACCAAGCGATCTCTAGCCCCAGGCACTGGCTTGCCGGTCTTCAGATCTAGACCTCTAAGTTTGTGCCCTGCTCGCCTCATGCCATAACGCCCACCAGCCACTGCGGCGACAGCAGGTAAAAGTCCAGTGATGATGGGGATGCTCTTGCCCATGAAAGTCACCTCAGGACCATGGATACCCTCCATCGTTGCTTTAATCGGTGAAGGGTCGCCAAATAGATATGCCTTGTAGGCGTTGTATTCACCTTTAGAGACATCAGGGCGTTCTTTAGCGAACTCCTCGTACTTCAGTAGGCGACCACCACGGCCAAGGAAATAACGACTAGCTATTTCACTGAGCTGGTCGGCAGGCTCTCTCGGATCTTCATCACCAGGCACAGCTGCCTTATACCCAGGCTGTCTCGTGAAATTGCCAATAGCTAATGATGTACCAATCCACGCAGGCATCGTTGCGGCCATGCGTAGATTTCGATTCTTTAGTAGGTGGGTTCCAGCGACCTTATTGCTGGCTGCATGCATACCGTGCAGCATCGCGATACTGGATATCGCCTGTGGTGCATTTAAAAACCACCAGATATTACGTAGACCGTCAGTAGCAATATCTGCAGTTGCTGCGGCGGCACCCTGTGTGGCTGCGGCGCGGACGTTATTACCTATATCTACAACAGTGTGACCATCAGGAGCAGGTACACGTCCTGGAAGATTCAGTGAAAGCGCAAGCTCTGGATCCTTAGCCGCTAGTTGTCTTATGTACGCCTTGTCGCTCTCCTTGTATCCACCTAATGCGATACCTCTTGCCCAATCCGGCGCCCCCTTCCACTGAGTGCCAACACTCTCTGGCAGGCGATGGCGTACATAGTCCACCAGTGCAGAGCTGGTGAGCATGTCATGAACCGGAGCGTGCTCGTAATCCTCTCCTAGCTGCCCTCTAAGTTTGTGAGATCCAACCTTGGGATCCATTCCCGCTAATCGGGCAAAAAGGGTCCGGTAGTCACGAGCGTTGGCATCGCGCGGAAAGGTTCTCATTAACCGACGCCGACTGCAGAAGTTGGCATACGTACTGGCATACCAAGAGCAGCGCTAGTGATAACACCACTGCCGATAAGAGCTTGAATTAATGCTTGATCCCGTTGACTGGTCTGCTGCGCCACTTGCGCCTCTTGCTGAGCAGCAGCTTCTTTGTTTAGGTTCTCGTAAACGCTAGAGGTAATCGGTCTAGGGGAAAAAATATTTAAAGGCCCTGCAGCGATATCTCCATAAGTCATGATGTTCTGAAGGCGACCGACTTGATCCTTGGTCATTCCACTAAGTGACTTACCACGAATCCCTGGAATGATTCGTTTACCTAAAGCGTATCCACCGGCTTGCCCCAGTAATGATGAGCCTAAGCCGATCATGAGGTCTTCTCCACCCATAGCCAGCCTGGTTCCTAGATCTGTACCTTCCGGGGCAAGGCCAGCCTGAATACCGGCATACATCACTTCCGGCGCATACCTAGCTAACAATGGACCAGCAGCAATCTTGCCTAGTTCGTTCTTTGGAACAAGAAACTGCAGTGCTCTTTTTAAGACCGGAAGTCCTCTAGCAAATTGAACCACCATTAAACTTGCTCCAGGCCTGGTCCGAAGATTCCATTCATATACATACCCATAAAGTCTTTGAAATTCTGCTGGGCTTGCACATTGTTTTTATCCTTAGTCGCCAAAGCAAATGGACCTTCCATTCCTTTCCCTTTAAAGATATCGCCAGCAAAACGTTCTTGACCAAAACGAGGGTCAGCTCTTTTAGTTGGTGTTCCTGCGTCATAGCCGAAGCTGACAGGTGTTTCACCTTTTTCAGCTGCATTCCTGACGCCCTGAGCGACAGCAAAGTCCCTAGCTCCCAGGTCAGCTGCTAAAGCCCTATAGGTCACACTAAACCACAGTATTTACAACTATCTTAGCGCTCACAATTAACCTACTCCCGTGAATAAGTAGCGGGAGAGTTATTTCTTGCCAATGACGTTCTTATAGAAGCTTGCCTTCTTGATCATCTTCTCTGAATACTCACCCTTATTAGTTAATACTTTATCTGCAAACTCTTGCCGCCCCTCAGGAGTGTCTTCATGACCTGCCTTAGTGGCAGCCGCCGTAAAGGTTCCCCCCGTCCCGCCCTTGCTGGCAGGTTTATCCATCTTCTTGAAGGCCTGCGCGAGATCCTTAGCCTTTTCACGTTTCTCCTTGCTCATTTATTTATTGCCGGAGAGATGTGAAGCCCCACACTTATTTTACTATTCATCGCCTTCTAAGTAGGTCTCTAAGTGGCAACATGCGCTTCCTTAGGAATCCTTCAGTCTCCCTCTCAGGAGTACCTACAGCGGCAGCTACGTCTACGCTGGAATTCGGAACTTCGGGTGATTCAGGTGCATTGAATTGCGAAGTCTTCTCGGTCTGCATTACACCTGCATCCATGCTTGGCGGAAGATTGGAAGCCTCCTCTGCGACCGCGACTTGATCAGCGTTGCGAGCTCTGATTCGGCGAGCCATCTCCGCCATTGCTAGCTCTTGCCGTTCAGATCCAACCTCTTGACCTATTGCCCGAGCGAAATCCTCGTATGACTTCAGCTGAGGCCTACCTTCAGGCGCCTTCCGAGCCTCTTTTCGCCCCTGTTGCACCTTAGGGTTCAAGGAGCTAGCTGCTAAGTAAGGCTTGACAGCCTGATACTCCTCTGAAGATCGCGGAAGTAATTCAGCACTGGGCGATCTGCCGCCCTCAGGCTGAACTCCTTTACCAGCTGTCAGAGCTTTGACGATGCTATAGATCGATTTTCTACTTGGATCCGAGACGTCAATGAATTCATCACTCAAAGCCTGTTGTAATAAGGCATTTTGAGCACGATTTGTCGCTGTATCCATCATTGGCTCGTTGACAAGCACTCGACGGCCATAACCAGTCGCTGCATCCCTCATTCCAGGCAGCGACTCAATTAAACTCGTTAATTTTCGGTATCCTTCATTCGTGATTTCGGTAGGATTCCCTACCCGGAAGTCCATAACACCTATTGCAACATTGCGTGGGTTCTGATTTGCAAGGGGGAAGAGTTTCTGGCCATTTATACGATTGCGATAGACAAGTTTTCCATTGGCACCGACACTACTAATGACCATATGCTCTCCGGCTGGGCCGTCTTCTACCACATAGCTCTTAATAGGCGTCCGATTTTCTAATTTGATCTGCTCAACAACCTGTCCAAGTGTCATTGGTACTTGAATTTTCTTCGTAGCTGGGTCATCAGCCGGACTGAAGCCCGTAATTTCAGAACCTGAGGAATATCTCCTGTCTGCTTGAGCATCGGCGGCTTCCCTTGAGTAGTACTGCCGCTCTGGAGTCGGCGCGCCTATACCAACTCCGCTACGTTCATTGGCATCACCCTCATCTGGACTGGTGTAACGGTAATAACCCTCTACCTGAGCCGTCGGATCGAGCATGACAACATCAGCTTGGCGTGGATCAAAGACTTTTTCGTCGTAACCCGAGCTAGTTTTCAGCCCTGTCTTCACTGCTACTGGCTGCATCACTGGATTACCAGCCTCATCAACCATCCAATCGAACCCCCGATCAGGACCATGCCGCCTCTGCTGACTAGCTAGCGCCGTTAGTACTGGGACTCGATAAGCAGAATCAATACTTCTCTCAATTGGTTCTTTATTGAATGGATTACGACGTCCAGTACCAGGGATAGCCCGATCACGCCCCAAGACAGCAGATTCATCGATATTTTCAGCCCTGCCTGTAGTTCGATATTGCTCTCCCACAGCGGCGGCAACGACTTCTCGAGCGCGTGCCTCAGGATCTAGAGCTTTTCTTAGCGCAGCAACGTTATTCAGATCTTCTGTAACGCCTTGTTCTGCCGCTGCAATTGCATTCTTAGCTGCTAAATCAGGTTTAACTTCGCCTGATGCTGCAATCTTTTCAGCCCAATCAGCAGGGATTTCAGCTCTGTTGACGAACTTACCGCGTTGCCCACTCTTGCGCCCTGGCTTATCGGATCGAGTTTCCTGTATTGCCACCTTTAGCGCCTGCATGGGGGTCAATTCAGGCATTGCAGATGCAAATTGATAGGCACGCTCTGCAATCTCCGTATCTACTGGTCCGCCAGCTATCTGACTAAAGAATTGCTGTCTTGTTAACTGCTTAGGTCCGTATGTTTGATTACTGCCGCTTAAATCTTCAATAGCCTTACGCAATTTCTCACGTTCCATCTCCGCTTGAACAGCACTGTTCTGCTGCGCCCGAACCAAATCTAGAGCTTCGTATCTGCCACCAGTTGGCAAGTTCGTATAGCTCGTGGAGCCCGCAGGGAGCCCAGGGACATTGGAAACCTGCGGCACTGGGCCGTAGCGAAGTCTTGGATCATTCGCATCAGGTTCCTCACGATGCCTACCGAATGCCACCACCATTTAATGAATACTCAGTCTTACATCACGTATGCCAAGTCTACTGAGATTTGTATCTATATATCCGCGCAATTAGCCTCGCGGGTGCAAATAGGGAAAAAAATCACCAAAAATTTGGAAAATTATTCATCGGGATTCTCTATGTTAGACAGTCACATTTAGTCATAAGTTTGTGACAAATTATTCATGAATCAAGCATTTTTCCACAGTTTGACTGTTAAACAGGGCACTTTTCCACAGGTTGACTGTTAATTAGCGCTAAGGGGTACATGCGCTGCTGTTAATCATGTCTGCTTATCTATCGCTGCCCTCGCGGGGATTCCTCTATTTTTGCTGCGCCGCGCGTTATACATCAAACACCCCCTGCAAGTTTGAATAGCGCTCAAACAAAAAAAGAAGGGGCGTTCGCGCCGCTCGCTGACACCGCACTGCGTGCGTCGCAACTCGCTAAGAAAGCTGTGCGAGCGAAGCAGCCTGCTGCGTTGAGCGAGCACCGCATCGCATCGCATTAACGTCTACTTATACGTAGGCGTAGTGCGCGCGCCTGTAAGAGCACTCGTCGCGACTGTAAGTTGCGTAACAACAAGCGCTGCAATTGTGTGCTTATGTTAACCCGAGCACCCATCAATTGCTACGCATTGCGATACCCATCGCGCGCACTCCTACTCCCTTGCACGCACGCACGCTCTTCCTTTTGCTCGCCTCTGCGCTCAACAGTTACCCAGCGCGCTCGCGCTTACGCCCCGCATCACTCTGCGACCCTCGCGCTGCCGCGCCTTTAGGGGTCAAATCCAGTGCCTGAGAGCGCTTTACAATTGCTTTCCTTAATCATAGCAAGTTTCTAGGTGACGAGTTCGTCACTCATGCATATCATCTTCGCTATGTTTAATCACTCACTTCTAGCTGTACTCAATAACATATAGGCTCCTTAATATCGCACGCTCAATTTCGTGAAATCACCCATTGTGTTAACACACAAATGCGTGTTTCCCCTCATTTCGCTGATATTCATCCATGAGAACTAATGTACTAGCGCCTGTAAGTGAGTGCTTAGGGGGTGTCCCAAGTGGCCACATACAACAGTGCATTCAAATGATCACGCTCAACATCTCCACCGAAGCTGCACTGGCGTTGCAAGCTCTCTTGCACACCGCAGATTTCAAAGATGCCGCCAACTACTGCAGTGACTACGACGAGGACTTGCTCCACGTCCGCTGCGGTGAGGTGGTTGTGGAACTAGGAGATGCTCTTGCCGCAGCCTATGCGTAACAGCCTCTCCAGACCTCAAGAGCCCTGCCGAAAGGTGGGGCTTTTTTAGTGTCCACTTACAACGGTGCATTCAGGTGACTGATGCGCAACTAGAGACCACTACTGAGGTCCATTACCTACACAGGTATGACCTTCCGTGGAATCCCGACCAGCTGGAGCTAATTCCTGTCGGCCCGCCAGGTCCTACTCAGACCGTGACCTTCACGATCTGGTCTGGCTCCGGCGTTGACTTCAAGCACAATCCCTGCCCCGACTGGGATGAAGCCGAAGTCGCCTGGACCGGAGATTCTTGTCCTCCGTTCGAGGAAGACTACGTAGACGATGTCTGGGGAGCCCCCGACAGCGTCGATGCAGACCGCACCAGCGCTAGAAAGATGTATGCCGATCTGATCAAGGCGGGATACATCCGTCAACTTGCCTAACCCACAACCCCTACTTCGTTTCGACGAGGTGGGGGTTTTTAGTGTCCACCTACAACGGTGCATTCAAGTGAACACTCACACCTTCACCCTCTGCACGCTAATCGGCCTCGTCGTCGTTGGCTTCGCTACGATCCCTACTCAGGTCCGCCTGCTTGATGCTGCTACCGCTGCTCAATGCGCGTCCCATGACTTCCCGCTTGAGAAACTGGGAGCAAGCCTTGCCTGGTGTAACCACAACGGCTACATCACTAAGTAACCCACAACCCCTGCTTCGTTCATCGGAGTGGGGGTTTTTCAATGTCCACTTACAACAGTGCATTATGCAAGTAACTGTAGTGAGCAAACGCGATCTCAGCGATCCCATGCCCGGTACGGCACGGGTATACATCGGTCGTCCGTCTGCATTGGGAAACCCTTTCCCGATGAAAGGAGAGTCCGACCGAGAGACCGTTGTTAGAAGCTATCAGGGATGGCTACGCAAACAGTACCGCTCTGGTGGCAAGGCTAAGCAAGAGCTTTTAAGGCTCTATCAGCTAGCCCGCAAGCAGCCACTTGAGCTGGTCTGCTGGTGCGCACCATCTCTCTGCCATGCCGACGTAATCAAACATGCTCTTATGAGTATGGAACACGCCGACTGGGAGAACGCTGGTAGCCCATATCCACCCGTACCGCTCCCCGTGAGCCCCATCTAACCCAAACCCCTGCTTCGTTTATTCGAGGTAGGGGTTCTTTTATGTCCCCTACAACCTGTGCATTATGACTAATCAGTCATTGCATACCACTCCAATCCCAGCGTGGAGGCCAGACCTAGAAGAGTACGCCTGGATGACAGGCAGATTTCTTCCTGCGACTATGCACCCTCAACAAGTTAGGGACTTCATAGTCAAAGAGAGGCGCAGCGACTGGGAAGACAGGATTGATGCTGCGATCGAAGAGTACGAACTCGAACTCGATGCTTGCGGCATCTACATCCCCTAACCCAAACCCCTGCTTCGTTTATTCGAGGTAGGGGTTTCTTTCATGTCCCCTTATACCAGTGCTTTTGCGCTGCCGTGGCATGGCCAACGATTTCTTCGGAAACCAAGCGGATGACTTCTCCGCTCCAGATCTATGTAATCGCATAGCTCTAATACATTCCCTACTCGTTGACGAACCCGAGAACATGGCATTCCAGGCCGAGTATCTCGATCTAGTCAACAAAGGAGACGTGTATA
>Ga0080013_1002295_pt1 | contig 22803 bp, 26 predicted proteins | sample ETNvirenome_6_85_FD_69236 | JGI IMG/M metagenome (GOLD analysis project Ga0080013, IMG submission 69236) | Marine viral communities from the Pacific Ocean - ETNP_6_85 (SPADES assembly) (version 2) | ecosystem: Environmental > Aquatic > Marine > Oceanic | place: Pacific Ocean | collected 2013-06-19 | reverse complement strand
ACATTGCAAATGGTGCCCATTTAAAACAGATGAAGTTAATTGTCCAAAACAGGAGAGAATACGAGAATGAAACAAGTAGCGGTACTAGGAAATACAAATTGGCAAAATCGAAGAAAAGTTCAACAAACTTTAACAGAACTTAAACAGCGTTTTGGTGATGATGTTACTGTATTAGGAGCAGGAGGAAAAGAAGGTGCCAATAGTATGGTTAGAAAATATACATTAGAATTTGGATTGAAATATCAAGAATATAATCCATCATTTTCCGGATATAATTTATATTCAGCTATGCCCAAATCATATTACGGAAAACAATACCATTTCAGTCAATTACATCATAGAATGAAACTATTAGCACAAAACTGCGATTATATGATTATTATGACTAATGAACAAAACTTAGATCCGGTTTTGAAGACAGCATATAATAATATAAACAAATTAAAAAAACCTGTAGTTATTTTAGGTTAATAATATTTATATAAAAGTTATAAAAAGGTTACAAATGCAATTACCAAAATTAAAAAAAATAGATCCCACAAAGCCAATAAAGAAGAAAAAGAAAATTTTATTATTATCAGATGATTTTCGGTTACATTCTGGAATCGGAACGATTAGTAAAGAAATTATATTAAATACAGTTAAAGAATATGATTGGATTCAATTAGGAGCAGCATTAAAACATCCAGACCATGGAAAAGGTGTAGATGTATCAAATGATGTTGTAAGAGAAACTGGTATCTCGGATGCATCTGTTAAAGTAATTCCGTGGACGGGCTATGGAGATAGAAATATATTATTTGCGTTATTAAATCAAGAAAAGCCAGATGCAATATTCCATTTTACAGATCCTAGATATTGGATATGGTTATATCAATTAGAACATGAAGTTAAAACAACATTTGGAATACCTATAATTTATTATTCTATTTGGGACGATCTTCCATATCCAATGTGGAATGCTCCATTTTATGGAAGTTGTGATTTAATTATGGGTATTAGTAAACAATCTGATAATATACATAGAGAAGTTTTAAAACAAAATAACTTTGAAGTTATAAATTATGATAATAAAAAAGAAAGAGATCAATTTAAATATTCAAATACTACAATTACTGGATATGTTCCTCATGGGTTAAATCATAATATATTTAAGCCATTAGATAAAACGGATGAGTCTTATAAAAAAATGTATAAGGAAATTAAACAAGATAATAATGTAGATTTTGTTTTGATGTGGAATAATAGGAATATTAGAAGAAAACAACCTGGAGATGTTGTATTAGCATTTAAAACGTTTGTTGATAATTTACCTGCAAAAGATCGGTCTAGAGTAGCACTATTAATGCACACCCAAGCTATTGATAATAATGGAACAGATTTAAGAGCTATACACAATACAATTGCTCCCAATTACAAAATAATATTTTCAGAAGCAAAACTGTCAGCAAATGAGTTAAATGCTATGTATAATGTTGTAGACGTTGTAATTAATATAGCGTCAAATGAAGGATGGGGCCTAAGTAGTACAGAATCAATGTTAGCAGGAACACCTATTATTAATAATGTAACAGGGGGATTACAAGATCAATGTGGGTTTTTAGATGAACATGGCAATTGGTTGCAATTTGATGGTGAATTTTCTACTAATCATATAGGAAAATATAAAAGACATGGTCGATGGGTAAATCCAGTTTTTCCTAGTAATAGATCAATGCAAGGATCTCCAGCTACTCCATATATATTTGATGATCGAGCAAAATTTGAAGATGTAGCAGCTGCTATGATGAAATGGTGGGAAACGCCTGGATCTGTTAGAAAAGAATGTGGTGAAGAAGGCCGAATGTTTTGTTTAGATAACGGATTAACTGCTAAACAAATGGGAAGTAAAATGATTGAAATGATTAATCATTTATTTGAAACACCAAAACAACCAAAATTAAGATATACATTAAATAAAGTTACGACAAAAAAATATGAAAAATTAGGAATAGTATGCGAACAGTAGTTATATCATCACCATTAGCAACACAAAGTGGATATGGGCATCATGCTCGGGAAGTTATTACTAACTTCTTTGAAAAAAAATCAAATGATTGGGACATTAAATTATTATCAATGCCATGGGGACATACACCATTTACCTATCCTATCCTCAAAGAATGGCATCAACGAATAATACCACTTCCATTAAAAGCACAACCAGACATTTGGGTTCAAATAACAGTTCCAACAGAATTTCAATCCGTTGGAAAATGTAATATTGGCGTAACTGCTGGAACTGAAGGAGATATTTGCCCACCGGAATGGATTGATCATATAAATAAAATGCAAATTACTATAGTACCTAGTGCATTTACAAAACAAATATTTGAAGATACGGCTAAAAAACATAATAAAACTATAACAACAAAGTTGCAGGTAGTTTCTGAATATTTTGATAATATAACATATGATAATAAAAATGTTACCACAAATATATCTGTTATAGATCAACAGGTTAAAGAATCATTTGCATTTTTAATAACGGGCCATTGGTTGCAAGGAAATATAGGCGAAGATCGCAAAAATATAAGTGGTGCAATACATTGTTTTTTTAATACATTTAAAAACAAAAAAAATCAACCTGCTTTAATATTAAAAACTAGCGGAGCTACTTATTCTATAGTAGATCGAATGGAAATTGAGAAAAAAATTGAACAAATAAAAGCATTATTTCCTGATAATGTAAAATTACCATCTATTTATCTTTTACATGGAGATTTGACTAATAAAGAAATGAATGCATTATATAATCATCCTAAAATTAAAGCAATGATATCATTTACTAAAGCAGAAGGATTTGGAAGACCCTTATTGGAATTTTCGGCAATAGGTAAACCAATATTAGCACCATGGTATTCAGGGCAGAAAGACTTTTTGAAAAAAGAATTTATATGCGAATTACCAGGACAGTTAACTCCAATTCACAAAACAGCACAAAATGATTTTTTAATTAATGAAGCAAAGTGGTTTAGTATTGATTATAATTATGCAAGTAAAATGATGCAAGATGTTATTACTAATTATAAAAAATGGAAGGAATTAGCAAAACGACAAAGATATTTTGTTAGATCTAATTTTACAAAACAATCAATATCAACAAAATATGATGAAATAATAAAATTAATCGATGGATTTGCTGAAAACATACCAACCCAAGTATCATTAAAATTACCAAAATTAAATCCAATAAAAAAGCAAAATACAGATACGCCTAAATTAAAATTACCAAAATTATCTAAAGTATGAAAATAAGTTATGCTGTTACTGTATGTAATGAATTGGTAGAAATCCAACGTTTAATACCATATTTAATTACAAATAAACAAACTAATGACGAAGTAATAGTATTATTTGACAGTAAAAACGGATCAAACTCAGTAGAATCCTTTTTAAAAGAAAAATCAATAAATGACGAATTTAATTGGTTTTTTTATTCTTTTGATGGGCATTTTGCTAATATGAAAAATCGATTAACAGATATGTGTAAAGGAGATTACATTTATCAAATTGATGCTGACGAAATGCCTAATGAATATATTTTTAAAATTCTTCCTCAAGTTTTACAACAAAATGATGTTGATGTACTATTAGTTCCAAGAATTAACACAGTAAAAGGACTTACTCAACAACATATTGATAAATGGGGATGGCGAGTAAATGAACATGGTTGGGTAAATTTCCCGGACTATCAATGGAGAATATATAAAAATAACAGCAAAATACAATGGAAAAACAAAGTACATGAAGTATTAGAAGGTTATAAAACTATGTCACATTTACCTACAGATAAAGAATGGTGTTTAATTCACGAAAAAACTATTAAACGCCAAGAAACACAAAATGCATATTACGATACATTATAATGAAACAACTAGATAACATAATCCTAGAAGGAATACCTGATAAGCGTGTTGATAAGAATACAACATCTTTAAAGTTTAAACAAGATTTAATTGAGTTTTTTACTCCATTAAAATTTAAAACCTGTATAGAAGTTGGAACTCATATGGGATATTCAGCTAGAATACTAAGTTCATTGTTTGACCATGTTATTACCCTCGAACATGAAATGGATTACATACGACACGCAGTAGATTTAAATAAAGATATTAACAATATTGAGTATCTACATGGTAATGTTTATGAATCTGATTGGGGACTTGAAGGAGATTATGATGTTGCATTTATTGATTGTAATCATCATTATGAATTTGTTAAAAAAGACATTAAAAGTTGTATGAAATATAATGTTAAATATATTATATTTGATGATTATGGAATTCCATTCGACTATCCAGGAGTTAAACCCGCAGTAGACGAATTTATAAAAGAAAATTCTATATCTGAAGTTCATTATATAGGCGAACCAGCTGGTAATGAACCAAGAATAGGTAAACCATTAATAGCATCAGAAGGTGTAATTTTAAAAATAAGATAGTGAATTTTTCATATAACGAATATAAAAATATAATTGGATTAATAAAGCAAACTATTCCTATAAAGGATTTTGCTGATGTTACTGATAAAACTAAGAAATATTGTGTGATTCGACATGATATTGAATTTTCATTGGATCGAGCATATAAATTAGCTAAAATAGAACAACGGTTAGGAGTAAGCTCAACGTATACAGTTCAACTAAAAAATAATACATATAATGCATTATCAGATAAGAATATTATATTAATTCACGAAATTAAACAATTAGGTCATAAAATTGGTTTGCATATATGCCCAGGTATGTTTAAAAATCAAAATGAAGTAATTGAAGAAATTCTTTTAGAAGCTGATACGTTTGAAAAGTATTATGGATTTAAGATTGACAGATTTGCATTTCATAGACCAAATTTACGTCCAGAATTATTATCATGGTATTTGCAAGTTCCTAAATTAATTAATTGTAATGGTGAAAAATATTTTCATTATTATAATAATATACGCAATAAACCAGAACAATTAAATGTTACATATTTATCTGATTCGAATCATGAATGGAAATCCGGACATCCAATTCAGATAGATTTTAGCAAAGTTAATAAGTTACAACTTAATACTCATCCATTTTCGTGGACAGAAACTGGTTTTGAAAATTATGGTAATTTTTTATCTTTAATTAAAGAAAGAAATAATGAAATGTTAGGTGATATGCAAATAGAAAACAAAGCATTTCCAAAGGAGTTATTATTATGAAAAATGTAGTATGGTGGCCAGCAATAAAAAACAATGATCCAAATGCTATAGAAAAATATGGTGGATTTGATTATTTTGAATATTCAAGACAAACATGGAAATATTGGTGTGAAAAAAATGATGTGTTATTTGTTGAATTTACAGAACCAGTAGAACCTGATTTATATAGATATCGTGTTAATTGGCAAAAGGCATTATTTGTATTTGATGAATTAGAACGACGTAACATTGAATATGATCAAATCGCATTAATAGATAGCACTGCTATGATAAAATGGAATGCTCCTAATTTTTTCAAATTAACTGATAGAAAATTTACAGCATTTCCTGATCGAGACAATATGAATTGGACATATCAAAGTGTTCAAGGATATAAAAATATATTTAATTTTTCAGAATTTGATCAAAGTAAATATTTTAATTCCGGATTTATGATTTTTAACGAAGATCATAAACATTTATTTACATCACTAAAAGACTTTTATAAAAAAAATATTGATGAATTTATTAACTTACAGGATAAAGTAGTACGAAAAGGAAATGATCAAACTCCAATAAATTATTGGATGCAGATGCATAATGTTGATATTAATTTAACATTACCAATTGCATTTAATTTAACTCATTTGCATCGAAAAGAAATGTTTCAATTTAATTGGCAATTAAATGAAAATAAAACATTGCATTTTATTAAACATGGTTATGTATGGAGATTTAATGGATTACCAAAAGATCAAAGAACTAATATAATGAAACAAACTTGGGACTTAGTAAAACATCATTATACTGATGATCCTATAGAAGATATATTAAATCATGTTAAACATAAACATGAATATAAAAATGCAACTTCAAGAAAATTTAAAAAAGATTTATATGAATTTTTTAAAACAGATAATATCGAATCTGTTGTAGAATTTGGATGTTGTCAAGGAGATACTACTAAAGTTTTAAGTTGTTTAGCTAAAACAGTTCATGCATCTGATATATCTACAGATAATGTCGAAGTTGCAAAAAATAAATGTATGGGAGATACTAATATATTATTTGAAGTAAAAGACATTAATTCGGAATGGGAATATAAACCACCAGACGTAATATATTTAGATGCGTTACATGATATTAACGGAATCCAATCTGGAATAGACAGAGTAAAAAAACAATATCCAAATAGTATAGTTGTTATGGATGATTATGGTCATATAATGAATACTGTAAAACCTATTATTGATAATTTAATACAATCTAAACAAATTGAAGTTTTAAAATGGATTGGAGAAGATAAAGGATATATTGCAGCAAATCAAAAACATTTTATTAACAAGGAAGGAATTATATTTAAATTTACTAACTAATTATTAGGAAATTACAAAAATTTTCATTATAATATAGAAAATTATAACTAAGAGAAATATATGAGTATAGATGATTCAATTTTAAGACAAGAAATAATTGATAAGACACAATGGCCATACGCCAAAAGAGAAGTTCAATATCAGACAATAGATCCATCCTTACCAGGGATTCGGGATATGGAACATCGATATAAAATTATGAATTTTCCAAAATCTTTTAATGGAGAAACGGTTATAGATATTGGATGTAATATAGGAATGATATGCATTGATGCTAAACGTAGGGGAGCATCTAGAGTAGTTGGTATTGATTATAGACCTGAAACTATTGAAGTTGCTAAAAAATTAGCCATTGAATTAGAATTAGATGTAGAATTTTATGTATTTGATGTAAATACAGGATTAGATAACTTAAAATCTATAATCGGAGATGATCAGTTCGATCATGTATTTGCATTATCCATATGGGGTCATGTTGAAAAACCTAAATTAGCTGATATTATTAATTTTTATAGTAGTAAAATATGTTGGTTCGAAGGACATGCTGCAGGATGGACAGGTGATACACAAATAAAAATGGAAAATGATTTGAGTTCTTTGTTAAATTTTAAATATCATGAATACCTAGGAGAAACTACAGATAGAAATCCACGCCAGAATTTCAAATTGAGTAATTCTTATAGAGTTGTATTAGACCAAAAAAATGATTATGTTTATTTTGATGGCGAAACATATGAAGTAATTAATAAGAGTATTTACACCTTACCAGAACCAGGAACGCTTTCTTATCCACCGGAAGATTTTGATATTCAATACTATAGTTTTAGAGGTAAATTTTGTAGTTATGTAGCAAATATTAATAGTAAAACTGGTTATAAAATATTTACTGCCGATAGTAGTAGTTCTTATTTAGACCAAGATATTTTAAATAAAAAAGTAACAGTAGATAGGATATTTAAAATTCAAAATTTATTACATCTAAATAATTTTGCACCAAAGGTACATGAAATTATCACGTGTCATGATAACGAATCATTTACATATGCAATTAAAATGGATAACATTAAAGGAAAATTTATAGACCCCCCTAAGGAATGGAAACAAAATTTAATTAATTTTTGTAAAGAGAATGGTATATCAAGAAAAGATAATAGTATAGAAGGAGAACTTACTAGTATTAATTGTATTGAATCTGAAGGTAGTATTTATTTGATAGATATTGACCCAAAATGGGATATTATATGAAAATAGCACTTTGTCTAAATGGATTGGTTGGAAATAAAAAGCGTAAAAGTTTTCACAATAAAGATGTCACTACACAAGATAAACTAGAATGTTTAGAACTAGCCGCAAAGACGTGGCAACGACATGTATTTGATTTAAATAATATAGATGTATTTATCCATTCATGGGAAGTTGATATCGAAAAAGAGATTAGAACCTTTTTTAATCCAAAGAAGTACAAATTCGAGCCCCAGATAATATTTGACATAGAACATAAGCCAAATACGAATAGAACCCAAGCACATTACAGCAGATGGTATGGAGTTAAGCAAGCAGTAAATTTAAAATTACAATATGAAGAGGAAAATAATTTTGAATATGATGCTGTTATAGTATCAAGATTTGATTTAGCCTGGTCAAATGATTTAATTTTATCTGAATATGATATGAAATATTTTTATGTTAATTCCATAATCATTAACGGACAATGGTGGGGATTTCCAAAATCAAGCCACGCAGAATTAATGGATTATTATTTTTATTCCAATTCAAATTACATAGATCATTTTTCATTACTTTATGATAAGTTAGGAAAATATAATTTATCAGTTGTTCAATGGAATGAAATGTCGAATCATGCACTTGCATATGCACATTTAAAGAGTCTAGGTATTATACCAGATTTTTGTTTAGAAGGACAAAAAGTTGCAGGGCCTCATGGGGTTGCATTAGAAGATGATTATTGTCAAACAATACGTCGAGAATATTTCAAAGAAACACTGCGCCCCGGGAAAGAATATATAACATGAGACCCAATACATAATTTGTGATATTGATGGAAATAAAGGAAATAAAGGATGTTGAATTATAAAGAGGAACGTCCATGGGGTACATTTGAAAATTTATTAGATACAGAATACTGTAAAGTAAAACAAATTATTATTAAACCTGGTCAAGCACCGAGTTATCAATATCATTTTAAACGAGAAGAAGTATGGGTTGTAGTTCAAGGGGAAGGTGAACTAAAGTTAAATGGCAAAAAAACAAAAGTAACATTAGGACAAATAATACACGTACCAGTTGAAGTTAAACATCAAATAACAAATAATAACAATGAAGATTTAATTTTTATTGAAATTCAAACTGGTGAATATTTTGGAGAAGACGATATCGTACGAATCGAAGATAATTATGGCAGATTATAGAGTATTAATAACAACTAGTGGTATAGGTAGCAGATTAGGCAAAATAACTGATTTTACTAATAAATCTTTAGTACGAATAAGCGATAAGCCAGCTATATCACACATTATAGAATATTATCCAAAAGATACGTCATTTGTAATTACATTAGGTCATTTTGGAAATTATGTAAAACAATTTTTAAGAATTGCATATCCTGAAAGAAATTTTACATTTGTTAATGTTGATAAATTTAAAGGAACTGGTAGTAGTTTAGGGTATTCTATATTACAAGCTAAATCAGAACTACAATGCCCGTTTATATTTCATGCAAGTGATACTATATTAACAGATATAGATTCTATTCCTAATTTAGATAATAATTGGTGTGCAGGAGCACTTAAATCAGATAGTTCACAATATAGAACATTAAATATAACATCAGACACAGTTGTTAAAATTAACGAAAAGGGCGAAATAAACTTTGATAACTGTTATATTGGATTATGTGGTATAAAGGATTTTAATTTATTTTGGGATAAGTTAACAAAATTACCAAATACCAATTCACTTTCAGACGTTCATGTAATAAATGAAATGATGCAGAGTGTTGAATTTAAATATCATAAAGTTAGTAAATGGTTAGACATTGGTAACGTTAGTGAATTAAATAAAACTAGGAAACAATTAGGAAGTAGTATTGAAGTTCTAGACAAACAAAATGAATCAATATATTTCTTTAAAGAATTTGTTATTAAATTTTTCTCAGATTCATCAATTAATAGTAATAGAGTTAAACGAGCTAATTTATTAAATACGTTAGTTCCTACTATAATTGATTCAAGTACAAATTTTTACAAATATAAAAAATCAAAAGGTAGTTTATTTTCTAAATCAGCTAATGTTAACTCATTTAAGTTTTTTTTACAATGGGCAAATATTAATTTATGGAAGAAAAAAGAACTAGATAATTTTAGTGAATTATGCTCAGACTTTTATATAAGTAAAACATCTAATAGAGTAAAATTATATCTACAAGGAAAAGACGATCAAGAAACAATAATAAATGGCTGTAAAGTTCCATCAATATGGAATTTATTATCACAAATTGATGTAGAATGGTTATGTAACGGAATACCTTCTCAATTTCATGGAGATTTTATATTAGATAATATAATAGAAACTAATAATGGATTTTGTCTACTTGATTGGAGACAAGACTTTGCAGGTAATTTAGAAATAGGAGATTTATATTATGATTTAGCAAAACTTAATCATAATTTAATAATAAACCATGGTATTGTTGAACAAGGATTGTATAATCATTCTATAGATAATTGTAATATTTTATGTAATAGTACTCTTATAGAATGTAAAGCAGTACTTCATGAATTTATTAAAGAAAATAAATATGATCTTAAAAAAATAAAGTTATTAACTTCAATTATTTGGATAAACATGGCACCGTTACATGAATATCCATTTAATAATTTTTTATTTAACTTTGGAAAATATAATTTATATAAAACATTAAATGTATCCTAAATATTACATAGGACCAATGTCCAAAAATATAGTAAATTCGATAATTGAATTTAGCAAAGAAACTAACAATCAAATAGGTTTAATACCATCGCGCCGGCAAGTAGATTGGAATGGGGGATATGTTAATAATTGGACCACAAAAACTTTTAGTAAATATTCAAATGAACTTTTTTTAGTACGAGATCATTCTGGTCCTGGTCAAGGTTATATTGATGATAATGGTTATGAATCATTAAAACATGATTGTAGTTATTTAGATATGATTCATATAGATCCATGGAAAAAGTATCCTAAATACGAAGAAGGATTGCAGTGGACTATAGAAATGATTGAATTTTGTTATAATCATAATCCTAATATAGAATTTGAAGTTGGTACTGAAGAAGCAATAAGAAGATTCGAACCTAATGAAATATATATGTTATTAAATGATCTTCATATTAGATTAAAAAAACAAATATTTAAACAAATTAAATTTATTGTTATACAATCAGGAACGTCACTAAAAGGTAATCTAAATACCGGTGAATATGATAAAGATAGACTTTTATCTATGATTAAAATAGCAAAATCATGGAATATATTATCTAAAGAACATAATGGAGATTATATTCCTGTTAATTTAATCAAAGAAAAAATGTCATTAGGATTAGATGCAATAAATATAGCACCAGAATTTGGACTTATAGAAACAAATTCTTATATTAATGAAGGAATTGATATTGATAAATTTTGGAAAATTTGTTATAATTCTAAACGATGGCACAAATGGGTTGATTCTGATTTTGATCCATTTACACAAAAAGAAGAATTAATAAAAATATGTGGTCATTATGTATTGTCAAATCCTGAATTTTTAAAAATTAAACCTAATATTGATAATATAATTAAATTAAATATAAAAAATAAATTAAATGAGTTATATAGATAAAAGACCTTATACTATATTTTGTGATATTGATGGTACATTAGTAACTCATAATAAACCTACAGATCAATGCTATCATAAATTAAATTTATTAGATGGTACTATAGAAAAAATTTTAGAATGGGATAAATTAGGATATATGATTATTCTTACAACTGGAAGAAAGGAAAGTCTTAGAAAAATAACAGAACGTCAATTAAATGAAGTTGGTATAATATATGATCAATTAATTATGGGTATTGGTGGGGGAAAACGATATCTAATAAATGATAAAAAGTTATATAGTAATGAAAATTATGCAATTGCTATAAATTTAACCCATAACGCTGGAATACAAGATTTAGAATTATGAAAAATATTATATTTATAATGGACGTCGATCTACAAGGATCTACAGATCCATCATTAGCTCATCGATATTCAGACTCCAGAAGAGCACCTTATAAATACTCAATCGATAGTTGGAAGTATTGGGCAGATAAAAATAATGCAGAAGTTTTTATTTTAAAAGATGCATTATTACCAAATAAAGATATGGGTATATGTTGGCAACGATATTATTTATTTGATATTTTAGAAGCAAATGATATTGAATATGATCAAATATTAATGGTAGATGCAGATACAATTGTACATCCGGATTGTCCTAATTTTTTCGAAATGTCAGAACATAAATTTACTGGAGTTCATTGTGATGCTAGTTATGATTGGGTTATTCGTAGTTTAGAAAACTATTCTAAATATGCATTTGATGGATTTATGTCTAAATTTTACAATTATATTGATTGTGGATTTATGATCGTAAACAAACAACATAAAGACTTTTTTAGTAAAATTGTTTCATTTTATCATGAAAATAGTGAAAGATTAAAACAAATTGAGACTACATTACACGTAGGAACTGATCAAACACCTGTTAATATTTTAATAGAAAAAGAAAAAGTAGATGTAAAATTAATACCATATGAATTTAATATGGTCGACATGAATCGCAAAGAAATTTTAACACCAGATCTATTATTTACTAAATGTGGCTGGATATATCAATTTAATTGTATACCAAATAATAAAGATAACCAAGCTACATTATATTGGATGAAACGTACATATGAAGAGTTATATGAAAACTAAATTTGCAATAGGTTGTCTTGTACAATGGTACGAAGTAGATATCATTGGAGAGTATTTAGATTCATTGAAAGATGCTATAGACTCATATGATGGCCAAGTTCAAGTTGATATACTATTATCAACAAATCAAGATTTGGAAAAAGTGGAAGATGATGAGAAAATGGATTACTGTATACGGTCTATAACATATGGTGTTAACAAACATAAGTTTTCTCTTAACATGACTGAAGACTTAGTTACTATAGCTGACTACCGAAGAAATTTTAATTCGTATTATTGTGAGTACGTTGATGTTTTAATGTGGGGCGAATCAGATTCGTTAATACCTAAACAAACATTTAATATATTAGACAATTTGCATCAAATGTCACTTCAAAATAATAATCCAAAATATTTAGCATTTTTTGGTACTTGTAAAATGTGGGATAAAAGTTGGGAAATATTAGAACATCCTGATTTTACAAATAAACCATTTATCGACGGCGATACTGAAAATTGGTGGAGTTTAAGATATGATATGACTAAAGATGAAATGAATAAAATTAATGAAAAAACAGAAGAGTTAGAAGTATTAATATCTCCTCAACATAAATTTAACGGATGTGGTTTAGTTATATCATCAGAAGTAATTAAAGCTGGAGTTAATATTCCAAAATCAGTATTTTTTATACACGAAGATACCGCATTCATGATGCTGACGAATAAAGTATTAGGTAATATACCACAATATGTTATAAAAAATATTTTATTAGTTCATAATAGAAAACATAAAAACAAAAGAAAATATGTTAAAGGAGAAGATCATTTAGCTGATAAAGACCCAGGTGGAAAACGATTAACACATGATTGGTATATGAAAGCAAATAAAATGTGTGAACAAAATTATATTAATTTATTTAATCCAAAATATAAAGCATATACATGGAGTGACGTATGGAAACAATAAAAAATATACATAAAACAGCTGTTATAGGTGATAATGTTATTATCGAATGTAATGAATTCATATTAGGAGCTAATTCTGTAATAAAAGATGGGTGCACGATTCGTTGCAATAAATTTATAGCTAAAGAAGGATTGTATATGTGTGAAGGAGTTGAAATTGGTAGAGGTGGATGCACTAGTCCCAATTCAAACGTTTATATTGGTTCTAACGTAGGTATATTTGAAAGAACAATAATAAACCCATCAGACGAAGTATATATAGGAGACAACGTCGGAATCGGTGGAGAAGTAATGATATGGACTCACGGAGCATGGTTAGATGTATTACAAGGATTTCCTGCTGACTTTGGTCCTGTTAAAATAGGAAATAACGTTTGGTTACCAGCAAGAAGTATAGTATTACCAAATGTAGAAATAGGTGATAATACTGTTATTGGAATAGGCTCAATTATTAATAGAAATATACCTTCCGGGAGTTTTGCAGCAGGATCACCATGTAAAGTTATTAAAGAAAATTGTTATCCTCGTACTTTAAATAATGAAGAAAAGAAAAAAATTGTATGCGATATATTAGAAGGCTGGTATAAACTTCATGATATGAAAGGTATTGATGTTAAAGCTACATATATAGAAGGACAAATTATTTTAAAACAAGAAAATAATCTAACAATATATGATCTTAATGAAAAAAGTATGTTTGGACATGAAAATAATGTAAGTGAAGATCTTAGAGATTATTTAAGAAGAAGAGGCATAAAAATATTTACAGGTAAACCATTTAAATCAATATGAAGTTTTTAGGATTTAATAAAGTATTATGTTTATCACCCCATCCGGATGATATAGAATATAGTATGTCCGGTACTATTATAAAGTATATGGATACTAAATTTGATATATTATGTTTGACACAAGGAGGAGATTGCGATTCTACTACTAATGAAGCTAGACTAAACGAAGTTCGTAATAGTTGGGATGTAACAAAAATTAATAATATTCAATTATATTTTTCAAATCAAACTTTTTTAAAGGACTTAGGAGAAGATGAATGGATAAATTATATAGAAACAAATTTTATTAATGTTAATGATTATGATTGTATAATGACGCCGTCAGAATTTGATAGTCATTTTGAGCATAGAATAGTTTCCAGCTTTAGTTGGCCATTAACTAGAATAAAACCAATATCATTAATTGAATATTATTCTCCCAGTACATTAGAAAAATGGATTCCTAATACATTTATTGATATAACAGATGTATATAATATTAAATTGGATATGTTAAAAGAATTTGTTTCACAACAACACAGATCATATTTCAAACGACAAACGTTAGACGGGTTTCATACCAATTTTCAATGTTCTAAAAAGAAATATAATATTATAGAACGATTTAATATAAAACAATTATTTTTAAAATGAAAATAGCATTTTTTACAGAAGGTGGGTATGCAGGTAAAGTTCCTAGGAATCATCCTAATATGAGAACAGATGTGGCATGGATCTGTGCTTTAAATGCAACTCATTATCCTATAAATCAAATACATAATGTGTTTGAAAAATTTGATTTAGGTATAGTTATAATACCTAAAAACAAAGAATCATTATATGATTATCCATTAATTGAAAATATGCGTAAAATATGTACGAAAATAGCTACTATGCAGGAAAGTACTTATTGGTATTGGCAAGGAGGGTCTGTACAAACTCAGTTATGGTATCATTCGATATTACAGTCTATGGATATTATATTTTGTCATAATGATATGGATTTAAAATATTATAAAGGTATTACTGATGTTAGATGTGAATTGATGCCATCATTAATGATTACGGATTATATTAAACAACACGAAGGAGAAAGAAGCGGGGTAATGGTTGGTGGTAATTGGGTAACTGCATATAGAGGTTTTGATTCATATATTATTGGAAAAATATTAAGTGAGTCTATTACATCACCAACTACTGGTAGAATGAAACCAGATGAAAAATTATTAGATATAAATCATTTACCTTGGATACAATGGATAGAATGGATGTATGAATTATCAAAATGTAAATATGGTGTTCAATTAGGAACAGCTGCAGCAGGAACATTTAATATGAATTGTGCTTATTTAGGAATACCATGTATTGCCTATGATAATGTAAATACACAAAAATATCTTCATCCATCTTTATCAGTCCCAGATGGAGATATTGAACAAGCTAGAAAATTAGCAATAAAATTAGCTAAAGATAAAGATTTTTATATACAATGTTCCACTGAAGCTATGGAAAATTTTAATGAAATTTATTCAGAAAATGCATTTATTAAACATATGAATAATATTTGGAATAATTAAAATGGTTAAAGCTTTTATGTATCATGATATACGAGATTTAAATAATACTAAATTTAAATCAAGATTACAATTAAAATCATTTTTAAATGTTAAACAATTTCGTAATCAAATTAAATATATAAAACAAAACTATACAATTATAGATCCAATTGATTTATTAGATATAACAGATTTTAATAAAAATTATGCTATATTGACCTTTGATGATGGTTTATTAGATCATTATAATATAACTTCTATACTATTAGACAATAAAATAACAGGTACATTTTTAATTCCATCAAATGCGGTACAAAATAGAATGGTAATCAAATCACATAAAATACAATTCATTTTAGCTGCAGCAGATGAAAAAAAAGTAGTTGAAAAAATATTTAATGAATTAAATATTATAAATCAAGATCAGTTATGGAATAAATATTCAATTTCCAAATGGAAAACAAATTGGTGGTCAAGAGAAATGATATTTGTAACAAATATTTTAAGAAATCATAAACATGGAGATGAAATTACCAATAAATTATTTAGTGAATTTGTAACAACAGATGAATCTGACTTTTGCGTAGACTTATATTTATCCGAACAACATTTAAAAGAAATGAATGATAGTGGTATGAAGCTGGGCGGCCATGGCCATACATCCGAAGGATTGCCTAATTTAAATCAAGAAAATGATATTTTGCAATCAATTGAATATATTAAACAATTTACAAATAATAATTTAGTTTTTTCATATCCAAATGGATTATATAATAATGAAACATTAGATATAATGAAAAAATATAATTGTAAATTTGGATTTACAACAAAAATAGATAATATTACAAAAGACACGGATTTGTTACAAATTCCTAGATATGATGCTCCGCAAACATTACCATTATGAAAAATATATTATGTATTACATATAGATCATGGGCAACTAAAATATATGATATGCTCGAGCAGTCATTACCAGAATATAATTTTAAAATCATTAATAATCAAGATTTATATTCAGAAGATATAATAAAATCCTTTAAACCTGATATAATATTATGGTATGGTTGGAGCTGGATCATACCTCCGAACATAGTAGAACAATATGAATGTCTTTGCTTACATCCATCTGCATTACCTAAGTACCGGGGTGGAAGTCCAATACAAAATCAAATAATTAATAATGAAAAAATGTCAGCAGTTACAATATTCAAAATGAATGATGGAATAGATACTGGTGATATTATCAAACAAGTTCCAATGTTACTTGAAGGAAATATACAAGAAATATTCAATAGAATGACCGAAATTGGTTTCATTGCAACATATGATCTTTTAACAAATGGATATTCATTACGAAAACAAAATAATAACAAATCAACATATTTCAGTAGGCGAAAACCAACTGATTCGGAAATAACAGTTAATGAAATATTATCACAACCTGCAGAATATCTTTATAATAAAATACGTATGCTAACAGACCCATATCCAAATGCATATATAAAAGATAAAAACGGGCAAAAGGTTTATATTACAAATGCATATATAAAAAAATAAAACACATGAAAGATAAAAAAATTCTGATTATAGGAGGCACCGGAGCATTGGGTAAAACATTAATACGAAGATATTATGAAAATAATGGTATTTTAATATTGTCAAGAGATGAACATAAACATGTTAATTTGCAAAATCAATATAAAAATTTATCGTTTCAGATAGGAAATATTAAAGAGAAAAATACAATAGAAAAAGCATTAAAAGAATTCCAACCACATGTAGTTATTAATACTGCGGCTTTAAAACATGTTCCTATTTGTGAAAGTAATACATATGAATCTGTTAAAACAAATATTATTGGAAATAATAATGTAATTGATGCTATTAGAATGCATGGAGATATGGTAGAAACATTAATATTCGTTTCAACTGACAAAGCATGTAAACCTATCAATATTTATGGAATGTGTAAAGCAATATCAGAAAGATTATATATTGATTTTGCTAATAAACAAGACAAAATAAAAACCTGCTTAGTTAGATATGGAAACGTTTTAGAGTCTACTGGTTCTGTTATACCATATTTTAAACAGCTATTAAATAAAAAATCATCGTATTTGCCAATTACTGATATCCAAATGACACGATTTTTGTTATCACTTGATCAAGCTGTAGATTTAATAGAGTGGACATATAAAAATGATAATAGTCACGGCAAGATTGCAGTTCCTCATGTAAAATCATTTAAAATAACGTCTATAGCAAAAGCCCTTATCAAAAAATATAAATTATCAGGCAAAGTTCAATTAAAAACAGTAGGAATCCGACCTGGGGAAAAAATACACGAAGAAATGATTTCAACCGAAGAATGGATGCGAACTTATAAAAATGGAAAAAATTATTTAATAGGAGATAATATTGTAGGCCCAGAGGGCAAATCTTATAGTTCTCGCGATTCATTAATGGATGATGATGAAACATATGAATTTTTATCTGAAAATGGAGTTATATAATGAAATCGATATATAAAAAAACAATATGTTGTGCATCGTGTAATAATCCACAATTAAATGAAATTCTAGATTTACACGATGTTCCATTAGCCGGATTTTTTCCATCTGAAACAGATATACATGAACAATGTATATATCCATTAAAATTAATGATATGCCCGTCTTGTAAATTAGTACAAACAGATTCATGTATTAATCCAGATACTTTATTTAAAGATTATCGATATATGTCATCAATTGGATTGTCTAATCATTTTAAAGATTTAGCCATGTTAATTGATAGCAGATATGATATTAAAAATAAACAAATATTAGAAATAGGTTGTAATGACGGAGCACTACTAGAACCATTATCAAATATTGGAGCCATAGCAACCGGTGTTGATCCATCTGCTAACATATGTAAAATAACAAAAGCAAAGGGACTTAATGTTATTAATTCATATTTTAGTTATGATAATTTTAATACTTCTCAACATAAAAATACATATGATTTAGTTTTGTCTAATAACGCATTTGCTCATATAATAGATGTTACCGATGTTGTAAAAGGTATAAAAAATGTTTTGAAGTCTGATGGTCATTTTATTTTTGAAGTTCATTATTTAAAGAATTTAATAGATGAAAATCAATGGGATAACGTTTATCATGAACATATATATTATTATTCTATAACTGCATTACACAATTTATTTCATAAATTTAATATGACAGTAATTGATTTTGAAGAGATTCCTATACATGCTGGTTCTATACGAGTAACTGTACAAAACACTAAAACAAAATTACCAACAAAAATTACAGATAGAATTAATGACGAATCAAATAATATTTGTAACTTGGAATATTTGCAAAACTATAATCAACAAGTAAAACAACATATTGAAGATTTTAAAACTACTATTAAACAATTATCAACAAAATATAAAATTGCTGGATATGGTGCGTCGGGAAGGGCTAATATGTTTTGTAATTTAACAGGACTAAATAAAGATATTATTAAGTTTATTGTAGATGAATCACCGGAGCGATGCAATAGATATATAGCAAATTTACAAATTCCTGTTGTAGACATAGAAACATTAAAAAATAGTGATGTTGATTTATTAATTATATTTGCATGGAATTATTCTAAAATGATAATAGATAAAACAAAATTTAAACAGTTTAAATATCTTGTAGCATTTCCATCAGTACAAATTGTAAATGATTATGATCAATTAAATGGATTTAATTCTATATGATAACAGTGTTAATATTAGGACATAAAGGTATGCTAGGTCATATGTTATGTAAATATTTACAACAACATAATATTAATATAGTTTATAGTAATAAACGTTGGCCAGGTCATATTTGTAAAGACATACAAAATTTTAAAGGAGATTATATTGTAAATTGTATGGGAGCTATTCCGCAAAAAACAAATAATTTTTCTGTTAATTATGAATTACCTATTTGGTTAGATCAAAACACAACATGTAAAATTATACATGTAGGAACTAATTCAGGATTAACTGACGAATATAGTATTTCAAAAAAACAATCATTAGACTGGATACTTAGTAACAGTAAACAAACAAAAATTATACAAACATCTATTATAGGTCCAGAATTAACTTCTAATAAGAATTTATTTGAATGGTTTATGGAACAAAAAACATCAGCTGATGGATATACTAATGAAATGTGGAATGGTATAACAACATTAGAGTGGTGTAAGTTATGCTATAAAATTATAAAAAAATGGGACAAATATGATATATTAAATATTCCATATACTGATTGTATTTCTAAATATAATTTATTATATTATATAAAAGAAAGTTTTAATAAATGTATAACTATACACAAAACAGTAAACAATAAAAATACTAATGAATGTATAGATGGAAATATAAAACTAAAAGATATTAAAAAACAACTTACAGAATTAAAAAGGTTTTACTATGATAATTGATACTAATCCTGAATTTGGTTTAGAATTAACTTTGGTTATTCCGTATGCATATTGGTTGCATGAACGTGGCGAATTAGAAAAAGTTATAACAACTAAAGGAATGAAGCCATTTTATTATTTTTGTGATAATGTAGAAGAACGTTATGATCATAGAACTATAGATAATTCTGCAGCTGGATTAGATAACATACCAAATAATTGGATACATCATAATGCGTTAGCTGTATTCGGAAAGGATTATTCAGATATGACGGATGATGAAAAATATCAAGCAAATGGTGTATTAGATTATACTAAATGGACACCACCATTATATCTTAAGCAATATAGTAATTTTCAATTTAAAAAATATAAACCTTATGTTTTTATTTCTAATCATTATAATATAGAACATGGGCATCCACCAATTGGATATTTTGAAATTGGAGTTTTATATGAAATGTTTAATTATTTAACAGAAAAAGGCTATTCGGTAATATATAAAAGACCAAAGAACACAGAGTTTCCATTAGATCAAAATGAACATAATAGTTTAACACAAGGATTTACTGATATAACAGCTGAAGTAGAAGGCATTGGTATGATAACCGATTATCAATTAACTGAATATTATGACAATGTTATTTTATTAGATGATATCATTAAACAAGAAAAGACAGAATCTGATATTAATTTATATAACGAAATACAACTTAAATTATTTGCAGAAGCTAAAGGATTTATAAGTATTAGTGGAGGAAGCACATTGTTAACAAGTTTCTTTGAAAAACCAAATATTTCATATTTTACCACACATACCGAATGTTCTAGACCAGGATACTTTGGATCTGATAACTATTATAGAAAGTTGTCTAATCATGATTTTTATCCAATAATGGATTCTGAAAAAGAAATAGAACGACGTGGAAATAGAGATTATACAGAATTATTACAAACAATTAAAAAGGTATTCTAATGAAAATAAGTTTAATACAACCAAGTAGAAATAATCTTAAGTATCTTAAATGGTCATATGAGTCAATTAGAAAAAATCAAGGTGATCATGAAGTAGAAATTTGTGTAGCAGATGACTTTAGTGATAAAGATAATACATGGGACTGGTGCCAAGAAATGATGAAAAAAGATCCTCATTTTAAAGCAATTAGAAACGAAGGCCCGACCCGATTAGGACATACAATACTTTATGATACATTAGTTAATGAAGTAGCGACAAATGACATATGTATGATTTATCATGCAGATATGTATTTATGCCCCGGAGCTTTAGATGCAATAGAAAATCATATGATGCCATATGAACCTGGATATCCTTTAGGTGGTCATCAAGTAGAAAGAATACCAAATCCAAAAACAATAGTATCGCTTACTAGAATTGAACCGCCACTACACCCAGATGGACCAGAAAAAGTATTACAAGATTTTGGTATTGAGCCTGAGGAATTTAAAGAAGAAGCTTTATTAGATTATGTTAAAGAACATGAACCAGTATTAACAACAACCGAGGGTATATTTGCACCTTGGGCATTTTGGAAAAAGGACTTTCAAGAGATAGGAGGACATGATCCTATATTTGCTCCTCAATCAAAAGAAGATACAGATATATTTAATCGATTTCATCTGAATGGTATTAAGTTTATACAAACATGGGAAGGTTTTGTTTATCATATGACTTGTAGAGGTAGTAGATTTGCTGGAGGAGCTCAACGAAATCCTGATGGTCAAGTGTTTATGAAAAACAGAGAAACAGACGAATGGTTAATACAAAATGCTAAATCTACTAGAGAGTTTTTACGCAAATGGGGACATTTTTGTAAACATGATGCATTAATGAAACCGATTGTTCCGCCTAAATATAAAATAGGTTTTAAGATTAAAAATTGCAGTGAAGACTTTTTACGAGTATTAGAGCCATGGTGTGATCATATATTTGTAGATTATAATTTTACTAATTATATACTACAAGAAAGACAACATACTAGTTTTGATTTGATAAAGCGGGTATTAAACTATGAAGAAATAAGTTACGATGATATAATTGTTGAAATTGATGCAAAAAGTTTTACTAGACAAGACAATGAAATTATATCTAACTTATCTGAAATATTAGAAGATAGCGGAGAAATAGGAGAATTTCAATTAGGTAATTTAAAAATTACAATAAATAATTTAAAAACATATGAAAATAATTTAATAAAATTAAAATGAATATTGAAAAACCAAATATAACGATAAAACAACATGTTGAGTATATTGTCAATAAATTAAAATATGATATACGAGCAGGTGAACATGGCGGAAAAGAACACCTACCTAGTATTATATTGACTGGTTTGAAGAAAGATCTCGATAAATATATACAAATATTAGAAATTTTATCTAAAAAATAAAATTAACTTTATTTACATTATATTTATTAAAAATGTTCTTTATAAACTAGGAATGAGTATATAAAATGA